>Ga0335075_10000091_pt1 | contig 179250 bp, 198 predicted proteins | sample Lox_Sample_24_FD_206723 | JGI IMG/M metagenome (GOLD analysis project Ga0335075, IMG submission 206723) | Soil microbial communities from Loxahatchee National Wildlife Refuge, Florida, United States - Lox_Sample_2.4 | ecosystem: Environmental > Terrestrial > Soil > Wetlands | place: USA... | reverse complement strand
GGCGACCAGTCCAAGAAGATCACCGTCGACGTGAAGGGCGAGATCCTCGAGCTCAAGAACACCATCAACGTGATGGTCGATCAGCTCAACTCCTTCGCCTCGGAGGTGACGCGCGTGGCGCGCGAGGTCGGCACCGAGGGCAAATTGGGCGGCCAGGCGCAGGTGCCGGGCGTGGCGGGCACCTGGGCCGATCTCACCGACAATGTGAACCTGATGGCCGCGAACCTGACCGGCCAGGTCCGCAACATCGCCGAAGTGACCACCGCCGTGGCGCGCGGCGACCTTTCGAAGAAGATCACCGTCGACGTGAAGGGCGAGATCCTCGAGCTGAAGGACACGATCAACGTCATGGTCGACCAGCTCAACGCCTTCGCCTCCGAGGTGACGCGCGTGGCCCGCGAGGTCGGCTCGGAGGGCAAGCTCGGCGGCCAGGCGCAGGTGGAAGGCGTCGGCGGCACCTGGAAGGATCTTACCGACAACGTCAACCTGATGGCCGGCAACCTGACCGGCCAGGTCCGCAACATCGCCGAGGTGACGACCGCGGTGGCGCTCGGCGATCTCTCCAAGAAGATCACGGTGGACGTGAAGGGCGAGATCCTGGAGCTGAAGAACACGATCAATACGATGGTCGACCAGCTGAACAGCTTCGCCTCCGAGGTCACCCGCGTGGCCCGCGAGGTCGGTTCGGAAGGCAAGCTCGGCGGCCAGGCGCAGGTGGAGGGCGTGGCCGGCACCTGGAAGGACCTGACCGACAACGTGAACCTCATGGCCGGCAACCTGACCGGCCAGGTCCGCAACATCGCGGACGTCACCACCGCCGTGGCACTGGGCGACCTTTCGAAGAAGATCACCGTCGACGTGAAGGGCGAGATCCTGGAGCTGAAGAACACCATCAATACGATGGTGGATCAGCTCAACAGCTTCGCCTCGGAGGTGACGCGCGTGGCGCGCGAGGTGGGTTCGGAGGGCAAATTGGGAGGCCAGGCGCAGGTGCGCGGCGTCGCCGGCACCTGGAAGGATCTGACCGACAATGTGAACCTGATGGCCGAGAATCTGACCGGCCAGGTTCGCAACATCGCCGAGGTGACCACCGCCGTGGCGAGGGGCGACCTGTCCAAGAAGATCACCGTCGACGTGAAGGGCGAGATCCTGGAGCTGAAGAACACGATCAACGTCATGGTCGATCAGCTCAACTCCTTCGCGTCGGAGGTGACGCGCGTGGCGCGCGAGGTCGGCACCGAGGGCAAGCTGGGCGGCCAGGCGCAGGTGCCGGGCGTGGGCGGCACCTGGAAGGACCTGACCGACAACGTCAACCTGATGGCGACCAACCTGACCAATCAGGTGCGCGGCATCGCAGACGTCGTCACCGCGGTCGCGCAGGGCAATCTCAAGCGCAAATTGACCGTGGACGCCAAGGGCGAGATCGCGGCGCTCGCCGAGACGATCAACTTCATGATCGACACGCTTTCGGCCTTCGGCGATCAGGTCACCAACATGGCCCGCGAGGTCGGCATCGAGGGCAAGCTCGGCGGCCAGGCGCGCGTGCCGGGCGCCGCCGGCCTGTGGCGCGACCTGACCGACAACGTCAACGAGCTCGCCGCCAATCTGACCAACCAGGTCCGCTCGATCGCCGAGGTGGCGACCGCGGTGACCAAGGGCGACCTCACCCGCTCAATCGCGGTGGAGGCGTCGGGCGAGATGGCGGCGCTCAAGGACAATATCAACGAGATGATCCGCAACCTGAAGGATCAGACGCTGAAGAATGCCGAGCAGGACTGGCTGAAGACCAATCTCGCCCGCTTCTCCCGCATGCTGCAGGGCGAGCGCGACCTCGCAACCGTGTCGAACCTGATCATGTCCGAGCTCGCGCCGCTGGTGAATGCGCAATATGGCGTGTTCTACGTCACCAAGCGCGACGAGGAGGAGACCAAGCTCGAGCTCGTCGCCAGCTACGGCGCCGAGCGCCACGACGTGCTTCGCCGCGAGTTCGACCTGCGCGAGGGGCTGGTCGGGCAGGCGGCGGCCGACAAGCGCCCGATCCTGCTGGAAAGCGTGCCCGGCGACTTCATCCGGATCGGTTCGGGCCTCGGCCAGGCGGCGCCGGTCAACGTCAACATCCTGCCGGCCCTGTTCGAGGACGAGGTGAAGGCGGTGATCGAGCTCGCCTCGTTCCGCGAGTTCAGCGAGACCCACCAGAGCTTCCTGAACCAGCTGATGGAATCGATCGGCATCGTGCTCAACACGATCGCCGCGACGATGCGCACCGAGGGTCTGCTGGAACAATCGCAGCTGCTCACCCAGGAGCTGCAGGCGCGCCAGACCGAGCTTACCACCAAGCAGGAGGAGCTGCACGCCACCAACGAGGAGCTGCAGGAGAAGGCGCAGCTGCTCGAGAACGAGAAGAAGCAGGTCGAGGCGAAGAATCTCGAGATCGACATGGCGCGGCGCGCGGTCGAGGAGAAGGCCGAGCAGCTCGCCCTCACCTCCAAGTACAAGTCCGAATTCCTCGCCAATATGAGCCACGAGCTGCGCACGCCGCTCAACTCCCTGCTCATCCTCTCCAAGCTGCTGGCCGACAATCCGCAGGGCAATCTCAACGAGAAGCAGACGGAATTCGCCCGCACCATCAACTCCGCCGGTTCGGACCTGCTCAGCCTGATCAACGACATCCTCGATCTCTCGAAGATCGAATCCGGCACGGTGTCGATCGAGCTGGGCGACATGCCTTTGTCGGGCCTCAAGCTGCACATGGAGCGGACCTTCCGCCAGCTGGCCGCGGACAAGGCGCTCGATTTCAACGTCGAGTTCGACTCCAGCCTGCCCGCCTCGATCCGCACCGACGAGAAACGCCTGCAGCAGGTGGTGCTCAACCTCCTCTCCAACGCCTTCAAGTTCACCTCGGAGGGCAGCGTCACCCTGTCGGTGCAGGAGGCGGCGAGCGGCTGGAGCGCCAGCCACCCGGTGCTGCGGACCGCGGAGCGCGCGATCGCGATCGCGGTCACCGACACCGGCATCGGCATTCCCGAGGACAAGCAGAAGCTGATCTTCGAGGCCTTCCAGCAGGCCGACGGCACGACCAGCCGCAAATATGGCGGCACCGGCCTCGGCCTGTCGATCAGCCGCGAGATCGCCCGCCTGCTCGGCGGCGAGCTGCAGGTCCGCTCGCGGCCGGGCGTCGGCTCGACCTTCACTTTGTTCGTGCCGCTGGAGGCGGCCGCGGTGGCCGCGCCCATCCCGCCCGCGGCCCTGGCGCGCTACGAAAATGGCGGCGCCGGAGCGCCGGCCGCGTTGCCGCCGCCGCGCGAGATCAGCGACGACCGCGACAGCCTGAACGGCGATCCCTTCGTGCTGATCGTGGAGGACGACGTCACCTTCGCCTCAATCCTGCTCGACATCGCGCGGGAATCGGGCCTGAAGGGCGTCATCTCCACTGCCGGCTCTGGGACCCTCGCTTTGGCCCGCAAGCTGCGGCCGAACGCGATTACGCTCGACCTCGGCCTCGACGACATTAACGGCTTCGTGCTGCTCGACCTGCTCAAGCACGATGCCGAGACCGGCGACATCCCGGTCCACGTCATCTCCGGCGCGGATGAGGCCGCCTATGTGAAGGAGATCGGCGCGGGCGGCGTGACCGGCAAGCCGGCCGACCATAAGGATCTCGCCCGGGTCTTCTCGCGCATCCTCGCCCAGGCGAAGACGAAGCGGCGGCGCCCGGCCAAGGCGGCCGACGCCACGCAGGTGCCCCGCAACCTGCCGGAACTGGCCGGCGCGAAAATCCTCATCGTCGACGACGACATCCGCAACATCTATTCGCTGACCAGCGTGCTCGAGAGCTACGATGTCGAGGTGCTGCACGCCGAGCGCGGCCGCGACGGCATCCTCATCCTTGAACAAACGCCGGGCGTCGACGTTGCCCTGATCGACATCATGATGCCGGAGATGGACGGCTATGAGACGATGCAGCAGATCCGGTCCAACCCGGATCTCGTTAACGTGCCGCTGATCGCGGTGACCGCCAAGGCGATGAAGGGGGACCGCCAGAAATGCCTGGATGCCGGGGCCTCCGACTATATCGCCAAGCCGGTCGACATCGAATTGCTGCTCGCCTTGCTCCGGGTCTGGATCGGCAAGGCCAGGAGCGGGCTGGGTGGCGCGCCCGGCGGCCTGCTCGCCGAATATGCCGAGACGGCGGCGGAATAGAGCGGTGGCGACCCGGCAGATGACGGACCAGGCGAAACCGGCCGACCCCCGGGCCAGGGCCCGCGCGGCGGCGGACAGGCCGTCGGCCGAGGCGGAGCCGCGCGCGCGGGTGCTCGTCGTCGACGATGACGAGCATAATCTGCTCGCCATCCGCACCGTCATCGAGGACCTAGCCGACGTCGAGGTCGCCGCCTCTGGCGAGGAGGCGCTCCGCCACCTGCTGAAGGGCGAGTTCGCGGTGATCCTGCTCGACGTCTTCATGGCGGGCATGGACGGCTATGAGACCGCCCAGATCATCCGCGGCCGCGAACAGACCAAGCGCATCCCGATCGTCTTCCTCTCCGCCGTGAACAAGGAGAAGGAGCATCTGCTGCGCGGCTATTCGATGGGCGCGGTCGACTATGTCTTCAAGCCGGTCGAGCCGGTGGTGCTCCGCTCCAAGGTCGGCGTGTTCGTCGACCTCTACCGGATGCGCCGCGAGATCGAGCGCAAGGCGGCGCAGGAGCAGCAATTGCTGGACGCGAACCTGCGTGCCAATGCCGAGCGGCTGGAGATCGAGCAGGCGCTCCGCCTCGCCGAGCAAAGGCAGGCGGCGATCATCAGCTCTCTCCCGATCGTCCTCTATCTGGAGGAGGGGACCGAGACTCCGCGCGTGCCGCAATTCGTCGGCGGCAATTTCGAGGCGGTGACCGGCTTCAGCTTCGAGGCGGTGGCCGAGACGCCCTCGCTCTGGTCCGACCGGCTCCATCCCGACGACGCGGCGCGCGCCTTCGCGGCGCTGGAGGAGCGGCGGCGCAGCGGTGCCATGGCGGTCGAATATCGCTGGCGGTGCGCGGACGGGCAGTACAAGCATTTCCTCGACCAGGCCGTCCTGCTGCCCCGGTCCGGCGCCGCCGCCGCCCAATATGCGGGCACCCTGCTCGACGTCACCGACCGCAAGGCGCTCGAGGAGGAATTGCTGCAGGTCCGCAAGATGGACGCGATCGGCAAGCTGACCGGCGGCATCGCGCACGATTTCAACAATCTGCTGGCCGCGGTGCTTGGCGGCATCGGCCTGCTGGAGCGCCGGCTGGAGCTGGATGCGGAGCAGAGCCGGATCGTCGGCATGACCCGGCACGCCGCCGAGCAGGGCGCCGAGCTGGTCGGCCGGCTGCTCGCCTTCGCCCGCCGGCAGAAATTGCAGCCCGGGCCGATCGATATCGGCCGCCTGTCCGGGACGGTCACCGAATTGCTCGGCCCGACGCTGGGCGGGCTCGTGCGGCTCGAATGGCAGGCGGAGGCGGACGTCTGGCAGGTCTATGCCGACAGCGCCCAGCTGGAGCTGGCGCTGATGAACCTGATCATCAACGCGCGCGACGCCATGCCGGAGGGCGGCACCGTCCTGCTCACCGCGCACAATGCCGAGGCGCGGCCGGGCAATGCGGCGACGGTCGCGCCGGGCGATTATGTCGTGCTGGCGGTGAACGACACGGGCAGCGGCATCGCGCCGGACCTGCTCGCCCAGGTCACCGAGCCCTTCTTCACCACCAAGGATGTCGGCAAGGGCACCGGCCTCGGCCTTTCGATGGTCTACGGCTTCGCCCAGCAGTCCGGCGGCGGGATCAGGATCGATTCCACCGTCGGCGAGGGAACGACCGTCGAATTGTGGCTGCCCCGCGCCACGCATGGCGCGCAGGCGGCGGGCCCGGCGCCCGCGCGGATCGAGCGGGCGGTGGCGGGCCGCGCGCTGCGCATCCTGCTCGTCGACGATCATGACGCGGTGCGCGAGACCACCGAGGCGATCCTGCGCGATCTCGGCCACGAGGTGCAGACGGCCTGCGACGGCCCGTCTTTGCTGCGCCGGCTCGCCGACGCCCCGGCGGCCTGCGACCTGATCATCACCGATTATGCGATGCCGCTCATGTCCGGCTGCGAGATGCTGAAGCAGGCGCGCGGTCTGCGGCCGGAAATCCCCGCCATCTTGATCAGCGGCTATGCCGACGACCGGGCGATGGCCGACGCGCCGCCTGGAGTCGCCCTGGTCCGCAAGCCGTTCACGCCGGTCCAGATGGGCGAGGCGATCACGGCGCTGACCGCCCCGCCCCAGGGCTGATCCCCCGTCAGGAGGGTCGCCGCACCGCCAGCAGGGCGGGAGCCGGAGCTGCGTCCGGTCGAAGCGACGCCGCCCGCAGGTTAATGCGGTCGGTCCGTGCGACCCCTTATCCGTATGTACGTCATACTATTCCATCGCCGGCCATTCCGGGCCAGCCGGCGTGTCGGCAAAACGACGTTTCGTTCCGGTGTCGGAACAATGAAGGGCCGATGTGCAGAGCCGCTCTCTCAGTGTACCTGCGCGAGGCGCGGGTCAAAAAGTTGACGGGGTTAGGAGGTCGTTAACCATTTCCCTTCACCAGTTGCTCCCGACGGAAGCGTTATCGACCCGGGGGGGTTTAGTGGAACAGATGGACCAGATCTGCATGGACAGCGTCGTGGCGACGGCTGAGGCGACGAGCGTCGGCCCGGTCGCGCCGGTCAGCCTTGAGGAGATGATCGTGGGCGAGGCCCCGGTCATGGCCGCGTTGCGCCGCGTCGTCCGCCAGGTCGCGGTGAGCGAGGCCTCGGTGCTGCTCACCGGACCTTCGGGCAGCGGCAAGGAGGTCTTCGCCCGCGCCATCCACGCCCAGAGCAAGCGATCGGGCAAGCCGTTCGTCGCGGTCAATTGCGGGGCGATCCCCAAAGACCTGCTCGAATCCGTCCTGTTCGGCCATGAAAAAGGCAGCTTCACCGGCGCCCATGCCCAGCACAAAGGCCGCTTCGAGGAGGCCCATGGCGGCACCCTCTTCCTCGACGAGATCGGCGACATGCCGGCCGAGATGCAGGTGAAGCTGCTCCGCGTGCTCGAGGAGCGCGCCGTGCAGCGCGTCGGTGGCCGCGGCCAGATCGAGGTGGACGTGCGCATCGTCGCCGCCACCCATCGCGATATCGACGCGGCGATCGACGGCGGCGCCTTCCGCGAGGATCTGTTCTATCGCCTCGCCGTCGTGCCGATCGAGATTCCGAGCCTCGCCGAGCGGATCGGGGACATCCCGGCGCTCGTCGCCCATTTCCTCGTCCAGCAGCCGGGCCGCCGCCCCGGCGTCGCCTTCGGGCCCGACGCCTGGGCGCGCATGGCCGAGCATGGCTGGCCGGGCAACGTCCGCGAGCTGCGCAACTTCGTGGACCGCGCCAACGTCATGTTCGCCGGCCGCACGATCGGGGCCGACGAGGCCGGCGCCTTGCTCGTCCGCCGCGGCCGGGTCAGCGCGGTCGAGAGCCGCGCCCTCTGGGCCGCCACCGAGATGGAGGCGACGGACGGCGCCGCCGCGGTCGCCGCCGACGATGTCGTCGTGCCGATCCGCGGCCGCCATCCGTCCGCGCCGCCGCCGCAGATGCAGGCCGGCGAACCGGTCGCGCTCAAGGAGATGCTCGCCGAGATCGAGCGCCGCTATATCGAGCAGGCGCTGACCCTCTCCGGCGGGGTCATCGCCGACGCCGCCCGCATGCTCTCGCTGCAGCGCACGACGCTGATCGAGAAGATGCGCAAATATGAGATGAAGGCCGCCTGAGCCCATCCTCCCTCCCCGGACGGGAGGGCAAATTAACCCCGTCGTCCGATCGCATCCCAGGCGGTCGAGATCTCGCCGATCATCTCGCGCGCCTGCACGATCAGCTGCGCGTCGCCCTCGCGGCCGCCGGCGATGACCAGGCGGCGCGCCTCGCGGTAGATGGCGACGAGGTCGACCGCGATCTGCCCGCCTTTGTCGAAATCGAGGCTGGTCTCGAGCCCGGTCAGGATCGCCAGCACGCGCGACTGGCGCTCGCCGCGCTGGACATAGTCGCCGCGCGAGGTGGCGAAGGCCATGGCGTCGAGCGCCTTCAGCAGCTCCTCGTACATGATCTGCACGAGCTGGTGCGGGGTCGCGCCTTCGATCCGGCTGGAAATGTCCACGCTCTGATAACGGGCGGTGCCGGCGCGGAACTTGCTGTACGAATACATTACTCTACTCCCCCGAACCCCGAACGCGGCGCCGATCAGTCATTGCTGTTGGTCCAGATCTTGATCTGCTGATCGAGATAGGACTGGGTTGCCTTGAAGGCCGAGACCCTGCTGTCCATCGCGGTGAAGGTGGTCAGCAACTGGTTGTAATATTTGGCCGAGCTCTCCTCGAGCTTCATGCGGTCGTCGGCGATCCGGTCGGCTTCCTTGGTGAGCCGTTCCTCGGCGCCGGCAAAGGCGCCGCCGCGGGCGCGCAGCGAATCGCGGATCGCCTGCAGGGCGCCGCCGAGGCCCGGGTCCACAATGATCGTCGCGCTGCTCACCGCGCCGCTGACGCTGAGGATCATGCCGACCGCCGGCGAGCCCTGTGGCGCGACGAGGTTGCCGCCGATCCCGGTCATGGCGACGCCGTTGAGCTTGCCCGAAGCGGCGGCGGGCGGCGCGGCCGGCACGACGTCGGTGATCGTGTAGGTGCCCGGAGCGACCTTGCCGACCAGGCTCTTGATCGTGAGGAAGGGGCTGGAGCTGTACTGGTTCGGATTGAACAGGGCTTCGACTCCGTCCGGATCGGAGGCGAGCACCGAGGCGAGCCGGGTGCTGTCCACGCCCAGCGTGCCGTCGCGATTGGTGCGCACGCCGATCTCGGCGAGCGTATGCGGGCCCGGGCCGGCGCTGGAGAGGATCGTGGTCGGCAGCTGGGCCAGCCGGCGCTGGAGCTCGCGCACGCCGATGTCGCCGCGCAGCGCGCCGGCCGCGTCGCCCGCGCCCGCCTTGGTCTGCTCGGCGATCATCGTCACCAATTCGTTATAGGCGGCGACGAAGTCCTGGACGCCCTGGCTGATCGCCGCGGTCGGGCGGGTGACCCCGACCGAGACGGGAACGTCGGGCTTCGCGCTCTTGAGGTCGATCTGCACGCCGGCGATCAGATCGCTGAAGCTGTTCGTGGACCGGGTCACCTCGACGCCGTCGAGTCGGACGATCGCGTCCTGCGCGACCTGCGGCGAGGTCATCGCGGCGGAGGCGAAGCGCTCCAGCCCGCTCGTCGTGCCGCCCGGCACGGAGAGGGTGAAGGCGTTGGCCGCGCCGGTCTGGCCCTTCACGACCAGACGGGCGCCGTTCGAATCGGTGACGACGGTGGCGGTGACGCCCGCATTCTTGTCGTTGATCGCCTTGGCGAGGCCGTTGAGATTGTTGTTCGCGGCGGTGATCGTGACGTCGATCGGCGTGCCCCCGCCGACCGTGATCGACAGCGTGCCCTCGCCGACCGGGGCGGTGCCGCTGGCGAGATAGCCGGAGGCGCTGGTCTGCGCCTGGGCGAGCTGGCGCACCTCGACCGAGGCGGACAGCCCGCCGAGCCGCGAGCCGGCGAGCGCCGAGGCGGTGAAGACGCTGCTGTCGGAGACGCTGGGCTGGCTGAACAGGGTGCCGCCGGCGATCAGGCTGGACAGGGCCGAGGCGAAGCTGTCGATCGCGGAGCTGACCTGGGCGAGGCCCGAAATCTTCGCCTGGTTGGCGGCTTCGCGCCGGGCGAGCAGGGTCTCCTTCGGCGCCTTGGCGGCGGCGGCAAGGTCGGTGACCAGGGACTTGATGTCGAGGCCGGAACCGGCACCCAGCGCATATCCGATGGAGGTGGTCATTGGGGCGTCCTTCCGTTCCCTTGTAAGAACGGCCGGAATGGCGGTTTCTTTAGGCCGGAAAACCGGGGAAAATCAGCCCTTCAGCACCCGCAGCGCCGCAGCGTCGACATTGGCCTGGGCGCCGAGCGAGAGCCGGGGATCGGAGAGGATGCGCTGGGCGAGATCCGCCCGCGCGCCGCTGCCCGGCGCCGCTTCGCGCAGCTCAAGCGCAAGCTGGTCGAGCCAGGCCGGAACCGCGTCGCCCGCGCGCGCCGCCTCGGCGAGCCGGCGCTCGATCTCGGCCAGCGTGATGTCCAGATCCCGGTCCACTGGTTCGCGCCTTCCCTTTCAAAGAAGGAATAACGGCGCGACGGCGGGACCCTTAAGCCTCTGGCAGGCCGCTCGCGTCGAAGCGCATCCCTGCGGGCACGTCGATCTCCGGCTGGTCTTGGCCGGACGCGAGCGCCTGGTCGAGGTTGAAGACGAAGGCCAGTACGCTCGCCACCGCCATATAGAGATCCTCGCGGATCAACTGGCCCGGCCGCGACGTGTAATAAAGCGCGCGAGTGAGCTGCGGATAGGAGAGCATCGGCACGTCGTGCTCGGCCGCCAGCTCGCGAATCGCCTCGGCGGTCGCGCCGCGGCCCTTGGCGAGCACGACCGGCGCGGCGTCGGTCTCCGGGCGGTAGCGCAGGGCCACCGCGAAATGGGTCGGGTTGGTGAGCACCACCGTCGCCTCGGCGACCGCGCCGCGGGCGGAGTTGCGCGCCGCCTGGATCTGGCGGCTGCGGATCGCGGCCTTGAGCTCGGGCGAACCCTCGGTCTGCTTATGCTCGTCCTTCACCTCCTGCTTGGTCATCCGGAGGCGCCGCATCCGCTGGAAGATCTGGGCGGGCACGTCGATCAGCGCGATCAGCGCGAGCAGGCCCGCCATGATCAGCACGGTCACGGTGAAGACGTGGCCGACATTGGCGAGCGCCGGGATGATCTCCTGCGAGGAGAGACCGACCATGTTGCGGGTCTGGCTGAAGATGATCCAGATGCCGACGCCGCCCAGCAGGCCGACCTTGGCGATCGACTTGGCCAGCTCGATCAGGCCCTGCAGGCCGAACATGCGCTTGATGCCGGTCAGCGGATTGAGCTTGTTGCCCTTGAAGGCGAAGGCGCTGCTGCGGAACCCGAGCGAGCCCATCGCCGCTGGCGCCGCCACGGCGGCAATCAGGGTCAGGCCGAAGAGCAGGAAGACCGGCATCGCCACCGCCCCGAGCAGGCGCAGGATCACCCGGCCGGGATCGAAGTCGGTCACCGCCGAGGCGTTGAAGCTCAGCCCGTCCGTCACCATCGCCTGGAGCGAGCTCATCATCATCGGCCCGGCCAGCGCGATCCAGGCCGCGCCGACCAGCACGACCAAAGCAGTGCCGAGCTCGCGTGACTGGAGGACGTCGCCATTCTTCACCGCCTCCGATTTGCGCTTCGGCGTTGGTGCCTCGGTTTTCTGGTCCTGGTCCTGCTCGCTCGACATGGCTCAGCCGCCCAGCGCGAGCCGGCGGGCCTGATCGAGGCCGGCGCCGATCGCCGAATTGATGCCCTCGCCGAGCACGGGCGCGGCGATGGCGAGGAGGACGATGCCGGCGAGCAGGGCCGCCGGGAAGCCGACCGCGAACAGGTTGAGCTGCGGCGCGGAGCGGGCGAGCAGGCCCATCACGATCTGCACGAGGATGATCGCGAAGGCGACCGGCAAGGCGATGGAGAGGCCGGCCGAAAACAGGACGGCACCGAAGAAGACCAGGCCGCGGATCGCCTCGGCGGTCAGCCAGGCATTGCCGGGCGGCATGGCATGATAGCTTTCGACGACCGTGCGGGCGAGCAGCAGGTGCCCGTCCATGGCGAGGAAGAGCAAGGTGGCGACGATGGTCAGGAACTGGCCGAGCACCGGATTCTGCTGGCCGGTCGAGGGATCGACCATCGCCGAGAAACCGAGGCCCATCGCATTGCCGATCACCTCGCCGGCGACGACCGCGCAGGAAAAGCCGATCTGCACCGCGAAGCCGATGGCGAGCCCGGCCATCACCTCGCCCACGATCAGGAAGAAGCCCGCCATGGTGGCGAGGCCGTCGGGCGGCAGATTGAACGGGGTCACGGCGATGCCGGGAATGCCGATCGCCAGCGCGACCACCGCGCGCAGCTGGACCGGCACGAAGGCGGCGCCGAAGATCGGGGCGGCGAGGAAGGCGGCGCCCGGGCGGATCATCGCCACGAGCCAGAGCCACAGCTGATCCTCGACGCCCGCAAACCCCGCGGGGATCATTTCACGACCTCGGGTATCAGCGTCTGGAACACATCCTGGGTGAAGCCCGCGATCAGCACCAGGATCGAGCCGCCGAAAATGGCGAGGCAGACCGCGACGACGATCAGCTTCGGCACGAAGGTCAGGGTCTGCTCGTTGATCGAGGTCGCCGCCTGGATCATGCCGAGGATGAGGCCGGCGATCAGCGCGGGGATCAGGATCGGCGCGCAGGCCAGGGCCAGGATCCAGAGCGCCTGCTGGGCGACGCCGATGAAGAAATCGCCTTCCATGTCGCTAGCCCCCGCCGTTGAACGAGGCCGCGAGCGAGCCCATGGTCAGCGCCCAGCCGTCGACCATGACGAACAGCAGCAGCTTGAACGGCATGGAGATGATCGTCGGCGAGAGCATCATCATGCCCAGCGACATCAGGGTCGAGGAGACGACCAGGTCGATGATCAGGAAGGGCAGGAAGATCAGGAAGCCGATCTGGAAGGCGGTCTTGAGCTCCGAGGTGATGAAGGCGGGCAGCAGGATCGAGAAGGGCACCGCCTCCTGGCTCGGGAAGCGCTCGATGCCGGCCATGCTGGCGAACATGCGCAGGTCCGTCTCGCGGGTCTGGCGGATCATGAAGCCGTGCAGCACCGTGCCGGAGCGGGAGACGGCCTCCTCGATCGTGATCTGGCCGTTGCCATAGGGCGTGTAGGCCTGGGCGCCGATCTCGTCGATCACCGGCTTCATCACGAACAGGGAGAGGAAGAGGGCGAGGCCGACCAGCACCTGGTTCGGCGGGGTCTGCTGCAGGCCGATCGCCTGGCGCAGGATCGAGAGCACGATCAGGATGCGGGTGAAGCTGGTCATCATGAGGAGCAGCGACGGCAGCACAGTCAGCAGGCTCATCAGCAGCAGGATCTGGAGCGAAAGCGAGAGCGGGCGGCCGTCGCCGGAGACGGCACCGAGCGCCCGGCTCAGCGCGCCGGGCTGGCCGCCGGCGGGAGAGGCGGCATTGGGCGTGCCGGTACCCGGCGCCGGTGCCGGCGCGGGCGTCGCGGCCGGCGCCGCCGGGGCGGGCGCCTGGGCGGCGGGCGCGGGAGCCGGCGCCGGCTGGGCCTGCGCGGCCTCGGGCCGGAAGGTGAAGGCGGCGAGCAGGGCGAGGAGCGCGACCGCGATCCCCCAGATGGCCCGGCGTCCGCGGGAGGGCGGCGTGTCAGTCACCGAACCGGCTTACCGTCGTCGTGGGGAACGGCGTGGGGGCCGGCGCCGGATCGCTGCCGTCGGCGACGAGCTGGACGCCGGTGCGGGAGACGGCGAGGAGCAGCCGGCGCCCTTCGAACTCGACCACGGCCAGCTTGGCGGTGGCGCCGAGCGGGGTGGCGTCGAGCAGGGTCACCAGCCGCTCGCGGCGGCCGGCGGCGCCGATCCCCTGCTGGGCGCGGCGCCACAGCCAGAGCGAACCCCAGGCGAGCCCGCCGACCAGCGGGATCAGGATGGCGAGCTTGATGACATAGGCGATCGTCGCGCTCATTTGCGGCGCTCGGTCCCCGGAATGGCGCCCTCGGTGGCGACGACCTCGACGACGCGGATGCCGAAGCGCCCGTTCACGGTCACCACCTCGCCGCGGGCGATGAGGGTGCCGTTCGCCATGATGTCGAGCAATTCGTGCGACTGGCGGTCCAGTTCGACGATGCTGCCCTCGGCGAGATCCATCAGCTCCGACAGCTTCAGCGCGGTGCTGCCCACCTCGACCGACAGGCGGACCGAGATGTCGGCGAACAGGCCGAAATTGCGGCGCGAGAAGGCGTCGTCGGCCGGTCCTGCCTCGATGATGTCCTGACCTTCCTTCACTGACTTGGCCTCCTGCTTTCCATTTTCTCGATCTTCAGCGCCGCCTTGCCGTCACGCTCGCCGACCGACCCGAGCGCGACCCGGCGGCCGGCGACGATCAGTGGGACGAGCTTGGTGAGGCTGACGGGAATGACGTCGCCCTCGCGCAGCTGCATCAGCTCGGAGAGCGAGAGTTCGGGGCGGGCGAGCACGGTGCGCGCCTCGATGCGGACCTCGCCGACCGCGGCGGAGAGCCGCTCGCGCCAGTCGCCGGTCCGCTGGCCGCCCTCGTCATGCGAGCGGGCGGCGAGCTCCGGCTCGACCGAGCGCAGGGCGGCGACGGGATAGAGGAGCTCGATGGCCGAGCCAGGACCGGCCCAGGGCGCGACCTCGAAGCGGGTGATCGCCACCGCCTCGTCGGCGCCGGCGAGGTCGGCGAAGCCGACATTGGTCTCGCGGCCCTTGAGCTGCGGCCGCGCCGGGACGATTTCCTGCCAGACCTCGGCGAGCGCGCCGATCACGGCCTCGGCGAGGCGGCCGAGCAGGCTCTCCTCGGTGGCGGTGAACTCGCGGGCGCGGCGCGACGGGGCGGTGCCGTTGCCGCCGTAAAAGGTGTCGACCAGCCGGCTGATGAATTCGGGCTCGATGCGCAACAGGATCGCGCCCTTCAGCGGGCGGAAGCCGTAGAGGCTGAGGCTGACGAACTCGCTCTGCTCCGCCCGCCAGTCGCCGAAGGCGCGGACCTCGGTCGGCAGGGCCTCGACGCGCGGCTTGGCGCGAGCGAAGGGCTCGACCAGATCGCGCAGCTTCTTGACCATGCGTTCGTTCAGCCGGTCCAGCGCCGGGATCGCCGCCATCGTGCGCCCGGCATCCCCGCCAAGCGAGAAAGCGCGCGCCGGCGATGCCGACGCGCCACCCCCGGCGGACCCGCTCGCGCGGGCCTCGCTCATGAGGGCTGAGATTTCCTCGCCTGAAAGGGTCTGGTCCTGGCTCATTGCGTGACGAAACTCGTGAAGTAGACGTCATCTATCCCGCCAAAACCTTCCCGATTGGTTAACACCCTGTTTATCGCTTCCTTTAAGGCGTTCTTAAGGGCTTCCTTTCCGGAAAGTGTCGTGATTTCAACGGGATCGGCTTCGGAGAGAGTCAGGATGATGGCCGAGCGGATGGCCATCATGTTGCGCTCGACATTCTCTTTCACGTGGTCGTCGTAAAAAGTTGAGAGGCCGAGGCCGACCTGGACGAAATTGTCGCCGCCCCTCAGGTTCGAGGTGAAATTGCCCTCGAGCGGAATGTAGGTGGTCTTGAAGACGCGCGGATCGGGCCGACCGGTGCGGGCGCGGCTGCGCGCCTCGGACGAGGCGGTGACCCCCTCGCGGACGACGAGCTGCGGCTCGTCGGCATGCTCGTCTTCCTCGGCATGGCCGCCGCCGCTGCCCGGCATGCCGTACATGGCATAATAGCCGCCGCCCCCGCCGAGCAGCAGCACGGCGACGAGGAGGATGAGGAGTTTCTTCTTGCCCTTCTTTTTCTTCGGGGCTTCGGCGCCGATGGGCGCGGTCGCGGCGATGTCGGTCATGGTTCGGCTCCTCAGGCGTAGCGGTCAAGGCGGGCGCGGGCGGGTTCGCGGGCGGACAGCACGGTGTCCGGCCCGGCACCGCGCGCGGTCCGGATGAAGGGGGTCTGGCGGGCTTCGTCCTGGCGGCGTTGGTCGCCCGGTGCGTGGCGGCCGGAGCCCGACAGATCGACATGGGTCTCGGCGATGCGCACGCCCTGCGCCCGTGCCTCGGCGGCGAGCCGCGGTTGGGCGTCGGTCAGCAGCTGGCGCGCCGCCTCGGTCTCGACGGTCAGGCGGACGGCGGTGCCGTGATCGCCCTGCTGCAGCTCGACATGAAGATGGCCGAGCGTCTGCGGGTGCAGGCGGAAGCGCAGCGGCGCGTCGCGCGAGCCGGCCAGGGCGATGTCGCGCGCCAGGCGGTCGAGCCATTCGGCGCTATTGGCCAGATCGAGCTGACCCTCGCCGGCGAGCTCGGGGCTGCGCGCCGGCGCGCCGGTGCCGGCGGCATCGGCCCGGAGCGGCACGGGCTGCGCGTTCGGGGCCAGCGCGGGCTGAAGCTGGTCGACCGTCGACGGCAACGCCGCCGGGGCCGACGCGCTGGCCGGCGCGGACGCGGTGGCGCCCGGCGCGGTCGGTGCGGCCTGCGCCGGCCCGGCCTGGGCATCGGCTTTGGCGGCATCGGCCGGGACGTCGGTGGCGCCGGCCTGTCTGGCCAGCACCTGCTTGCGGAGAACGAGGTCCTTCACGGCCGCCTCAAGCTCGCGCGGGATCACCGTTTCCTCGGAGGCTTCGGGCGCGGGTGGAAGGGCAGGGCCGGGCTTGCCGTCCGCGTCGGTGCCGCACGACCTGCGGCCGCCGGGCGTGGCGAGGATCGGCTCGGCGCCGTTCTGATAGGCCTGGGTCGGCACCGTCTCGTCGGCGCCGACGGTGAGCGGCGCGTCCAGGCCCGGCGCATCCGTCCGGACCGGGGCGGGCTGCGGCGCCGGGATGAAGGGGACGACGGCGATGAGCGACACGTCGCGGTCGCTGGCCGGCGCGTCGGCTTTCGTCGCGAGCGGGTGATCGCCTTCCTCTCCGGAAACCGTCTCGCCCCCATCGGACGCGTCGCCCTCCGCCGGGGCCTGGGCGACCTGCGGGACGTACGGCGCCGGCTGGCCGGGCTGGCCCGCCTTGCCCGGCGCGGCCGGCAGCTTCGCCGCGAAGTCGCCCGGCGCGGGCTCGCCGGCCGGCGGCGACTTGGCGGTCGGGAGAGGCAGCGGCGCGCTGCGCGTGTTCGGGATCGAAGCCATCATCTCAGTCTCCGGTCTGAATCCTGGCGCGGCGGCGGAAGACGCCCCGCAATTTCTGTTCGGCCAGTTCCTCCGCGGCGCGGAAGGCCATGTCCTCGAGCTTCTCGGCGCTCTCCTGGTCGCGGCGGGCGGTCAGCCGTTCGGCCTCGCGCGTCGCCGCAGCGGAGCGGGCGGATTCGATCGTCGGGGCGAGGCCCAGGCGCGCATTGTCGAGCCGCATGGCGAGCTCGCCCAGCTGTGCCAGCGCCTGGCCGGTGGTCTGCCCCTCGACCGGACGGAGCTCGGCGCGCATCTGCAGCAGCCGCTCGCGCGACAGCTCGAGCGAGCGGACGCGGCCCGCCGCGGCGGCGGCCGCATTGGCGGCGAGCGCATGCTGGATCTTGCGCACCTTGACGATGCGCTGGCGCTGGCGGAGCGCGCTCATGACGCCATCAGCCTGGTCAGGGCCGCGACGGAGGCGTCATAGGGTGCGCGCTCCTTCTGCGGCTGGGTGAGGAAATCGAGCAGCTCCGGGCGGCGGACGATCGCCTCGTCGATCAGCGGATCGTTGCCCGGGGCATAGGCGCCCATCAGGATCAGATCTCTATTCTCCTCGAAAGAGGACCAGAGCCGGCGGAAGGCGGCCGCCGCCTGGGCATGTTCCGGACCGACGATGTCGGCCATCACGCGGGAAAGCGACTTGCCGATGTCGATGGCCGGATAGACGCCCTGCTCGGCCAGCTGGCGCGAGAGTATGATATGACCGTCGACGATCGCCCGGGCGGCGTCGACGATCGGATCGTTGGTGTCGTCGCCGTCGGCGAGCACGGTGTAGAGCGCGGTGATCGAGCCGCCGGAACGCGAATCCGCGCCGGCCCGTTCGCAGAGCTTCGGGATCAGGCCGAGCGCGGAGGGCGGATAGCCTTTCACGGTCGGCGGCTCGCCGAGCGACAGGCCGATCTCGCGCTGCGCATGGGCGACGCGGGTGAGGCTGTCGATGAGCAGCAGCACCTTGAGGCCGCGGGCGCGGAAATCCTCGGCGATGGCGGTGGCGCGCATCGCCGCGCGCAGGCGTAGCAAAGGCGCATGGTCGGCGGGGACCGCGACCACGACGGCCTTGCGGCGCACCTCGGGCGGAAGCTTGGTGGCAAGGAAGTCGGAGACCTCGCGGCTGCGCTCGCCGATCAGGCCGACGACGATCACGTCGGCATCGGCGCCGGCGATCATCTGGCCCATCAGCACCGACTTGCCGACGCCGGAGCCGGCGACGATGGCGATGCGCTGGCCGACGCCGGCGGTGAGCATGGCATTGACGGCGCGCACGCCGGTGTCGAACGCTTCGGTGACGCGGGCGCGGGCCAGCGGATTGTCCTGAATGCCATGCAGCGGCCATTTGTCGACCGCGCCGACCGGGCCGAGCCCGTCAAGCGGGTTGCCGAGCCCGTCGACGACGCGGCCAAGCAAGGCCGGGCCGACCTCCGCCAGGCTGCCCGTCGCGTCCGGTTCGACCCGGGCGCCGGCGGCATGTGCGGCGGCGCCGTCCAGCGCCATCAGCAACGTGCGGTTGCCGCGGAAGCCGACCACCTCGGCCCGGCTCACCTGATTCTCGCCGGAGACGATGCGCGCGCCGGCGCCGATCGGGCGGGTGAAGCCGGTCGCCTCGAGCATCAGCCCGTCATAGGCGGCGAGCCGGCCGACGATGCGCGGGCTGGTCTCGCCGACGCGGACATGGCCGAGCAGGTCTTTGGCGCGGTCGAGGAGCATGGTCATTGCGGCGCTCCCATCCGGTCGAGCTCGGCGCGCAGCCGCTCGAGGCGGACGGCGGGGCCGTCCTCGATCCAGCCGTCGCCGGTCTCGAGCACGATGGAGCCGCGCGCGAGGCCGGGATCGGCCTCCAGCGCCACGGCGAGATTGGCATGTTCCAGATGGACGATGTCGTCCGGATGGGCGCGCAACTTGGTCGGCTCCACGTCCTTGGCGACCAGGGCCGCGGCCTGCTGGGCGCGCGACAGGAGCAGGGTCGCATCGACCTCGACCTGGCCGACCACCTCGCGGACCAGCCGGTCGACGGTCTCGGCGAGCAGCAGGGCGAGCGCGTTGGCCGGCTCGGGGCGAAGCACCTGCAGCGACTGGGCGAGCCGGGCGAGCGCGTCACGCTCCGCCTCATAATCCAGCTCGGCCTCGCGCCGGCCCTCGGCATGGCCGAGGGCGAAGGCTTCCTCCTCGATCCGCGCGCGCTCCTGGTCCGGAGTCAGCGGCAGCACTTCCTCGTCATTGTCGGCGGTGAAGCCGCCGTCCGCATTGCGCGGCCGGAAGCCCGCCTCCTTGTGATTAAGGACGAAGCTACCGAGGCTCTCGGCCTGGGCGTCGACAGCGCGCAGCAGCCTAGACATAGTCGTCGCCCCGGCCGGCGAGCATCAGGCTGCCGGCATCGGCCAGGCGGCGGGCGGTCTGCAGAATCTCCTTCTGCGCCTCCAGCACCTCGGCGAGACGCAGCGGGCCGCGCTCTGCCATCTCGTCGCGGATCGAATCGGCGGCGCGCGCGGACATGCAGCCCAGCATCTTCTCGCGCAATTTCTCGTCCGCGCCCTTGAGGCCGACGACCAGCAATTCCGTCTCGACGTTGCGCAGCAGCATGCCGAGATTCTTGTCGTCCAGCTCCGACAGGTCCTCGAAGACGAACATCTCGTCCTCGATGCGCTGGGCGAGCTGCTTGTCGACCTTGCCGAGCGTGCGGATGATGGTCTTGTCCGAGCCCGGGCGCATGTTGTTCATGATCTTCGCGGCCTCGCTGGCGCCGCCGCGCGAGGCGGCGGGCGCCGTGGAGACGCGGGCGACTTGGCGGACCAGGATCTTCTCCAACTCCTCGATCGCCTCGGCGCTCACCGATTCCAGCTTGGCGACGCGGTAGATGACGTCGGGCTGGATGTCGGAGGGAAGCAATTGCAGCACGTCGGCGGCGATCGGCGCCTCCAGATGGGCGAGCACGATCGCGGCGATCTGCGGATGCTCCTCGGAGATCAAGGCGGCGATGGTCTTGGCGTCCATCCAGCGCAGCGGCTCGAGCGCGCGACTGCGCGTCGGCGGGGTGATCCGGGCGAGCACATTCTCGGCGCGCTCGGCGCCCAGCGCATGTTCCATGACGGCGCGGATGCGCGGCGCGGCGCCGAAGCCGATCGAGGTGCGCGCCCGGGTCTTGGTCATGAAGGTGTTGAACACGCCCTCGACCTGGCCTTCGGACACGTCGGCGACGTTGAACATCGCGCTGCCCAGATGCTGGACCTCGTCGGGCTCCAGATAGGAGAGGATCTCCGCGGCCTCGCTGTCGCCGAGCATCATCAGCAGGATGGCGGCGGCCTCGCTGCCCGAGGGCGTGCCGGCGCCGCCCGAAAAGCCGGAGGTTTCGAGATTATCCATTGCGCTCGGCTCCAGCTTCGGTGCGAATGAGGTCGCGCACGACGAGCGCGGCGCGGGCGGGGTCCTGGCGGACGAAGGCGCGGATCAGGGCGGCGCGCTTCTCATAGTCGCGGGTCGCCTCGATCATCTCCAGCGACACCTTGACGTCGAGCTCGGTGCCGGCGCCGCGGTCGACGCGGTCGGCGATCGCATCGGCGATCTCACCGCCGACGGCGGCGCGGCTCGCGGCCGGGTTGTTCGTGCTGCGGCTGGCGAGCGCCGCCTTGGTCTTGCGGAGCAGCGGCTTGGCGAAGACGAAGATGACGAGCAGGGCGATGACCAGAGCGGTGAGGTTGCGCGCGGCGAGCGAGACCCAGCCGGCCTCCCACCAGCTCGGCGCGGTCTCCTCGGTCGTGGCGAAGGCGCGGGCGCTGATCGCGACGACGTCGCCGCGGCTCTGGTCGAAGCCGACCGCGCCCTTCACCAGCTGCTCGAGATTCTGGATCTCGGCGACGCCGCGCGGGCGGCCGTCGGGGTTGCGGAGCGCCACGGCGACGCTGAGCCGCTTCACCGTGCCCGTCTGGTTGCGGGTCACGGAGACCTCGCGGCCGACGGCGAAGGTGCGGTTGTAATTCTCGGTACGGTTGCCGGGGCCGGCCGGCGTCGCGGCGGGCGCGCCCTGGGCGGGTACGGTGACCGCGCCGCCGGGGGCCGCGGCGACCTGCGCGGCGGGCGGCGGGGTGTTGGAGAGAGCGCCGGGGACGCCGCCGGCGGGCGGGGTGCCGTTCGCGCCCTGAGCCGAGACCTGGCCCTCCTCGGCGGTCATCGCGCGCTGGTTCTCGGGAAAGCCCTCGCGGGTCGACTGGGTCTCCGAAAAGTCCATTTCCGCATGGACCTCGGCGGTGAAATTGCCCGCGCCGACGATCGGGGTCAGCAAGGTGGTGATCGCCTGGCGGGCGCGCTCCTCGACCTGGTTCTGGATGGCGATCCGCCGCTCCGACGCCTGGGTCGCGTTGTCGCCGCCGGTGCGGGAGAGCAGCCGGCCGTTCTGGTCGATCACCGAGACATTCTCCGGCGCGAGGCCGGGGACGGAAGTGGCGACGAGGTTGACGATCGCCTGCACCTGGTTCTCGCCGAGCGTGCGGCCCGGGGCGAGGGTGAGCATGACCGAGGCGGCGGCGCTGTTGCGCTCGCGGACGAAGACGCTGGGTTGCTCGGCGGCGAGATGGACGCGCGCGGTCTGCACCACGTCGATCGCCTCGATGGTGCGGGACAGATCGGCCTCGCGCGAGGCGCGGATCCGCTCGGCCTCGACCGCGCGGCTGGCGCCGAGCGGCATGTCGGCGACCACGTCGGCGCCGCTCTGGCCGCCGCGGGGCAGGCCCTGCGAGGCGAGCAGCATCCGGGCACGGTGATAATCGTCGTCCGAGACCTGGACTGCGCCGGTGTCGCGGTCGATCGAATTGGCGATGCCGGCGCCGTTCAGGGCCTCGACCACCGCCGCCTTGTCATTGTCGGCGAGCCCGGCGAAGAGCGTGCGGCTGGGGGCGGCGGCGACCGTCATCCAGATCAGGGCGACGACCCCGAGCACGCCGAGCAGGCCCAGCAGCGGCAGGCTCTTCGCCACCGCCGGCTGGGCCATGAAGCCGCGCGCCTGCTGCATGATGCCGCCGGACCGGGCCGGGGCGGACGCCGCGCGCGGCGCGGGCATGGGGGTCAGATCGTTGAGGGTCGTGTCAGTCATGGCTCATTACACCGGCATGCTCATGATGTCTTTGTAGGCGGTCAGGAGGCGGTTCCTGACCTGCAGGGTCGCCTCGAAGCCGAGCGACGCCTGCTGGCGGGCGAGCATCACCGCGGCGATGTCCGTGGTTTCGCCGCGCTCATAGGCCTCGGTCATCGCCGAGGAGCGGGCCTGGGTCTCGTTGACCTGGCGGAGCGCGGTCTGCAGCGCCTGGCCGAAGCCGCCCGGCTGGGTCGCCTCGGGGCCGCCGATCGAGCCCGGCGCGCCGGTGCCGGCCATGCCGGCGGCACGCTGCAGGGCGCTGTTCTGCTCGAGGATGGCGCTGCGCATCGCCATCAGCCGGCTTGCATCGATGGTCATGCCTCAAATCTCCTAGGCGGCCACGGCGCGCATTTCGGCGAGCCGGTAACGAAGGGTGCGTTCGCTGATCCCGAGCCGCTTGGCGGCCTGGACGCGATGGCCGCCGACCTCGGCGAGCGCGGCGCGGATGGCGCGCGCCTCGGCGTTCCGGGCGGCCTCGTCGAGCGAGGCGGGCTGGGCGGCGGAAGCGGCGGGAAGGGCGATGGCGGGCGCGGGGGCGTGGACGCCATCGATGACGAGATCGCCGGCCTCGATGCGCGCGCCGCCGCGCAGCAGGATGGCGCGCTGGATGACATTCTCCAGCTCGCGGCAATTGCCGGGCCAGGCATGGCCGGTCAGCCGGTCCAGCGCCGCCGGGGTCGGGAAGGGCAAATCGGCGGCCGGCGGGGTGTGGCGCAGCAGCATGGCGGCGGCGATGGCCGGGATGTCCAGCGCGCGCTCGCGCAGGGGAAGCAGGTTCACCGGCATGACATTGAGGCGCCAGTAAAGATCGGCGCGAAAGCGGCCGGCGGCGACCTCGGCGGCGAGATCGCGATTGGCCGAGGCGATGACCCGAAGGTCGACTGGCTCCGCCTTCACCGCGCCCACCGGGAGGATCTCGCGCTCCTGCAGGGCGCGGAGCAACTTGGCCTGGAGGGCGAGCGGGATCTCGGCGATCTCGTCGAGCAAAAGGGTGCCGCCGTCGGCGGCGCGGAACAGGCCCTCGCCGTCGGCGCCGGCGCCGGTGAAGGCGCCCTTGCGGTGGCCGAACAGGATGGCCTCGAGCATCGTCTCGGGGAGCGCCGCGCAATTGACGGCGGTGAACGGGCCCCTGGCGCGGGCGGAGGCGAGGTGGATCCAGCGGGCGAGGCCCTCCTTGCCGGCCCCGGTCTCGCCGAGCAGCAGCACCGAGGCATCGCTGGCGGCGACGCGGGCGGCGAAGTCGAGCGTGGCGGCGCTGGCCGGGTCGCCGCAGGCCGGGCGGCCGGCGGGGCGGAGCAGCTCGGCGGCGAGCGCATTGCCGAAGGCGAGATCATCCTCGCCATAGGCCAGGCGGGCCGGCGCGGTCATGGTGGCGCGGGCGAAAGCGGGGGCGCGGGCACCGACATCGAGGATCAGGTCATAGGGGGCGGCGCAGGCCTCCTCGTCGGGCGCGAACACGGCGAGGCCCTTGTGCCAGCCATCCTCGGCGGCGAAGATCGCGCAGGCAAGGCCGGCGCCGGACAGGAAGCCTGCCAGCGCCGGATTTGCCCTCGCAACCTGTTCGCTCACACCGATCATCACACCCCCGGGATTCACTCGATCCGGGAGGTGCAAGGGCCGTGCCAGTTCGGAGGCGTTCCTTTCCTCTCTCTTGCGGGGGTGGGAACCCGCCCGGCCGGCGTCGGCGGATTGACGCGGGGCGTCGAAAAAACGTCGCCTTAAACTTTGCCGATTAAAGCCCGCGACGGACCGGCCGTTAACTGGACCGTGGCACGACGGGATCGACCCGGTCAGCCGCGATTGAGCGGGAAAGGAACCGTAGAATGACTGTCATCAACACCAATACGGCTGCGCTCCGTGCGCAGAACGGCAGCCGGGTCGCCAACCAGGCCCTCCAGACTGCCATGGAGCGCCTGTCGACCGGCAAGCGCATCAACTCGGCCAAGGACGACGCCGCCGGTCTCGCCATCGCGAGCTCGATGACGTCGCAGATCCGTGGCATGAACCAGGCGATCCGCAACGCGAACGACGGCATTTCGCTCGCGCAGACCGCCGACGGCGCCCTCAACGAAGTCACCAACATGCTGCAGCGCATCCGCGAGCTGGCGGTGCAGAGCGCCAGCGGCACCTATTCGGACGACGACCGCGCCAACCTTCAGGCGGAAGTCACCGAGCTGGGCGCGCAGATCGACGACATCATCAGCAACACCAAGTTCAACGGTGTCGCGGTGTTCGGTTCGGGCAACGTCACGGTCGACATCCAGACGGGCTTCGGCTCCGCGGACCAGACCTCGCTGACGATCACCGGTCTCGACGTGTCCGACGCTTCGGGCGCCGACATCGGCGACGCCGGCGACGCGGCTGACGCCCTGGACGATGTCGACGACGCGCTGGCTGCGGTCGCGACGACCCGCGCCTCGCTCGGCGCCGGCCAGAGCCGCCTGGAGTCGATCGTCAACAACCTGTCGAACAATGTCGCCAATCTGAGCGACGCCCGTTCGCGGATCGAGGACGCCGATTTCTCGGCCGAGACGACCAACCTCGCCAAGGCCCAGATCCTGAGCCAGGCGTCCACCGCGATGCTCGCCCAGGCCAATCAGAGCCAGTCGGGCGTGCTGAGCCTGCTCCGCTAAACCCCACCTTAAGCGGAGAAAAGAGAGCCCGGCGCGGGAAACCGCGCCGGGCTTTTCCGTGTCTGCGGCGGTCGGTGCGCCTCATCGGGTTGGCGCTGACCGGGGCAAGCGTCATCCCGGCGCAGGCCGGGCCCGATGGACGCCTGCGGCGAGAAGAGAGGCGTGGGTCGCCTCTCTTCCACATTCCACAATGTTCAGGGGTCCCGGCCGCGCCGGGATGACCAGATAGAATGCAAACAGGCGGCCCGGCTCTCACCGGGCGGCCCGTTTCAAGATCGCGGTCGAAGGTTGCGCGGCTCAGGCCGCGTCGCGGCGGCGTTCGCGGCGTTCGGCGTCGCGGTCCTGCCAGTCGATCACCGCCAGATAATTGCGCAGGCGGTTTTCCTCGAGCCGCCCGACCAGCCGGTTTTCGTGCCAGGGGATGACCAGCTCGGAGAGTGCCGGCGCCCATTCGGCGTCGGTGTCGAAGAGGATGCCGAGGCCGAAGACGGCCGGGATCCTGGCGAAGGCGATGCCGCGGCCCTCGTTCCGGACCTCGTCGATGAAGTCCTCGACCGCGGTCAGCACCCCGTTGCAGGGGCCGCCCTCGTGGACGGCGCAGGCGAACTGGCCGTGGCCGCGAAAGCCGCGATCCTGAATGACGCCCGGATAATCGAGCGTGACGCCGCCTTCGAAGCTGTAGGGATGGCGGAACGCTTCGGGGATCCGCTCCGGCGCATAATAGAGGTCGCGCCGCGCCCAGGGCCAGGCGACGTCATGCATGAAAGCGAGCAGCGGCTTGCGGTCGCGGGTGGAGATGGCGTCGACGCGCTTCAGCTCATTGTAGACAGTGTACCAATTGTGGTCGCCGTCGATGACCCAGGCGTCGATATTGCCGAGCTCGTCGAAAGCGTCGAAGCTGGTCTTCGCCACGTGGCGCACGTCCGGATGCTCTGCCGCCCACTGGACGAACTCGTCCTTGGGGCAGGGGTCGACGCTGGTCAGCTGGCCATCATGGGCGGCCGCATAATCGGCGAGGACGGAGGACATGCCGCCGAACTCCGCGCCGATCTCGCAAATCGCGCGCACCTCGGCGAGGTCCATCGCCTCGACGATGATCTCCGAAAATTCGGACATGGAATGGATGAGGAGGCTCATCAGGCGGCCTTTCTGATCATGCCCTCGCCGCGCCGGGCGACCGGGCGGAAGGTGAAGGCGAGGAGATGGGGTTCGCCGGTGAGACCCGCGGCGGGCGGCACCAGCATGAGCGAGGCGGGATTGCAGCGGAACAGGCCGGGGGCCTCTTCCGTCATGCCCTCGCGCATGGCCGGCGCCGGGATCGGTTTGGCGACGTCGCTCGGCGTCTCGGGCGAGAAGCCCTTGACCGGATAGAAGACGAGCTCGTCCACCTCCGCCCAGTCGCAGATCGCGCCGAGCTGGATGCCGGCGGCGAAGCGGCCGGCGCCCACCGGAATGGTGGCGAGATAATAGCCGTCATGGGTCGGGTGCGCCTCCACCTCGATCGCGGTCTGGCCGCGATTGTCCGCGAGGATGACCGGCAGCTTCAGCGCGGGGCCGCGGAAGTCGCTGCTCCTGAGGTCCAGCGCCAGGCGGTTGGTGCTGAACAAGGCGAGGCTGAGCGGCATGCCGTGCGGCTGGATCTCGCCCGGGAGATAAACGCGCTCGGCGCCGTTCATGTAGAAGAAGCCGCGGCGGCGCAGGCCGAGGCCGGCCTCTTCCGGATCGAGCAAGGCGAATTGGTCGTCCGTGCCCAGGTTCACGTCATGCTCGAACGCCCGGAACATCGCCACTTCCTCGGCGATCGGCAGGAAGAGCAAGCGGGCGAGGATGGCGGCGGCCATCGACCGGCGGGCGGCCTCGTCGTCCGAGGCCGGCGCGCGGTGGATGCCGTCAGCGGCGTTGCGGGCGAAGGCGACGCAGCCGTCCTGGATGCGGTCGCGGATCGCATTCTGCGCGCCCTTGGCGCCGGCCGCCTTGCGCACCGGCTCGCCGGTCGCGGTGTAATTCTCGACCGAGCCCTGCGCGATCGTGCAGAGCTGCTCGATCAGGGCGATCGGCCCGGAAATGGCGTGCAGCGCGTTGAAATCGAAATGGCGGGCGTCGAGGAAGCCCTTCTTGTCGAAGCCGGTCTCCGCCTCCTCGCGCAGCAGCAGATAGCGGCCGGCGAGGGTAAGGCCGTAACGCTCGGTCAGTGCGCCCTCGAGATAGTCCTGAACGGTGCCGTTATAGCCGAGATCGACCAGCATCACAGTGTCGCCGCGCTCGACGCCGGCACGGGCGAGATGGGCGAACAATTTGTCGGCGAAGGCGTGCGAGCGCTCGACGATCTTGCGGACATTCTGCGGCCTGAGCGCCTCGCGCTCGAAGCCGGACTGGCCGTTCCGGCCGAGTTTCTCGCCTTCTTCGCGGCTGAGGCCGAGCTGGCGGGCGAGCAATTTCACGCGGCCGTGGCGGGACTCGCCGGAGAGATAGCCGGCGATCGCGGCCTCGTCGGTGAAGCCGGCGCGGCGGGCGGTGAAGCGGCTGATCTCCGCCGCCGCGCTCTCGCGCCCGGTCAGCGCCTCGAAGACGCGCTGCGGCAAATGGCCGTCGCGCAGCAGGAAGACGATCTTGGCGTCGCCCAGGGACGCGGCCTCGGCCTCCACCCAGCGGGAGAAAGCGTGCATCAGCGGGCCGAGCACGTCATGGCCGAGCGTCCAGACCGGATCGGCCGCCGCGCGCAGCGAGATCGGCGCGCGATGGGGCTGCAGGATCGGGCGCGTGGTGCGCGCCGCCGGATCGAGAATCGCCGCCGCCGCGGCCTCGAGCCTGAGACGCTGTTCGGCGGCCGGATCGAACTGGCGGAAATGGACGCCCCAGATGCCGAGCGCGGCGGGCGCGACCTGATCCGCCCGCTTGTTGTCGCCGACATGGACGATCGCCTGGGGCGGCACGCCGAGCGCCTCGAGCACCGGCTCGAACAGGCCGGCCGCTTTCTGGACGCCGAATTCGCAGGAGCAGAAGATCCGGTCGATCAGGGCGATGACCTCCGGCCCGGCCGCCGCCTCGATCAGGGCGCGGAGCTGGGGCTCGGAGAGATAGGTGTCGGAGACGATGATCACCTGGAGGCCGCGGGCCTTGGCCGCACGCATCAGCGCCACGGTCGGCGCGAAGGCGTAGCAATGGCGCGCCTCGGCGGCCAGCTCGGCCGCCACAGCCCCGGTGACGACGGCGTCCTGCGCGGTGGGTCGCAGCGCCCGGTGGATCGCCTCGATCGAGACCTCGCTCCTGCCGTCCTCGAACCGCCGCTGCAGCCGCGCCCGATGCTCGGCGCGGGTGCGCCGCCAGAGGCCGCCGCAATCGGCGAAGACGTCGGTCGGCGACTGGCAGTTGCGCCAGAGCAGGGTGTCGAAACAATCGAGCGAGAGAATGCGCACGCCGTCCGGCGCGCCGTCCAGCAGCCCCGGGAGGCCCGCGGCGGTGACCAGATTGTCCATGTTCAGGCCCATCCCTTCAGCGCGAGGCGCATCTTGTCGAGCGCCGCCTTCTTGATCTGGCAGACGCGCGCGGCCCCGACGCCCAGCGTCTGGCCGATCTCCTCGAGGTTCATCTCCTCGACGAAGTAGAGCTGCATCACCATGGCGTCGCGCTCCGGCAGCGTCCGGATCGCCTCGGCCACCGCGGCCTGCAGGCGATCGCGGTCGAACGTCTCGTCGGCCCCGGCCTCGATATCGGCGAACCACATGCTGTGATCGGAATAGACCTCGTCGATCGATTCCTGGTGCACGGCCTGGCTGTCGTCGACCATCGCGCGATAGGCGGCGGCCTCGAGCCCCATCTCCTCGGCCATTTCCGGCTCGGTCGCGCTCCGCCCAAGCCGGCTCTCCAGCGCGGCGCGGGTCTTCGCCAGCTCCCGCCGGCGCGCGATCGCGGCGCGGCAGATCGTGGCGTGGCGGCGGAGATGATCGATCATCGCGCCGCGGATGCGCAAGGTCGCGTAGGTCGCGAAGGCGTGGCCGCGATCCTCGAAGCCGTTGGCGGCCTCGACCAGGGCGACCATGCCGATCTGGGCAAGATCCTCGACCTCGATGGTGGAGGCGACGCGGCTGTGGACGTGCCAGGCGATCCTGCGGACCAGCGGCATGTGCGCGCGCACCAACGCCTCCGGCGTCGGCTTCGCCTGCCTGGCATAAGTGTGCTGGGGATCAATGAGCGCCATGACTCACCTCCGCGAAGATCCGCTCGGGCGGCATGACCGGGACCGGGGCGGCGAGCCGCCGCGCCAGCGCCGCGAAGGCGCGCGCGGCCGGCGCGCCGGGGAAGGTCTCGACGACGCAGCGCTTCCGGAGCACCGCCTCCTTCACATAATTGTCGGCCGGAACCGCGCCCGCATAATTGAGCTCGATGTCGAGGAAGCGGCCGGCGATCGCCTTGAATCGGTCGAAGAGCTGCCGGCCGGCGACGTCATGCCGCACCATGTTGGCGACGACGTCGAAGCCGGCGGTGCCGTGGGCGACGTGCAGCGCCTTCACCACCGCATAGGCGTCCACGAAGCTGGTCGGCTCCGGGGTCAGGACGATCAGGGGCGTGTCGGCGCTGGCGACGAGGGCGAGGGCCGAGGCCTCGATGCCCCCGCCCGTGTCGATCACGACCTGGTCGTAATCGGCGAGGTGCGGCTCCAGCGCCTCCATCAGCCGGCCGCGCTCGGCGGCCGACAAGGTGGAGCCGCTGCCCGTGCCGCTATGGCCGGGCAGGAAGGCGAGACCGGCCGGACCGTTCTGCAGGAGGTCGTCCACGCCGCAGCGGCCGGCGAGCAGGTCGCCGATCGACCAGGCCGAGGGCATGCCGAGCAGGATGGCGGCATTGGCGAGGCCCATGTCGCAGTCGATCAGCATGGTGCGGTCGCCCGCCTGGGCGAAGGCGACGGCGAGATTGACGGCGACATTGGTCTTGCCCGCCCCTCCCTTGCCGGAGGCGACGGAAATGATGCGGGCACGAGTCGAAAAGGGAATCACGCAACGACCTCCGATTGAAGAAGCGGACGCTCAGGTTCGCCGCCGACGACGGCGACGACCTCGACAGGCTTGCTGTCGGGGATTTCGAGAAGCGACAGGACCGGCACGTCCGGGACGTGCGGGGCGAGCAGGCGGGACAGAGCGCGGCGTGCGACCGGCGAGGTGACGACGGCGAAGCGGCGGCCTTCGGACAGCAATGGCCCGGCGACCTCGCCCACGGCCATGACCAGCTTATTGCCGAGGCCCGGCTCGATCGGATGGACCGCGCCCTGGCCGCTGCGCACCGCCTGGCTGAGCAGATGCTCGAGGCCCGGATCGAGGGTGACCACGGGCAGCGGCATCTTCACCGGCACGATCGTCTGGATGATCAACGCGCCGATCCGCTGGCGGACCTCCTCGACGAGCTGGATCGGATCCGTCTCGGTGCGGGCGGCGTCGGCCATCGCCTCGGCGATGCGACGGAAATCCTTGAGCGGCACGCCTTCGGCGAGCAAAGCGCGGCAGAGGCCGGCGAGGGCGGAAAGCGGCAGCGGCTGCGGCGTCAAATTGGCGGCGAGCTGCGGCGCGCTGTCCTTCAGGGCGTCGACCAGCTTCTGCGCCTCGTCCATGCCGAACAAATCGGCGGCGGCGGCCTGGACGACCTGGTTGAGATGCGTGGCCACGACCGTCGCGGGATCCACGACAGTATAGCCGGCGACCACCGCCTCGGCGCGCTGGGCCGGGCTGATCCAGACGGCGTCGAGGCCGAAGGTCGGATCCTTGCAGGGCCGGCCCTGGACCCGGTCGATCAGGTCGCCGCTGTCGAGCGCGAGCAGGTCGTCCGGATAGATGTCGTCCTCGGCGACGACGACGCCGGCGACGCTGATCCGGTAGCTGTTCGGCGACAAAGTGAGCTCGTCGCGGACGCGGACGAGGGGCACGACGAAGCCGAGCTCGCGGGAAAGCTGGCGGCGGATGCCGGTGATCCGCGCCATGAGCGGCGCGCCCTTGCGCTCGTCGACCAGGCCGACCAGCGCGAAGCCGAGCTCGAGGCCAAGGGCGGCGTCGTCGGAGACCTCGTCCCAGCCGATCGCGCTCGGCTGGGCGATGGGCTCCTCGGGCGGAGTCGCGTCGATGATCGCCTGGGCCTTGGCCTGCTTGCGCAATTTGTGGGCGATGAAGAAGGCCATGCCGGCGAAGGGCAGGATGGTGAAGTGCGGCATACCGGGCAGGAGGCCGAGGAAGAGCAGGATGCAGGCGACCGGCAGCCAGGCGCCCGCGAGGCCGAACTGGCGCGTGATCTGGCCCGAAAGGTCGAAGGGCGAGGAGACGCGGGTGACAATGGACGCGGCGGCGATCGAGAGCAGCAGCGCCGGCACCTGCGCGACCAGCGCGTCGCCGATCGCCAGCAGGACGTAGTTGGAGGCGGCGTCGCCCAGCGACATGCCGTGGCTGAGCGTGCCGAGGATCAGGCCGCCGATGATGTTGACGACCAGGATCAGCACGCCGGCGATGGCGTCGCCCTTCACGAACTTGGAGGCGCCGTCCATCGAGCCGTAGAAATCGGCCTCGGTGGAGACTTCCGCGCGGCGGGTCTTGGCTTCCTCGGGGGTCAGCAGGCCCGCGTTGAGATCGGCGTCGATCGCCATCTGCTTGCCGGGCATGGCGTCGAGGGTGAAGCGCGCCGAGACTTCGGAGACGCGGCCCGCGCCCTTGGTGATGACGATCAGGTTGATGATCATCAGGATCATGAAGACGAAGATGCCGACCGCATAATCGCCGCCGATCAGGAAGCTGCCGAACGCCTCGATGACGTGGCCGGCGGCGTCGGAGCCCTCATGGCCATTGACCAGGACGACGCGGGTCGAGGCGACGTTGAGCGCCAGCCGCAGCAGGGTCGTGAACAGGAGGACGGTCGGGAAGGAGGAGAAATCCAGCGGTTTGGCGACGTTCAGCGCCACCATCAGCACCGCGAGGCTGATCATGATGTTGGCGACGAAGCCGATGTCGAGAAAGGCGGCCGGAATCGGCACCACCATCAGCGACACGAGCAGCAGGATGGCGATCGGAAGGACCGCCCCGCGCGACGCACTCAGCCACATCGTCCGGTTCATGCCTGGCCTAGCCTCCCAGCTGCGCGAGCATCAGATAGGCGAGCCGCGCATAGCGGGGCGACGGGCCGGCGGGCCGGGACCGGTCGCGGCCGAGCTCCAGCAGGGTGTCGGGATCGATGCCGTTCGGAGTGTCGAGCCCGAGCCCCGCGAAGGAGAGGGCATCGGCGTCCATCCCGGTCCGCTCCGTGCTGTCGAGCGGATTGGCGTCGAGGCCGCGCAGCCGCGGCAGCGCGCCGGCGTCGAGCGACGCGGTGCGGATCGAGCCATCGAGGAAGGACGGCGCCGGCGGGCGTGCCCGGACCGGCGCGGGCGCCGAAGCGCCGCCGCCATGATTGCCGCTCTCGATCCTCTCGGCGAAGCGGGCGCGGATCTCGGCGAAGCTGCGCATCGAGCCGTCCCGGTTGTAGAAGATCGGCCGGTTGGCGCGCGCCGCCTGGGGCAGCATCGGCGCGGCGGGCGCGTCCGGGCTGCTGTCATGGGCGCGGAGGAAGCGGGCGGCGCCGCCGGCGCCGAGGAAATGGGCGAGATAGAGGTCGACCGGTTCCATCTGCCGGGCCAGGCGGGTCTCCAAATAGCGGCCATTGTCGGCGGCATATTCGGCGGCCATGGCCGAGGCGGCCTCGGGCTGGCGGCGAAGATCGAGGATCTGCCGGCGAGTCTCCGGGTCGGCGACGTAGAAGCGGCCGTTCGGCCCTTGGCGGATCTGGCTCGCGGCCCAGCCCAGGCCGTGCTCGCCGCCGTGCTGGCGGACCGTGCCGAGCCAGGTCTGGTCGATGAACTGGAACAGGCCGGTGGCGCTCGACGTGCGCGCGCGCGCATCCGGGTTCAGGCCGCTTTCCAGCCGGGCCTGGTTGAGCAGGTAGCCGAACTGGACGCCGGTATTGGCGGATGCAAGGCGAATGGCGGCGGTGACGCGATCGCGTCCGCCTCCACCGCTCGCATTGCCTATCGTCGTCGGATTCATGACGCCCCTTTCGTTGCAGGGGCATCTCAGCAAGGAGCGTGCCAAACCGCCTGGTCAGCGGTCGGCGGGCGCGGCGTCCTCAGGCGTGGTGCGGACTGTAGGTGATTTGCGGCTGGGCGCCGCGCAAGGCCGCGGCCGCGTCGACGCGGCGGCGGATCATGTCCGTCAGGAAATTGACACGGATCTGGGCGGCCTGGGCGAGCGCGGCGAGGCTCAGCAGCCGCTCTTTCAGGTCCGGTGTGCTGTGCCAGTCATGCTTGCGCGCCTCGTGGACGGCCTCGGCCAAGGCGGCCGTGGCCCGCTCGATCGCGCCGAGATCCTCGCCGTCGAGCGCGCGGATCAGCGCCTCGTGCGATGTGGCCAGCGTATCGAGGATGGCGAGCTGCATCAGCCGCGCCGCGGGAAATCGATGTCCAGCATGCGCTGGGCGATGCGGTCCGCATCGACCCGATACTGGCCGCTCTGGATCGCGGCGCGCAGGCTCTCGACCTTCTTGGTGTCGACGGGCGCGCCGCCGGAGACCAGCTCGCGCACCGCGCTTTTCACGGGACCTTCGGCCGCGCGCGGGCCGTGGCTCCGCGGCGTATCGACGGCGGCGCTCTTCTCCTGACGCGAGAGGTCGATCCGTCCTGCTCCGCCCTTGCCAACACCATCGATCATGACCCGGTCCTTTCTCCCTTGGGAGTAATAACGGCAGTCTTCACGATTAATTAAATCCGGGAAGCGCGACCCGTCCGTCGGCGAGAACCTGGCCGATCACCGGGGCGGCGCGGCGCTCGGTGCGGACGCGGATCCGGTCGCCCGGCGCGCCGTCCTGCTCGGCCACGGCGATGGTGCTCACCGAGAAGCTGCTGGTCATGGCGACGAGCTCGATCTGGTCGCCGCGGCGGACCACCGGCTCGGGCCGGGCCTGGGGCTGCGACGGGGTCGCGGCGACGGCCGTCTGGCGGGTTTCGGCCGAGGGCATGAGCGAGACACGGATGCGCCAGCCGAGCGGTACGCAGCGGACCGCGATCGCGCCGGCGATCGGCTCGCCGATCTCGACGGGCTGCGGACAGGCCTGCAGGCGGAGGCGCCGGTCGATCGGCGTGGTCGCCCCGCCCGGCTCGCCGGCATGGGCGCCGAGCGCCGCGGCGACGCGATTGTCCAGCATGTCGAGATTCTCGAAGCCCTGGGCCAGCGACGGCAGCGGCAGAGCGAGCGCGGCGGCGGGCAGCGCGAAACGTCGGAAAATTGGCACCATGATCGTCACTCCAGATATTTGGAGCATGTGAAGCAACGCTCGTGCCAAACCGGCCTCAGCGCCGCGAAATGGCGATCGTCTGGCCGGCGCCCGGGACCCCCGCTTCGCCCATGGCGATGGCGATATGCTGTTCGGCCAGGCCGCCCTCGCGCAGGGCGCGGGCGACGGCGGCGGTGCGGGCGGCGGCGAGCTCGAAGCGGTCGAGCCGGCCGCCCTCCTCGCCGGTGCCGGTCGAGAGGATGCGGATCGGGTGGCCCGCGAGGCGCGCGCCCTCCGCGCGCAGCGCCTCGCGGGCTTCGGGCGTCAGCAAGGCCTCGCCCGATTGGAAAACCTCGGATGCGGCGAAGGAGCGGGCGGGCGCGGGCTGCGCGCTCGCCGTCGCCGGCGCGTCGGCGGTCGCCCTCGGCCGCTGCGCCTCCATGGCGTGGAGCAGGACGAAGCAGCCGAGCAGGAGCAGCCCGAGATCGGCGAAGCTCACCGCCCAGCGCGGCAGCGGCAGGCGGTTCATGCCGAGCGCCTGATCGGATGACCCGGACGCTCACGCCAGCGGGCGAGCTCCTGCTCCTCCGCGCGGGCGACGGCGAGCAGGCGCTCGGCGACGCGCGCCTGCCAGGCGCATTCGGCCTCGGACAGCCGCTCGAGCCGCGCCGCGATCGGCCCGGCGATGCCGAAGGCCAGGAGGAGGCCGTAGAGGGTGGTGAGCATGGCGACGGCCATGCCCGGGCCCATGGCGGCGGGATCGTTCATCCGCGCGAACATCGCGACCAGGCCGATGACGGTGCCGATCATGCCCATCGCCGGGGCGACCTCGGCGGCGTAGCGCCAGAGCCCGATCGCGGCCTTGTGGCGCGCGCGCCGGTCCTCCAGCTCCTCGCGCGCCCAGGTGGCGAACTTCTCGGCGCTGTCGGCGTCGGCGAGCTTGCACGCCGCGCGGTGCACGAACTCGATGGGGGTCTTCACCCGGTCGGCGCAGATCGTGCCCTTATAGGCGGAGAGATGCTGGATGCGCAGGACCGCGCGATGGGCGGTCTCGGCATCGCGGGCGGGCCGGGCACGGAAGAAGGGGAGAAGGGCGCCGAAGCCGCGGCCGCCGTCCTTGCCGGTGGCCGAGATCCAGGTGACGAACATCGTCCCGCCCAGCACGATGGAGAAGGCGAGAGGGTCGAAAAACCGATCCACGACGTCGATCACTTCGTCCCTCCCGCCCCCGGCAGGAAACTGCCGGCACCGGCAAGACTTTGCCGGTTCAACGCTGCCCCATCTCTTCGCAAGGGTGCCGGCCTGTCGGCAGGCCAGAATTGGCACGATCATTGCTTAAACGAGACCGACGCCCTTGCCTGTCAAATTAACGGCGGGTCGGGGCCGAGCTTTAGGGGAATGCATATGGCAGAAGGCGAAGGCCTGTTCGGCATTCACGGCGCGGCGCTGACCTTGCGGTCCCAGCGCCTCAATCTGCTCGCCTCCAATATCGCCAACGCGGCGACGCCGGGCTATCGCGCCCGCGACATCGATTTCGACCGCGCGCTCGGCCTGGCCTCGCGCGGCTACAGCGCCGACCGCGCGGCCAGCGAGGCGGTCGCCTATCGCGTGCCGGTGACGCCGTCGATCGACGGCAACACGGTCGAGCTCTCCACCGAGCAGACCCTCTTCGCCGAGAATGCGATGCAGTATCGCACCACGCTTTCGTTCCTGGAAGGCCGGATCTCCACGCTCCGGCGCGCCCTGAAGGGAGAATAGGAATGAACACCAATCGCCCGATGAACGTGTTCGACATCGCCGGCCGCGCCATGTCCGCGCAGCTCGTGCGGCTGAACACCACCGCTTCGAACCTCGCCAATGCCGGCTCTATCTCCGGCACGCGCGAGGGCGCCTTCCAGGCGCTTCGCCCGGTCTTCCGCGCCGTTGAAGGCGGCCCCGGCCTCGCCACCGTCCAGGTGGACTCCGTGGTGCGCGCCGGCACCGAGCCGACCCGGCGCCACGATCCCGATCATCCGCTGGCCGACGCCGAAGGCAATGTCTGGGAGGCCGGCGTCGATACCGCCGCCGAGCTGATCGACATGGTCGAGACCGCCCGCCAGTACCAGAACAACGTGCAGGTCCTGCAGACCGCCAAAACCCTCACCCTCGACACCTTGAGGCTCGGACAATGAGCATTATCGATACGATCAACAACGCCCACAACGTGACCAACCTGCCGACCCAGAACGCGGTCAGCAACACCACGGCCGCGGGGTCGATGGACCAGAACGACTTCCTGCGGCTGATGACCACGCAGCTCACCACCCAGGATCCGTTCAACCCGGTCGACAACACGCAGATGGTCGCCCAGATGGCGCAATTCTCGCAGGTCGCCGGCATCGCCGAAATGAACCAGAGCCTGTCGCGCATCGCGAGCTCGCTCGGCGGCAGCCGCCTCAGCGACGCGGCGAGCTGGATCGGCCATTCGATGCTCGTCGAATCCGACATCGCGACGCCGCTTCGCGACGGCACCTATGCCGGCGAATATTCGCTGCCCGAGGGCGCCGACAGCGTCACGATCAGCTTCCAGGATGCCAATGGCGCCGTCGTCCACACGCAGACAATGGAGGCCCAGCAGGCCGGCAATGTCGCGGTCGCCTGGGACGGCAAGAACGAGGCCGGCGAATATATTGGCGGCCAGCCGCTGCGCATGATCGTGACCGCGACCAAGAGCGGCCAGACCTTCAACCCGGGCACGGCCACCTGGACCTCGATCGGCGGCATCCAATCCCCGGCCGCGGGCGGCGAGAGCCGGCTCGTCACCGGGCTCGGCCTGCTTGAGCCCAGCGCCGCCATCCGCCTCGCCTGACCCCATCGCAAAGATCACCCAAGGAGCCCTGCCATGTCCTTCTACACCTCGCTCTCCGGCCTTCGCGGCGCCCAGACCGACCTGTCCACGATCTCGAACAACATCGCGAACGTCGGCGCGATCGGCTTCAAGCGCAGCCGCACCTTCTTCGGCGACATCATGCCGGCCTCGAGCACGACCGCCGGCCAGGGCACGCGGCTGAAGAGCATCGAGCAGCAGTTCACGCAGGGAGGCTTCGAGACCTCCGCGCGCGACCTCGATCTCGCCATTTCGGGCACCGGCTTCTTCGTGACCCGCGACGCGCTCAACGGCGGCACCACCTATTTCTCGCGCAACGGCTCCCTCTCGGTCGATGCCCAGCGCTATTTGGTGGACGGCAATGGCGGCTACATCCAGGTCATGCCGGTCGACGCCGAGGGCAATGTCACGGCCAGCGGCCTCGGCGCCGCGCGCAACATCCAGCTGCCGCTCACCTCGGGCACGCCGCGCGCGACCGACCTGATGTCGTTGACCGCCAACCTGCCGCTCAGCTCGGACAAGCCGGAGAATCGCGCGGTCTACAGCCCGGCCAATCCCTATGGCTTCGACCGGCTGGATCCGAACAGCTACAATTATTCGCAGCAGCAGACCGTGTTCGACAGCGAGGGCAATGCCCAGTCGGCGACGCTCTACTTCGTGCGCACCGGTTCGCTCGCCGCGGGCGACACCGAGGATACGTGGGAAGTCCACATGTTCATCGGCAACGAGGAGGCGTCGGCCAATCCCGCCTCGACGACGCCGGAGCCGATCGAGTTGCGCTTCGACAATACCGGCGCCCTGACCTCGCCGACGGCGCCGGTCGCCTTCTCCAGCGTCTTCCCGTCGGGCGCCTCGGCGCCGCTGGCGGTCACGCTCGATTTCGGCACCCAGACCCGCCAGGCCGCCGGCGCGTTCAGCGTCAGCGCGATCGACCAGAACGGCATCGCCTCGGCGAAGCTCAGCGACGTCTCGATCGGCGAGGACGGCCTCGTCACCGCCAGCTTCTCGGACGGCACCACCCAGGCGCTGGGCAAATTGCTGATCGCGAACTTCGCCAACCCCGCCGGCCTTCGCCAGCGCGGCGACGGGCGCTGGACGGTCACCGGCAATAGCGGCGACGCCATTGTCGGCGAGGCCGGCTCCGATGCCTTCGGCCGGATCCAGTCCGGCGCGCTGGAGCGGGCCAATGTCGACATCACGGAGGAGTTGGTCGCGCTGATCGCGGCGCAGCGCAACTTCCAGGCGAACGCCAAGGCCATCGAGACCGCGAACTCGATGGACCAGTCGATCATCAACCTGCGCTCGTAACGGAGCCAGGGGCAGGAGCTGAGCCATGGACCGGCTGATCTATACCGCTCTGTCAGGGATGCGCGGCTCGATGTCGCGGCAGGCCGTGACCGCGAACAACCTCGCCAACGCCAACACCGTGGGCTTCCGCGCCGAGATGGACTCGGCCCGGTCGCTCTGGGTGCGCGGTGCCGGCCTGGAGACGCGCGCCCCGGTGTCCGAGGAGGTCAGCGGCGCCGACATGTCGGCCGGCTCGATCAACAATACCGGGCGCGACCTCGACGTGGCGATGACGGGCGACGCCCTGCTCAGCGTCCAGGCCGAGGACGGCAGCGAGGCCTATACGCGGCGCGGCGACCTGCAGGTCGCCGCCAGCGGCGTGCTGACCACCGGCGACGGCCGCCCCGTGCTGGGCGATTCCGGGCCGATCACCATTCCGCCGGCGGATTCGATCCGTATCGCGGAGGACGGAGCGATCTGGATCGTGCCGCAGGGCGGCGACGCCAGCCAGCCGCAGCAGGTCGACCGGCTGAAGCTGGTCTCGCCGGCCGGCTCGCGCGTTGCAAAGGCGCTGGACGGCCTGTTCCGCGCGCAGGACGGCGGCGCCCTGCCGGCCGATCCGCAGGCCCGCCTGGTCTCCGGCAGCCTCGAAGGCTCCAACGTCAACACCAGCCAGACCCTGATCGACATGATCGAGGCCAGCCGCGGCTGGGACATGCAGCTGCAGCTCGTCACCTCGGCGCGCGAGATGGACACGTCCGCCGCCGACCTGATGCGCATGCCGAGCTGAGCATAGACATTCCGAAGGAGATCAACTCATGTCCTCTGCCCTCCAGGTCGCCCGCACCGGGCTCGACGCCCAGGCCGAACGGATGCGGATCATCGCCAACAACCTGGCGAACGTGAACACCACCGCCTTCCAGCGCGACCGCGCCGAATTCGCGACTTTGGCCTATCAGACGATCACCGCGGCGGGCTCGCGCTCGGCCGGCGACAACCAGTACGCGACCGGCCTCAACCTCGGCACGGGCGTGCGCATGACCGGCACCGGCCGGATCACTACGGCTGGCTCGATCAACACGACCGCCAATCCGCTCGATCTCGCCATCGAGGGCCAGGGCTATTTCCAGATCCAGCGGCCGGACGGCTCGACCGGCTATACCCGCGCCGGCAATTTCCACCGCTCGTCGGAAGGCAAATTGGTGACCACGGACGGCATGCCGGTCATGCCCGAAGTGCAGATCCCGGAAAATGCCGAGGCGATTACGATCGGCCAGGACGGTACCGTCTCGGTCACCGTTTCCGGCCAGACCGAGGCCTCGGAGGTCGGCCGGCTCGAGCTTGCCCGCTTCATCAACCCGGCGGGCCTGCAGGCGCTCGGCAACAATCTCTATGCGGAGACCGGCGCCAGCGGCTCCGCCCAGACCGGCCCGGCCAATGCCGAGGGCCGCGGCGCGATCCGCCAGGGCGCGCTCGAGGCGTCGAACGTCAACGTCGTCCAGGAACTGGTCGACATGATCGAGACCCAGCGCGCCTATGAGGTCAATTCGAAGATGATCCAGGCGACCGACGAGATGCTGCGCAATGCGAACCAGCAGCTCTAGCATGAGGCGCGCCGCCCTTCTCGCCTGCTGTGCCGTGGTGCTCGTCGCCGCGCGGCGCGAGCGCGAGCCCGAATATCGGCCCACGCCCCCGCCGCCGGCCCCGCCGGCCGCGGCCAATGGCGCGATCTTCCAGCCGCAATATGGCTATGCGCCGCTCACCTCCGGCCAGCGCGCCGCGCAGGTGGGCGACGTCATCACCATCGTGCTGACCGAGCGCACCCAGGGCACCTCCTCGTCGACGGCGCAGACCAACCGGGAAGGCTCGCTCGGCCTGACGCCGCCGACCACCGGGCCGCTCTCCTTCTTCCAGCCGTCCGACGTGGCGATGGGGGGGCAGAATGCGTTCCAGGGGCGCGGCCAGACCGCCCAGGCCAATTCGCTGACCGGCGAGATCACGGTCACGGTCGAGGAGGTGCTGCCCAACGGCACGATGCGCGTGCGCGGCGAGAAGCGCCTGCGCATCAACCGGGGCAACGAGGCGATCCGGCTGTCCGGAATCGTCCGCCAGGGCGACCTGACCTCCGACAACCGGGTCCCCTCGACCCGGATCGCCGATGCGCGGATCGACTATGTCGGCCGCGGCGAGATCGCCCGGTCCAGCCGCATGGGCTGGCTGCAGCGCTTCTTCAACATCCTCAGTCCCTTTTGAGGCATCCTCTCATGCTCAGCCGTATCCTGATCGCGTTCACCGCCTTCCTCATGCTGGCCACCCCGGCCAACGCCACCCGAATCAAGGATCTGGGGGCATTCCAGAGCGTGCGTCCGAACCAGCTGATCGGCTATGGCATCGTCGTCGGCCTCGCCGGCACGGGCGACGACAATCTGGAATATGCGACGCAGGGCATGAACGGCGTCGCCTCGCGCTTCGGCCTGACCCTGCCGCCCGGCGTCAATCCGGCGCTGAAGAATGCGGCCGCGGTGATGATCACCGCCGAATTGCCCGCCTTCGCCAGGCCCGGCCAGCGGCTGGACATCACCGTCTCGGCCATGGGCCGCGCCCGCTCCCTGCGCGGCGGCACCCTGATCATGAGCCCGCTGCGCGGCGCCGACAACCAGATCTATGCGATGGCGCAGGGCAATCTCGCCGTCGGCGGCCTCGGCGTCTCGGCGCAGGACGGCAGCCAGGTTTCGGTCAACGTGCCCTCCTCGGGCCGCATTCCCGGCGGCGCCACCGTCGAGCGGGCGGTGGAGACGGGCTTCGCCACGTCTCCCCATCTCACCTTCAACCTCGCCGAATCCGATTTCACGACCGCCCAGCGCATTGCCCAGGCGATCAACGGCGAGCTTGGCCAGCCGATCGCACGCGCCGTTGACGGCGTCTCGGTCGCGATCGAGGTCGCGCCGGGCGCGGAGATCCGGACCGCCCTGATGAGCCGGATCGAGAATATCGAGGTCGAGCCCGCCGATGCGCCCGCCCGGGTCATCGTCAACGCCCGCACCGGCACGGTGGTGATCAACGGCGCGGTGCGCATCCGCCCCGCCGCGGTCAGCCACGGCCGCCTCACCGTCTCGGTGCAGGAGGACCCCCGGGTCAGCCAGCCGCGGCCACTCTCGCGCGGCACCACGCAGGTGGTGCCGAACTCGACCATCGAGGTCACCGAGGAGCGGACCCGCATGTTCAACTTCGCCCCCGGCGCGTCGCTGTCGGAGATCGTCCGCGCGGTGAACGCGATCGGCGCCGCGCCGTCCGATCTGGTCGCGATCCTCGAGGCGCTGAAGCAGGCCGGGGCGCTGCGCGCGGAGCTCGTCATCCTGTGATCAACTCGCTCAACAGCCAGGCGCCCGCCACCGGCGGCGACGCCGCGGCCCAGCGCCGCCAGGAATTGCGCCAGGCCGCGCAGGCCTTCGAGGCGGTGTTCATCCGGCAGCTGATCGGCTCGATGCGCAACGCCAAGCTCGGCGAGGACATGTTCGGCAGCCAGGCGACCGAGCAGTTCCGCGACATGGCCGACGCGCGGCTCGCCGACTCGATGTCGCAGCAAGGCACGTTCGGCATCGCCGACATGCTCGCCGCCCAGTTCGAGCGGCAGCAGGCCGGGATCCGGCCAGCCCAGGCCGGCGCACAGGTGGAGCAGGCGGCTGCGGCCGCCGAGGCCGCCCGGACCAGCAGCACGGCCCAGCCCAGCAATGAGGTGACCCGGTGAGCGACCTTCTCGGCATCGGCGCGTCCGCGCTTCGCGCCTATCAGACCGCTTTGTCGGCGGTCGGCGAGAACGTGGCCAATGCCCACACCCCCGGCTATGCGCGCCGCCGCGTCGTGCTGGAGGAGGTGGCGATCACCGGCAGCGGCGACATCGCCTATCGGCCGCAGGTCATGTTCGCCGGCGTCACCGCCAGCGGCGTCGCCCGCGCCTGGGACAATTTCAAGGCCGCCGAGGCGCGTTTCTCCGCCTCCGCCGACGGCCGCGCGCAGGTCCGCCAGCAATGGCTGACCGGGATTGAGACCGCGCTTGACGACGGTATTTCGGGCGTCGGCTCGGCGATGACCGGCTTCTTCAACGCCGCCGCCTCGCTCGCCTCGGATCCGGACGACCAGCTCGGCCGCCGCGCCGTCCTGGCCTCGCTCGACAATGCCGCCTCCGCCTTCCGCACCAGCGGCCAGGCGCTCGCCCGCCTATCGGACGGGATCGGGCAGGCGGCGGAGATCGAGGTCGCCTCGCTGAACGACGCCTTGCAGGCGCTGAGCGACATCAATGGGGCGCTCGGCCCCGCCAATGCCAATGGCAGCGCCCGCGCCTCTCTCGAGGACCAGCGCGACCAGCTGATCGACTTCATCGCCGAGAAGATCGACGTCACCCTGAGCATCGGCAATGACGGCCGCGCGACCCTGACCGCGACGGGCAATTCGACGCTGGCCCTGGTCGACGGCAACGGCCCGCGGCTCGCCGTGCTCGCCCGCGCCGCGGACGGCCGGCTGTCGCTGCAGCTGCAAACCAACGGCACCACCGTCCCGCTCCCCGCCAATGGCGGCAAGCTGGCCGGCCTGGTCGACGTCGCCCAGAGCCTCGCCGACCGCCGCGCCGCGCTCGACGCGCTGGCGGTGGACTTCACCGCGATGGTCAACGGCTGGTCCGCGGCGGGCGAGGATGCGGACGGCAATCCCGGCACGGCGCTGATGAGCGTCGCCGGCGGGGCCGCCTCGATCCAGGCTTTGGCCACCGACCCGGACCTGGTTCCGGCCGCCAGCCCGAGCGGCACGCCCAACGGCAATCTCCTTGCGCTCGACGCGATCCGCGATTCGAGCGGCGTCGAGGACCGCTGGGGCGCTTTGGTCTCGGCCAACGCCCAGATGCTCTCCTCGGCCAGCGCCGAGGCTTCGGCCGCCGCCAGCTGGCGCAGCAGCAGCTATGCCGCGCTGGACGAGGTGACCGGCGTCAATCTCGACCATGAGGCGGCGGATCTGCTCCGCTACCAGCAGGCCTATAATGCGTCCGCCCGGATCATCCAGGTGGCGCGCGAAACCATCCAGACGCTGTTCGACGCGCTCTGAGCTTTTCGTGGGGGTATTGGAAGATGATCAGCGGAACCCGTTATCGCCTGGACCAGGAGATCAGCCGCCAGCTGTCGCTGGCGCGCGACATCGCCAGGGGCCAAACCCAATTGTCGACGCAGAAGCGCATCCAGTCGCCGTCCGAGGATCCGGTCGCGGCCGCGCGCATCTCCTCGATCGGCCGCTCCCAGTCGAACGAAGCGGCGTGGAAGAGCAACCTCAACCTCGCCGCCGGCCTGGCCGCGCGCGCCGACACCGCGCTGAAGGCGGCCGGCACCGCTTATGACCGGGTCACCGAGCTGATGACCCAGGCCGCGACCGGCACCCTGTCCGACCAGGACCGGCAGACCATCGCGGTGGAGCTGCGCTCGATCGGCGAGGAGCTGGCGGCGCTGAAGGACAGCAAGGATTCGCGCGGCAACGCCCTCTTCATGTCTGACTATTCGCTGCGCATTCCGGTGCAGAGCGGCGTCCAGGTCATCGCCGTCGGCACCCGCGAGGAGGTGTTCGAGAGCGTCGCCACCGCCGGCGGTCCGAAGGACCTGGCCCAGATCGTCACCGACGCCGCCGCGGCGATCGAACTCGCCGATCCGACCACGCGCCAGGCGGCGGTCGCCACCGCGGTCGACGAGGTCAATGCCGCGATCGAGCATGTCGCCACCCAGCGCGGCGAGCAGGGCGCGCTCGCCAACCGCGTCGACCAGCTGCTCGAGCGGCAGGCCGATACCGGCCTGCAGCTCGCGGCGGAGCGGAGCGGCCTCGAGGATACGGACATCCATGCGGTCGTCGCCCGGATCAGCGCGCAGCAATTGTCGCTGGACGCCGCCCAGGCGGTGTTCGCCCGGATCAACCAGAGCACCCTGTTCGACATCCTGCGCTGATCCGCGCCCCGGAACGGGCCGGAAAATGATGGTTGAGACCCGCTTAACCATAAAGTCCGGCCCACGCTGCCGTTAATCATATCGGGAGGGGACAGCCCTCCGGCCTGGCCAGTCTCACGAGGGAAGAAATGTTCGCAGCCGTTGGCATCGTCGTCCTCCTCGTGCTGGTGTTCGGTGGGTTCATCTTCTCCGGCGGCAGCATCGGCGTCATCCTGCACGCTTTGCCGGTCGAGATGACGATCATCGGCGGCGCCGCGATCGGCGCGACCATCACCGGCAATTCGGGCTCCGACCTCAAGGCGTTGCTCGGCGGCTTCGGCAAGGTCTTCAAGGGCCCGAAATACAAGAAGCAGGACTTCCTCGACGTCATCTTCCTCGTCTCCAAGCTGATGAAGATGCTGCGCACCGACGGCCCGGTGGCCGTGGAGCCGCATATCGAGGATCCGAAATCCTCGGCGATCTTCGCCGAATATCCGAAGCTGTTGAAGGACGACACGCTCGTCCACCTGATCTGCGACACGCTGCGGCTGGTCGTCGTCTCCTCCGGCACGCTCGATCCGCGCGCCGTCGAGGACGTGATGGACAATGCCATCAAGACCCACCAGCACCATGCGATCGCGCCGGCGAACAATCTGCAGACCCTGGCCGACGCCTTGCCGGCGCTCGGCATCGTCGCGGCCGTGCTCGGCGTGGTGAAGACCATGGCCTCGATCGACAAGCCGCCGGAGATCCTCGGCGAGATGATCGGCTCGGCGCTGGTCGGCACCTTCCTGGGCGTGCTGCTCGCCTACGGCTTCGTCGGTCCCTTCGCCAACCGCGCCAAGAACGTGATCGAGGGCGACATGGCGATCTATCATGTGGTCAAGCAGATCATCATCGCCTCGCTGCACGGCCATCCGCTGCCGCTGGTGATCGAAGCCGCGCGCTCTGGCATCGCCCATTCGAACCAGCCGGCCTTCGCCGACGTGTTCGACGGGATGCGGGGGCGCTAGGCCATGGCCAGTGCCGCGATGAAGAGGGGCCGGAACGATCCGGCCCCGCAGCCGCAACCGATCATCGTCAAGAAGATCGTCGCGGAGGCGCATGGCGCGCATCATGGCGGTGCCTGGAAGATCGCCTATGCGGACTTCGTGACCGCGATGATGGCCTTCTTCCTTCTGCTCTGGCTGCTCGGCGCGACCGACGAGGACCAGCGCAAGGGCCTCGCCGATTATTTCACGCCCACGCTGATCGAATATAAGCAGAACAGCGCCGGCTCGAACGGCATCATGGGCGGCGATTCCATCGTCTCGGCCGACAATTATCCGCACAAGGCCGGCCAGACCGGCTCGCGCGCGATCACCATCCCGCGCGACGTCACCGGCGGCGTCAACGAGGGCGCGGTGCCGCGCAACCTGATCGACCGCGAGGAATTCCGCCGGCTCTCCGCCGAGCTGAGGCGCCGGATCGAGGCCTCGCCGGAGCTGCGGCGGCTGAGCAACCAGGTCAGCTTCGCCGAGAGCGACGAGGGGCTGCGCATCGACCTGATGGACGAAGCGAACTTCTCCATGTTCCGGGTCGGCACCGCCGAGCTGCTGCCCGCCGCGCAGCGGCTGGTGCGCGAGGTCGCGCAGGTGATCGGCGGCGTGCCCAATCCGGTGATCATCCGCGGCCACACCGACTCGCTACCTTATGCGGCGGGCCGGACGACCAACAACTGGACCCTGTCCGCCGCGCGCGCCGAGGCGACGCGCGGCACGCTGGAGGCGGCGGGCATCCCGCTGCCCCGCATCTCCCGGATCGAGGGCGTCGCCGACCGCCAGCCTTATTTGGCGAGCGACCGCTACGACCCGAGGAACCGCCGCATCTCGATCACGCTCGGCTGGCGCGGCGGACCCTCCTCCACCTCGACCAGGCCAACGACGTCGCCGCCGCCCCCGGCCGCGGCGCCGCCGGCCCGGCAAGCCACGCACTAGCCAACCGAGGACCAGATGGACGGCAGCGCACTTTACGACATCATCGGGAAGTTCCTGAAGGATCACGGTCTCTGGCCGAGCCCGGACAATTACGCCCTTGCGCACACCTTGTTCGCGGACGCCGGCTCGCCCGCGGCCACGGCGGTGAAGGCAGCGACCATGGACGGGATCCGACTCAGCCAGAAGGAAGCCGACCGGATCAAGGCCGAGGTCGGGCTGCCCGCGCCGCAGAGCGTGCGCGGCGGCATCGATCCGGCCCTGTTCGCGGCCGCCACCCAGCAGGTCGAGCAATTCGCCGCGATCGTCGAAGCGCAACGCGCCGACGCGCAGAGCTATGGCGCCGATCTGGCCGCAGGCGCCGACCGGCTGGAATCGGGCGAGGGCGTCGCCACCCTGGTCGCGATCACGCGCGCCATGGCGGAGCGCACCAAACATGCCGAGCAGCAGCTCACCGCCGCGCGCGACGAGACCAGGCAGCTGCGCGTGAAGCTCGCCGAGGTGGGCGAGGAGGCGCGCTCCGACGCGCTCACCGGCCTGCCCAACCGCCGCGCCTTCGAGGAAAAGCTCGTCGAGCTGCAGGAGAGCGGCACCGGCCTGAGCCTCGCCATTTGCGACATCGACAATTTCAAGCGGGTCAACGACAGCTACGGCCATGCCGTGGGCGACCGCGTGCTCAAAGCCGTCGCCAAGACGCTGAAGGACAATTGCGAGGGCCATATGGTCGCGCGGCTCGGCGGCGAGGAGTTCGTCATCCTCTTCCCGGGGCTCGAGCCGGACGCGGCCGGACGCATCCTCGACGAGGCGCGCGACATCCTCTCCGACCGCCAGTTCCGGGTGCGCGAGACGGACGAGCCTTTGGGTCAGGTGACCTTCTCCGGCGGAGTCGCGCGCGACAATCATCCGGACGGCAGCCCGGCGCTGCAGCGGGCCGACGCCCTGCTCTACGCGGCCAAGAATGGCGGCCGGAACCAGGTGTTCTGCGAGGCCGCCTGAGCGGCCGCGCTTGACAGGAGGCCCGGCCCTGGTCTCGTGCCGGGCCGATGCGGCTTCTCTATCCCCTGATGTGGTCGCGCCCGGACCGGAAGGCCTGCCGGGAGCAGACGCTGAACACGGCGGCGGCGCTGGCGCGGCGCGGAGTCGAGTGCACCCTGCTGATGCCGCGGGGCGACGGCGATCCCGTGCTGAACGCGGCCGCGCTGAGGGATTATTTCCAGGTCGAGGGCGACTTCCGCCTCGTCCAGCGCGAGAGCCGCTGGGCGGGGGAGGCCCTGGTCCGGACCCTGTTCTGGCTCCGCCAAGTCTTCCGCGATCCGGAGATCGCCCAGGCGGACCTGCTCTATTCGCGCATTCCGGCGATGCTGGGCATGGGCGCGCGATCGCCTCTGCCCTTCGCGGTCGACCATTATCGGCCCTGGCCCGACGACCTGCCCGTCATCCGGCCGCTGCTGCGGCGGACGGCGCGAAGCCCGCGCTGCCTCGGCTTCGTTCTCCATTCGGCTTTTGCGGCCGGCGCCTATAAGCGGGCGGGGGTGCCGGCGGAGACATTGCTGGTCGCGCATAACGGCGCCGAGCCCCGGCGGATGGGCGCGCCGCTGGACAAGGCGGCGGCGCGGGCCGCGCTGGGGCTCGATCCCGAGCGCTTCACCGCCGTCTATGCCGGGCGGGTGAATGCGCAAAAGGGGCTGGATGCCCTGCTGGCGCTGGCGGACCTGCGGCCGGAGATGCTGTTCCTGCTGGTCGGCTCGGAGGGCGACGGGCCGGTCGAGGCCGCGGCGCGGCGGCGGGCGAACGTGCGGGTGGTGCCCTGGCAGGGTCCCGCCGACCTGCCGGCCTGGCTCCATGCCTCCGACGTGCTGCTGATCCCGCCCTCGCGCGCGCCGCTCGAACAGTTCCGCAATTGCGTGTTGCCGCTTAAGCTGTTCGCCTATCTCGCCGCCGCCCGCCCCATCCTCGCGCCCGTCGCGCCGGACACGGCGGAATTGCTGGCGGACGGGGAGAATGCCCTGCTCGTCCCGCCGGGCGATGCGGCGGCCGCGGCGGCGGCGCTCGACCGGCTGCGGGAACCGGTGCTGGCGGCGCGGCTTGGGGCGGCGGCGCTGGCGCGGTCCACGGAGCTGACCTGGGACAAACGGGCGGAGAAGATCGAGGCGTTCCTGCGGGCGGGGCTCAGCGCGCGCTGACCTCCACTGCCACGCGCGCGGCCAGACGCTTCAGGTGAAGGATGGAGGCGAGCAGGATCAGGTTCACCGGCCCGAGCATCGCCAGGAAATACCAGATCGGGCTGCCGAGCAGGATCGCGCCCGCGATCAGGAAGGTCTTCGGGTTGGCGCCGAGCAATTTCGGCAGCCAGAGCGAGGGAGCGAATTCCTTCTGCACCAATGCCCGGATCCGCGCCGTCTCCGCGGCATCGCCCTCGGCCGCGGCGAGCGCCCGGTCGATCGGATTGGCGGCGGGGGTCATGCGGTTGGACAGCCAGACATAGCCGACCGCCCAGAAGCCGAAATAGCGGGTGAACCAGGTGTCGCGCCGGAACACCGCATCGTCCTCCGCCCGCGCATTGCGCAGCCAGGGCACGCCATAAGCCCGCCAGAGATAGAGCCGGCGCTGGGTCTCGGCATGATTGGTCTGGACGACATGACTGGCGCCGGCCGCGGCCGCCAGGAGCCAGGCCCAGCCGCCCCAGACGTCGTCGGCCAGGAAGGCGAAGGCGAAATAGAGGGTGACGTTGCCGGCATAATCGCAGACCCCGTCGACCAGTTCGCCGGTCGCCGAGGCCCTTCCGGTCATCCGCGCGAGATCGCCGTCGGCGCCGTCGACGACGTGCCAGAGCAGCATGAAGCCGAACCCGGCGAGAGCGTTGGTGGGCCAGGCGAGGCCGACGAAGCAGGCGGCCGCGGCGACGAGGCAGCAGAAGCTCAGCACCGAGACCATGTTCGGGGAGACCCGCGTGGGCCTCAGCAGGATCGCCAGGCGCCGCGCAAGCGGATGATAAAAATAGAGATTCAATGGATCCTGAAGCTCGCGCGGACGGTTCAGGAGCGGGCCGTTCGGCGGCGCGCCGGAGGCGTTAACCATTGCCATGATGCGGCCTCCTTTATGCGGGAAGATGCTGACCGTGGCGTCCCTTGCGATAAGGAGCCGCGCATTGGGAAGAGGAAAAACCCTGGACGCCGTCGCCGCCTTCGAGTCGGCCGCCGCCGCGCAACGCCCGATCGCCGGCGTCGCCGCCGCGGCCCGGGCGGTGCGCGGGCTGGCCGACGAGGGGGCGGCTTCGGTCACGCTCAGGATCGGCGACGGTGCCGCGCTCGACGCGGCGACTCGCGCGGATATCGAGCGGCTGCGCGGTCCGACCCTGGTCCTGGTCGAGACCGGCTCCGGACCCGCGGCCGTCCTGCCGAGCGCCTGGGAGGTGGTCCGCCGCACCGGCAAGCCGGGCGACGGCCTCGTCTCGCGTTGGCTGAACCGGCCCATCTCGCAGCGCATCACCCTGCTGGTGCTGGCAATTCCGGGTATCCGGCCCGTCCACGTCACCATCGTCAACGCCCTGCTGGCGGTGCCGATGTTCCTCTGCCTCCTGTTCGGTGGCCAGAGCGGGCTGATCGCCGGCGCGATCCTGTTCCAGCTCGCCTCGATCCTCGACGGCGTCGACGGGGAGATGGCGCGTGCATCCCACCGTGCCTCGCGCGAGGGCGCGGCGATGGATTCAGCGGTCGACATGGCGACCAACTTCCTGTTCGTCCTCGGCCTCACCCTCCATCTCGCGATCCGCGACGAGGACCTGATCGGCTGGATCGGCGCGCTGGCGATCCTGCAGCTGATCGTGGGCAATCTGCTGATCGCCCGCCGGGTGCGCGCGCAGGGTGCGCCCCTGGGCTTCGACCTGTACAAGCGCCGGAGCGGGCGGATCGGCGGCATCGTCGACCTGGTCTATTGGGCGGTGCAGCTGCTGACCGGCCGGGACTGCTTCGCCTTCCTGTTCATGGTGCTGACCGTGGTCGGGCTGGAGCGGGTGGCGCTCGCCATTTTCGCCGGCGTCGGGACGATCTGGTTCTTCTACGTGTTGCTCCGCTCGCTGCTTGCCGGCGCGCGCCCGATCCGCCCGCTCGCATGACGCTTGACTTTCAGGAGTGTGACGAGCCTATGACACATTTTTCGGGCGACCGTCCGGCGGAGAAAAGCAGGTATATGAGCAAGATCAAGGTTGCGCTGGTGGGCATCGGCAATTGCGCGAGCTCCCTGGTGCAGGGGCGCTATTATTATGCCGGCCGGAAGGCGCCCGCGGGCATCATGCACGAGCGGCTCGGCGGCTATGCGATCGGCGATATCGACTTCGTGCTGGCGATCGACACCGACGCCCGCAAGGTCGGCCTCGATCTGGCCGAGGCGGTCTTCGCCAAGCCGAATTGCACCACCGTGTTCCAGCCCCAGATTCCCGAGACCGGCGTCAAGGTGCGCATGGGCCGGGTGCTGGACGGCATGGCGCCGCACATGGCCAAATATGGCGAGCGCGGCTTCGTGAAGGCGGACGGCCCTGAAGCGAGCGAGGACGAGATCGTCGCCATGCTGAAAGAGAGCGGCGCCGAGATCCTGGTCAACTTCCTCCCCGTCGGGTCGCAGGAGGCGGTCGAATTCTACATGGAATGCGCGCTGAAGGCGGGCGTTGCGGTGGTCAACTGCATGCCCGTATTCATCGCTTCCAAGCCCGAATGGGAGAAGCGCTTCCGCGAGAAGAACCTGCCCATCGTCGGCGACGACGTGAAGGCGCAGCTGGGCGCGACCATCGTCCACCGCGTCCTCTCCAGCCTGTTCCGCGCGCGGGGCGTCAGCTACGACCGCACCTACCAGCTGAACACCGGCGGCAATACCGACTTCATGAATATGCTGGACCGGAACCGGCTGGAATCGAAGAAGGAATCCAAGACGGATGCGGTCCAGTCGACGCTCGCCGAGCCGCTCGGCGCCGAGGACATCCATATCGGCCCGTCGGACTATATTCCCTGGCTGAACGACAACAAGCTCTGCTTCCTGCGCATGGAAGGGCAGCTGTTCGGCGACGTGCCGATGAACCTGGAGCTTCGCCTGTCGGTCGAGGACAGCCCGAACAGCGCCGGCGTGGTGGTGGACGCGATCCGCTGCTGCAAGGTCGCGCTGGATCGTGGCCAGGGCGGCGTGCTGATCGGCCCGAGCGCCTATTTCTGCAAGCATCCGCCGCAGCAGTTCAGCGACGATGTCGCCGCGCAGCTGACCGAGGAGTTCATCGCCGGGGAACAGCTGGCGGCGGAATAAAAGGATGGACTGCCTGATCATCGCCGCCGGCCATGGCAGCCGGCTGCGCGCGGTCTCCCCCTCCAAGCCGCTCACGCCGGTCGCGGGCGTGCCGTTGATCGAGCGGGTGATCCGCGCGGCCGCCGAGGGCGGGGCAACGCGGTTCGTCGTCGCGACCGGGCATGAGGCGGCGCGGCTGGAGGCCTTTCTCGCGGGCCTGCCCTTCGCGATCGAGCCGGTGCGGGTGGCCGACTGGGACCTGCCCAACGGGCATAGCGTGCTCGCCGGCACGGCGCGCATCGCCCGCGACTATCTGCTGAGCATGTCGGACCATCTGTTCGATCCGGCGATCGTGCGCGCGCTGATCGCCGCGCCGCCGGCGGCGGTGACGCTGGCCGTGGACCGCGCGCTCGACAGCCCGACCCTCGACATGGACGACGCGACCAAGGTGGAGACCGGCGCGGACGGGCGCATCCTTGCCATCGGCAAGACGCTGGCCCGGTTCGACGCGATCGACACCGGCCTGTTCCGTGCCACGCCGGCCCTCGCCGAGGCGATCGGCGCCGGCGGCGGCAGCCTTTCCGACGGGATGCAGCGGCTGGCCGCGCAGGGGCGGGCCGCGACGCTGGACGTCACCGGCCATTTCTGGCTGGACGTCGACGATCCCGCGGCGCTGGCGAAAGCGGAAGCGAAGCTCGGTTAGAGCCTCGGAGGTCTGGCGGGCGGCCGCCGCGGCCTGGCGGCCAGAGCGATGACGAGACGGACCGGCAAGGCGGGCTCCCGTGCCAATGTACGGGAGCCCGGAACAAGCGTCAGCCCGCGGGTGGCGGCGATCCCGTCGGGGCGGGACTCCTTGACTTCGTCATCGCCAGGATCAGCAGGATGACGGCCGCCAGCAGGGCCCCGGCCATCAGCCAGAAGCCGATGCCCGGATTGACGCTGAATATCTGCCGCGCCTGCTCCGCCGTCATCTGCGGGCCCCCGCCGGTCTGGGGTAGGGCGCTGAACACGGCATCGGGGATCCGGAAGAAGACCGACCAGGCCACGGCCCCGACCGCGCCGAGGCTGCAGACGATGCCGACGAGCGCGCCCGCCGCGCCTTTGAGCAGGAAGCCGAGCAGCAAGGCCAGCAGGATCGCGGCGGCGGCGCCGATCACGGCGAAGTCGTTCTCGGCGAACGGACCGGTCTGCTCGCTCCGCGGCGTCTCGGTCGCGCCCATGTCGGCGAAGGCACCGAAGCAACTGCGGCTGGGCGAGGCGGTGCCCATGGCGAGATCCAGGCCGCTGGCCGTGATCAGCACGCAATCCTCCTGCATGCCGGGCGGTGGCGCGCCCAGCCCGGCGCCGCCCGATTGATTGCCCATCGCCGCGGCGAAGTCGCTCGACGAGCAGGAGACGGTGACGAACGGGAGCAGGAAGAAGAGCAATGCCGCGACTTTCGCGGCACGCGCCAAGTTCAGCAAAAGCGAAGAGCCGGCCATGCGAATCCCCCTCCCTGGAACATTCCGGAGGGAGAATGATCCGCCTGAAGCGTGGTCAGGTCAACCGCGAACAGGCGAGGCTGGCCGGCGGAAAGGAGCGGGGCGGAGCGTTCACCCCGCTGGAGCGATCGGCTTACCAGCGGTTGCGCCAGCGATAGCCATCCCAGTAACGCCGGTCGCGGTCGCGATAATAACCGTTCCGGTAGCCGTTGCGGTAATAGCCGCCACTGTAGCGCGCCTGGTTGATCTCCCGGCGGCACTCGCGCAGCTCGCGGCGATATTCGCGGCGGCTGTCGGCCCGCCTGAGCTCACGGGCGCATTCGCGCTGTTCGCGGCGGACTTCCCGGTTCTGGCCATAACCCTGACCGTAACCGTAGCCCCGGCCGCCGCCATAATATTGGGCATTGGCCGCGGTGGGTAAGGCGACGGCTCCGGCGACCGCCGCGAGGATGAGGAATCGCATTGTCCTACTCCCTTGGTTTCACGTCCATTCCGATGCACCGGAACGAACGAACATGATCTACGCAGCGTTGCATGAACCCAAAACTACCCCCCGTTCAGCGGGGGTTTAGGAAGGGTGGGCCGGGCAAGAGAAAGGGCGCCCCGTTGCCGGAGCGCCCGTCTCTTCGCAATCCCTGCCGGGTTAACGGCAGCGCAGATCGCGGCGGTTGTCGTTGCGGTCGATCTCGCGACCGATGGCGCCGCCGGCCACCGCGCCGAGCAGGGTGCCGAAGGTGCTCGAACGGCCGCCGTCCAGTGAGTTGCCGACCAGCGCGCCGACGCCGGCGCCGATGATCAGGCCGGTCGTGCCGTCGTTGCGGCGGCAATAATACCGGCCGTCCCGCCCGCGATAGATGCGGTCGTTATAACTCAGGCGACGCTCGCGATAATAGCGGCCGTCCCGGTAATAATCGTCGGCATAATAGCCGCCCGGGGGCGGACGATTATAGTCGTAGCGGCGGCCCTGGCGCCAATCCTGGCGGCGAGCCTGCGAAATCTCGCGGGCGCATTCGCGCTGCTCGTTGCGATATTCGCGGCGGCTGTCGGCGTTGCGCAGTTCGCGCGCGCATTCGCGCCGCTCCTGGCGCTCGTTGGAATAACCGCGCTGGGCGGCGGCGGGGGCGGCCGCGAGCGGCATGGCGGTCGCCGTGACGAGGGCCGCAAGAATCAGCTTACGCATTTCATCTCTCCTGGTGGAATGACCGATAAACGACGTGCGTGGCGAGAGGTTGCGTGAACATTCCCCAACCCCGCGTTCATCCGGGGTTTAGGTTCCCGCGCCGGCCACCTCGGTAAAGGCGTAGCGCTCGCGGATCCGGGCGTTGAAATAGCGGCCCTTGCTGGACGCGGCGGCGAATCGCTCGGCCTCGTCGAGCGGCACGTCATGGTAGAGATAGCGCCGGCCGGTGGTGAAGAGGATGTCGAGCACCGCCTCGTCCGGACGGTAATAAGCGGCCTTGATCACGCTCGAGGGCATGGCGGCGAAACGCCGTTCGGCCGCGCCGGTGCCCTCAGCAGAGTGGAGTCTGGCCCGGCAGCGGCGGCCCGCGCAGAGGATCGCCGTCGCAGGGCCGGAACGGATAGGCGGCGGGCTGCATCTCCGTCCGCAGCAGAATCGCGCCCTCGAACGGCCGGAACAAAGCGGTGAAGACGGTCCGGCGCAGCGCCGCCGACTGGTAGAGAGGGAAGCCCGTAGGCCCGGTCGCCGCGCCGGCGGCGAAGCCCGCGCTGAGTGCCGGCGGAGCGGTCCGCCAGGCCTGGCGGCGCGGGGCGGGCATGGCGGTGCCGCGCCACTGATGGCTGCCGTCGAGCGAGCGGACGCTGTCGAGCAGCACCGAATAACGGCGCTGCGTCCCCATGCGCGGCTCGGCCGGATTGCCGCCGAAGCGCGCGGTGACGGCGCGCACGCCCTGCTGGTCGAGCAGGGACAGGCGGGCGAGAACGAGGGCGTCGTCGAGCGCGGCGAAGCGCGCCGGGTCGAGCGTGGCGCGGGTGCGCGGCGCATTGTCGCACGCATTGTCGGCGCCCGACGCGAGCGGCGCGCGCAGGCCGAGATCGGCGTCGATCCAGTCGGCGGCGCAGCGGAAGGCGAGCTGGCCGTTGGGCGCGGCGGCGAAGGTGGCGTTCAGCGTCTCGGCGGTCACCGTGGTGGGGGCGAGGCCCTCGTCGAGCAGATCGGCGAAGCTCTGGTCGCGCAGCCCGACCAGGCCGACGACGAAATCCTCGACCAGCCCGCCCAGATATTCGTCCAGCTGGAGCAGGCGGAAATAGGTGGAGCGGGGCTGGGCGCCGAGCGAGGAGAGCAAGGCGGCGCGGCGCAAGGCGAGGTCCGAGCGCATCGCCTGGAGGCGCGCGCAGACCAGGTCGCCGGCGGCGGCCGGCTGGCCTTCGAGCACCGGCGCGTAGCAGGCGAGCCAGCGGCGATAGGCGATGGTGGGGCTGGTCCGCTCGTGCAGCGGCGGCCGGTTGGCGCCGCCCTCGCGGATCATGTTCTGGCCGAATTCGAGCGAGGCCTCGATGTAGCGCTGGGCGACGACCTCGAGGTCGCGTGCCCATTCGGCGGTGAAGATGGTGAGCGCGCGCGCCTGCTGCCAGCTCTCCACCTGCGCGCGGTAGACGCGATAGGCGGCCTGCACCTCGCTTCGCTGGGTGGAATTGAGGCCGGCGAAACCCGGGCTGCGTTCGTCGAAGACCATCGAGTCCGATGCCGGGAGGTTGTGGCGCCGCTCGACCGCGCGCGCCGCCGCGAGCGCGGCGTCCAGCCGGGCGCGCTCCGCCGCCTCCTGCCCCGGCGCGCGGGCGCGGGCGACGCGGGCGAGATCGAGCATGGTGAGGATGGTGGTGGCCGGCGCCGCGACCCCGCCCGCGCGCAGCCGTCGCTGCGCGGCGCGCACGAAGCCCGCCGGGTCAGCCGCCGCCGAGGCGTAGAAATCGCCGGTACGCGGGCCGCCGCCCGCTGCATAATCATAGTGGATCAACTGCTGCGCCAGCCAGGCGGCGGGCGCGCGGATGAGCGCTGGGTCGAGGCTGTAGTCGAGCCGCTGGTCGATATATTTTTCGAGCCGGAAATGGCGCAGCTCGATCGCCTTGGTGCGGTCGGCGCCGATCTCGAACACGCCGCCCGCATAATTGTTCACGTAGCTGTGGGCGAAGGCGTCGCCCGCATAATGCATCGCATAGCCCCAAGCGAAAGCGAGCTGATCGTCGGTGCGCGCGTTGACCAGCAGATGGTTCAGCCAGTCCGCCGCCTGCCAGCCGCCGGCCACGCCCGGATGGATGATCGCCTGGCCGACCAGCACGTCGGGAAAGACGTCCGGCCCGAGCGCGCCCGCGAGGAATTCGCCGCGGTGGGCGCGGATCGCGCGGCAGGCCTCGGCCGGCACCGCGAAATCCTGGCCGCGGATCGACACCCGGCAGTCGGACAGGTCCTGCCAGACCTGGTCGGCAATATAGAGATGGGTGCGCAGCCCGAAGGCCTGGGCCGGACCGGGGACCGTGGCGGCGGCGATCGACGCCGCGCCGGCCAAAAGCAGAAGCCGTTTTCCCACGGGTTCGTTCTCCCCTCGCAACGACCGGAGAGGCATCGGCCAGAGGGGGAGCCAAGTCAATCTCGCGCAAGGCGCGGCGTCAGTCCGCGCAAGCGGCCTCCATGTCATGCTCATGCTGCCCGGGCGCCTCGGGCTCCAGGTCGGTCGCGCCGATGTTCGTCCTGATCTCGAAGCCGCGCATCAGGGTGCGGTGGACCGGGCATTTGTCGGCGATGCCGAGCAGTTTCTCCTCCAGCGCCGCCTCGAGCGGCCCCTCGAAGGCGATGTTGCGGGTGAAGAGGTCGCGTGGCGGGGTGCCGTCCTGCCCGACCGGGACGATGCTGTGCGTGGCGGCGACCGAGAAGGGCGGCAGGGTCAGGCCCTTGCGCTCGGCATAGAGGCGCAGCGTCATCGCCGTGCAGGCGGCGAGCGCGCCGGAGAGCAGTTCATAGGGCGTCGGCCCGGTGCCGAGCCCGCCGGCCTCGACCGGTTCGTCGGCGAGGATCGCGCCGCCGCGAAGTTGAATTTCGGCCTGGAAGCGGCCCCGGCCGGTCGCGCGCGCGACCACATTGTGGTTGGGACCCTCGCCCGTACGGTCGGTCATGCGCATTCTCCCGGCCGCGATCATGGCACAGGCGCGGCGGCGGCGTAAGCGCCTTGCATTCAATATGAAATGATATACTATAACTTATCGACGGAGGCAGATTCGGAGTTATCCACAGGATCCTAACAGTTCGGTCCCCGCAATCATTAGCGACGCTAAGCGAGGCCCGCAGTCGCGCAGCAGGGAGAGTGACATGGCCATGACCGATGCGACCCCAGTCCCGGCGTTCGCCGGACCGTCCATCCTCCCGTCCCGTCACCGGGGCCCCGCGCCCAGGAAAAGGCGCTTCGGCCTGGTTCGCGCCGCCGCCGAACCCGGCCCGGTCACCGAGATCAACACGACGCCGCTGATCGACGTGATGCTGGTGCTGCTCATCATGTTCATCATCACCATCCCCGTCGCCACGCACGAGGTGCCGCTCGACGTGCCGCAGCCGCGGCCCGAGCGGGCGCCGGAGCGCAGCTATCACCAGCTCGACATCGCCGCCGACGGCGGTCTCGCCTGGAACGGGGCGCCGCTGCCCGCGGACCAGCTGCCGTCGCGCCTGCTGCAGCTCGCGGCCGATCCGGCGACGCCCGAGCTCCGGCTCAATCCGGACAGCGAGTCGCGTTATGGCTGGATCGACCAGATCCTCGCGAAGATCCGCTTCGCCGGCATCAGCCGCCTCGGCTTCATCGGCAATGAGCGCTATCACCGCGCCTTCTGAAACGGCCGGGAGCGCGCGGGATTGACGCCGCCTTTGCCATTGCCCATCGGTCGCGCGGGAGAGGCGAGGACCGCATGAGCGACGGCAGGCACAAACTCTGGATCGCCCTGAGCTGCCTCTGGCTGCTGGTCGTGTTCGGCTACATGCTCTGGGGCGCCTTCGCCTATGCGGGTCTCTATCGCTGGCTGGCCGAGCTGCAGATCGCGCAATGGGACGGCTACTACAAGAAATGGACCGCGATCCTGCCGGGCCTGCTGCTGGCCGCGCCGGCGCTCGCCTATCTCGGCTGGCGCGGCCGGCTGCGCCAGGCGGCGGAGGCGTCGAGCCCGGCCGCCCAGGCGCGCACGGCGGGGCGCGCGGCCCGCTATACGATGCTCGCCGGCCTGGTGCTGGTGCTGATCGGCGGCGGCGCCTTCGCGATCTCGCAGACCCTGCCGGACGGCAGCGAGCCCGCCGAGCCGATCGACGCGACCCGACTGGTCGGCGGCCAGGTGCCGGAGACCAAGGTCAGGCTCCGCGGCGCCGACGATGTCGCCGCGCGGGTGCGTTATCTGCAACGCGGCGCCGATGAGCGGATCATCTTCTATGCCGGCTTCCGCCTCGACGGCGAGGCCAAGGACGCGCCGCTCCGCCTGTTCGTCGAGCGCAACACGCCCGGCCCCGAGGCGCTGACCACCTTGCAGGCCTTCCTGCCCGAGCAGACCGGCTATCTGGTCGAGAACGGCCTGCCCGCGGATGCGCTGGCCGAGCTGCGCAGCCGCGGCATGGCGGTGGCCAGCCCGCATTATGTGCTGCAGACCGGCGACCTCGCCCGGCGCGAGCCTTATTATATCACGGCCGCGCTGGCGGGATTCACCGGCTTCGTCAGCCTGATCGTCGGCTTCGCCAGCCTGCTGGGCGCGCGCCGCCGCGCCTGGCTCGCCACGGCGATCCGGCCGGACGGGACGCCCGTCGAAGGCGCCCCGCCCCGGACTCCCTAGAAGCGGTTGGCGCTTTCGAGGCGCGGACCGGGGATCGGCTCGGTGAGATAGAGGCCGGCCCGGCCGTCTTCCGCCCAGCGCACGACCCCGCGATAATCCTCGCCGGTTTCGAAATGGAGCTTGGCGGCCATCCCCTCGCGGAAGCAGCCGTCATGGAAGAAGGCCGCGCCATAATGCGACATGTTGTAGACGCGCACCGTGTGCAGACCCTTGTCGCAATAGGCGATGGCGCGGGTCGCGACGTTCAGGCGCGGCGCCCGGTAGCGCGATCCCTTCTGCTCGACGACCAGGGCCTCGAGCATCGCCGCGCAGTCGATCGGCTCGTCGAAGGCGACGCCGCAGCGCTCGCCGTCCCACCAGACGGCCCGCGCGGGGATGGAGACATTGTCGGAGAGGCTCACCCGCACCTGCTCGCCCGGCACGACCTGCACCCGCGTGCTCAGCATCATGCCACGGTCGGACATATTGCGGACCCGCCAGAGCCCCACGTCATGTTCGCGCGTGACCTGCGCCACCCGCAGAACAGTATGGAACCTTGTGTCTTCCCTCCGCTCGAGGTCGATGGGGAGCCTGGAAGACTTCTCCCCGATCGGAAACTGATTGTCGGCCAGCATCGGCCTCTCCTTCGCCCAACACACCCTCCACATGCGCCAAACTAATGTATGACAGTATTGGTTCCACAACTTTGCTCAAGTTTTCCGATCATTTTAAATTACCGGACCGTAGTCATAAGTTTCAATCAAGTACTGATCATAGTATTAGTTAATTTATTATTTACCATATTCGCTGACATGCCGCTTCTCGAGGGAGAGTCGGCCAGGCAACCGGGGCGGCGTCGGGCGAAAAGAAAACGGGCGCCCACACAGGGGCGCCCGAGGAAAAGCAGACAGGCGGAGAGGCGTCAGCGGCCCCGCGCGGCATTCTCGATCTGGTCGGCGCTGTTCTCGGCGGCGTCGCGGACGCGTTCGGCGCGATTCTCGAGGGCATCGGCGGTATTCTCGGCCGCGTTGCCGATCGCGTCGATCCGGTTGGCGGCCGCGTCGCGGGTCGCTTCGGCCGCATTCTCGAAATCCTGGGCCACATTGTCGGCCGCCTGACGGGCATTGTCGGCGGCATTCTCCGCGGGCGTGTTGTTGCAGGCGCCCAGCGCGAACAGGCCGGCCGCGGCAAGCAAGGTCGCCACTTTCCTCATGTCTCCATTCCTCTCTTCTGGCGTCGCGGGTCGGAGCGCCGAGGCATGCGCCAGACGCTCCGGAAGGCCGGGGCTGCCGGCGTCCGGGTGAGATAAAGCGCCGCCGGGGCCTCGGGTTCCGCCGGCCGGCGCCGGTCAGGCGCCGCGTCGCTCGGTGACCCGCGCCGACTGCAGCGTGTCCGTATATTGCTGGAAGGCGACCGCCTTGCCGTCCTCCACGCGCCAGACATGGACGAATTGCGCGTCGAGGGCCCGTCCCGTGGCCTTATAGGTCCCGCGATAGCGGCCGAGCACGACCACCGCGTCGGCATCGCCGAGAAATTCGTCGGGCAGAGCGGCGAAGCCGTCCCATTCCTCGCCGAGCCGGGCAAAGACGCCGGCCAGGATCGCCTCCGGCCCGCGATAGGGATTGCGGTCCGCATAAGGGAAATTCTCGGCTTCGTTCCACTCGATGTCGGCACTCATCCGCGCGACGACGGCCGGCACGTCCCCGGTGGCGAGGCCGCGGTAGATGGCCTGCACCAACTCCACATTCGCGTTCGACATCGGTCTTCCCCTTTCGGCGTCGGTCAGCTCTCGTTTCGCGGCAGGCAGCAATCGTCCATCGCCTGGCTGACCAGCAGCGGCGGCGCCGCCAGCGCGAACAGCATCATCAGGGCGGCGGCGCTCCGAGCAGGCTCCGCATCGCGTGGAGCCGGCCCCAGCGCGCCAGCAGGACGCGGCTCCCGGCGTCGCCGGATCCCGGGGGCACGGCCTCCAGCCGGCGATTGACCGGCATGATCGCGAGGAGGGTGAAGGGCCAGTTGGCAAGCAGCAGAATGCCGCCACCCAGCCAGAGCCAGTCGCGGCTCTCCCACCAGGCCCAGCAGGCGAGCAGGCCGCCGGCCAGCGCCAGCCCGCCCTGCATGAGCTTGCCGCGCGCATAGCTCGGCCGCCACTGCGCCAGGGCGGCCGCGTCGTCGGCGAGCGCCATCCGGGCGGGATGCTCGGCCACGCTGACGTAGAGCGCCGCGCCCGCGAACAGGGCGGCGGCGAGCAGCGCCAGCGGGCCGATCAGGGCGGTCACCGCGCCAGTGCCGGCGGCCCGGCGGCGGGATAAAGGAGGATCACGCTCTCCGCGTCGGTCGGGCCGTAATCGTAGAAGATCAGCATGTCGCCCTGCGCGCGCCGGCCGAAGGACAAAGCGACGCGCCGGGTCGAATGGGGCGAGCTGCCGAGATTGCTCCAGCGCACGCCCTGCCAGGGCCCGGTCGGCGAATTCTCCTGACGGTTGGCGGCGGGCGCGGCGGTGGTGAGCTGGCCGAGCGGCGTCTCGACCCGGTTCCGGTCGGGATAGACGACGACGCCGTTGAGCGGCGCGGCCGGGCCGCCGGTGGCAAGGGCGAGGCCGCCGTCGGCGCGGCGCACGACGGTGAAGGTCACGCGGCCGACCTCGCTCAGGCCGATCTGGTTGGTGAGGACGAGGAAGCGGCGATATTCCGCCTCGCTGATCCCGAGATTGGCGTGCCAGGGCAACTCGCCCGAGGGATACTGCGCGGCATAGGCCTGGTACCATTGGACGTTGGCGCGGATCGCCGCCGTCATCCGCTGCGCGAGCGCCCGGGCCTCGGCCGGGACGGAGAGGGCCATGGCCCGGGCCTGGTGGCTGCCCGGCGCCGGCAGATAGGCGGCGAAGCTCCCGGCCGGCGCGTCGGCGGGCGCCGGGGCGGAGGTGGCGCCATTGGCCGGCGGCGTTGGGGCGGCCCCGTTGGCGGGCGCGGCGGGGGCGCCGTCATTGTCCGGTCCGCCGCTGCCGCAGGCGGCGAGCAGGAGGAGGAGAGCGGCGGCGGGGAGGATCGGCTTCATCCGCCCGTCATAGGGCCCGCCGCCCGCCCCCGCCAGCGCCCTCAGACGAAGCAGCCGTGGAAGGTGATGGGCAGCGGCAGGCTCGCCCGCCAGCTGGCCACGGGCCCCGCCGCGACCTGGGCCGCGTCGATCAGGTGGAGCTCGGTCGCGCGGCGGGCGAGATTCAGCGTCGTGCCGATCAGCCAGCCGTCGCGCTCGCCGTCGCCGCGCGGCGCGAACAGGAATTCCTCGACCAGCTGGTGATCGCCGAAATCGAACGCCGCCTCGCGCCCCCTCGCCCAGTCCCAGATCCCGACGCCATGCGCGAAGGGCCCGCGATAATGGGTGACGTGGATGGTCGCGCTGCGGGCCCGGCCGGAGCGGCGCTTGTCGCTCGCCGGGAATTCCGCCTCAACGCCGGAGCGGACGAGCTCCGCGCGGCCGGTGGGGCGGAGCACCACCTGAGTCAGGACGGGCTGCGGGCTCGCTATGTCCTCGCCGCGCAGCAGCCCGGCCGCGGCGCGCTGGCCGAAGGTCGGATCGGACGCGAAGGCGCCGTCGAAGCGGATCGTGCCATCGCTCTCCTCCCAGGCGTCGCCCAGATGGAAGAAGGAGAAAGCGGGCAGCTCGAAGGTCCGGCGCCGGCTGAAATCATCCTTGTCGATCACCAGCACCTGCGTGCCCTGGTCCGGCCGCCAGGCGAGCGTGGTGGCGAGCGGCAGGGCGAAGCGCTCGTTCATCCAGGGCTGGAGGACGATGATGAGGTGGCGTGCGGTGGCGGTGAAATCGTGGAAATAGGAACGGCGCGGCAGGGTGAGCAGCTCGGCCTTGGCGAGGCTGCCGTCGGCGGCGAGCTTCCAGGCGATGGCCTGCGCCCCGACCACGCCGAGATTCCAGATGGCGCCGCCCGGCTCGGCGCGGGGATGCGCCTGGAACGGCATGTAGCGCAGATCGTCGCGGAAGGTCCGGAAACCGCGCGTCGCCAGACTGTCCGGATCCATGCGCAGCGGCGAGCCGCCCTCCCACAAAGCCAGCAATTCGCCGCCGGCCATCATCACCGCGGTGTTGGCCGAATTGACGTCGTCCGCATTTTCGAGCCGGGCGCCGGGGCCGGGACGGGTGCCGAAGCCGGGCTGGACCATGGCGCCGAGCCGGCTTTCCAGCCGGCGCTTGGGCGTGTCGGCGAAGCGCGCGGTCAGGCGTGCCGCGCCGCCCTCCACCGCGAATTTGCGCATCAGCCCGTCGCCGTCGAACCAGTGGCCGGCGGCGCTTGCGCCGCGCCGGAACTTGGCCGGGCCGTTGCGGTAGAGCCGCCCCGCAAAGCCCGCCGGGGCGCGGCCGTGCACGAGCGTCATGACCTCTTCGGGCACGTTCGCCTCGACATCGCGGACGCCCAGCGCCCAGGCGGGCGGCGCGGCGCCGGCCAGCGCCCGGTCCGGCGTGATGACCGCAGCCCCGGCGGTGGCGAGTCCCGCGGCGAGGAAATGGCGGCGATCGAGCAGCATCGTCATGGCCCCGGCTCCTATTGGACGGTGATGGCGTGGCGGCTGGCGCCGGCGGCCAGATCGAAGGCCGCATCGGCCCAGCGCGCCGGGCCCATCGAACCGTGCGCATTGTTGGAGAAGGCGAAGGGCTCGATCGGGATGCCGAAGGGGTTGCTGTTCAGCCTCTGGTCGCCGTTCACGTCGTGGAAGACCTTCGCGCCGTAGCGGCCCGGCGGCAGGCCGGCGAAGACGGCTTCGGCCGAGGCACCGCTGACCGGGACCATGGCCGTGCGCACCGGGCGGTTGCCGGTCCAGCCCGCCTCGCTGTCGAACAGGGCGATCATGATCGCGCCCGTCGGGCGCTCGATGCCGCTGAACGCGAGCGTGAGCTGGGCGCCGTCCGGCGCGGCGGCGGGGGGCGCCGGCTGGGCGGCGACGGGCGCGGCCGTGCCCAGCAGGAGCAAGGCGGCGAGGACGGGCTTCAACTTGAGCATGGCTATTCGCTCCGGACTGATGTTTGCTGGCGGCGAGACTTGCCGGTGGGCCGGGGATTGCGGGGCGAGGGGCCGTCCGCAAGCGGCGATGCGCGAGGGAGGGTGCGGAATGCGTGAAGCGACGGACGGCGCCGTTCACGCTTCGCGAATGGCGGGCCGCAAGCCGAACCATGCCCGCGGCTTCCTCGTCGCCACCGTCGCCGCCCCGGTGATGGCGGTGCTCGCGCCGCTCGGCACGGCCGCGATCGGCATCGTCCCGCGCTTCTTCTACTGGCTCGTCCTGTTCGAGGCGGGCGCGCTGCTGGGCGTCGGCGCCACCGTGGCGGTGAGCCGCTGGGGCCGGCTCGGCGACCGGCCATGGCTCGAGGGCGCGCTCGTCGCGCTGCTCATCGCGCTGCCGCTGACCTTCGTGGTCGCCGTGGCGCGCAGCCTGGTGTTCGGCCTTCCCGCGCCCGGCCTGCGCGCCTCGGCGATCATGTTCGGCCTCGTCCTGATGATCTGCGCGATCCTGACCGCGATTACCTATGCGGTGGATCGGGGGGCGATGCCCGTCCCGGCGGACAAGCCGGACGAGGCGGCCGTCGCGCGGGCGCGCTTCGCCGAGCGCCTGCCCTTGCCGCTCCGCGGCCAGGCGCTCGTGGCGCTGGAGGCGGAGGACCATTATCTGCGCGTGCATCTGGACGGCGGCCAGTCGGCCCTGATCCTGATGCGCCTGTCCGACGCGATCGCCGAACTCGCCGCGACGCCGGGCGCGCGCACCCATCGCAGCTGGTGGGTGGCCAAGGCCGCCGTCACCCGCGTCGCCAAGGCGGACGGTCGCGCAACGCTCACCCTTGCGGGCGGGATCGAAGCGCCGGTCAGCCGGTCCTACTACAAGAGCTTGAACGACGCCGGTTGGTTGGTCTGAAGGATTGCCGGCTTCGTCTCGCGCCGCTTCATCCGCGCGGCCATAAGGGGGAATGACAAGGCCATGACACTCACGCCCGCCCAGCTCGACGCCTATTTCGCCCGGATCGGGATCGCGCCGCCCGCGCGGGCCGATCTCGAGGGACTGGCGGCGATCCACCGCGCCCATGCGCTCGCCTTCACCTGGGAGGCGGCGGACGCCTTCCTGCTCCGGCCCGGCGCCGGCGACGTCGATCCGCGGCGCGCCTTCGCGCGGATGGTCGAGGGGCGCCGCGGCGGCTGGTGCTACGAGATGAACGGCCTGCTCGGCGCGGCCCTGGCCGGCTTCGGCTTCCGCGTCACCCGGCTCTGCGGCGGCGTGCGCCGCGCGGAGATGGGAGAGATGGCGGTCGGCAATCATCTCAGCCTGCGCGTCGACCTCGCGGACGGGCCATGGCTGGTCGAATCCGGCCTTGGCGACGCCCTGCCGCGGCCGATCCCCCTGGCCGTCGGCGCGCATGAGGGCGGCTTCCTGGCCTGCGCGATCGAGACTGCGGACGGGGACTGGCTGCGCTACGTCAATCATCGCTGGGGCCAGGCCTCCAGCTTCGATTTCCGCGCCGACTATAGCGACGAGGCGCGGCTCGCCGGGATGGAGGCGTTCTTGCGCACCCAGCCGGGGTCGCCCTTCACCGGCGCGCTCGCGGTCATGCGCCACTTCCCCGACCGGATCGAAAGCCTCGCCAACCGGACGCGGCGCACGGTGACCGCGGTCGGGGTCGAGACGCGGGAGATTACGGACGCGGCGGACTTCGCGGAGACGCTCGGCGGGCTGTTCGCGCTCGATCTGCCCGACGTGCCGGTGCTCTGGGCGAAGACCGGCGAAGCCGCCGCGCGGGGGAAGCAGGCGGCCTGACCCCGGCGGCGACCGGCCCCGCTTTCGCCGCATTCTGCCGCCAGTCTCCGCTGTTGGGGCAGAGTGGAGCGTGGCATGGCATTGTCCCTGATCCTGGCCTTGCAGAGTGTCGCCGCCCCGGCGCCGGCATCCCCGCCGTTCCCCTCCGGCCAGCCCGCTTTCGCCGCGATCGATTTCGATCTGGCGCGCCATCGCCCGGCGACGGGGGGCGGCTGCGAGACGGGCGGCGCCGGCGAGGTGCTGGTCTGCGGCCGGCGCGGCGGCCGCGGCGAATATCCGCTGGACTATTGGGCCCGGATCTTCCCGCCTCCGGGCCCGATCCGCGCGGAGATGAACCTGGGCGGCAACGTGCAGGGGCGGATCCACGCGGAGGCGATGCCGTTGGACCGGGGCGCGGTCAGCAACCGCTTCATGCTCGGCATTCGCTGGCCGTTCTAGCGCTCCGACCCGGCCCCTTCCCTTCGTGGCCCGGCCCGCTAGCGTGGCGCGACGCCCAGTCCGGAAGGCCCGCTTCATGTCTGTGATCCTGCTGCTGACCGTCTCCAACGTCTTCATGACGATCGCCTGGTATTGGCATCTGAAGGGCGAGGCGATGTCGAAGCCCCTGCTCGCCGTGATCCTGATCAGCTGGGCGATCGCGCTCGTCGAATATTGCTTCGCCGTGCCCGCCAACCGGATCGGGGCGCTGGGCGGCTGGTCGCCGGGCCAGCTGAAGATCGCGCAGGAGGCGATCGCGCTGACCGTGTTCGGCCTGTTCATGGTCTTCTGGCTCGGCGAGGCTCTGAGCTGGCGCCATGTCGCGGCCTTCGCCTGCATCATGGCGGCGGTCGCCTTTCTGTTCGTGGGAAAGTGAAGGCGTTGCGCGCGCCCGGGGCGGCGGGCTAGCGTGCGGCCATGAACCGCTTTCCTCCCCTCCTCGCCGCCGCCGCTCTCCTGGTGGCCGCGCCCGCCGCCGCCCAGCCGGCCGTCACGACCGCGCCGATCGATGCGGCCCAGGCGGCGCTCGGTCGGCGGCTGGCGGAGGCGGGGGAGCTGAACGCCCTGCTCGGCGCGGTCGGTACGGCCGAGGTGGCGCAGATCGCCGCGAGCACGCCGGACCTCAGCGACGCCGAGCGGACCCGGCTGCGCGAGGTGGGGATGGCGACGCTTCAGGCCGGCCGGGCGCGGATCACGGCCGCGTTGGGCGACGCTTATGCCCGCCATTTCAGCCGGGACCAGCTGACCGAGATCCTCGCCTTCGTCGAAAGCACGACGGGGCGCGCTTATGCGGGGGCCCTGTTGCAGGTGCTCCCGCAGGTGGTGGGCGCGATCCAGGGCGTGGACCTCGGCCGCGACATCCGCGCCGCCTTCTGCCGGGAGACCGGCAAATTGTGCGCGCCGCGCTGAGCCGGGGCCGCGCCGCTCAGACATCGCCAGCGAACATGTCGTCCAGCCAGGCCCGAAGCGCCGCGTCGCCGCGCGGGGAGGCGAGGAAGCGGGACCAGGCGGCGGCCTCGTGCGCGACCACGCCGAGCTCCCAGACGCAGAAGGTGGGGCGCGGCGGGGCGGCGCCGAGGGCTTGCGGCGTGCCCGGATAGGCCGGATCGAAGGGCGCGAAGGCCGGCATGTCGCCATGCCGATACCAGACCGCCTCCCACGCCTCGTTGGCGCCGCGCCAGACGGTCGGCAGCAGGAAATGGAAATCGGCGCCGCAGCGGTGGAGCAGGCAGAAGCCGAGATCGTCCGCGAAGGCGAAGGCCGGATCGCCGGCCAGCACCGCGCGGGCGAGCGCGTCGACCGAGTCGGGGACGGGCTCGCCGGCCCGCTCGACATGATAATATTTGAGGCGCGCGCCGGGCGTCTCGACGAGGCCGCGGGGAACGGCCCGCTTGGCATAATGGGTGTAGCCGGCGGGGACGTGGGCGAGAGCGGTCATGAGCGGGCCTCCAAGGGGATGTTCCGCATCTGTTCTAGCGAAGCCGCGGCGCTTTCGGAAGCGCCGTCGCGATCCCGCCTGCCCGCGCCGGCGGCCCAAGGGCAAGTGGTCCGGGCGGTCGCCCATCGGGGATGAGCGACAATCCCAATAGAATATAGTAAATATCTTCGACTCGAAGACGAGTCGAGACGGGGAGGAGAGGTCGTAATGGCGGACAATTCCGAAGTAGATGCCGGTTCGTCCACAGCATCCGGAGCGATAGACCGCTTCCGCGACTGGACAGCCATCGCCGATTTTCAGCCGATCGTCAGCGAGACGCCGCTGCGGGTCGCCGGGGAATATTTCCTCAACCGGCGCTGGGGGAGCGTCAGCCTCGCGGTCAAGGTGCCGCAGGGCTTCAATCCCAGCATCCTGCTGCTCGATCTGGTCGAGGGACCGGGCAATGGCGGCGACTGGGTGGCCGTCGAGGGCCGCTTCGCGGCGGCGCGAGGCCAATATGGCAGCGTCACCGTGATCGACCCGGACGGGGAGTCGGTCTCGATCCCGGTCGAGGAGGTCGAGTGACCCGCGCCGCACGCTGATAGGACAGGAGAGACGATCATGAGGCTTCCTTATCTTGCCGGCGCGGCCGCCATCGGCCTGTGCCTCGCCGCCTGCGGCAATCCCGCCGGCAACGGCCCGGCGGACGCCGATGCGGCGAACGGGACCAATAGCGCCACCGCCGCCGCCAATGCCGGCGCGGAGACGGCGAACGGCGCGGCGGACAACGGCACGGCGGGCACGGGCAGCCTGTGCGCCTTCGACAATGGCGGCAGCCGGGCCTGGGAGGCCTGGGTCGACGCCATGCCCGGCACCGGCCCGCGGCCGGCCCTGATCGTGACGGCCCAGGTCCGGACCCAGCGCGGCTATGCCGGCGAGCTGCGCCGCGCGGCGACCGTGGCGGGCGCGCCGCCGACCCAGCATTTCGACCTGGAGCTGGTCGAGGCGCCGCGCGCGCCCGGCGGCTGGCAGGCGGTCCGGGCGGAGATCCGGCCGTCCGAACGCGCCTATGCCGCGGTGGTCATCGACTGCGGCGGCCACGAATTGCAGCGCATCGCGCCGGTCCGGGTCACGGAATAGCCAAAGGCGCCGCCGCCGCGCCTTAATCCTCCGTGCGCCCCGTCCCCTCGCGGTCGCGGGCGTAGTGACGGGCGAGGGGGAAAGGCGGGAGCCAGGGTTCGCGGCGGATCGTCCAATTCTCGTAGGTTGGAGTGAAGCGGCCGGGGGCGTCGAGGGCGCCGAGGTGGAGCTCGATCTCGCCGGCCTCGGGAAAGCTTGCGAAGACGGAGGCGCCGCAGGTCGGGCAGAAATGGCGGCCCTTCCAGGCGCGGGTCTCGCCGTCGATCGCCACCGCCGCCTCGGGGAAGATGGCGGCGGCGAAGAACAGGGCGCCGTGATGCTTGCGGCAATCGAGGCAGTGGCAGAGGCCGACCCGCCAGGGCGCGCCCGTGGCGGTGATCCGGACTTCGCCGCAGAGGCAGCCGCCGGTGACCTGGTCCATTTCTCTTCTCCTTCCGACCCCCGTCGCGCGAGAAGGAAAAGCGGGAGCCGGCCGATCGATCCGCCCGTCATTCCATTTCCGGGGATCAGGCTCTAGGCTTCGGCCATGCACCGCACCCGCACCGCGCTCGCCGCCGCGCTCCTCGCCGCTCTGGCCGGAGGGCAGGCCATCGGCCAGGCCACGACGCCGTCCGCCTCGCCGCCCGCCCCGGCCCCCGCCTCCCCGGCCCCGGCCTCCCCGGCGCCGGCCTCCGCGCCCGCCCCGGCGGCGCGGCCATGGCAGGTCGACTGGGGGCAATATTATTGTTCCTTGATCCGCAAGCCCGGCGAGGGCCGGCCCTTCGCGACGGCCTTCGTGGCGACGCCCGGCAATGAGAGCATGAGCATAAGGCTGGTCGGCGAGCGCGGCGCCGATCTGCCGACGGGCCTCAACAATATCGTGCTGCTGCCCGCCGGCACCACTTTCCCGGTCGAGGTCAACGTCGCCGACCGGCGCGAGACCGCGATGCGCAGCCTCTACGGGCTGCCGGCGGAATTCTGGCCGCAGCTGATGAACTCGGCGGAGCTGCTGCTGCAGAGCGGCGACCGGATCCGGGCGCGGGTGCCGCTGGACGGGATAAGGGGCGCGCGGGCCGCGCACCGCCAGTGCACCGGCGAGGTGTCGCGCGAATGGGGGATTGACGAGGCGGCGCTCGCGGCGCTGCGCCGGCGCCCGAGGACCACCAACTTCCTCGGCCTGCGCCCCGAGGATTATCCCGCCGCGGCGCTGCGCCGCGCGACCCAGGGCCGGGTGATCGTGCGGATCGGGGTCGGCGCCGACGGCCGCGCCACCGATTGCGCGACGGTCGCCACGAGCGGCAGCCCGGAGATCGACGCCACCGCCTGCCGCGTCGCGATGAGCCGCGGCCGCTTCGAGGCCGGGCTCGACGCGGCGGGACAGCCGGTCGCGACCCGCGCCGTCTATACCGCGACCTTCTATCTGCCGGCGGAGTGAGCCATGACGCACCGCATCTACAAGATGAGCTTCGCGAGCGTCTATCCGCTCTACATCCAGAAGGCCGAGAAGAAGGGGCGGACCAAGGACGAGGTGGACGAGGTGCTGCGCTGGCTGACCGGGCACAGCCAGGCGAGCCTCGAGGCGGAGATCGCGGCGAAGACGAACTTCGAGGATTTCTTCGCCCGGGCGCCCCGGCTGAACCCGAACCGCATTTTGATCACCGGCATGATCTGCGGCTATCGGGTGGAGGAGATCGAGGAGCCGCTGATGCGCGAGCTGCGCTACATGGACAAATTGATCGACGAGCTCGCCAAGGGGCGGAAGATGGAGAAGATATTGCGCGTGCCGGGCTGATCTTCTCTCGTCGTGATGCCGGACGCGGTTCGGCGGCCAGGTTTCCGGCGGCCGTGCGGGTGGCCGGTTGGACCCTGAAACAAGTTCAGGGTGACGGTGTAGGGGGCGGCTCTTGTGCGCCTCAGTCTTCGCACCGGCCGTCGGTCCCGGCCTTCGCCGGGGTGACTCCTTCGAAGACCGCCTGGCCGTCACGGGAGTGAATCCCGTGACGTCGGTCCTGCCGCCCCGGGACCGGGGCGCAGGTCGTCCGGCATTCACCGGCTCTTCGCGCAGCTCGCCTTCGCTCGGCTGCGCTCGGCGGCGCATGCTCGTGAAAGTCATGAACGTCACATGGATTCGCCGGGGGGCTCCGCCGCGGGCGGGGTCCAGCCCGGGGGGAGGCCGACCCAGCCATAGCCCGGCGGCACCCAGAGGCCGTCGGCCGACCGGCTCCAGCCCGCGGCCAGCTTCTGCGGCGCCTCGTGGCGATTGATCGCCTCCACCTTGGTCATGATGCTCCGGACCACCTCCGGGAAGCTCCGCTCCGGCGCGCCCTTGCCGGTGCCGTAGCGCAGCTCCGCCTCGATCTCGCGCCGCAGATATTTGCGCTCGGCCGTGGCCATGCGCTTGCGGGAGAAGCCGGGCCGGGCGCCATATTTCTTGGGGTTCGAGCCCTGCAGCAGCAGGCGCAGCAGCGAATCCGAATAGAGGCGCCGGGTGTAGACCTGGCCGCCGCAGGCGAATTCGCGCTCCACGCCCTCGACCGCGCGCGTCCAGGCGCTGAGCTCGAGCGGCGTCGCGCTCATCCTGAGGGCGGCGCGGCAATGGGCGGCGAAGCGAGGGTCGCTGTCCTGGTGGCGATAGGCGGTCTTGGCGGAAATGCCGGTGGCGCGGCAGGCGTCGAGCAGGCAGCCGGTCTTGATCAGCGCCTTCAGGAAGACGCTCTTGCGCGCCTCGGTGAAGGCGTCGTGGCGCTGGCGGCGGGGGTTGGGATCGGCGGGAGCCGCGGGGACGTCGGCATCCCAGGGGAGAGGCGCGGCCTCCGCCTGCGCGGGGTGGAAGATTCGGGTCATCGGGAGCTCCTTCAGGTGAAAAAGGAGCCGGCTATTTATACCCTGACGGGGGCTGTAGGAAAATATTATCTTCCTGGTTTGTTCCGGTTTGTCCCTGCGCCGCGCCAGCGGCCCGTCATCTTCTCTTCGCGGTCTTCTTTTCCTTCGCGTTCTTCGCGTGAAACCAAAGCTGCATATTTCACGCGAAGGACGCGAAGAAGAAAGGGCGCGAAGCTCGCTAAGGGGTCTGCGCTGTCCGCGTTTTTTCGTCTGGGTCAGGATGTGGCGGAGGAAAGGGTCGCGCTGGAGGTACGTTTCGTACTATAATGGCGGTCATGAATGACCGCATCCTGGCGCGTGTCGCGCTTTTGCTCCTTTCGTTCGCCGCGCTCGTCGCGGGCGCGGGCGCCGCCGCCGCGAGCCCGGGCAGGCTGGCCGCCGTGCCGCGCGCCGCGCCGGCGCCCGCCGCGCGGCCGGCGCCGGGGCTGTCGCGGCTGCCAAGCGGGGCGATCGCCTATCTGCCCGCGCGCGCCGATCGCGCCCGGCCGCTGCCCCTGCTCGTGCTCCTGCCCGGGACGAACGGCACGGCGGCGGAGATGATCCGGGCGCTGCGGCCCGCCGCGGACCGGCACGGCGTGCTGCTGCTCGCCTTGCGGTCGCGCGGCGAGAATTGGGATGCGGTCGACGCTTTCTTCGACGCCTATGAGGCGGGGACGGCGGCGGGGCGGGCGCTGTGGCCCGTGCCGCGCTTCGGCGCGGACGTCGGGCGGATCGACGCCGCGCTGGCCGATCTGTTCGCGCGCGTGCCGGTCGATCCGGCGCGGATCGGCCTGCTCGGCTTCTCGCACGGCGCCAGCTACGCGCTGTCGCTCGGCGCCGCCAACCGGCGCCTCTTCTCGACGATCGTCGCTTTGTCGCCCGGCATCCTGGTGCTGCCCGAGGGGAGCGGGAGCGGGGGCGGCGGCGGCGGCGGGGGCGGCCAGGTTGTCTACCTGTCCCACGGCCTGCGCGACCGAATCCTGCCCTATCGCCGCACCCGCGAAGCCTTCCTGCCGCGGCTGCTCGCTTTGGGCTTCCGCGTCACTTTCCGGCCCTTCGACGGCGACCATGTCCTGCCCGACGCGGTGGCGGAGGAGGCGGTGCGGCTGTTTGTCGCGGGTGGGGCGCGGTTAGGATTGGGGTGATCGCGGAGGGCGAAGGCAATTTGCCTTGCCGGTCATGCCGGACGTGTTTCAGCATCCAGGCCCGACGCGGCCCTGCTGGGAGCGGCTCCACCCTGCGGTCGCCGGTGTCAGGCACGTAGCTGGCACGTAACTGACACCATGGGCTTCGCGCCCTTATGTTCTTCTTCGCGCCTTCGCGTGAAACAGGCTGCCTTTTATTTCGCGCGAAGGCGCGAAGGAAGGGAAGGAAGCTCGCGAAGAGGAGCGGAGGGTCGCCGGAGGGTCGTCGGTGTCAGGCACGTAATTGACACCGCCGATGCGTCATGCCGAACGTGTTTCAGCATTCAGGCCCGACGCGGCCTTGTATGGACGGATCGCGATGGACTGGGAGCGGCTCCACCCTGGACCCTGAAACAAGTTCAGGGTGACGGATCAGGATGGGCGCGGGCGCATTTATCAGGGTCGCCGGTGTCAGGCACGTAGCTGGCACGTAACTGACACCGCTGGCTTCGCGTTCATTTAAATATGATCGACAGATTTTGGCAGTGGCTATTTGTCCAAGAGTATTTGGAAACGTTGAAGTAGGCGAGACAGACTAGGCGCATTCGCCGCAGCACCTTCGATGCTCCATTTATCCCAAATATAAGCCTCCAATATCGAATTGTACTCAGGGCCCACCGAGGCGCCAGAGCCGCCTCTCGGAACCAGTCCATCCCGTATTTTTCTATGACGCGTTTGATTAGCCAGAAGGATCATGGCTTCCTTCGGATGAGCCAAGCTCTCAGGATCAAGTGGTATTTTGGTCAAACTCACACCCAGAAATTGAGCGAGATTAGTCCGGTCTGCTATTATCCAGCTTTCCACCTCTCGCACAACAATACGGAGTAGTAGATTTGGATATTCGTCTCGCTCCGGTAGGATCTTCTCCAGCAAGGCTGGCGCGCAGGGTGCGGCATCCAAATCTCTGAAAACCAACCAGGGTGAATAAGTAGAAGCAGCAGCAAATCCCCGAAGCCCGCTATCGACGCGGCCACATCCATTCCGATTGTGAGAGGCCGCGACCTCGCACCCAAAATGCGCGACGATTTTCTCAGCAACAGCGAGGTGGAGAAGATCCTCTCCTGCTATGGAGAAGTACATTTAATCTACTACGGCCTCAAAGAGAGATAGCTGTCGAGAGTTGGACGGTCGGACCAAGGGGAACACTGCATCCGCGACAGTGATTCCACCCTGCAAGAGGAGGCGAACCTGCTGATTGTTAATTGCTGTCTGAACTTTGGTGCCCTCATGGGCGCTAGCTAGGAGGTGCACCTCATCTAACGCAACCCCTTGATCCGACAGTAGGGCCTCGGAGTGTGTGGTCACAAGTATCTGACGGCCGCTGCGCCTTGCTGCACGGCTAAACACTGACGGCAGGTGCTGGACGACAGCAGGATGCAAAGAAAGTTCGGGCTCCTCGAGCAGTAGTGACCCGCCACTTTCCATGAGGGCCCAGAGTAGACCCATCAATCTAAGTGTACCGTCGCTAAACTGAGCTTCAGTTTGCCAAGCTCCTGTGGCTCGCCAGTGCTCATAGCGACCCTTAAGATGCCAAAATCCCTTAGTATCCTGCTCCAGTGTCAGCTCACTGAGCTGCGGAACGGCAAATTTTATACTATCGGCTATGCGCCTCAGGCGGGAATCGCGGGTTCTCTTTTGCGTATTGGCTACCAACTCCAAGAAGTCGCCGCCATAAGGATCTTCGAGTCTGCCGAAGGAGCGATCGGGTTCGCGAACAATTTGCGGCACGATATGTCTATAATTAATGGAGGCAAAGAAGCTTGCTAAGGGCCTGAATTCTTTATTCGCTGAAATCTGTTCTATGTGGGTTTGGCTCAGAAGTGCCTCATCTGCGATGTCGTTTTCGTTTGGCCGGCTCAGGACTATTTGTTCATTGCGCCAAATACTTTCCTCAAGTATTTTGGGGTTTCGATTATTGTCTTGACCAAATGCAATCCGGTATCGCCAGGCGTTAGGACGATCATCGGACCCAATAGAAACATCAATGACAACGTCTGTTCGTTTCCGGGTAAAAAGGCTCCTGATCGCCGAGACACCTCCCCTAGCTTCGATGGCCTCGCGAAATCCACCGCCGGTGCGAGCGACGTCTCTAAGGAAACGGAAAACATCCAGCAAATTCGACTTGCCGGCGGCATTCGCGCCAACGAAAAAGGCGCGTCTTTGGAGGGTTATTTCAAACTCCCCAAAGTTCTTCCAACGCTCTGCATGTAAGCGCGTAAAGAAGAGGTCAGATTCTTCTATATTATCTGTCACTCCGCCGCCACCCCAGCCCTAGTGAACATATCGTCCCCGCCCTCCGCGCTCTCCGGCGCGTCGTTCGCCGCCTTCGCGCTCTGGCGCCGGTCGAAATTGTCCCAGACTTCGCCCCAATTCCCCCTTGTCGCCGCCTTCGAATATTCCGTGGCGCGGGTCTCGAAGAAATTGGCGTGCTCGACGCCGTTCAGCAAAGGCGCCAGCCAGGGCAAGGGATGCTCGTCGATCATGTAGATGGGCTGGAAGCCGAGCTGGCCGAGGCGCCAGTCGGCGATGTAGCGGATGTATTTCTTGATCTCCTTGGGCGTCATGCCGGGGACCGGGCCCTGCTCGAAGGCGAGGTCGATGAAGGCGTCCTCGAGGCGGACGGTGCGCTGGCAGACGTCGAGGATCTCGTCGCGGACGTTCTTGGTGAGGCAGTCGCGCTCCTTCACGAAGGCGTGGAACAGGCGGGTGATGCCCTCGCAATGCAGGCTCTCGTCGCGGACCGACCAGCTGACGATCTGGCCCATGCCCTTCATCTTGTTGAAGCGCGGGAAGTTCATCAGCATGGCGAAGCTGGCGAAGAGCTGCAGCCCCTCGGTGAAGCCGCCGAACATGGCGAGCGTCTTGGCGATGTCCTCGTCCGTGTCGACCCCGAAGGTCGCGAGATAATCGTGCTTGTCCTTCATCTCCTTATATTGAAGGAACATGCCATATTCGCTCTCCGGCATGCCGATCGTGTCGAGCAGGTGGCTGTAGGCGGCGATGTGCACCGTCTCCATGTTGGAGAAGGCGGCGAGCATCATCTTGATCTCGGTCGGCTTGAAGATGCGGCCATATTTTTCGTGGTAGCAATCCTGCACCTCGACGTCCGCCTGGGTGAAGAAGCGGAAGATCTGGGTGAGCAGGTTGCGCTCGTGATCGGTGAGCTTCTGCGCCCAGTCGCGGCAATCCTCGCCGAGGGGAACCTCCTCCGGCATCCAGTGGATCTGCTGCTGGCGCTTCCAGAAATCGAACGCCCAGGGATATTCGAACGGCTTGTACTGCTTGCGGGCTTCGAGAAGGGGCATGTGACTTACTCCGTTCGATCTATCTGGGGGTGGCGAGGCCGGCGGCAAGGAGGGCCGCGCCGGCAAGGGTGAGCAAAAGGGTGACGATCACCTGCGTCCCGCGCGAGCGGACGACGAAGGGCGTGGGCTGGAGCAGGCTGCGCAGCTCCTCGAAATAGGCGTCCTTGCCGCGGGCGAGCCGGTCTTCCAGCCGCAGGCGGTGGCGCCGCTCGCGCCGGCTCTCGCGCGGCGCGCCGGACGCACGCGCGCGCAGCAGCAGCATGACGAGCGGGGCGATGAGGCCCATGGCCAGGAAGAAGCCGCCGACCGCGATTAGGAAGACGCGGCCGGGGCTCGACGGCACCGGGCTGGTCAGCTGCAGCAGGGCGAGGAGGAGGAAGGCGGCCCCGCCGGCATAGCTCCACCAGGGGGAGGGCGCGGCCGGCGGCGCCGGGTCCATGCCGTGCTGGGCGCGCGCCGCGATCAGCCAGGCCGGCTCGGGCGCGGGCCGGCCCTGCGGCAGGAGCAGGGTCACGCCGACCGCGGCGTAGAAAAAGGCCTGGGCGAGCGTGCCCCAGGCGAAACCGCCGGGGCCGGTCATGCCCGGCCGCCGTTCAGCGCCTCGATGCCGGCGATCGCGCCGCCGAGGAGGAGCAGGGCGCCGAGGATGCGGACGCCCCAGAGCGCGCCGCGGCCGGAGAGGAGGCGGATCTGGAAGGGGACGGTGCCGCCCGCGCCGATGTGGCGCTGCTGCCAGGCCATGCCGCGCAGGAGGAAGGCGAGGAGCGCCCGGGCGAAGAGCAGGCAAACCAGGCCGAACAGCAGCATCAGGGCGAGGGGGAGCCAGCTCATGCTCCCTCGTCCCGGATCACGCGGCCCTCGACCACGCCGCTCCGGGCGCCGTCGCCGGCGCGGGGCGGGCGGGCGCTGCGGTAGACGATGCGGGTGCGGCGGGCGCCGACGCCGAACACGACCACGCCGAGGAAATAGCCGAAATCGTACCAGCCGCCATTGTTGGGCACGGCATAGACCGCGACCTCGGGCACGAAGAGCGAGACCGCCCAGGCGAAGGGGAAGACGAAGCCGTCCCACAGGCCGCGCAGGAAGCCCGGCGCGCCGGCCACGACCGCGCCCGCCGCCGTCTGCCGCGCGCAGGCGGTAAGGACGAGGAGCAGACCAAGAACCACCACCGTTCGCCTTGAGTCCGTCGAACGGCTTTCCGTCCCGCCCAGGCGGAAGAAGGGGAGGGCTTCGACAGGCTCAGCCCGAACGGACTTTGGGTTTCTGCCCATGTTCATCAGTCCAGATAGCCGAGGCCGATGGCGCCGAAGATGCCGGCGGCGAGCAAAGAGAGCGCGGCGGCCTGGCGCTGCTGGCCGAAGCCGCGCTGGCCGCGGGTGCGCACGAACAGGGCGATCGCGATGATCAGGAAGACGATGCCGATGACGAACTTGGCCGTGCTGACGATCTGCATCGCGTGTTCCCTCAGGCGTTCATGCCCTCATCCTCCCACGCCTGCGGCGCGGGCCTTTTCCCTCTCCCCGAACGGGAGAGGGCTCATGCTCACTGGCAGGCCAGGCACTCGTCATAATCCGTCGACTGCAGCTCGATCTCGCGCAGGTCCGGCGTGTTGTCCGCCTCGACGCCGCCGGCGAAGCCCGCGCGCTGCACGGACTTGGAGCGGAGATAATAGAGGCTTTTGATGCCCAGCTCCCAGGCCCGGTAGTGGAGCATCAGCAGATCCCATTTGTCCACGTCGGCCGGGATGAACAGGTTCAGGCTGGTGGCCTGGTCGATATAGGGCGTGCGGTCCGCGGCCAGCTCGATCAGCCAGCGCTGGTCGATCTCGAAGCTGGTCTTGAAGACGTCCTTCTCCTCCTGGGTCAGGAAATCGAGATGCTGGACCGAGCCGCCCCGCTCCAGGATCGTCGACCAGATGCCCTCGCTGTTCTTCGACTTCTCGATCAGCATCTTCTCCAGATGCGGGTTGCGGATCGACCAGCTGCCCGAGAGCGTCTTGTGGGTGTAGATATTGGCCGGGATCGGCTCGATGCAGGCCGAGGTGCCGCCGGCGATGATCGAGATGCTCGCGGTCGGCGCGATCGCCATCTTGCAGCTGAACCGCTCCATCACGCCCATGTCGGCGGCGTCGGGACAGGGGCCGCGCTCGTTGGCGAGCATCAGCGACGCCTCGTCCACCTGCGCGCGGATATGCTTGAAGATGCGCATGTTCCACGATTTGGCCATGGCGCCCTCGAAGGGGAGGCCGCGGGCCTGCAGGAAGGAGTGGAAGCCCATCACGCCGAGGCCGACGCTGCGCTCGCGCTCGGCCGAATAGCGGGCGCGGTCCATCTCCTCGGGCGCGCGCTCGATATAGTCGGAGAGGACGTTGTCGAGGAAACGCATCACGTCCTCGATGAACATCTTCTCGCCGTTCCACTCGTCCCAGGTCTCGAGGTTGAGCGAGGAGAGGCAGCAGACCGCGGTCCGCTCGGCGCCGAGATGGTCCGTCCCGGTCGGCAAGGTGATCTCCGAGCAGAGGTTGGAGGTCGAGACCTTGAGGCCGAGATCGCGGTGGTGCTTGGGCATCGACCGGTTCACCTGGTCGATGAAGATGATGTAGGGCTCGCCGGTCGCGAGGCGGGTCTCGACCAGCTTCTGGAAGAGGGAGCGGGCGTCGACCGTGCCGCGCTCGGAGCCGTCCTTCGGGCTCTGCAGCTGCCAGTCGCGGCCGTCGCGCACCGCCTCCATGAACGCGTCGGTGACGAGCACGCCATGGTGGAGGTTCAGCGCCTTGCGGTTGAAATCGCCCGACGGCTTGCGGATCTCCAGGAACTCCTCGATCTCCGGGTGGGAGATGTCGAGATAGCAGGCGGCCGAGCCGCGGCGCAGCGAGCCCTGGCTGATCGCGAGGGTCAGCGAATCCATCACCCGGACGAAGGGAATGATGCCCGAGGTCTTGCCGTTGAGGCCGACCGCCTCGCCGATGCCGCGGACATTGCCCCAATAGGTGCCGATGCCGCCGCCGCGCGCGGCGAGCCAGACATTCTCGTTCCAGGTGCCGACGATCCCTTCCAGGCTGTCGTTCACGCTGTTCAGGTAGCAGGAAATGGGCAGGCCCCGGCCGGTGCCGCCGTTGGAGAGAACGGGCGTCGCCGGCATGAACCAGAGCTTCGAGATATAGTCGTAGAGCCGCTGGGCGTGCGCGGCATCGTCGGCATAGGCCGAGGCGACGCGGACGAAGAGGTCCTGGAAATTCTCGCCGGGCAGCAGGTAGCGGTCCTGCAGCGTGTCCTTGCCGAAATCGGTCAGCAGGGCATCGCGCGAATGGTCGACCTCGACCGGGTAGACGATCGGCTTCACCGACTTCGAATCGGTGTCCGCCGCCTTGGCCGGCTTCTTCTTCGGCGCTTCGGTCACGCTCGTGCTCACGTCGGCCTGGCTCACCTCGCTGCTGCCGGACAGGTCCATCACTCTACCCCTTGTTCCTATAACGTTCCAGTGGGACTTGGGTCCCATCTAAGCGATTCTTCAGGGGCGTGGGCGGCTCATTTCGTCTTGTCCCCGATATCCACAGGACAGACGGCGGCCCGCTCGGCGACAGCTGTCACCGATTGGGCGCTCCTACAACCACTAGCGGCTCCCCCTGCGAAGCGCCACCATCCATTGTGCCTCAAATCGAGTCCCACGCAATAGCGTAAATATGCCGTAAGGACTCGCTTCGTCGCATTATATGGGTGCGACGAACCGAATCTTCGAGGGGTGGAGAGGGGTAAAAGCGGGCGTCGCGACAGAGGGCCGCGAGAGTGCCTGGCGGCGGATCCGGCGGCGGCCGATCGGGTCAGGCGTCGGGCGCGCGCGAAGGCTCGCCGAGAGCGAAACGCCGGCTCGCCTCGGCAATGAAGGCCGAGCGCGTCAGATTGCGGTCGCCGGCGGCGCGATCGACCAGATTCAGCACATTCTCGTCCATGGTGATGTTCACGCGCAGGGTGCGCCCGCCGGGCAGGATGGCCGGAATGAGCGTGGCGAAGGTCGCCGTCTCGCGGTCCTCGGCGAAATCGGGATCGTCGATGACCTCCTCGGGCGGGCGGGCCGGCGGCACCGGGAGACCCGCGTCCACCAAGGCGGCGATATGGTCGGCAAGCACGCGGCGCGCCACGGCGAGGGATTCGTCGAGCGTCGCTTCCCCCGCGTCCGCCGTGAAGCCGTCGATATCGGGGATGGTGAAGCCGTAGCCGCCCTCGTCGTTCGGAAAGCCAAAAGCAAGATAGTACATCGTCCGTCATTCCTTCCCGTCTGTCGGGCCGCCGGGCGCTACCGCCACCCCGCCGCTTTCTCGATCGCCAGCCTGAGCCCCCTGGGCAGATCCTTTCTCGGGTGCGGCACCGTGATCAGGTGCGGGACGCCCTCCTTCTTGAAGGTGACATGGCTGCCGGCCCGCGAGACCTCCGCCCAGCCTTCCCTCCGCAAGCGCCGAATGATGGCGTGGCTCTCGCCCATCCCTCACCCTCCGTGCGCATATATGTACACATCTTGGAGACCATGGTCCAGCATCGTGTGTATTTTAATACGCACCATCCACATGCTGGATAGCGGCGCGGGAAACTGCTGTAAGACGGTCCGCCTGTCCGACCCGTCACAAAGGAATTGTCATGAGCAAGCTCCGCGTCGCCTGCTTCACCGTGTCGCTGGACGGCTATGGCGCCGGGCCGGACCAGAGCCTGGAGACGCCGCTCGGCGTCGGCGGGGAATCCCTCCACGGCTGGATGGTCGGGACCCGCATCTTCAAGGCGATGACCGGCCAGGAGGGCGGCGCCACCGGCGTCGACGACGATTTCACCGCGCGGGGCTTCGCCAATGTCGGCGCCTGGATCCTCGGGCGCAACATGTTCGGGCCGGTGCGCGGCCCGTGGCCGGACGAGAACTGGCGCGGCTGGTGGGGCGAGACGCCGCCCTATCGCTGCCCGGTCTTCGTGCTGACCCATCATGCGCGCGCCCCGCTGGAAATGGAGGGCGGGACTTTGTTCCACTTCGTCACCGGCGGGATCGGGGAGGCGCTCGACCGGGCCCGGGCGGCCGCGGCCGGCAAGGACATCCGGGTCGGCGGGGGCGTCTCGACGATCCGGCAGTATCTCGAGGCCGGGCTGCTCGACGAGCTCCACCTCGCCGTCTCGCCGGTCCTGCTCGGAAGCGGCGAGGCGCTGTTCGCGGGGCTGGACCTGCCGGCGCTGGGTTACGGGGTGCGGGAGACGGTGGCCACGGCGGCCGCCAACCATGTCATGCTGGCGCGGGTGGGGGCGTAGGACGGCGCGTTTGGCCGCGCCTGGGGGTCGCTCTCTGTTAGTCATCCCGGCGAAGGCCGGGACCCATGAACATTGTTGCTCCCTGTTGAGCGAAAACGCCGTCGCCACATTCTCACAGGGCCGTGTTCATGGGTCCCGGCCTTCGCCGGGATGACTATTTTGGTTTGATCCTTTCCCTCTTCCCTTCCCCCTTTCTCCTTCTATTCTTCCCAGTTGTTTTCTTCTTCTCTCTCTCTATTTTTCCCTACTTCTCTTTCGCGCGTGCCACCTCCTCTTCGTGTGCGATTCCCCCCCCCCGCTTCCAACGCGACCTTTCCAGAATTATCGTTTTCGATGAATATATCATCGTGCTATACGGTTTTCGATGGCCGCCCATGTCTACATCCTCGCGAGCAAGCGCAACGGGACGCTCTATGTCGGCTGCACGACGGACCTGCCGAAGCGCATCTTCGAGCATCGCAACGGCCTGATCCCGGGCTTCACCAAGCGCTACGGCGTGAAGCGGCTCGTCCATGTCGAGACCTATCACGACGTCAGCGACGCGATCGTCCGGGAGCGGCGGCTGAAGGACTGGCACCGGGCGTGGAAGATCCGGCTGATCGAGCGGGACAATCCCTGCTGGGACGATCTCGCGGTGAGCCTGCTGGGTTTCGAACCGCTGGTTGCGGTCGCGCGATAGAGTGTGATCCGGTTGGGTTGGGCCACACACCGTTCGCCCTGAGCCTGTCGATGGGCGTTCCTTCTTGTAGCCGAAAGAAAAGAGAGGGCTTCGACACGCTCAGCCCGAACATTTGGGAGATTCTAACCCGGTGAATCCCAAGCTAGTCATCCCGGCGGAGGCCGGGACCTATGAACGCGGTTCTGTCAGGGTGTGGCGACGGTGTCTTCGCTCTACGGGATATAGCGGTGTTCATGGGTCCCGGCCTTCGCCGGGATGACTATTTTATTGTGCCGTCAATTCATTGCTTGCTTCCTCTTCCCGCTTTTCTTCCCGCCGAAGCCTTCGCTTTGGCGTGAAGGGACGGATTGCCGCGCCCAATTGGTGCGGGGCGCGATTGACTCTTGGGCGGGGCGGGCGAACACTCGCGGCTTCACGCGAGGAGTCGCTTATGGCCGCTTATGCCGTCGAGCTCATGACCCGTTATGACGGACTGGTCATCGCCACCTTCCCGGACCTGCCGGGACTCTCCGCGCTCGGCCGCGACGACGAGGAGGCGATCGGCGAGGCGCGGCGGGCGCTGGACGAACATGCGCGCTCCGGCGAGGCCCTCCCCGCGCCCGCGGCCCGCGGCGCGACGATGATCGAGGCGCCGCTGCTGATCGTCCCGGCGGTCTAGCCCCGCGGCCGGCGCGCCCCAAAAGGCGCAGTCCTCCCGAATAAGCACGGGCCGCCCCTCGCGGGCGTTGAATTGTGCATGGGGGAGGTTCATGGGGGCGCCATGCTTTCTCAACGAACGCGGTATACAATCAGGGCGCTGCTGCACCTCGCCGACCGCTATGGGGAAGGCCCGGTGCAGCTCAGCGAGATCGCGCAGGCGCAGAACCTGCCCGGCAAGTTCCTGACCGTGATCCTCTCCCAGATGCGCCGCGCCGGCCTGGTCGAGACGATGCGCGGCCGCGAGGGCGGCTATTGGCTGGCCCGGCCGCCGGCCGCGATCACCTATGGCGAGATCGTGCGGCTGACCCGCGGCTCGCTGGGCCTGCTGCCCTGCGCCAGCCGGCTCGCCTACGAGCAGTGCAAGAATTGCATCAGCGAGGACCAGTGCCGCCTGCACCGGGCGATGCTGATGGTCCGCGACGAGACCGCGCGCATCCTCGACGGACTCAGCCTCGCGGACAAGGTCGAGGTCGAAGAGCAAGTCGAGGCATGACGGGCAAAAGGGTCGCGGTCATCGGCGCGGGGGCGTCGGGGACCTTGCAGGCGCTTCACCTGCGGCGCGCGGGCGCCCGCGTCACCCTGATCGAGCGCGGCCCCCGGCCCGGGCGCGGCGTCGCCTACGGCACCCGGCAGGCCGAGCATCTGCTGAACGTGCCCGCGCGGCGGATGGGGGCCTATGCCGACAGGCCCGACCATTTCGCCCGCTGGTGGGCCGACCGCACCGACTTCGCCGCCACCGAGGAGGATTATGCGCCGCGCATGGTCTATGGCGATTATCTGACCGAATTGCTGCGCGACGCCGACGTGCCGGTGGCGCGGGGCGAGGCGGTGGACATCGCCGACGGGGCGGTGGTGCTGGCCGACGGCGCCCGGCTGGCGGCGGACCATGTGGTGCTGGCGCCGGGCAATTTCCCGCCGGCGACGCCGCGCGGCCTCGACGTCGCGGCGCTCGGCGAAAAGTGGATCGACGATCCCTGGGCGGGCGGGCTGGCGGGGCTGGGGAAGGACGACACGCTCTTCCTGCTCGGCACCGGGCTGACCGCGGTCGACGTGGCGCTGACCCTGGAGGCGAGCGGCTTCAAGGGGCGGATCGTGGCGCTATCGCGGCGCGGCCTGCTGCCCCGCGTCCATGGCCTGCGCGAACCGATGGTCGCCGCGCGCGCGGACCTGGTGCCGGCCTGCCTGCCGATGCTCCGGCGGGTGCGGGCGCGGACCCAGGAGGTGGGCTGGCGCAGCGCGGTGCAGGAATTGCGCACGGTCACGCAATGGCTCTGGGAGCAGGCGAGCGAGGCCGAGCGGCGCCGCTTCCTGCGCCATTTGCGGCCCTGGTGGGACGTGCACCGGCACAAACTCGCGCCGGCGATCGGGGCGACGATCGAGGCGATGCGGCTCGACGGGCGGCTGATCGTGGCGAGCGGGCGGCTGCTGTCGGCGATTCCGGCCGCCGGCGGCGCGGAGATCGCGTTCCGGCCGCGCGGGGGCGACGGCGTCGAGCGGCTGTGCGCGGCGCGGCTGGTCAATTGCACCGGGCCGGAAAGCGACATCGCCCGCGCCGGCGAGCCTTTGCTGGACGCGCTGCTGGCGTCGGGCGCGATCCGGCAGGACGCGCTGCGGGTGGGCGTGGACGTGGACCTGGAGTGCCGCGCGATCGGCGCGGACGGGGCGGCGAGCGAGACCCTGTCGGTGATCGGGCCGGTGACGCGCGGCACCTTCTGGGAGAGCGTGGCGGTGCCCGACATCAGGGTGCAGGCGGCGGCGGTGGCGGCGCGGCTCTGCGGGTGAAAGGGGACACATACTTTTTCGCGAAAAAGTACGTGTCCCCTTTTTCAGATCACGATCCGGAACAGGGCGCCGCCGCCCTCGCGGTCGCCGACGCTGATCGCGCCGCGGTGGGCGAGGACGACCTGGCGGGCGAGGCTGAGGCCGACGCCGGTCCCTTCCTGCTTGGTGGTGAAGAAGGGGAGGAAGATGTCCTGCTTCAGCCCCTCGGGCACGCCGGGGCCGTTGTCGGCGACCTCGATCTGGGCGCGGCCGGAGCGGGTGCGGGTGAAGCTCAGCCAGACATGCGGGTCGCCGGCATGGGCCTTGGCCGCCTGGCCGGCATTGCGGATCAGGTTGATCAGCACCTGGCTCATCAGGTCGGGATCGGCGTCGAGATTGGGGACGCCGTCGACCGACAGAGTGAAGCCGATCCCGTCCATCCGGTCGCTGGCGCGGAACAGGCTTTCCAGCTCCCGGCCCCAGGCGGCGATGTCGATCGGGCGGCGGCGGACCTCGGGCGCGCGGCTGATCTGGCGGTAGCTCTCGACGAAGTGCATCACCCCGTCGGCGCGGCGGGAGAGCGTCTCCACCGCCATGCGGGCGTCGGCGAGATCGGCGTTCGCGCCCTGGTCGACGCCGCGCATCAGATCGACCGCGGTATGGGCGAGGCTGGTGACCGGGGTCATCGAGTTCATGATCTCGTGGGTGAGCACGCGGATCAGGTCCGACTGGGCGGCGATCTCGACCGCGTTCAGCTCGCCCTGGATCGGCTGGACGGCGACGACCCGGACCAAGCCGCCGAGCCGGTGCACGATCGCGGCGCTGACCAGCATGGTCTGCGGCACGCCGTCGGAGAGCAAGGGCACGAGCCGGGGCCGGTTCACCGCGCCGCCCTCCAGCGCCGAGGCGAAGGCCTCGCCATATTCGCGGAAATCCTCGACCCGGACGCCCTTGTGGCGGACGAGGAGGCGGCGCGCGGCCTTGTTGGCGAGCTCGACCTTGCCGTTGTCGACGGTGAGCAGGGCGGTCGGGGCGTCGTCGAGCACCGCCTCGTAGAAGCGGTTGGCGTCGATCAGTTTGTGGCGCTCGTCGCGCAGCTTCTTCACCGCCTCGTCGAGCACCGCGCTGAGATCGCCGAAGCCCGAGCCCTGGCCGCGGTTGGAGAAGCCTTGCGAGAAATCGCCGAAGCGGACCGCGTCGATGAAGCGGGCGAGCTCGAGATTGGTGCGCTGGATGTAGCGCCAGAGCATGAAGGCGCCGCCGAGGACGAGCAGGCCGGCGGCGATCCGCGCCGCGCCCAGATCCGCGCGGCCGAGCGCGGCGACGAACAGGAAGACCAGGCCGAGGAGCAAGGCGAAGCGCCAGGCGAGGCCGAGCACGAAGCGGTTGTGGAAGTGGAGGCTCATGCTTCAATTCCTCCCCGGCACGGGGAGGGGGACCATGCGCAGCATGGTGGAGGGGGCCCGGGGACCACCGCAAGCGCTGGGCCCCCTCCACCACGCGCTACGCGCGCGGTCCCCCTCCCCGTGCCGGGGAGGAGCTTGTCAGAGCCCATGCTTTTCCATGCGGCGGTAGAGGGAGGCGCGGGTGAGGCCGAGCTCGGCGGCGGCGAGGCTGATATTGTAGCTGTGCTTCTTCAGCGCCTCCTCGACCATCTGCTTCTCGACCCGCTCGAGATTGAGGTCGTCGCGCGCGGCCGGCGGCGGCGCGATGGCGGCGGGGACGGGCGCCGCGCGCGACGGGGCGAGGCCGCGCGACAAAGAGAAATCCGTCTCGGTGAAGGCGTCGCCGTCGGAGAGGATGACGGCGCGCTCGCAGGCATGGCGCAGGGCGCGGACATTGCCGGGCCAGTCATAGGCGCGCAGCGCCTCGGCGACATTGTCCGGCAGGATGCGGACGGGCTTGCCGTATTTCCTCGCATATTGGGCGATGAAATGCTCGGCGAGCTGGAGGATGTCCTCGCGCCGCTCGCGCAGCGGGGGCAGGTCGATCTCGACCGTGTTCAGGCGGAAGAGCAGGTCCTGGCGGAAGCGGCTCTCGTCGCCGAGCTGGTCGGGCGGGCAATTGGTCGCGGCGATCACGCGAATGTCGATCGGCACCGGCTTGTTGGCGCCGACCGGCACGATCTGGCGCTGCTCCAGCGCGGTCAGCAATTTGGGCTGGAGGTGGAGCGGCAGATTGCCGATCTCGTCGAGGAACAGGGTGCCGCCGTCCGCCGCCTGCATGCGCCCGATCCGGTCGGCGCGCGCGTCGGTGAAGGCGCCCTTCACATGGCCGAACAATTCGCTCTCGAACAGGCTCTCGGCGACCGAGCCCAGATCCACGGAGACCAGGATCTGGCCGGCGCGGCGCGAGCGGGCGTGGAGGGCGCGGGCGACCAGCTCCTTGCCGGTGCCGTTCTCGCCGAGGACGAGGACGTTGGCGTCGGTCGGCCCGGCCCGGTCGATCAGCGAGAAGACGCGGGCCATGGCCGGGGAGCCGCCGAGCATCGGCGTGTCGCCGCCGGCGGCCGGCGCGGCGATGGTCTCGGCCTTGCCGCGCTCGGTGACCACCTCGGCGCGCGAGCTGCGCAGGGCGGCGGCGGTGCGGACGGTGGCGAGCAGCCGCTCGTTCGCCCAGGGCTTGGAGACGAAGTCGGTGGCGCCGCGCTTCATCGCCTCGACCGCGACGCCGATCCCGGCATGGGCGGTGATCATCACCACCACCGCCTGCGGATCGCGCTTCAAAATCTCGCTGAGCCAGTGGAAGCCCTCGGCGGCGTTGGTCGCGCCGCGGGCGAAATTGGCGTCGAGCAGGATGACGTCGGGCAGCTCGCTGTCCATCGCCGCGAGCGCGTCGGCCGGATCCTGGAAGGCCGAGACGTCGGCGAACAGGTCGCGCAGCAGCAGCCGCGCGGACAAGGCGATGTCCGGATCGTCGTCGATGATGATGCAGCGCGCGAAGCGCCTTGCCTGACTCACGCTCACTCTCCCGCCCCGGAAAGTGTCCGATACCGGACAATGGCGGCGGACACCAGAGTCCGCGCGCGGACAGATTTGCCCGGTTTCGGCCGCCCGGGCCGGCGCCCGCTCCGCGCTGAATGACCAGAAAATGGCGGATTTGCGCCGTTTTCCGCGGCTGGCACGGCTCCTGCTGAGCGGAGGGCAACAGGGATGCTTTCAAAAGGGAGTTAGGGAAATGACCGTCAGCAAGTTCGAGACCTTCGCCTTCATGGCGGGCTTCATCGCCACCGGTTTCCTCACGCTCGTGGCGCTGCCGCTTGCCGCGTGAGGGGTGCCTGCGCGGCGGCGGATGGTCCCGGCCAGTATTGGCCCGGTTGCGTAACGGACTGACCGCCGCCGCCAGCCTTCAGCCTGTTTCGGGGGATTAGATGAGCGTGGTGCGGATGAAAGAGCCACAGGGCGCGGTGAGCGGCGGCGGCATGGACCGGACGGTCGCGTCCCGCAGGCTCGGCACCAAGATGAAGCTCATCCTCGGCGGCGGCGGCATCCTGCTCCTCGCCCTCCTCTACTGGTTCCTCGCCCCGGCCGGGAACAGCCAGACGATCGACGCCAACAAGGTCACCATCGCCAGCGTGACCCAGGGCCGGTTCGACGATTTCCTGCCGCTCCGCGCGCAGGTCCAGCCCTCCCAGACCGTCTATCTCGATGCCGTCGAGGGCGGCCGGGTCGAGCGCGTGCTGGTCGAGGACGGCGCCATGGTGACGCAGGGCCAGCTGCTCGCCGAGCTCTCCAATTCCGATCTCCAGCTCAACGTGCTCGCCCGCCAGACCGAGGTGACGCAGCAGATCAACTCGATGCGCAGCCAGGAGCTGGCGCTGAACCAGACGCGCCTCGCCAACGAGCGCGCGCGGATCGAGGCCGATCTCGCGACCCAGACGGCGCGGCGCCAATATGAGCTGCAGCAGCCGCTCGCCGAGCGCGGCTTCGTCTCCGGCCGGACCTTTGCCGACAGCCGCGACACCTATGAGGCGAATCGCCGCCGCTCCGACGTGCTCCGCCGCCAGCAGGGCGAGGACGAGCGCCTCCAGTCCGGCCAGCTCGCCCAGCTGCGCGCCTCCTCCGCTTCCCTGAACCAGAGCCTCGACATCGCCCGGCGCAGCCTCGACTCGCTGAACCTGCGCGCGCCCGTGTCCGGCCAGCTCACCAGCTTCGACATCCAGATCGGCCAGTCGCTGCAGCGCGGCGTCCGGCTCGGCCAGATCGACAGCGCCGGCCGCAACAAATTGCGCGCCCAGGTCGACGAATATTATCTGAGCCGGGTCAATGAGGGCCTCACCGCCAATGCCGAGGTGAACGGCCGCACCTACCGGATGCGCGTCGCCAAAATCTATCCGCAGGTCCGCAACGGCACCTTCGAAATCGACCTGCAGTTCGTCGGCGGGGAGCCGCAGGAGCTGCAGCGCGGCCAGACCGTGCAGCTGCGCATGACGCTCGGCGCGCCGTCGCCGGCCCGGCTCGTGCCGAACGGCGCCTTCTACAACGACACGGGCGGCAACTGGATCTTCGTGGTGGCCGCGGACGGCCGCTCGGCGGTGCGCCGCCAGGTCCGGCTCGGCCGCCGCAACGCCGATTTCGTCGAGGTGCTCGACGGGCTGCAGCCCGGGGAGCGCGTGATCACCTCCCCCTATACCGGCTTCGCCGAGCGCGACCGGCTCACCCTCTCCGGCCAATGACGTGGGCAAAAGAAAGGAAGATCCAATGTTGAGCATGCGTGAAGTTGCGCGGGTCTACCGCACCGACACGGTCGAGACGACCGCGCTGGACGGCATCTTCCTGGACGTGGCCGACGGCGAGTTCGTCGCGATCATGGGTCCGTCGGGCTGCGGCAAATCCACCTTGCTCAACGTGATCGGCATGCTCGACAGCCCGTCGAGCGGTTCGTACATGTTCGACGGCACCGAGGTCGCGAACCTCTCCGAGTCGAAGCTCGCCGACTTCCGCAAGCGGAACATCGGCTTCATCTTCCAGTCCTTCAATCTCGTCGACGAACTCAGCGTCCGCGAGAATATCGAGCTTGCGCTGCTCTACCATAACGTCCCCACGGGGGAGCGGCGCACCCGGGTCGACGCGGTGATGGACAAGGTGGGCATCGCCCACCGCGCCAAGCACCGCCCGTCGCAGCTGTCCGGCGGACAGCAGCAGCGGGTCGCCGTCGCCCGGGCCCTTGTCGCAGCCCCCAAGCTGATCCTCGCCGACGAGCCCACGGGCAATCTCGACACGGCGCATGGCGAGGAGGTGATGAAGATGCTCCAGGCGCTCAACGCCGAGGGCTCGACCATCGTCATGGTCACCCACTCGCCAGCCCATGCCGATTATGCCGGCCGCGTCGTCAACATGCTGGACGGCCGCATCCTGGTCGAGCACCGGCGGGCGGCGTGATCCGGGGCGCGCTCCTGCTCGCGGCGCTCGCCGCCTGCGCCTCCGCCCCGGCGGCGGCGCAGCCGCGCGCGGGCACGACCGTGCTCATGTCCGAGCATCCGGGCGAGCGCGCCTTCCAGGAGCGCTACGGCTTCGCCGACGCGGTGATCGCCGGCGACAATATCTACCTGTCCGGCGTCGTCGTCGGCCAGAATCCGGGCGAGACGCTGGAGGCGGCCTATGAGCGCACCTACCGGCGGATCGCCGCCATCCTGGCCCGCGCAGGCGCGAGCTGGGACAATGTGGTCGACCTGACCTCCTATCATACGGACATCACCGCCCAGCTCGACGCGATGGCGGCCGTCCACCGGCGCCATGTCAACGCGCCCTTCCCCGCCTGGACCGCGATCGACGTCGATCGCCTCGTCCCGGACGGGGGCATTACCGAGATCAAGATCACCGCCTGGCGCCGCAACGCGCCCGCGGCGGCCAATTAAGAGGGAGAGGGCAGATGTGGCGTAACTATATGACCGTCGGCATCCGGGCGCTGACCAAGAACCGGACCTATGCCTTCATCAACATCGCCGGCCTCGCCATCGGCCTCGCCGCCTGCCTGATGCTGCTCCTCTACGTGCGCTACGAGACCGATTACGACAATTGGATCCCGCACGCCGAGGACACCTACCAGTTCCAGACCTATTATCGCGACCCGCAGACGGACGAGCGCAACGACCTGCAAATGTCCTCCTACGTCTCCGGCGAGCGGCTGAAGGCCGATTTCCGGGGCGAGATCGAGGCCAGCGTCTACGTCCAGGCCAGCAGCGCCACCGTGACCCGCAACGGCGAGGCGCTGCAGGTCGACAATGTCGGCTATGTGAACGGGCCCTTCTTCGACACGATCGCGCTGCCGCTCGCCGCCGGCGACCCGCGCAGCGCGCTCGCCAATCCCGGCTCGATGGTGCTCACCGAGACCGAGGCCAACCGGCTGTTCGGCCGCACCGACGTGATCGGCCAGCAGGTGACCATCGTCGTGCGCGGCCGGCCGGTGGACCATCGCGTCACCGGCGTGCTGCGCGACCTGCCGCGCAATTCGCACATGCGCTTCTCGATGCTCGTCCGGGTCGATCCGACCGCCTGGTATGCCGAGATGCAGCAGTTCATGACCGCCTGGGGCTGGCAGGGCGGGTGGAATTACGTCCGCCTGCGTCCCGGCACCGATCCGGCGACGATCAACAGCCGCCTGCCGGCCTGGGAAGAGCGCAACATCCCCGACCAGAATTTCGGCGGCCAGGTCACCAATCCTGGCGACTTCAGCGACTATGCGCTGGTCAACGTCCGCGACGTCCACCTGGGCCGCGCCCAGTCCGGCAGCTGGACGCCGGGCAACGACACCAGCACGATCTGGACCTTCACGATCATCGCCTTCCTGATCCTGGGCATGGCCTGCGTGAACTTCACCAACCTCGCCACCGCCCGCGCCAGCCAGCGCGCCAGGGAGGTGGCCCTGCGCAAGGTGCTCGGCGCGAGCCGGCGCCAGCTGGTCACCCAGTTCCTCGCCGAATCCGTGCTGATCGCCTGCATCGCCATGCTGCTCGCCCTCGCCATGGTGGAGCTGCTGCTGCCGGCCTTTTCGGGCTTCCTCGAGGCCGACCTGAACATGACCTATTTCGGCAGCGGCGGCATGCTGCTTCCGATCCTGGGCCTGACCCTGCTGGTCGGCGCGGCGGGCGGCCTCTATCCGGCTTTCTACCTCTCCCGCTTCCAGCCGGCGCAGATCCTGAAGGCGAACAAGTCGTCCAGCGAGGCGTCCGGCTCCGGCCTGCTGCGCAACGTCCTGGTCGTCGCCCAGTTCGCCGTGTCGATCGGGCTGATCATCTGCACGGCCGTGGTCTGGGCGCAGACCAGCTACGCCCGCAGCGCCGATCCCGGCTACAGCCGCGACGGCCTGCTGCAGATCGAGGGGATCAGCCGGCGCCAGGTGATCCCGCTCCAGGCCGCGATGCAGCGCGAGATCGCGCGCCTGCCCGGCGTGGCCGGCGTCGGCCGCACCACGATCGGCGTCGCCACCCAGAACAGCACCAATACCGGCATCGTCATCCCCGGCCAGGAGCTGCCCGTCGGCATCGGCATCTATTCGGTCGACCACGATTTCTTCCGGACGATGAACATCCGGCTGGTCGCGGGCCGCAGCTTCGATCGCAACCGGCCGATGGACGACGCCACCTTGCCGGTGCTCGACGATCCCGCGGCGACCCGGGCGCAGATCGCGCGCGGCGGCGTCAACATCGTGATCAACGAGCTCGCCGCCCGGCGCCTCGGCTTCGCCAACCCGGCCGACGCGGTCGGGCGCAGCTTCCGCGCGGCTTTGGCCGAGGAGGAGTTCGGCCTGGTCCCGGTCCACATCATCGGCGTCGTCCAGGATTCGCGCTTCCGCTCGATCCGCGAGCCGATCGAGCCGATCATGTTCCGGGTCAGCGAGACCGACCCCTCCTACATGCTCGTCCGCATCGCGCCCGATGCCGATCCCGCCGCCGTGCGCGGCGCCGTCGAGGCGGTGTGGAAGCGGATGGTCTCCGACGCGCCCTTCGCCGCCGATTTCAGCGAGGACATCATCCTCGAACTGTACAAGGCGGAGGCGTCGCGGGCGAAGGTGTTCGCGGGCTTCGCGATGCTCGCGATCGTCATCGCCTGCCTGGGCCTGTTCGGCCTCGCCGCCTTCACCGCCGAGCGGCGGACGAAGGAGATCGGCATCCGCAAGGTGCTGGGCGCCAGAATCCGCGACATCGTGGGGCTGCTCGCCTGGCAATTCTCCAAGCCGGTGATCATCGCCATGCCCTTCGCCTGGGCCGCCGCCTGGTGGGCGATGAAGAGCTGGCTCGACACGTTCGACACGCGCATCGACCTGGGGCCCGTGCCCTTCGTCGCCGCCGGGTTGCTCGCCCTCGCCATCGCGATCGGGACCATTGCCAGCCACGCCTTCAAGGTGGCGCGGGCCAATCCGATCCTCGCCCTGCGCTACGAATAGAGAAACGAAACAAGGACCCCCGGCATGGCCTTCGTCGAAGCCTCCCGTCTCTTGGTGGAAAAATCCGCCCGCGGGAGCCGCGACCGGGCCATGCCGGGCCACCGGGGAAAGCCAGCATGAACACGACCCTCATCATCGCCGCGACCGCGCTCGCCATCACCGCCACGATCTGCCTGGCCGCCATGCGGGCCTGGCGCGGTTGGCTCGACTATAAGAGGCTGGAGCTGGCCGCCCGCGCGGGCGGCGAGGCCGCCGGGGCGAGCGAGGAGGTCGGCGTGCGCATCGAGCTCGCCGCCGTGCGCGAGCGGCTGAAGAAGCTCGAGGCGATCGCCAGCGGCGTGGAGCTGTAGACGCTCTTTCCTCGGCGCGCCGCTCGGCTATGCTGGCGCGATGAGCGACAAGACAGACGAGCTGGGCCTGGCCTCGCGGCTGATCATCGGCGGGATCGCCGGCTTCGTCGCGACCCTGGCGATGACCTCCGCCTTGCGCCGCCGGCACGGCAAGGCCGCGCCCGAGGTGGACGCCGGCGCCGCGCCACGCCCACCCGCGTCCACCCCCGAGTTGAAACTCGCCATGCATTTCGTCATCGGCGCGGGCTGCGGGGCGATGCTGGCCGCGGCCGATCCGCGCCTGGGCCGGGTCAACGGCGCGCTTGCCGGGGGCGGGCTCTGGCTCGCCTCGTCGATGGGCTGGCTGCCCGCCTTCGGGCCCGCGCGGCCGGGGATCGGCCAGCTCGGCGCGCATCTCGCCTGGGGCTGGTCGGCCGCCAAGGGGATGCGCGAACTCGCCAAGGCGCGGACCGCCTTGGCCGGATAAGCGACGGGCCGCGGAGCAAAGCGCGCGCTTGGGATTTCCTGGGGGACAGGGGTTCGGAGCGAGGAGTGGGTGCGTGGCGAGACTGATTGTGATGCGCAAGGGCGGGGGCGGCAAGGTCGCCGTCAATCCCGATTTGGTCAGCCATGTCCGCTCCGCCAGCGCCGCTTACACCGACATCTTCTTCGAGGGTCAGCAGGTCGCGGTGGAGGGCTCGTTCGAGGAGGTCGTCGCCCGCCTGACCGTGCCCGAGCGCTGGCCGGGCGAGCCGGCGGCGCGGCGGGACGCGCAGGGCGAGGCGCGCCACGATCCGGACGGCGGCTTCATCTTCGGCCGGGTTGAGCGGTAGGGGGCGTCGCCGGCGGCCAGAATAGGCTCCATTCGGGTTGATCCGGGCTCCGTTCGCCCTGAGCCTGTCGAAGGGCCTTCTTTCTCGTACACGAAAGGAAGGATGGGGCTTCGACAAGCTCAGCCCGAACGGGTGGGAGATTCAACCGAGTGACGTCAACTCCGCGCGACGTCGACGCGGCGCGGCTCCCCCGGATCGGGGTGTCATGGCCGGCCTGACCTTCGCTGGGACGCCTCCCGGCACTCTGCGTCGCGGAGGTGTGGAGACTCTGCCACACCCGCCCGGAAACTGAACGCCCTTTCAACTTGAACATTGACTCAGGTTTCGGGTGGGGCGAAGAGCCGCCCGTAACCGCAGAACCCCGAACAGGGGCGCGCGCGGGCTTGGGAGGGATTTTGCAGAGCTTCACCGCATCGGACGGCGCCAGCATCGCCTATCGCGATTCCGGTCGCGGCACGCCCATCGTGCTGCTGCACGGGCTGATGGCGCATGCGGGCTTCTTCGCGGGGCAGGCCGCTTTGGCCGCGGAATTCCGGATCGTCGCGATCGACCTGCGCGGCCATGGCGCCTCCGTCTCCGGGGCGGCCGACGCGCCGACCGTCGAGCGGATGGCGGCGGACGTCGCCGAGCTGGCCGCCGCGCTCGACCTCGAGGGCGCGATCGGGGTCGGCTGGTCGCTCGGCGCCACCATCCTCTGGCACGTCCTCGCCGGCCCCGCCGCCGGCCGCTTCGCCGGCGCGGTCGTGGTCGACATGACCGCCCGGGTGAAGAATGACGCCGAATGGGATCTCGGCCTCTCGCCCGAGGCCTGCGAGGCGCGCAGCCTCGCCATCCAGGACGATTTCGAGACCTTCGCGCTCACCGCCGGCCAGGCGATCTTCGCGCAGCCGGTGGCGCCGGCGCATCGCAAGCTCGCCGACTGGGCCAGCCTCGAATTCGCCCGCAACGACGCCGGCGCCATCGCATCGGTCTGGGCGAGCCTGGTCCGCCAGGACGTGCGCGCCTTGCTGGAGCGGATCCAGCACCCGACCCTGATCGTCCATGGCGGCCGGAGCGAGCTCTATGGGGACGACACGGCCGACCATCTGGTCGCGGCCTTGCCCCATGCCCGCGCCGTCCGCTTCGCCGATTCCGGCCACGCCCCGCATCTCGAGGAGCCGGACCTGTTCAACGCCACCCTGAAGGATTTCGCGGACCGGCTGTCCCTGGCCCGCACCCACCAGAATTCGAATTCGTGAGGAGACACGTCATGAAGACCAACATGCTGAAACTTGGCACCGCGTTCGTCGCGCTGACCGCCTTTGCCGGCCCCGCTTTCGCCCAGGACGCGCCGGCCCCGGCGACCGACATCGTCGACCAGAGCCAGCAGGATCTGGGCGCGGCCGACCAGGAGGTGACCGTCACCGCCCGCCGCACCGAGGAGAATCTGCAGAACGTGCCGGCCTCGGTCAGCGCCTTCTCCGAGCGCAGCCTCGAGCGCATCCAGGCGACCGACCCGACCGGCCTGCAGGGCGCGGTGCCCAACCTCAACATCGTCCAGGGCCGCGGCTCCTCCAACGCCACCAACATCTACATTCGCGGCATCGGCCAGCCGGACGCGCTGCAGACCTTCGACCCGGCGGTCGGCGTCTATGTCGACGGCGTCTATTACAGCCGCATCCGCGGCACCCAGTTCGACCTGCTCGACCTGCAGCGCGTCGAGGTGCTGCGCGGTCCGCAGGGCACGCTCTACGGCAAGAACACGATCGGCGGCGCGCTCAGCTTCGTCACCCGCCGGCCCGGCGACGAGCTGCGCGCCAACCTGACCGCGACCTACGGTTCCTACGACCAGATGGAGCTGCGCGGCGCCATTTCCGGCCCGATCACCGAGGGCCTCGCCATCGGCATCGCCGCCTTGCACGCCGAGCGCGACGGCTATGTCCAGGACGCGGTGCTCGACCGCGAATATAACAACCGCAACACCGAGGCCGTGCGCGGCGCGATCGCGATCACGCCCTCCGACCGGTTCCGCATCGACATCACCGCCGATTATTCCGAGGACGACGCGGCGCTGACCGTCGGCCAGCCGCTCAACTCGCTCACCTACCTGATCGGCGGCGGCACCGCGCTGGTGCTGCCGACCAACCCGACCACCTACGATTATACCGGCCGGACCACGCCGAGCCTGCCCAATTCGACGCAGCTGCGTCACTGGGGCACCTCGGCGAACGTCGCCTTCGACGTGACGCCGGAGCTGACCCTGCGCTCGATCACCGCCTATCGCGAGCTCGACACGGACGATTATGTCGACATCGACGCGACCCAGCTCGAGATCGGCGACGTCTTCGTCGGCGTCGACCAGAACCAGCTCAGCCAGGAATTCCAGCTCGCCTATACGGGCGAGCGGCTGACCGCCGTCGCCGGCCTCTATTATCTGCGCGAGCACATCATCTCGCACCAGGAGGCCTATGCCGACGACCTGGTCGGGCCGCTGCTCGGCAACCCGACCTTCCTGCGCACGATCGACGACGACCTCGTCACCAAGAGCTACGCCGCTTATGCGAATCTCAGCTTCGCGGTGACCCCGGAGCTGCGCATCTCGGTCGGCGGCCGCTATACGAGCGAGGAGAAGGACTATTTCCGCACCACCTCGACCTTCTCGACCAGCCCGCTGCTGACCAGCGTCGCGCCCTTCCAGTTCATCGCCAACGACACCTGGAATGATTTCTCGCCGATGGCGACGATCGACTATCAGTTCGCCCCGAACGCGATGGTCTATGCGCGCTTCGCCACCGGCTTCAAATCGGGCGGCTTCAACGGCCGCGCCAATTCGCCGACCGAGCGCACCCAATATGAGCCGGAAGAGGTGAACAGCTACGAGATCGGCGTGCGCTCGACGATCGCCGGCCAGCTGCGCCTCAACGTCACCGCCTTCTACAACGACTATAAGAACTTCCAGGCGCGCGTCTCCGGCACCGGCCTCGATCCGGTCACCAACCTGCCCGCGCCGGTGCTGTCGGTGATCAATGCCGGCGCGCTCGACATCAAGGGCATCGAGGTGGAGGCGGCCTGGACGCCGCTGCCCGGCCTGCTGTTCGACACGCAGATCGGCTATCTCCACGCCGAATATGACGAGTTCCTCGACGCCCGCTTCCCGGGCGGCAGCCGCGCCTTCCAGCGGCCGGCCTTCGCGCCGCGCTGGACCTGGCGGATCGGCGGCCAATATGAGGCCAATATGGGCGAGACCGGCTTCCTGACCTTCGGGGGCCAGCTGCGCTACCGCTCGCTGACCGCGCTCGCCGTCGACAACACCTATATCAACGGCCTGGTCGGCACGACCGCACCGGTCGAGGGGCTGTTCCAGGACGGCTATGCGCTGGTCGACGCGCGCATGGTCTACGAGACCGCCGACCGCCGCTGGAATATCGGCCTCTACGCCAACAACATCTTCGACAAGGCGTACAAGACGGACGGCCAGGACTTCTCCTCGATCGGCAGCATCCGCACCGTCTATTACGGCGCCCCGCGGACGCTGATGGTCCGCGCCGGCGTGCGCTTCTGAGGACTGAACCCTCCCCCTCGAGGGGGAGGGCAGGGTGAGGGTGTTCGGCGTTCGGGATCGTCCTCGGCCGCCGCGCCCCCTCACCCCATCCCTCTCCCCGCCGGGGAGAGGGGGATTGCGGCCGGATGGCCGATCTGATTTCAGCGGGACCATGAGCATGACGGACAGCGGCGCCCAGGGATCGAAGGTCGGCACGCGGGTCCTGCTCGTCCTGCTGCTCGCCTATATCTTCAACTTCGTCGACCGGCAGATCATCGGCATCCTCGCCGTGCCGATCAAGGCGGAGTTCGGGGTCGACGACCGGACGCTCTCCCTGCTCGGCGTCGTCTTCGGGCTGTTCTACGCGACCGTCGCCATCCCCATCGCCTGGCTGGCCGACCGCCGGTCGCGGGTGACCATCATCGCCGGCGCGATCGGGCTGTGGAGCCTGTTCACCGCCGCCTGCGGCCTCGCCCAGAATTTTTTCCAGCTCGTGCTGGCGCGGATGGGCGTCGCGTTCGGCGAGGCGGGCGGGATCGCGCCTTCCTACGCGCTGATCGCGGACTTCTTCCCCAAGTCGCGGCGGGCGCGGGCCATGGCCTTCTTCTCGCTGGGCATCCCGATCGGCTCGGCGCTCGGCATCTTCTTCGGCGGCTGGCTTGCCGCGACGCTCGACTGGCGCGCGGCCTTCCTGATCGTCGGCCTCGCCGGCCTGCCCGTCGCTTTGCTGGTCCGGTTCGCCATTCCCGAGCCGGTCCGGGGCGGGCTGGACGCGCCGGCCGCCGCGCCCGCGGACGCCGCCGCGCCGCCTCCATCGGCACCGTCCTTCCGCGAGGCCGCCGGCGCCTTCATGCGCAAGCCGAGCTTCTGGCTGCTCTCCTTCGGCGCCGCCTCGGGCTCGATCCTCGGCTACGGCCTCGGCTTCTGGCTGCCCAGCCTGTTCACCCGCAGCTTCGGCCTCGCGCCCGCGGACGTGGGCTGGTTCTACGGCTCGATCGCCCTGGTCGGCGGCGTCTCCGGCACCTGGCTCGGGGGTTGGCTCGGCGACAGGCTCGGCGCGGCGCGGCCGGGCGCCTATGCGCTGATCCCCGCAATCTGCTTCCTGATCACCGCGCCCGCCTTCGCGCTCGGCCTGTTCGCGCCGAACCTGTGGGTGGCGTGGCTGCTCTTCACCATCGGCCAGATGACCGCTCTGGCCTGGCTGGGCCCGGTCATCTCCGCGGTCCAGCATATCGTCGCCCCGTCGATGCGCGCGACCACCTCGGCCAGCTTCCTGTTCGTCAACAATCTGATCGGCATTGCCTTCGGCATCTACGTGCTCGGCTGGATGTCGGACGGGCTCCGGGCGGTCTACGGCGCGGAGAGCCTCAAATATTCGATCCTCTACGGCCTCGGCTTCTATCTGCTCAGCGCCGGCTTCTACTTCGTCGCCTCGCGCCGGCTGGCGAAGGACTGGGTGGGCTGACCGGCACGGATCGGCTATGGTCGATCCGCGATGACCTCATTGCTCCTCCTGGCGTTCGCGCTGGCGGGCGCGCAACCGCCGCCCGCGCCGGTGACGGCACCCGAGCCGCCGCGCCAGCTGTTCCTGCTCCTGTTCCGCCCGGGCCCCGCCTGGCGCGCGGGCGTGCCGATGGCGCAGCAGGATCTGCGCGACCATGCCGCTTATCATGCCCGCCTGGTCCGGGAGGGCCGGAGCGTGGCCGGCGGCGGCTATGTCGGCATCGAGGGCGGGATGGCGATCGTCCGCGCCGCGGACCGAGCCGAGGCCGAAGCGATGCTCGCCGCCGACCCCGCCATCCGCAACGGGGTCTTCGCCGCGGACCTCCGCCAATGGACCCCGCGCTTCCACAGCGACGCGCCTCTGGTGGAGCGACCGCGCCCCTAGGTCGCGAAGCTCGGATCGAGCCGGTAGGCCTTCCGCAGCAAAGCCGGCCAGGCGAGGAAGTTGGCGCCCATCTTGAGGCTCGCCTTGCCCTGCTGGGCGGCGATCTCGGGGGCGCCCTGGGGCGGGTTGTTGAGATTGCCGGCGCCGGCGGTCAGCGCCATCACCTGCGCCTCGCAGGCGCGTTCCAGGAAATAGAGCTTCAGGAAGGCTTCGCCGACCGTCTCGCCGACGGTGAGCGTGCCGTGGTTGCGGAAGATCATCGCGCTCTTGTCGCCCAGATCGTGGACGATCCGCTCGCGCTCGGAGAGGTCGACGGCGACGCCCTCATAATCGTGATAGGCGATCTCGTCGCGGACCAGCATCGCGGTCTGGGTCAAAGGGAGCAGCCCCTCGGCATGGGCGGAGACGGCCTGGCCGGCAGGGGTGTGGAGATGCATCACCGCATGGGCGTCCTCGCGCGCCATATGGAGGGCGCTGTGGATGGTGAAGCCCGCGGCATTGGTCATGAACGGGGTCGGCTCGACCGGCTGGCCGCTGGTGTCGACCTTGACCAGGCTGGAGGCGGTCACCTCCTCGAACATCAGCTGATAGGGATTGAGCAGGAAATGATGCTCCGGCCCCGGCACGCGGGCGGAGAGATGGGTGAAGATGAGATCGTCCCAGCCATAATGCGCGACCAGCCGGTAGGCGGCGGCGAGGTCGACGCGGATCTTCCACTCCTCGGCGCTGACCTTGTCCTGCATCGGCGGGATTTCGACATTGGCCAAGGCATGCGCCTCCACCATGCTCTTCGCGAGATTGTCGACGCGTCCCATCCTTACCTCTCCCGGCCTTCGTGGGACCTGTCTTAGCCCTTTGTTTCGGCGGGCGCGACCCTGTCCGGATGGGCGGCGGCGAAGGGCTCCAGCGCCGTCGCGGCGGCGTCGGCGCGGACCAGGGTCGGCCAGGCGTCGAGCGGCACGTCGAAGCGGCGGGCATTATACATTTGCGGGACGAGGCAGATGTCCGCCAGGGTCGGCGTGTCGCCGTAGAGGAAGCGGCCGGCCCTGGGCGCGGCGAGCGCCTCCAGCGCGTCGAAGCCCTCCGTGATCCAGTGCCGGTACCAGGCGTCGCGGCCGGCCTGGTCCACGCCCATGGCGGCGAGCTGCTTCAGCACGCGCAGATTGTTGAGCGGATGGATGTCCGCGGCGATGGCGAGCGCGAGCGCGAACACCTCGGAGCGGCCGGCCGGACTGGCCGGGATCAAGGGCGGCACCGGGAAGGAGGAATCCAGCCAGGCGACGATCGCGAGGCTCTGGGTGAAGCGCTTGCCGTCCGCGTCCAGCATGGGGACGAAGCCCTGCGGGTTCACCGCCCTATAGGCGTCCTGCCGCTGCTCGCCCTCGAGCAGGTTCACGGCGACGCGCTCATAAGCGAGGCCCTTGAGATTGAGGGCGATGCGGACGCGGTAGCTCGCCGAGCTGCGCCAGTAATCGTAGAGTTTCAGCTGCATCGGGCCGGAGCATAAGGCCCCGGCCCGCGCCTGCAAATAGCGGCCGTGACCCAATCCTCCCCCATCGGGGGAGGGGGACCGCACGAAGTGCGGTGGAGGGGCGCGGCGGTTTACCGCCGCGTTCGCGGCGGCCCCTCCACCAGGCTCCGCCTGGTTCCCCTCCCCTGAAGGGGAGGATCGTTACGCTCAGTGTCGGGCGAAGACCGAGCGGCGGCCGGCCCGGGTGAACAGGATGGTGTTGTAGGGCTCGCGGTGAGTGCCATGCTCCATGCCCGGCGAGCCCATCGGCATGCCGGGGACGGCGATGCCGGCGGCGGCGGGCCGCTCGCGCAGGAGCCGGCGGATGTCGGCGGCCGGGACATGGCCCTCCACCGCATAGCCGCCCACCGAGGCGGTGTGGCAGGAGCGCAGGTCGTCCGGTACGCCGAGCCGGCGGGCGGTGGGCGTCACGTCCGGCACGTCGGCGACGGTCACGCGGAAGCCGTTCTGGCGCAGATGTGTGACCCAATGGCCGCAGCAGCCGCAGGTGGAGGTCTTCACGACGTGGATGGCGGGCCCGGCCTGCGCCGCCGCCTTGCCGGCGACGAAGAGCAAGGGGAGGCCGGCGAGCAGGGTGCGTCGGTTCATGGTCATGGTCTTGCTCCTCAATCGATCTTCAGGCGGATGAAGGCCATCGCCCCGCGCGGATCGCCAGCATAAGCGGCTTCGAGCGCGGCGGGGACGAAATTCTGCGTGAGCTGCGCGCCGAGGCCGAGGCGCACATGGGGCGCGACGCGGACGTCGCGGATCGCGCCGAGCGAGACCTTGCCGACATCGTGGCGCGGGCCGTGATGGCCGGCGGCCGGATCGAGCTCATTGTTCTGCGCATATTCGGCGCGGCCGTAGAGGGTCCACAGGCCGAGCCCGAGCCCGGCTTCGGCGACCAAAGCCTCGGCGCCGTCGCGATTGCCCCAGGCGAGCGTCGTGGAGACCCAGCTCTCCGGCCCCAGCCGCCGCGTCCAGAGCGCGCTGGCCGACCAGCGGCGGCTGTTCTCGTGCGGCTCGAGCTGCTCGGGCGAGACGAGATGCGCCCAGCTTGCCTGCAGCGACAGCTCCGAATTCGGGTTCCAGCTGAGGCGGAGCGCGGTGGAATCGAGCGGCCCGGTCTCGATGTTCCAGCGCCTTTGGTCCGGCTCGCGGCCGTTGAAGCGGGAGGCTTCGAGCTTGACGTCGCCCAGGATCAGGCCGGCGGTGACCACGCCGAAGGTGATGTGCGTCGAATCCAGCCAGTGATGGCTGATCGGCGCCTCGGGCGAATCCGCGATCGCCATGCGGTGCATGAAGGCGGGCGGGCCGAAGGCGGGCTCGCCGGGCAGGCCGGCATAGACGAAGGCGCTGGCCTTGGGCCCGAGCGGCAGCGCATAGCTGGCCGACAGCTCCATGAAGACATCGTGCGGATGCTGGCGGTCGACGAGCGGGGCGATGCCGTCGGCGGATTCGCCCGCGGCGAGGTGGAGCGGATAGCCGCGCCGGCCCATCAGCGGATCGGGGCTCAGCATCGCGCGGACTTGCAGCGTGCCCGGCCCGGCCTCGCGCCGCGCCATGCCCATGACCATGCCGGCGGCGAAGAGCTTGTCGCCGCCGCGCGGCCCCTCCTGCCAGTCATAGACGAGGTTGAGGCTGGCATGGCCCATCAGCATCCAGTCCCCGGCGGTCAGGTGGACGCCGTTGTGGCTGGAGACATCGGGCTGCCAGGCGGTGCCCGAGGCCTCGCGCCGGGCGGGATAGGGGCCGAGCGCGCCGGTCATGGCGTGCGGTTCGGCGGCGGGGGCGCCGGCGGGCGGGGCATGGCCCTGATGCCCGCCATGGTCCTGGCTTTCGGCCTGATGGGCGCCGTGCGCGCCATGATCGCCATGCTGGGCGATGGCGGGCGCGGCGGCGAGCAGCGCGCCGAAGGCGGCCGCCGTCCTGAGGGATTTCATCGAGAGACTCCTGGAATGCGAACGTATGTGCGGTCGGATTCTCAGGCGTGTCGGGGCGGGGGCGTCGCGGCGTCCGGGCGGATGCCGGTCAGGCTGGCGGGCAGCGGCGCGGCGGGACGGGGGGTGGCGCGCGGCGCGGGCGCGACCGAGGGCGCCGGGGCGGGCGCCATGGCGGCGCAGGCGATCATGCAGTCGATCGCCGTGCCGCTCTTGTCCTCGGCCGGCGCGGGCTGATGATGGCCGCCATGGTGCGACGCCGCGGCCGCCGGCACGTCCGCGCAATGCGCCGCCATCGCCTCGGCCATGCCGATCCGGCCCATGGGCGCGAGCAGCATGACGGCAAGCAGCAGCAGGCGGAGAGCGGCGCGCATGATCAGTGCGCCATAGAGGGGCGGCGCGGCGGGCGCAAAGCCTTCATCGCGCGCTCCGCTGCAGCAGCTGGATGAGCTCGCTCGCCTTCTGCCGCTGGTCGTCCGCGTCGCCGCCGCTGATCGCCGCCTCGATGCAATGGCCGAGATGGTCGTTCAGCATCTCGGTCTCGACCTTCGCCAGCGCGGCGCGGACCGCCTGGAGCTGGGTGAGGACGTCGATGCAGTAGCGATCCTCCTCGATCATGCGCGCGACGCCGCGCACCTGGCCCTCGATCCGGCTGAGGCGATTCGCCAAGGCGGCCTTGTTGTCGCGTTGCATGGCGCCTTGCCTAATACCCATTGGGGGTATATGTCAATCATACCCACAGGGGGTATCCGAATCGCCGCGAAAAGGATTCACATGTCGTCCGCCGCCGAGCATCCGCACGATCATTGCGCGCAGCATGACGCCGCCGACGCCCATGCCCATCACGGCCATGGCGCGCCGGGCGCGGGGCCGTGGCGCCTGGCCGCGCAGGCGACCCTGCACTGCCTGACCGGCTGCGTGATCGGCGAGGCCGCGGGCCTGATGATCGGCGTCAGCCTGGGCCTGGCGGCATGGCAGACGATCCTGCTCGCCACCGCGCTCGCTTATGCGAGCGGGATCACGCTCGGCCTGCTGCCGGTGATGAAGAGCCGCCGGGTGGGCGCGCTCGCCGCGCTCAGGATTATCTGGATCGGCGAGGTGCTCTCGATCGGGGTGATGGAGATCGCGATGAACGCGGCCGATTATCATATGGGCGGGATGGCCGCGCCCTCGATCTTCAGCTGGATGTTCTGGCAGGGCTTCCTGGTCGCGGTCCCGGCCGGCTTCCTCGCCGCCTGGCCGGTCAATTACTGGCTGCTGAAGCGCAATCTGAAGAACTGCCATTGAGGGAAATCCTCCCCTGCTTTTGCAGGGGAGGGGGACCATGCGCAGCATGGGGGAGGGGCGGCGCGACAGCGCCGTGCTCCGGAACCATTCGCTTCGCTCATGCCCCTCCACCGCACTGCGTGCGGTCCCCCTCCCCTCGAAAGCGAGGGGAGGAATTGGTTTACGGCCCCACGTCTGCCGGGGTCTCGCCGCCCGCCGCGCGCGGGGCAGGGCGGGCGCGGGCGGGGAGGCCGAGCGCGGCGGCGACCCGGTCGTCGCGCTGGTAGACGTCGCGCACGACCCTGACCTGGCCGTTCTCGACGAAGGCGGTGTGGTAGAGCAGGCGCACCGGGATCTCGCGCTGCAGCGGGATCCAGCGCTGCACGTAACGCCGCGCCGCCGGCTGCTCGACGGTCTCGCCCTCGGCATTGGTCCGCCGCACCGTCGGCGCGCGCTGGGCCCGCTGCCATTGCTGCAGCACGCCCTCGTCGCGGGCGATCAGCTCGGCGAATTCCAGCGCATTGTGGACGCGCACGCAGCCATGGCTGGCATGGCGCTCGTCGCGCAGGAAGAGCGATTTGGACGGCGTGTCGTGCAGGTAGATGGCGTGGCCGTTGCGCATGTCGAACTTGACCAGGCCGAGCGCATTGCCGGGCCCCGAGGGCTGGACGCGGCGGCCGTTGCGGATGGTGAAGCCGCGCCGCGCCATATAGCCGGCGCTCATCCCGATCGAACGCGGCACCGTCCAGGTCGGGTTGGCGACGAGCTGGAACATGGGCGAGGAGAGGCTGGGCGTCGCCCGCTGGCCGGCCGAGCCGACCACGACGCGGCGGGTGTCGCGGACGGCGTTGTCGCGCCAGTAGACGAGCGTCGTGGCCGCGGTGTTGACGTCGATCCGCGTGGCGGGCGCGGCCCGCTCCAGCCAGCGCCGCCGCTCCAGATTGACGGCGAGCACGCGCATGCGGTTGCTCTGCTCGGCGGTGGCCCGGCCCTGCGCGGCGTCGACCTGGCGCTTGGCGTCGAGATAAGCGGCGGAGAGCGCGCGATAATCGGCATCCTGCGGGGCGAGGCCGGCGATCCAGCCGCGCACGTCGCCATTGCCGGCCAGCACCCGCTCGAGCCCGGCGGCGAGATCGGGATTGGGGCGTGGGATTTCATAGATCCGCTCCAGCCGGGCCGGATCGGTCTTGCCGCGCGCCAGCGCCTCGGCATAGGCGATGGCGGCGAGGCTCAGGGCCGCCTCGCGCGCCGCGCCTTCCCGGGCGCGGGCGAGCGGCGCGCGATACTCGTCCGCCTTGAGGCCATGTTTGTCGGCCTCGCCGAGCACGGCGTTGAGCGAGGCCTCGGCCTCCCGCGTCCAGGCCGGGCGCCATTGCCGCGCCTCGTAGAAACGGCGGACCCGGGGATCGTCGACCGCCCCTTGCAGGGCGCTCGCCTCGACCTGGGGCGCCTGTGGGCCCGGCGGCGGGGCCGGCTCCGCGCTGCACGCGGCAAGGACAAGGAACGCGGCACTCGCAAGCAGTCCTAAGCGCACAATCACTCCATCCGCAGTTTCGGGAGAGAAGGCAGAAACCCCAATATGGTGAGGATACCGTTATCCCCACCCAACCCCTTAATGCTTGTTTAGCCAATCCGGGCTCATAACAAAGGGGAGAAGTGCAGGAGTTTCCCGTGAGCAGGGCACAATTGGCGATCCTACCCGTCGTCGAGGGGCGTCAGGCCGAGCGCCGGATCGTCAATCTGGCGGCGCGCCTGCGCGAGCCGGGCGCGAGGATCGTCGAGGCGGAAGTGCTGAACCTCTCCACCGACGGCTTCATGGCGGAGACCGATCTCCCGCTCGAGCCCGGCGCGAACGTCTGGCTGAAGCTGCCGGGCCTGGAGCCGCAGAACAGCCGCTGCGCCTGGGCGGAAGAGGGCAAAGCGGGTTTCCAGTTCGCGACGCCGCTCCACCCCTCGACCGTCGAGATGCTCGCCGAGGCCAATCGCAAGCCGCCGGTGAAGGGCCATTTCGGCGTCGCCGGGCAGCAACGGCGCTGACCGCTCCGGGGCGGCCACGGACGCTGGCGCCCTCCCTCGTTTCTGACTAAGCTTCCCGCGCACGCAGCGAGAAGGGATAGTCATGCGGGTTGGCCGGCGCATCGTCGCTCTGTTCGGAATCCTCCCGCTCGCCGCCTGCGCGGTGGTCGGTCCGGTGGTCGATGCCGGCATGGACGATGCGCCCTACCAGGCCTGCATCCGCTTCGCCGAGGCGCCGGCACCGGCCGAACCGCCGGCGCCCGCCCAATGCGTCAGCGTGCAGGTGCGCCCGGCCGGCGGCCAGTGGCAGCCCTTCACCGGCACGCTCTCGGCCGGCGACACCCTGCTCGCGCTCCCCTCGGCGGCGCCGCAATGCAATCACGGCAATTACACCCATTTCGTGCTCGAGGGGGCGAGCGAGTCCGGCGCGATGCGGGTGGCGGTGCCCGATGCGTTCGGCCGCGGCGACCGGGGCCGCGCCTTCGCCTGGACCGCGCCCCGCGGGCGCTGGACGGCGGACAATATCGGGACGAGCATCCACACCCCCGCCGGCGCCCGGGTCTCGCTGACCGAAGGCCAGGTCCGGCTCAGCAGCGCCTGTTTCAAGAGCTATACCGGCTACCGCATCCCGCGCGCCCACGGCGCGGCGGGCGAGGGCGAGGCGCACGACGCCCATTGAGGCGGGCGACGCGTCCAACCTCGATTGGACGACGCCATCGGAACCAAGCCACTATTGTTTATGAAGCATCCCGAGGCGCGATCGGTTCGCGGCGGTCCAGCCCCGCCGCCGAGCGTGGAGCGGGACGTGGCGCGGGGTCGAATCGTCGCGTGACGGGGAAATGGTGCCCAGAAGAGGACTCGAACCTCCACGCCCTTGCGAGCGCCAGCACCTGAAGCTGGTGCGTCTACCAATTCCGCCATCTGGGCACGGGGTAGGCCGCGCGCCCTAGGGGAGCGGGCGCGCTTTTGTCAACGCGGGGACTCGGATTGTCTTGCCTGGAAATGGTGCCGCTTAACGGACTCGAACCGTTGACCCCATCATTACGAATGATGTGCTCTACCAGCTGAGCTAAAGCGGCGCTCAAGGAGGAGGGCGCGCGTCTATCAGCGCGCCGCGTGGATGACAAGACCGCGCCACGGCGATTCCCCGGCCCATATCGCTAATCCGTCTTAACCATATCTCAACCCGACCGGTGCAGTTTCGTGGCTGAAACGGCGCGCTGCCAGGGACGTTGATCTATGGACATCTCCAGGGGGTTTGAGGACGAGACGGCAATCACCGCCGCGCCCGAAGAGGAACCCGTGATGGAGCGGCCGCCCGAGATCGGCGTCGACGAGCGCCGCATGCATGTGCGCGCCTATAATTACTGGGTCTCGCTGCTCGACGGCCGGCCCTATCCTTCGATCCAGGACGTCGATCCGCAGACGCTCGGCGATTTCGGGCCGCACAGCGTGCTGCTCGACTTCTCGCGCAATCCCGAGGATCCCCAGATCGCCTTTCTCGGCCGCGCGCTGCGCGTCGAATGCGCGCTCGACCATACGATCAAGCAGATCAGCGAGGTGCCGGGCCGCTCTTTGCTGTCGCGGCTGACCGACCATTATCTGCAGATCATCGCCAATCGCGCGCCGATCGGCTTCGAGGCCGAGTTCGTCGGCATGCGCGGCCACAGCACGCTCTATCGCGGCATCCTGATGCCCCTCTCGTCGGACGGCGAGGCGATCGATTTCATCTACGGCGTGATCAACTGGAAGGAAGTGGCGGAGGAGGAGGTCGCGGCGGTCATCGAGGACGAGGCGCTGCGCGCCATCGCCGCCGCGCCGGAGCCCGTGCTCGTCCATGCCGGCGACGGCCCGGCTTGGGCGGACGGGCCGAACAGCGATTTCGTCGAGGCCTCGCTCAGCGGCGATCTTTCGGCGCCGCCGGACAATTCGACGCTCAGCCTCTGGCCCGACGACGGCCTCGCCGACCGGCTCTCGGTCGCCCGCGACAGCGCCGACGAGGCCGCCGCCTGCGAGGCGCGGGGCCGAAGCGCCCTCTATCGCGCGCTCGGCTACGCCTATGATTTCGCGCTCGCCGCCGAGCAGGCGCCCGACGATTATGCCGAGCTGCTCGAGGATGCGGGCCTGAAGGCGCAGGCGCGCGCGCCGATGACGCCGATCGTGAAGCTCGTCTTCGGCACCCATTACGACAAGAGCCGGCTCACCGAATTCGCCGCGGCCCTCGCCTGGGCGAAGCGCGAGCGGGTCAGCGCCGGCACGCTCGCCGCCTTGCTCGAGGCGTATGAGGGCGGCCTCAAGGGCGTGGTCGCCGCCGAGCGCGCGCACCGCCGCCCGGCCGCCAAGCCGGACCGCTGGGCCGAGGTCCGCGCCCAGCTCCACGCCGCGCCGCCGCTCGCCCGGGTCGAGATCGCGGTGCAGGGCGAGGACGAGTTCGTCTTGCTCGTCGCCCGCCGCGAGGGCGAGGGCCTCGCCATCGTCGCGCCGGTCGCCGACCGCGCTCTGGTCGACCAGGCGATCCGCAAGAGCGCCGCCTGACGCCGTTTCCGGTCGCCCTGAACCTGTTTCAGGATCCAGAGTGATGCCGTCGCCCGCGCCTGTCGTCATCCTCGGTGCCGCTGCCGGCCTGGACCTTGAAACAAGTTCAGGGTGACGGCGGATGAGCATCACTCCCGCGGGGTTGAAGGTGACTCCGGGGCGGCGCTATAGGCCGCGCAAGGCGGGTTCGACCCGCCGCCTGAGAAGCTCCGGGAGCGGATTTGTATGAAAGCTGAGGGTGCGGCACCTGCCGCTGACCAGCGCCTGTTGGACATCCTTGCCACCCTGCTGCGCGAAGGCGCGCTCCCCGGCGAGCTCGACGATTTCAGCGCGGAGGAGACGCGCGAGGCCGCGGCCTTCATCGCCGCCTGCGCCGGCAAGCGCCAGCCGGGCAAGGCGCTGGTCCGGCTCGAATCGACCGGCACCGGGCTCGGCCAGCGGCGGATGCGGATCGGCATCGTCAACGACGACATGCCGTTCCTCGTCGACAGCGTCGGCCAGGCGATCGCCGCGCGCGGCCTGATCATCCACCGGATGCTCCATCCCGTGGTCTGCGCGACCCGCGACGACGGCGGCTGCCTCACCGACGTCGAGCCGCTCTGCGAGGACCGCAGCCGCCGGGAATCGATCATCTACCTCGAGGTGGACCGCGCCGATTCGAAGGGCCGGCAGGAATTGCAGCAGGAGCTGCAGCGGGTGCTGGACGATGTCCGCGCGGCGGTGACCGACTGGCGGGCGATGCAGGCGAACATGCACGCCCAGGCCGACCTGGTCCGCGATCCGGAAGGCCGCGCCTTGCTGCACTGGCTCGCCGACGGGGCGATGACCCTGCTCGGCTATGAGGTGGAGCGGCCGGGCGAAGTGCCCTCCAACGGGCTCGGCATCATGGGCAAGCCCGGCCAGCCGACCGACGAGGGCGGCTGCGAGGGCGCGATCCGCTATTTCGAGGAAGGCGGGCAGGAGCCGCTCATCGCCAAGGCCGATCTGCGCTCGCCCGTGCACCGGCGGGTGCCGCTCGACCTGATCGTCGTGCCCCTGCGCGAGCGCGGCAAGATCACCGGCATCGGCGTCCATGCCGGCCTGTGGACCAGCCAGGCGCTGACCGTGCCGATCGAGGAGGTGCCGGTGCTTCGGCGCCAGCTCGCCGACCTGGAGAAGGAGTTCGGCTTCGATCCCTCCGGCCATAGCGGCAAGGCGCTGCGCCACGCTTTGGCCTCGCTGCCGCGCGACCTGATGGTCAACCTCCGCGCCGAGGAGGTGAAGCAGCTCGTCGCCACCGCCATCTCGCTGGCCGACCGGCCGCGGCCGACGCTCCTGCTCGTCCGCTCGATCCTCAAGGGCCATATGTTCGCCTTCGTCTGGCTGCCGCGCGACGAGCTGACCACGCGCCGCCGCGTCGGCATCGGCGAGATGATCGAGCAGGCCTCGGCGGGCCAGATCACCAGCTGGTCGGTGGATCTGGGCGACGGCGACCTGGCCTTGGTCCGCTACACGCTGAACGTCGACGCCAAGCGGCCGACCCCCGACGTCAAGGCGCTGGACGCCAAGCTCGACGCCATGGTGCGCGGCTGGGCGCCGAGCGTCGAGGAGGCGCTCGGCGAGATTGTCGGCGCGACCCGCGCCACGCGGCTTTCGCTCACCTATCTGCACGAACTGCCCGAAGGCTATCGCATCCGCACCGCCGCCGAGGATGCGGCGCGCGACGTGGTCTGCCTGTCGGGGCTCGAGGACCAGGGCCGGCGCGACGTGCGCCTGTTCCGCCGCGAGAGCGACGGCGAGGACCGGCTGCATCTGAAGACCTACCGGCTGGGCGGGATCATCCCGCTCTCCGAGGCGGTGCCGGTGTTCGAGAATTTCGGCTTCCGCGTGCTCGACGAGGTGCCGACGCCGGTCGGGCGCGGCGGCAGCATCGGCTATGTCCACGATTTCGAGCTGCAGATGGCGAGCGGCGACGCCGCCTCCGTGCTGAAGCGCGGGCCGATCGTCGAGCGGGCGATCGCCGACGTGCTCGAGGGCAAGGGCGAGAACGATCCGTTCAACCAGCTGATCGTCGCCGCCGGCCTGGAGCCGCGCGAGGCGGTGCTGTTCCGCGCCTGGTTCCGCTATCTGCGCCAGACCGGCCTGTCCTATTCGCAGGTCACCGTGGTCGACGCGCTGCGCCGGGCGCCCGAAGTGGCGCGCGGCCTGATCGCCCTGTTCGACGCGATGCACGATCCCGCGACCAAAAGCGACCGGGAGGAGGCGGTCGCCGCCGCCCAGAAGAAGATCGACAAGGGCCTGGCCAATGTCGCGGCGATCGACGAGGACCGCATCCTGCGCCTGATCCGCGGCGTGATCGCGGCCACGTTGCGGACCAACGCCTTCGCCCCGTCCGGCGAGGAGGCGCTCGCCTTCAAGCTGGACAGCGCCGCCGTGCCCGGCCTGCCGGCGCCGCTGCCCTGGCGCGAGATCTGGGTCTATTCGCCGCGGCTCGAGGGCATCCACCTGCGCGGCGGCCCGATCGCCCGCGGCGGCCTCAGATGGTCCGACCGGCGCGACGATTTCCGCACCGAGATCCTCGGCCTGATGAAGGCGCAGCTGGTCAAGAACGCCGTGATCGTGCCGACCGGCGCCAAGGGCGGCTTCTATCCCAAGCAGCTGCCGCCGGCCTCCAACCGCGACGCCTGGTTCGCCGAAGGCACGGAAAGCTACCGGACCTTCATCCGCGCTTTGCTCTCGGTCACCGACAATATCGTCGGCCAGAAGGTCGTCCATCCGGAGGGGATCACGATCCGCGACGGCGACGATCCCTATTTCGTCGTCGCCGCCGACAAGGGCACGGCGACCTTCTCCGACGTCGCCAATGCGATCGCCATCGAGCGCAAATTCTGGCTCGGCGACGCCTTCGCGTCCGGCGGCTCCAACGGCTACGACCACAAGGCGATGGGGATCACCGCCAAGGGCGCCTGGGTCTCCGTGCAGCGCCACTTCCGCGAGCTGGGCGTGGACGTGCAGAAGGAGCCGATCCGCGTCGCCGGCGTCGGCGACATGTCGGGCGACGTCTTCGGCAACGGCATGCTGCTCTCCAAGGCGATCAAATTGGTCGCCGCCTTCGACCATCGCCACATCTTCCTCGATCCCGATCCGGATCCGGCGGCGAGCTGGAAGGAGCGCAAGCGCATGTTCCAGCTGCCGCGCTCCTCCTGGGCCGATTACGACACGAAACTGATCTCCAAGGGCGGCGGCGTCTTCCCGCGCAGCCAGAAGTCGATCCCGCTGTCCGCCGAGGTGCGGGCGTTGCTCGGCATCGACGCGGCGGAGATCGAGCCGGCGGCCCTGATCCGCGCCATCCTGCTGAGCGAGGCGGACCTGCTCTGGTTCGGCGGCATCGGCACCTATGTGAAGGCGCGGGGCGAGAGCCAGCAGGAGGTGGGCGATCCCTCCAACGACGCGATCCGGGTCAATGCGGCGGAGCTGCGCGTGAAGGCGATCGGCGAGGGCGCCAATCTCGGCATCACCCAGGCCGCGCGCATCGAGTTCAGCGCGGGCGGCGGCCGGATCAACACCGACTTCATCGACAACAGCGCCGGCGTCGACTGCTCGGACAATGAGGTCAACATCAAGATCCCGCTCAACCGGGAGATGCTGGAGGGCCGGCTCGAACTGGAGGCGCGCAACGCCCTTCTCGCCGAGATGACCGACGAGGTCGGCGCGCTCGTGCTCGAGGACAATCGCCTGCAGACGCTGGCGCTCTCCATCGCCGAGCGGGGCGGCGCCTCCGCGCTGCCGCAGCTCGTCCGCGTGATCGAGATCCTCGAGGAAAGCGGCAAGCTCAACCGCGCGGTCGAGGGGCTCGATTCCAACGAGGACCTGCTCCGCCGCGCCCAGCAGAATCTCGGCCTGACCCGCCCCGAGCTCGCGGTCCTCCTTTCCACCTCGAAGATGCGGCTGCAGGCGGCGATCGAGGGGTCGAAATGGACCGACGATCCGACCCTGGTCCCCGAGCTGATGGCCGCTTTCCCCAAGGAGATGCAGGAACGGCAAGGCGAGGCGATCCGCGCCCACCGGCTGAAGAAGGAGATCATCGCGACCAAGGTCGCCAACCGCTTCGTCAACCGGCTCGGCATCATCGCCCCCTTCTCGCTGACCGAGGAGGAGGGCGCCGCCTTCGCCCAGGCCGCGGCCGCCTTCCTCGCCGCCGAGCGCCTGTTCCACATGGACGCGCTCTGGCACGAGCTCGACACGGCCGACATGCCCGAGCAGGTCCGCCTCGCGCTGTTCGATCAGGCCTCGACCGGCCTGCAGCTGCACGTCGCGGACCTGCTCCGCTGCACCTCGCCGGACCTCAATCCGGGCGAGCTGGTCGATCTGCTCAGCCCGGGCCTCGCCAAGCTCGAGGCGATGGTCGACGATCTGCTGCGCCCGGAAGGCCGCGCCGAGGCGGGCAGCCTGCGCGCCGGGCTGGACGCGATGGGCGCGCCGGCCGGGATCGCCCGCAAGATCGTTCGGCTGGTGGAGCTGAACGGCGCGGTCGGGCTCGCCATGCTCGGCCAGAAGCAGAAGACCGACGAGATCCAGCTGACCCGCGCCTACACCAAGCTGGGCGAGGCGCTCGGCCTCGACTGGGCGCAGCATGCCGCCAACAATTTCCAGGCGCGCGACCAGTGGGAGCGGCTGCTCACCGCCGGCCTCGCCCGGGATTTCGAGCAGCTGCGGCTGGAGTTCCTGGAGCGGCGCAAGTCGGACGATCCCAAGGCCACGGTCGACAAATGGGTCGCCGAGCAGGGCCCGCGCATCGAGCAGTTCCGCCGCACGGTGGAGCGGGCGCGGACGGCGAGCGTCACCACGGCGCCGATGCTCGCCCAGATCGCGACCCAGGCCAGGGTGCTGCTGGGGCGGTAGGAGCGCATCCTCCCCTCGCTTTCGAGGGGAGGGGGACCATGCGAAGCATGGTGGAGGGGCGGCGCGATGGCGCCGTTTCGTCGCCCGGGTCCGGCTCGCCTTGCTCGCGCCCCTCCACCGCTCTGCGAGCGGTCCCCCTTCCCTGCAAAGGCAGGGGAGGACTTTGGGCTAAGGCGGCCCGTCGCCGTAGGGGGTCGTGATGATCTCCAGCAGATGCCCGTCCGGGTCCTCGAAATAGAGGCCGCGGCCGCCATAATGGGTGTTGATCGCGCCGGGCATGGAGCGGGCGGGATCCGCCCAATGGGGGACGAAGCCGTCCCGGATCCGCGCCCAGGCCGCGTCGAAGACCGCATCGTCGACGAGGAAGGCATAATGTTGCGGCGCGATCCTGCCGTCCTTCTGGTAGAAATCGACCGAGACCCTGTTCGCCAGGTCGACGACGAGGAAGTGGAGGAAGGTCCGCGCCGGCGGCAGGCCCAGGATGCCGGTCAGGAAGGCCGCGGACCGCGCCTTGTCGGAACACCAGATGATCGTGTGATTGAGCTCGACCGTCATCGCGCCCGCGCCCGTTCGAACAGCCAGACCCGGATCGTGCTGGCGAGATTGGCGGGCGAACGCGCCGTCACCCGCTCCGCGTCCAGCCGCGCCACCAGCGCGTTCAGCGGCAATTCCTCTTCCTCCGCCGCGCGCCGCAGCGCGTCCCAGAAGACCGGCTCCAGGCTGATCGAGGTCGCATGCCCCGCGATCATGATCGAGCGCTTCACCGGTCCCATAATCGCTCGGGATACACGATTTTTTCGGGGTGGAGGAGCGCGGCCGCGCTTTCTAGACAGGACGCATGTCGGACCTGTCCCGGACGCTGACCGAAAAGGAGAAGGAGACGCTCCGCCTGATGGGGCGCGGCCATGACGCCAAGTCGCTGGCGCGCCATCTCGGCCTTTCGGTCCACACCGTCAACGAGCGGCTCCGCGCGGCGCGGCGGAAACTCTCGGCGTCGAGCAGCCGCGAGGCGGCGCGGCGGCTGCTCGACAGCGAAGGCGCGGGCCCCGATTTTCTGGGGGACAGACTTTTGGGGGAAGCGGCGGCGGCGTCGTCACCGGCAAATGGCGGAGAGGCGGCCGACAGGAGGCGGGCATTCCGTTCGCCATGGCTCGCCGCAGGAGTCGTCATGTCACTGATCGTTGCACTCGCCGCGCTCGCCCTCCAGCCGCAGCCCGCGTCGACGCCCGCCCAGGGCGCGGCCGCCACGACCCCCGCCCAGGCCGAGGCCGTGCGCACGGCGCGCGACTGGCTGGCGAGCGTCGATGCCGGCCGCTGGGAGGAAAGCTGGCGCGCCACGGGCGACTCGTTCCGCGCGCTCAACACGGTCCAGGCCTGGACGGAGGCGTCCCGGCAGGGCCGGGTCCCGCTCGGGGCGATGGTCGCGCGGGCGGACCTGTCGCAAGAATCGGTGCCGGCGCCGCCCGCCGGCCTCGAAATGGTGAAGTTCCGCACCCGCTTCGCGAACCGGGCCGAGGCGACGGAGACGCTCACCCTGGTCCGCGAGGGGCAGGCGTGGCGCGTGGTCGGTTACTGGATCAGCTGGTGACGGATAGGGACTGGGGACTGGGGACTGGGGACTGGGGACTTGGGACTAGGGACTAGGGACTAGGGACTAGGGACTAGGGACTAGGGACTAGGTATTGGCGCGGTCTTGCCAGTCCCCAGTCCCCAGTCCCCAGTCCCGACGCCTCAATACATATGCTGGCCGCCGTTGATCGACAGCGTGCTCCCGGTGATGAACCCGCCCTCCTCGGCGCAGAGGAAGGTGACCCCGCGCGCGATCTCGCTGGCCTGGCCGAGGCGGCCGACCGGGATCTTGGCGACGATCTTCTCGAGCACGTCCGGCGGCACGGCGGCGACCATGTCCGTGTCGATATAGCCCGGCGCGATCGCGTTGACGGTGATGCCGGCGCGGGCGCCTTCCTGGGCGAGCGCCTTGGTGAAGCCGTGAATGCCGGACTTGGCGGCGGCATAGTTCACCTGGCCGTATTGGCCGGCCTGGCCGTTGATCGAGCCGATATTGACGATGCGGCCATATTTGCGGGCGTTCATCCCGTCCCAGACCGCCTTGGCCATGTTGAAGCAGCCGCCCAGGTTGATGTCGATCACATCCTCCCAGGCCTGGCGGTTCATCCGCTTCATCGTGCCGTCGCGGGTGACGCCGGCATTGTTGACGAGGATGGCGACCTCGCCGAGTTCGCTCTCGATCTGCGCGACGCCGGCCAGGCAGGCGTCGAGATCGGCGACGTCCCATTTGTAGGATTTGATGCCGGTGCGGTCCGTGAACTCGCGCGCCCGTTCCTCATTGCCGGCATAATTGGCGGCGACGGTGACGCCCTTTTCCTGGAGCGCGATGCTGATCGCCTCGCCAATGCCGCGTGAGCCGCCGGTAACGATTGCCACCCGTGCCATGTGATTCCTCTCCTTTATGCTTTGCTGTGGAGAGGCCTTATTCGGCGGGCCGCCAACCTTCAAGTTCGCGGGCCAGCAGAATCCGCAGCATGTTCATGCCTTCGGCGGATTCGTTGAGGCAGGGCAGATAGGCGAAGTGGGTGCCGCCGGCGGCGAGGAAGGTCTCCCTGCCCCGGATGGCCAGCTCCTCCAGCGTCTCCAGGCAGTCGGCGGAGAAGCCGGGCGCGACGATGGCGAGCTTGCGGATGCCCTCGCCCGGCAGGGCCTTCAGCATCGTGTCGGTGGCCGGCTCCAGCCATTTGGCGCGGCCGAAGCGGGACTGGAAGGCGACCTTCAGCTCCCGGCCCAGCGCGTCGGAGAGCAGGCGCGCGGTCTTGCGGCAATGGCAATGATAGGGATCGCCCAGCGCCAGCGTCCGCTGCGGCATGCCGTGGAAGGAGGCGAGGAGCGCGTCGGGTTCGAAGTCGAGCGCGGCGAGGCTCGTCCGGAGCGAGGCCGCGAGCGCACCGATATAGGCCGGATCGTCATGATAAGGCGGCAAGGTGCGCACCGCGGGGAGCCAGCGCCGGTGGCGCAGATGGCGGAACACCTCGTCCACCGCGGTCGCCGTCGTCGCCGCGCAATATTGCGGGTAGAGCGGCGCCACCAGGATGCGCTCGCAGCCCCGCGCCTGCAGCGCGTCGAGCCGCTCGGCGATGGCCGGCCGGCCGTAGCGCATCGCATGATCGACGATCACGTCGGGCCCGAACGCGCCTTGCAGCGCCTCCGCCTGGCGCCGCGTATGGACGGCCAGCGGCGAGCCCTCCGCCGTCCAGACCTGCCGGTAGGCATGGGCGGATTTCTTCGGCCGCGTGTTGAGGATGATGCCCCTGAGGATCGGCTGCCAGACCAGTTGCGGGATCTCGACGACGCGCGGATCGGAGAGGAATTCGCGCAGATAGAGCTTCACCGCGCCGGGCTCGGGCGCGTTCGGCGTGCCGAGGTTGATCAGCAGCACGCCGATCTTGGGCGCCGGAATTTCGGGATGGTCGGGGGGAAGAATCATGCCTGCGTCGCGGGTCCGGTGCCGATGGTGATGGGAAGGCTCCGTACCCGCTGGCCGGTCAGCGAGAAATAGGCGTTGGCGATGGCCGGCGCGGCGGGCGGCACGCCGAGCTCGGTGATCCCGCCCGGCGCCTCGTCGCTGTCGATCAGCTCGACGCTGACCTCCGGCGCGTCGCGCAGGATCGGCAGGCCGTAGGCGCCGAGCGTGCGGAGCGTCGGCAGGCCGTTCTCGAAATCGAGCGGCCGGCCGGTCGCGGCGGCGACACCATGGACGATGCCACCCTCGATCTGCTGCTTGACCAGCTCCGGATTGACCACCCGGCCGCAATCCACCGCCGCCACCGCGCGGATGACGCGCAGCCGCTGGTCGCCCGACACCTCCACCTCGACGAGGCAGGCGATGTGGGAGCCGAAGGCGCTGTGGCAGGCCAGGCCCATGCCGCTGCCCCGCGCGCCGCCGTCCCAGCCGCCGATCGCGGCCGCGGTCGACAGGCATTGGGCGAGGCGCGGATTGTTCTGCAGCAGGAAGGTCCGGAAGGCGAGCGGCTCGAGCCCCGCGGCGATGGCCAGCTCGTCGACGAAACATTCGGTGAAATAGCAGGTGTAGCTGTGCGCCTCGCCGCGCCAGAGGCCGGTCTCGACGCCGAGCTCCGCCTCGACATGGTCGACCGCGATATTGGGAATTCCGTAGGGCGGCCGCGCCCCGGCGACGGCGGCGAAGGCGGGGCGGGCCATGCCGCCGGCGGCGCCGATCCGGGCGGCGACCTCCACGGCGGTGGCGGGCGCCGCGATGCGCGCCTGCCAGGCCTCCAGCCGGCCCTGCTTCATCCAGCCGGTCATCCTCGCGCGGGCGGCGGGGCGGCAGGAGTCGCGCAGGATCTCCTGCGTGCGGGACCAGGTCAGCTGGACGGGCCGGCTCATCTCCTTGGCGAGCCGCGCCGCCTGCTCGATCGCCATCACCTCCAGCTTGCGGCCATAGCCGCCGCCGGCGAAGGTCGGGTAGAGCGTGACCCGGTCTTCGGCCATGCCGGCGCCGCGCGCCGCGGCGGCGCGGGCGAGGCCGGGCGCCTGGGTCGGCGCATAGACCTCCAGCACGTCGCCGAGGATGCGGGCGGTCGCGGTCAGCGGCTCCAGCGCCGCGGCGGGGGCGAGGCCGACCTCATAGGTCTGCGTGACCGGGCTGGCGCCGGGGAAGGGCCCGGCGACGTCGCCCGCCTCGATCACCCGCGCGCCGCCCGCGCCGTCGATCGCGGCGACCAGGGCCGCGCTGACGCTCTGCCGGCTGAGCGACCGCAAATGAAAGCGCGGCCGCAGCGTGAAGAGCGCCTTGTTGGCCGCCCACCAATTGGTGCCGACCGCCGCGACCCAGTCCGGATCCTCGACGATGCGCAGCAGGCCGGAAATCCCGCGCGCGGCAGCGCGGTCGATCCCCGCCAGCCGGCTGCCCCAGGGGCCGCTCAGCAGCGAGGCATGGACCATGTCGGGAAAGCGCACGTCTGCGGCGAAGAGCGCGCTGCCGTCCAGCTTGGCGGGGGCGTCGAGCCGGGGCAGGGCCTCGCCGATCAGGCGATTGTCCTCATTGTCGCGCAGCGGTACCGGGTCCGGCGGCGTGTGGCCGACGGCGCTCTCGGCCAGCTCCGCGAAGGGAATGCGGTCGTTGCCGCGCCAGACGAAGCCCGCGCGCGCCTCCAGCGCCTCCCAGTCCGCGCCCCAACGCTCGGCCGCGGCCATGCTGAGCATGATCCGCGCCGCCGCGCCGGCCTCGCGCAGCGGCGTCTCGAAGGCGCGCACCGAGCTGGAGCCGGCGGTCAGCATCAGCGCGCTGCGGGTGGCGTAGCGGCGGGAGAGCCAGCGCCCCGCGCCCTGCAGGCCGGACGGCCAGCCGCTGTCGTCCGACGCCTGCTCGGCGAGGAGGCTGTTGGCGTAGAGCGGCGAGAGCGGCGCCGGCTCGACCGCCACGGTGCGCCAGTCCGCGCCCAGCTCGTCGGCGAGGATCTGCGGAAGCGCGGTCCAGCTGCCCTGCCCGAGCTCGGCCTGCGGCACGGCGACGACGACCCGCCCGTCGCGGCCGATCTTCAGGAAGGCATTGTAGACCGTCTCGCCCTCGCGCGCGGCGAGATTGGGCTCATAGGAGCGCGGCCAGAACTTCCAGGCGAGGAGCAGGCCGATGCCGACCCCGCCGCCGATCAGCAATTGCCGGCGGCTGAGGCCCCGCTTGATCCCGTCCCGCGCCATCGGGAGGGTGATAGAGGGGGAGGCCATCTGCGTCACCCTGAACTTGGTTCAGGGTCCAGAGGAATGCAGCGCTTCTGTGTTGGTGGTCGAGCCTCGAGCGGTCGTGCGGCGCGACCTTGGACCCTGAAACAAGTTCAGGGTGACGGCCTGCTCCTCGCCCCGACACTTGATTCCTCGCGCCATCTTCGGCACGGACGCCCCATGGCTGCCAGGATCTACCAGCGCGCGAAGAACGCCATGCAATCGGGCCGGGCCCGGGCGGGCGAGTGGATTCTCGAATTCGAATCCGCCCGCGCCCGGCGCCCCGATCCGCTGACCGGCTGGGCCGGCGGCGCGGAGACGCAGGAGCAGGTGAAGCTCACCTTCCCCACGCTGGAGGCGGCCCAGGCCTATGCGGCGAAGAACAATATCGACGCGCACGTCGTCCCGCCCGAAACGGCGACCCTCAAGCTCCAGGCCTACGCCGACAATTTCCGCTAGGCGCGAGCGAACGCTCAACGTCGTCGCGCTTCATCCAGGGCTCCGGCCTTCGCCGGAGCGCAGCGGAGTGTCACATTCGTACTCCGGCAAAGGCCGGAGCGTTGGCCGAGCTAGCCCAGCAAATCCCCCGCCAGCAACAGCAGCAACCTGACGTCGATCGCGCAGCCCTCGGCGCGCTTCGCCGCGACGAATTCGGCGATCCCGTCCAGCTTCACCCGGTGGACCAGGATGTCCTCGCCCTCCACGCCGCCGCCCTCGCTCACCTTCTCCAGCCCCTCGGCGCGGAGCAGGGTGAAGCCTTCGGTGACCATGCCGGGCGAGCTGTAATAAAAGCCGAGGTCGGTCATCCGCGCGGGGCGGTAGCCGGTCTCTTCCTCCAGCTCGCGGGCGGCCGCGCTCTCCGCTGCCTCGCTTTCGGTCTCGTCGCCGATCAGGCCGGCGGGCAGTTCGAGGCAGCGCCGGCCCAGCGGCACCCGATATTGCTCGACGAGCAGGACGTGGCCGTCGTCCACGGCGAGGATCACCGCGGCGCTGATGTTGCGGGCGCGGGAGACATATTCCCAGCGGCCGCGTGTCTTCGCGACGACGAAGCGGCCTTCCCAGACCACCTCCTCCGGCGCGTCGTGATCGGGCGCGCTCACAGCAGGATCACCCGGTCGGGCAGCTCGTCGGGATTGTCGTGGCTGGCCGGCAGGATGCGGTGCAGGACCGCGCCGACCTGCTCCACCGCGCGGGTCAGGCCCTCGCCCGGCCGGCCTTCCTTCATGGCGCCGACCAGGGCCGCCATCGCCTCGCCCCAGACGTCCGGCTCGACCTGCTCGGCGATCGCGCGGTCGGCGACGATCTCGGCGCGATGCTCCTCCAGCGAGAGGTAGATGAGCACGCCGGTGCGCCCGCGCGTCTTCAGCTCGCAGGTCGCGCGGAACAGTTCCACCGCGCGGCGATGGACGCGCCGGCTCTTGGTCTTGCCCGGCACCAGCGCGAGGCGCAGCGGCCGCCAGGTCAGCAGCAGCCGGACGAACAGGAAGGCCGCGGCCATCTTGGCGAACAGATAGAGCATGATCAGCCCGCGCGAGGGCGCGGCGTTCCAGCCGAGGACCAGGCCCATGGCCCAGTCCACCCAGCCCTGCGGCACCACCGCCCACCAGACCGGCACGAACAGCATGAGCAGGATCGCATAATGGAGCGCCGCGTCATGATAGGCGTCGGAGCGCCGGGCCACGATCGTCACGATCTCGCCGTCGCTCTCCCGCTCGGCCTTGGCCACCGCCGCGCTGACCCGCTGGAAATCCTCGTCGCCGAACCGCATCACCACCCCCCCGAGGCGCCGCCGCCGCCGCCCGAGCCGCCGCCGCCGGAAAAGCCGCCGCCACCGCCGCCGCCCCAGGAGGAGCCGCCGCCTTTGCCGCCGCCGCCCCAGGACGAGCCGCCGCCCCAGGAGCCGCCGCCTCCCCAGCCGCCCCAGCCGTCGTCCCAATCGTCCCAGCCGCGCTTGCGGCGGCCGTGGCGGGCGCCGGGGCCCCAGATCACGACCGGGCCGCCCCAGGGGCCCTTGCGGCCGCGATAGCGCTGGCCGCGCAGCCCGCTGCCGACCAGGCCGAAGACGATGAACAGGGTGACGCCGATCCAGAAGATGAGGGCGAAGGGGGCGCCGCCGTCGCCGCCGCCATCGCCTTCGCCGCTGCTTTGGCGCTCGTCCTGGCGCCGGTTCTCCGCCTGCTGGGCCTGGACCGCGGCCTGCTCCACCGCTTCGGGCGGGGCCTGCAGTTGGGCGATCAGCGCCTCCGTGCCGGCCCGGATCCCGCCGGGATAATCGTCGGCGCGGAAGCGCGGCTGCATCTGCTCGCGGATGATCCGGCCGGCGAGCGCGTCGGTGACGATCCCCTCCATCTGATAGCCGGTCTCGATCCTGATCTTCCGCTCCGCCCGGGCGACGAGCAGCAGCACGCCATTGTCGGCGCCGCGCTGGCCGAGCCGCCAGTGGCGCAGCAGCCCGTTCGCATATTCCTCGAGCGGCGTGCCGCCCAGGTCCGGCACGGTGGCGACGACGAGCTGGCGCGAGCTGGCGCGCTGCAGCGCCTCCAACCGCGCGCCCAGCGCCGCCTCGTCCGCGGGCGGGAGCATGTCGGCATTGTCCACCACCCGGCCGGTCAGCGCCGGATAGGCCGGGCCGCCCGTCGTCGCCTCGCTACCGCCGCAGGCCGCGAGCAGGAGCAGCAGGCAGAGCGCCAGGAAGGAGAGCGCCGCGCGCGGCGCCCGCGCCGCGATCATCGGCTGTAATTACCGAAATCCATGTTCGGCGCCCGTTCCGCGCCCTCGCTCGCCTCGAAGGGCTGGATCGGCTGCGACCCGTAGATGACGCGCGCGCCGATGATCGAAGGGAAGGTGCGGATGCGGGTATTATAGGCCTGCACCGCCTGGTTATAGTCGCGCCGGGCGACCGCGACCCGGTTCTCCGCGCCCTCGATCTGGCTGAGCACGGTCTGCACGAGATCGGTGTTGCGCTGACTCGGCGTCGCCTCGTTGGTGACGGTGACGCGCACGCCGCTGACCAGCGAGGAAAGCTGCCCCTGCGCCTCGGCGAACTGCCGCATCGCATTGGCGTCGCGCAGCTGGTCCGGGCCGATCTGGGTCTGGGCGGTGCGCGCCCGCGCCTCGGCGACGCCGATCTGCAGGGCGAGCTCCTGCTGGCCGTTGGCGCGGACCGCGCTTGCCAGGTTGGGCAGCAGGTCCAGCCGGCGCTGATACTGGTTCTCGACCTCGGCCCATTTCGCCTTGGCCTCCTCCTCCGCGCGCGGGATGGAGTTGATGCCGCAGGCGGACAGGAAGATCGTGAACACGGCCAGGACGGCGAGAACGCCAGTGCGCTTCATGGTGCACCCCTCCCTTCAAATCGGGCGTGAACGGACGTAAGCATTCCAAATCGCGTCCGCAACGGGGAGGATGTCATGTTGAGAGAGTTCCGGGATTTCATCGCGCGGGGCAATGTCCTCGACCTCGCCGTGGCCGTGATCATCGGCGCCGCCTTCGCGACCATCACCACCTCGCTGACCGAGGACATCATCATGCCGGGCATCGCCGCGATCTTCGGCGGGCTCGATTTCTCCTCCCACTTCGTGATCCTCGGCGAGATCCCCGCCGATTATCGCGGCTCGCTCACCGATTATGCGGCGCTCAAGGCCGGCGGCGTCGCCGTGCTCGGCTGGGGCCAGTTCCTGACGGTGGTGATCAACTTCATCATCCTCGCCTTCATCATCTTCCTGATCGTGCGCTCGGCGAACAGGCTGAAGCGCAAGCAGGAGGAGGCCGCCCCCGCGCCGGATCCGGCCGAGATCGTGCTGCTGCGCGAGATCCGCGACGAGCTGAAGAAGAAGGGCTGACGCTCATGCTCGTCCTCCTCGCGGCGGCGGCGGCCCTGGCGCCGGGGCCGCTGCCGGAGGACAGCCACTGGGCCCGGTTCAGCCGGATGCCGGCGCTCGGCCGGCCGGGGATCATCGTGCGCGTCGGCATCGTCGCGGACCGCGGGGACGACAGTCGCGACTATTGGTTCGAGCGGCGGCTGGTGATCCGGAGCCGGCGCCAGCCACCGGCCTGGGCCGACACGCGCCGCTGCCCCGGCGCGCGGACGCAGCTGGCGCGGCTGACGCGATTGCAGCCGCATTACGTCCCGCTCGGCGGCGAGGATGTGATGGACATCGTCGCCGACGGCAGCGTCTACAGCCTGGAAGCGCCGGTCGACGGCGGCAACGGCAATATGCGGATCGAAACCAGCTCGCGCGGGCCGATCAGGGCCTGGGTGGATGCGATGCTGGCCGCGCTCGAGCCCTGCTGGACCGCGGCGCGGCCCGTGCCGGCGCGGGTGCGCTGAACGCCGTCACTTCACATTAAGTCCCTGATCCCTATATAGGGCCTGCCGGTTTCGGCCGGCTATGGCGATAAATCGTGTCGTGCAATAGACACAGCGGACCCGGGGGCAGTACCCGGCGGCTCCACCACTTGACCCGGTCGGTCAGCCCGCATGAAGCGTGCCGACCGAGCGGCTCAGCTAGAGGGGCCGAACCAGGATCGACGTGTGTTGAAAAGCGGCGCCTTCGCCCGGAATGGGACCACCGCGACGGCCCATCACACAAGTGCCAACGACAACGAGGCGCTCGCGATTGCCGCGTAACGAGGTCCTCACGGACTAAGTTATATTGGACAAAAGCGCGGTTCGGGCCGCACCGGGCAACAGAAGCGGATTCCAGCGGTACGGGGAGCACCGGGCAACAGAAGCTCCCCACTTCTCTTCTGCATCTGGGCCAGGGTTCCGCGCCGGCGCGCGCGGGCCGGACGTTGCCGCCCGGTGGGCACGGGTGTAACGCCGGGCCATGACCCGCGCCCTGCTCCTCGCCTTGCTCGCCGTCCCCGCGCTCGCCGCCTGCGGCCAGGCCGAGGAGGAATCCACCGCCAACAAGGCCGCCCGCCTCGAGCGGGAGATTGGCGAGCGCGCCGCCGCCTTCAACAGCCAGGTCGAGAACGAGCTCGCCCAGACCGAGCAAAGGCTCGAGCGCGAGGCCGGCGAGGCGCTGAACAGCCTGAACGCGGTCGCGGGCAATGCCGCGGCCGAGGAGGCCCCGGCGGCGGCGGGCGCGGCGAACAAGCAGCGCTAGAGGTCGTAGTCAATTGACCAAGGCTTATTTGCGTGTGCTTTCATAGTCATCCCGGCGAAGGCCGGGACCCATGAACATTATCGGCCGAAAAAAGGGCGACCAGCACAACCGACTTTCCTTCAGTTTTCCGTGTGCATGGGTCCCGGCCTTCGCCGGGATGACTCCTTTTGACCGAGCCGCCCCAAGTTGACCGATCCACCCTAAGTCTCATCGAGTACGGATCCTAAAGGTCGTCCTCGGACAGGTCCCAGAACCAGATTTCGCCGCGTTCGAACCAGTCGAGCTGGCCACCCTTCAGCGCCATGCCGTTCCAGATGTCGATATGGTCGCCGCCGGACGGCCAGCCGTCCTTGATGAAGACGATGCCGGGCCGACCCGCATAATCGGCGCTGGTGGCGTGCTGTTTTTTGTCGACGGGGCCGACCAGAGCCGCCTGCGCCTCCAGCCATTCGGCCAGCTCCTGCGCGCGCAGGACATGGCGCGGCTGGTGGCCGAACCAGCAGGTCGCGCCGTCGAAGCCGGAAAGGTCGACGCCGGCGCCGCGCAGGGCCACGCCCATCCGGATCGCGCACTGATTCGCGAAGCTCTCGTCGCACGGCCGCACGGGCGCGGGATGATGCGCCCAGACCTGTCGCCAGTCGAGACTTGCCATCGTCTTCCCCCTCTTGGTCATGCGCCGTCCCCGCCGGACTCGGCATGGGCATTTATAGTATTCGAGTTCGACAGGGCCGCCTACGGATACTTGCGGGCAATGGCGGCCGCCGCGGTCCGTTCGCTTTGTCCGCCAGCGGACAGAGCGGGCAGTTTGTCCGGCGGTTTTTCCCAACATTTGGTCCATGCCGCCGCCTGCCCCGGGCCTGCTTCCCTCCTTATTTTCGGGATAGCACTGAAAAGTAACGGAATTCCGATTCTGGCACGGCCCGTGCTCACGAACCGGCATCAGGCGGGCCCGGTTGGTCCGCTTTGCCAAGGAGTGAGACGATGCACGCCAACGAATCCCTGATCGCCCGCGACGACACCTTCCTCGGCGTCTGCCAGGCCATTGGCGAGGATTTCGGCTTCAACCCGACCTGGCTGCGGCTCGCCTTCGCCGTGCCGGTGCTGTTCGCCCCGGTGGCCGCGCTCGCCGCCTATCTCGCGCTCGGCGTGATCGTCCTTCTCTCCCGCCTGCTCGCCCCGCGCCCGCGCCGCGCGGCCAAGGCGGCGCCGGCGGACCTGGCGCCGGCCGCGGACGGGCTGGACCAATATGCTTTGCCCATGGCCGCCTGAACGCCCTGGCCCGGCGGCACCGTCAGCCGCCGGGCCCGCGCAGCGCCGACCTGATCTCGAAGCCCTTGATCAGCCAATAGGCCGCGAACAGCCAGGTGCCCGCCACCTCGACGATCAGGGTCGTGTAGCCATTCTCCCCCGCCGGCCACAGCAGCGCCAGGGCGACCGCCGTGGCGGGCGTCGCCAGCATCGCCATGCCGAGCAGAAGGTAGATCCGCCCGAAGCGGCGGCGGCGTCCCTCGTCCTCGACGATGCACAGGGTGTCGCGCGCGCGGAACACGCAGACATAAGCGAGCATGACGAAGAAGGTGATCGCGCAGCCATAATGAAACCGGGCCGTCGCCGAGGCCGTGGGCAAGGCGCCCTCGGGCCATTCCATCGGAAACAGCGCGACGAGGACCGAGGCGATGCCGGCGACGTTGAGCGCCAGATCCTCCTGCAGCGAATGGCCGCGATAGAAGAACAGGAAGGCGCCGATCGCGCACAGCATCCCCACATAGGCGTCGCGCATCGTGCCCGCGCCGGGTTCGGCCGGGCTGGCGGCCGAGAAATGATAGTAGGCGCTGAGCGAGGCCTGGACGTTGTCGAGCCCGCCGCCGAGGATCAGCACGATCGGAAGGGCAAGGCCGAGCGCGCCGATCCCGTTGCGGAGGACGACATAGGAGGTCGAGACGCTGAGCGGATCGGCGGGCCTGCCGAGAATCTGTCTCTCGGCGGAGCGGAGCGTTCTGGCGATCCCGGTTCCCGGCGCCGCCCCGCCGGCATCGTCGCCGGACTGGTCGGGCCGGCCTGGTTGCGGCAATCGCGTGCTCACGCGCTCCACCCGGGGTTGGAGGGACATTATGTCCCGCCAGGATAAAGGCGCGGCGGGGCCGGATAAGCTAGACCTTGGCGCAGGTCGCGCGCGCGCCTCAGTCCATGCGGTAATGGCGCAGGATCGCCGCGATCGGGTCGGCGCGGTCGAGGTCGAGCGGCACGTCGACGGGGACGCCCGTGGCGCGATAGCCGCCCCGCGGCAGCCGGTCCGTGGCGGTGATCGTCGGCAGGCCGTAGCTGAAGCGCCATTCGCCCGCGCCGACGGTGAACATCACGACATTCTGGTAATCGGTCGCACCGGCGGTGTTGCGGCCGAAAATCGTCACCTTCGGGCTGCGCCGCACCGAGAGCAGGGCCGCCTCCGGCGCGCTCACCGTCTGGTCGTCGACCAGGAAGGCGATCCGCCCGGGCCGCGCGAAGAGGCGGGGCGGGGCGATCGTCTCCGCGAACAGGCGCTGCTGGTTGCGGGCGAGCGCGGCCTGCACCTCCGGCTGCGGCGCGATACGGACGAGCCGGCCGGGCGCGGCGCGCAGGCGGGCGAGCAGGTCGGCGAAGAAGGCGCGATCCTCGGCGCCCGCTTGCTGCGCCGCCATCCCTTCGACGACGGAGATGTTGAGCGGGCCGGACAGGATATAGGCGTCGGCCCAGCTCAGCGAGGGCGCCTCTTCCGAAGGCGCGTAATAATAAGGCGCGAGCGCGCCGATCATCGTGCTGGCGCCGCCGACATTGCCGCGCAGGTCGACGATCAGCAGGTCGCGCGCCTGGATGGCGGCCGCATGCGTCTCGAGCAGCCGGTCCAGCGCGGCGCGGTGGCCGGGATCGAAGCTGGGCAGGGACAGCAAAGCCGCCCGCTCGCCGAGCAGGGCGAAGGCCGGCGCGCCGGGATTGGCGGCGTCCAGCCGGTCCGGCGCGGCGCCGCGCCTGCCCCAGAGCAGGGGCGGCATGTGGAGGATCAGGCCGCGATGGAGGCGGGCCTCGTGCCGCCGGGGCGTGCCGTCCGCCTGGATCAGGGTCGCCTGATAGGCACGGCCCAGCCGGGCGAAATGCGCGACGATCCGGCCCCGGGGATGGGCGGCGTCGCCCTCGGTCGTCTCCACGGCCAGGAAGCGGCCGCGCCCGGGACCCGGGATGATAGCATAATCGCGGCCGGCCTCGAACCAGCGCCCGACGATCGGGTCGCCGCCGCGCGCCGCCGCCAGCGACGCATCGACCTCGGCCGGCGTGCGGCTCTCGGCGGGCAGGCGGCGGGCCTCGGCCTGGGCCGGCGAATAATCCGGCGTGTCGGCGACGAAGAGATGCGGGTCGTCGAAGAACGCCACATAGGCCTGGAGCAGGGCGAGGCAGGCCATGCGGTCGCCGGTGGCGCTGTGGGCGGTCAGCTGCCCGACCCGCTGCCGATAGGCGGCGAGCCGCGCAGGCGCGGGCAGGACCTCCAGCGTGTAGCCCGCATAATTCTCCTCATGCGCGCGCATGAGGGCGGCGAGAGCGGCGGCGCAGGACGGCGGCGCGGCGGGCGCCTGCACGGCGAGAGCGGTTGCGGCGATGGCGGCGACGAGCATCGAATCAAATCCCTCCCGGAAGTGGCTCTTCCATAGGACTATAGTTCGAAACGCACCATAGCGATCGCGAACCGGAGGGGCTGTACCGTGGTCACGGCGGACGGCGTCCTCGTCCTGACGCTGCGGCCGGACGCGGCGCCGCCCGCCCGCGCCTGAGCCCATTCCCCGGCATCCGTCGAAAAAATCCGCGCCGAGGCATCGGCGCCTGACCCGTTTCGCCGCGCCACCGCGCCTTTGTCTGCTGAGTGGAGTGGGCAGGGGCGTTTCGCGCCGCCACCCGCGATCGAGGGAGGACCGACATGCCGCAGACACCGCTGACGCCGCAGATCACCGTCAACACCACCGGTCCCGGCGCGCAATGGGCGCCCGCCATCGCCCGCCTGCCGGACGGCGGCTACATCATCATCTGGGGCGATTTCAACGCGGGCGCGATCTTCGGCCAGCGCTACAGCGCCGCCGGCGCCCCGGTCGGCGCGCAGATCCCGCTGAACAGCTTCGCCGGCGGCGCGCCGATCTGGCTCAGCGCCACCGCGACCGCCAATGGCGGCTTCGTGCTGACCTGGCAGGCCGGCGGCTTCGCCAGCGCCGACATCCACGCCCAATATTATACCGCCGCCGGCGCCTCGATCGGCGTCGAGTTCAAGGTCAACACGACCATTCCGAACGAGCAGTTCAATCCGCACGTCACCCAGCTCAGCAACGGCAATCTGCTCTTCACCTGGGACACGACCGCGTTCGACGTGCTGCAGGAGGTGCGCGGGCGCATCTACACGCCGACCGGCGAGTCGGTCGGGCCGGGCGACTTCGTGGTCAAGGCGATGTCGGCGGAAAGCGACCAGGGCGCCTCCTCGATCGCGCCGCTCGCCAATGGCGGCTTCGTCGTGGTCTGGCGGCAGGCGGCGCCGGCGGGCAGCGGCAATTTCGAGATTGTCGGCCAGCGCTTCGACAGCCTCGGCAACAAATCGGGCGGCGAATTCCAGGCCAATACGCAGATTACGAACAGCCAATATGGCGCGGACGTCGCGCAATTGAGCGACGGCAGCTTCGTCGTCACCTGGACCGATCCGGTGCCGAGCAATGGCGGCGGCCGCGTCGTCGCCCGCCACTATACCGCCGCCGGCGTCCCGATCGGCGGCGAGATCCTCGTCGCGAGCAAGGCTGCCGGCAGCTACGGCCAGACCGTCGTCACCGCGCTCGCCAATGGCGGCTATGTCGTCAGCTGGACGGAGGACAATGTGTCGGGCGGCGATCCCGTCATGGCCCGCGCCTTCGGTTCGAACGACGTGGCGCTCGACGCCGCCTTCGAGATCGCGACCTCCACCCTGTCGTCCAATTACTATTCCGACGGCGCGATCACGCTGACCAACGGCAATGTCGTCTTCGCCTGGGACGGGCCGAGCGCCGCCGGCAGCGGCCTGGGCTCCGAAGTCTATATGCGGGTCTATTCGTTCAGCGGCGGGACGGGGCCGACCCCGATCACCGGCACGACCGGGCCGGATGCGCTGACCGGCACCGCCGGCGCCGACGTCATCCAGGGCCTCGGCGGCAACGACACGCTCGACGGCCGCGGCGGCGCGGACCGGCTGGAAGGCGGCGCCGGCGACGATGCCTATCTCGTCGACAATGCCGGCGACGTCGTCGTCGAGCTGGCCGGCGAGGGCAATGACCGCGTCTATGCCGGCGCCGGCTATGCGCTCGCGGCTGGCGCCTCGGTCGAGACCCTGTCCACCGATTTCAACGCCGGCACCGCCGCCATCAACCTCACCGGCAACGAGCTGGCCAATGCGCTCATCGGCAATGCGGGCGCCAATGTGCTCAGCGGCGGGGCCGGCAACGACGTGCTCGACGGCAAGGAGGGCAATGACAGCCTCTACGGCGGCGCGGACCATGACAGTCTCTACGGCGGCCAGGGCAACGACCTGCTCTCCGGCGGCGCCGGCGCCAATTATCTCGCGGGCGGCGCGGGCGACGATCAATATGTCGTCGCGAGCGGCGGCGACCATATCGAGGAGGCCGCCGGCGAGGGCAATGACCGCGTCTATGCGGGCGTCAGCTATACGCTCGCCGCCGCCGCCTCGGTCGAGACCCTGTCCACCGATCTCAACGCCGGCACCGCATCGATCAACCTCACCGGCAACGGCCTCGCCAACAACATCATCGGCAATGCCGGCGCGAACCTCCTCAACGGCGCCGCCGGCAACGACATACTCGACGGCAAGGAGGGCAACGACACGCTCTACGGCGGCGCCGACAACGACAATCTCTACGGCCGCGAGGGCAACGACCTGCTCCATGGCGGCGCCGGCGCCAATTATCTCGCGGGCGGGCAGGGCGACGATCAATATGTCGTCGAGAGTGCCGGCGATTTTATCGAGGAGGCGGCCGGCCAGGGCAATGACCGCCTCTACGCGAGCCTGAGCTTCGCGCTCGCGCTCGGCGCCTCGGTGGAGACCATGTCCACCGCCGACAATGCCGGCACCGCCGCGATCAACCTCACCGGCAACGAGCTGGCCAACAATATCATCGGCAATGCCGGCGCGAACGTCCTGAACGGCGCCGCCGGCAACGACGTGCTCGACGGCAAGGAGGGCAACGACATCCTCCATGGCGGCCTCGGCGACGACTCGCTCTACGGCGGCACCGGCAACGACCAGCTCCATGGCGGCGCCGGCACCAATTACCTGGCCGGCGGGATCGGCGACGATCTCTATGTCGTCGACAACGCCGCCAACGCGATCGCGGAGGCGGCGGGCCAGGGCAATGACCGCGTCTATGCCGCCGCCAGTTACACGCTCGCCCTCGGCGTCTCGGTGGAGATCCTCTCGACCAGCGACAATGCCGGCACCGCTTCGATCGGCCTCACCGGCAACGAGCTCGCCAACACCCTGTTCGGCAACGCTGGCGCGAACGTCCTCGACGGCGGCGCCGGCGGCGACTTCCTCGAGGGCAAAGGCGGCGCGGACAGCTACGTCTTCACCACCGCGCTCGGGCCGAACAATGTCGACACGATCGCCGGCTTCCAGTCCGGCGTCGACCGGATCTGGCTCGACAATGCGGTCTTCACCGCGCTCGGCGCCTCCGGGGCGCTGAGCCCCAACGCCTTCGTCACCGGCAATGCCGCGGCCGACGGCACGGACCGGATCGTCTACAACAACGCCACCGGCCAGCTCTTCTACGATGCGGACGGCGCCGGCGGCGCCGCGGCCATCCTCTTCGCCACCCTGCAGGGCGCCCCCGCGCTCACCGCAACCGACTTTCTGGTGATCTAGCCAGAGATGCCGAGCGCAGCGCCCGCGCTGCGCGCAGAGCCATCGAAGGCCGGCCAGCCTGCGCCCGCAGGGCGACAGGACTGACGTCACGGGACAATGGTCCCGTGACGCCGCTCGCCCCCAGCCGCTCACGCCGCCGCGACGCCGTCCAGCACCCCGCCCCGCCGCCGCCACCTCGGCTTTAAACGCGGGATCGATCGACCGCTCCAGCTACACCCAGGACCGCGACACCTTGGCCCGCTCGCAGGCGAGCGTCTGGTTGCCGTTTTCGCGGAGGGCCTGGAAGAGGGCCGTGCGCCGGGCGGGGCTGGTTTTGTGGGACATGGAGCCTCCGAGGCGGAAAAAAAGGAGGCCATTCATATATAGCAAGGCGGGGCCCGTATGAAAACGCGCGATGCTGGGCGCGGCGGTGCTGCCCAAAGTCCAGCCCTACTGCGTCGCGTGTCGGCGGCGGCCGGACGCGATGAGAGGAGAAATCGCCGTAGCAAATATGGAAAGTGCGATCTCTAGAGGCGCGAGGCTGCATCGTTACTTTAGGTTAATGAAAATTGACTCGACCGGCTTTTGTTTGAAATATTATGATCCCGAGTCGGTAAGACGTTGCTTTGCATGGTCCTCGATCGAATGGGACGCCTGCCATGGACGACATCTACGCCATAGTCCTCGACCACCAATTGGAGGATGAGGACACCAATTATCTGGATCTATTGGACAGCGCCGAGACTCTCCAGGGTCTCACCGATGAGCCGGAATGGAATCCACACGGCGACTATGACTCCGTCTTGAAGGCGGAATTCCAGATCGAGCGCCTGTCCGACATCACCATCCGGAACATGACGGGTGGCGAGGATATCGACGGCGCCCGCTGCAAGCTGGAGGCGAACTGATGGCAAGGCTCCGGCTCCTCGCCTCGCTCGGCCTGCTGTGCGTCACCACGGCCTGCGTTCATGATGCGGCGCGAACCCGCTGGGCAAAAGGCTCTGCTCCGCTGGACGAGGACCCGAGGCCGACACTCTCCATCTCCTCGGCGGCCGCGGAACCGCCGGCGGCAGTGAGGCTGCGCGATCTCCCCGAGCGCACCGGGGCGGCCGTCGCCGCGGCGCTCGCGGCGAGAACCAATGATCTGCCGCAATATCTTGCCGCGCTCGGCGAGCCGATCGGCGCGCGCAACGCCCTCAACCAGGATCGGACCCGGCTTCCCCGCGTCATCGCCATCGATGTCTCACCGTCCGGATTCTCCGCGACCGATCGATTGATGCGCACCCAGGTGACCATGGCGCCGGTGAATTTCCGCTTCGTCGGCTACACGCTCGCGCAATCCGAATATCAGACCATCGATCTGGAAAGCGTGACGAGCAGTGCCACCACCTCGGCGAACCTGACGCTCAGTCCGTCGCTCGGCAATGTGATCGAGGGCGTCGAAGCGGGCATCAGCACGGAACGGTCGCGGGAATCCGCCTACACCAACAGGCAGCGCTTTCGCGATCTCAGCGTGTCCTTCACGCCGGAGCGCGTGACCGTGACCCGGGACGGCGCGCCGGGGATCGATCTCTACGGCGTGACCCTGCTCAAGGCATCGGTGCGCCCCATCGACGCCGGCCCGACGGTCACGGAGACCTTCGTGACCGCCTACAAGGTCGCGAATGAAGCCAACGGCCAGGATCTTCCTGCCGGAGAGGCCAGCATCACGCTCAGCCAGGACCGTATCTGGAGCGCGCAACCGCTGATGGTCTGCGCACGCCTCGATTATGTCGTCAGGGACGTGACGAGCGGGGGAGAATTTGTCGACGAAGGCCTGCAGGTGGCGCGTGAAAGGTGGGGCTCGAGCGACGTCGGTCTCTACACGCTGGTGCCGGAGGAAGAAGTCGAAGTCGCGCGCTACGCGCTCGTGCATCCGTCGGGCTTCCTCCTGAGGATCGGCGCGGCGGGCGAGGCGCGGCGTTTCTCCTTCTCCAACCTGCGGGATGCGACGGCCTTTCTCGCATGGCTCAAGCGAACCCAGGCCACCCAGGTCGGGCCCCGACCACTGTGGGTTCGGAACGGCCAACGCCTCGCCGGTGCCGACAACAGCGAGATCCGGATCCAGCGCCTCTCGGGCGGCGGCGAGCCGCTCGAACCCGACACGGTGGCCAATCTTTGCAGGCATCTGCCGCCACGCGGCTAGGTGATCGTCAGTCGCGGCCGCCGCAAGGAACGGCCCCGCGTCACGGCGGGGCCTTGCTTTCTGCTTGGCTGAGCGTGGTACAATCGGGGTCGCTACGGCCTCCCCACCGGGCCGGCCGTTGCCGCCCAGACCCTCGCCGTCCCACCTAATATTCGATCGGCCACCAATAGCCGCCGCCGCAATAGGCGATCAGCTCATATTGCGCATAAGCGGTATATTCGCCCGTATGATAGCTATAGCCCGGACCAGTCCAGAAGCAGTCGCCCTGGGTGAAGCCGACTTCGGTCGTATAAGTCGCGTCGCTATAATAACGGATATTATAGACGGGCTCGCCCTGCTGCTGGGCGAGAGCGGGGCCAGGGGCTGCGGACAAGGCGGCCGTCAGGGACAATGCGAGCGCAAGTCTAAAGGCCTTCATCATGATCCTCTCCCTTGGATGCGACCCCTGATTTCGAGTCGTCGCGAGCAGGATATGGATTTTTACTGACTGGGAACAGCGCTCTTCTGTCGCGGTCGGGAAGAGGAGTCGAAGAATCATCGGGCCGCGAAGACCGGCAAAAGAAAAGGCCCCGCATCGCTGCGGGGCCTTTCTTGTTCGATGCTGGCCGCGCGGCGATCAGTCGTCATCCCGCGTCAGGAACGCAGGCGCGAACTCAGGCTCGGGCCCGTTATCGTCGCGCTCCCGGCGCGGACCGCGGTCGCCGCGGGGGCCCCGGTCGTCCCGGTCGCCACGGGGACGGTCGTCGCCGCCCTCGCGGCGCGGGCCACGGCCTTCGCCATCCCGGCGCGGGCCGCGGTCGCGGCCGCCGCGGCCGCCGTCACGGCCACCGCCGTCGCGGCGAGGGCCCCGGTCACGGTCGCCGCGCTCGCCGCGGGGACGCTCCTCGCGGGGCGGGCGGGTGTCCTCCAGCTCGGCGCCGGTCTCCTGGTCGACGACGCGCATCGACAGGCGGACCTTGCCGCGCGGATCGATCTCGAGGACCTTGACCTTGACCTCCTGGCCCTCGGCGAGCGCGTCGCGGACATTCTCGACCCGCTCGTTCCTGATCTCCGAGACGTGGACGAGGCCGTCCTTGCCGCCCATGAAGTTCACGAAGGCGCCGAAATCGACGATGTTGACGACCTTGCCCTCGTAGATCTTGCCGACTTCCGCCTCCTCGACGATCCCGGCGATCCACTTGCGGGCCGCCTCGATCTGGGTGAGGTCGGAGGACGAGATCTTGATCACGCCCTCGTCGTCGATGTCGACCTTGGCGCCGGTGGTGGCGACGATCTCGCGAATCACCTTGCCGCCGGTGCCGATCACGTCGCGGATCTTGTCCTTGGCGATCTGCATGGTCTCGATCCGCGGCGCGTGAGCCGACAGCTCCTCGCGGGTGTGGTCGAGCGCCTTGGCCATCTCGCCGAGGATGTGGGCGCGGCCCTCGCTGGCCTGGGCCAGGGCGACGCGCATGATCTCCTCGGTGATGCCGGCGATCTTGATGTCCATCTGCAGCGAGGTGATGCCCTCGCTGGTGCCCGCCACCTTGAAGTCCATGTCGCCGAGATGGTCCTCGTCGCCGAGGATGTCGCTGATCACCGCGAAATCCTTGCCTTCGAGGATCAGGCCCATGGCGATGCCGGAGACCGGGCGCTTCAGCGGCACGCCGGCATCCATCATCGACAGCGAGCCGCCGCAGACCGTCGCCATGCTTGACGAGCCGTTGGACTCGGTGATGTCGGAGAGGACGCGGATCGTGTAGGGGAAGTCCTCCTTCGACGGCAGCACCGGGTGCAAGGCGCGCCAGGCGAGCTTGCCGTGGCCGACCTCGCGCCGGCCCGGGGCGCCGAAGCGGCCCACTTCACCGACCGAATAAGGCGGGAAGTTGTAGTGCAGCATGAAGCGTTCGTAGGAGAGGCCGGTCAGGCCGTCGATCATCTGCTCGCTGTCCTTGGTACCCAAGGTGGTCGTGCAGATCGACTGGGTCTCGCCGCGGGTGAACAGGGCCGAGCCGTGGGTGCGCGGCAGGAAGCCGACCACCGCCTCGATCGGGCGCACGGTCTTGGTGTCGCGGCCGTCGATGCGGCGGCCGTCCTTCAGGATCGCGGTGCGGACGATGTCCGCCTCCAGCTTCTTCACCAGCTTCAGCGTGCCGAGATATTCCGCCGGGTTGCTCTCGGCCAGGTCGGCCAGGCTCTCGCGGGCCTTGGCGCGGGCGTCGTTGATCGCATTCTGGCGCTCGGCCTTGTTGGTCAGCTTGTAGGCCTTTTCCAGGTCCTTGCCGATCAGCTCCTTCAGCTTCTTCTTGGCGGCCGACTGGTCGGCGACCGGGGCGAGCTCCCAGGGGTCCTTGGCGGCCTTTTCGGCGAGCTTGATGATCGCGTCGATCACCTTCTGGCTCTCCTTGTGCGCGAACATGACCGCGCCGAGCATGACCTCTTCGCTGAGCTCCTTGGCCTCGGATTCGACCATCATCACCGCGTCGTGGGTGGCGGCGACGACGAGGTCGAGCTCGCCTTCCTTCACCTGGTCCATGCTCGGGTTCAGGATATAGTCGCCGTCCTGGTAGCCGACGCGCGCCGCGCCGATCGGGCCCATGAAGGGCACGCCGGAAATGGTCAAAGCCGCGGAGGCCGCGATCATCGCCAGAATGTCGCTCTCGGTCTCCCCGTCATAGGAGAGCACCTGGGCGATCACGTTGATCTCGTTATAAAAACCCTCCGGAAAGAGGGGCCGAATCGGCCGATCGATCAGGCGGCTCGTGAGCGTCTCCTTCTCGGTGGCGCCGCGCTCGCGCTTGAAAAAGCCGCCCGGGATGCGCCCGGCGGCCGAGAATTTCTCCTGATAGTGGACGGTCAGTGGGAAGAAGTCCTGCCCTTCCTTGACGCTGCGCGCGGCGGTCACCGCGCAGAGGACGACGGTCTCGCCATAGGTCGCGAGCACCGCGCCGTCGGCTTGGCGGGCAACGCGGCCCGTTTCGAGGGAGAGGGTCTTGCCGCCCCACTCGATTTCAACTTTCTTCATGTTAAACATCTGATTTCCTTAAACTCCCGCGGCCGGATGCAGCGGGGGCCTCTGTGCGGGCCCTCATGCCCGCGTCGTTCCGGACCCCTATGGTCCGTCTCCGCCGCCCACCGGATTGCGGGCGCCGGATATGCGAAGCGGCCCGCTGAGGGCCGCTTCAGGGTCGTTACTTGCGAAGGCCCAGCTTCGCGATCAGGGCGGTGTAGCGCGCATTGTCCTCGTGCTTCAGATAGTCGAGCAGCGAGCGGCGCTTGTTGACCAGCATGAGCAGGCCGCGCCGGCTGTGATTGTCCTTGGCGTGGGTCTTGAAATGCTCGGTCAGGTTCGTGATCCGCTCGGTGAGGATCGCGACCTGCACCTCGGGCGAACCCGTGTCGCCCTTCGACTGGGCATTGTTCTGGATGATTTCCTGCTTGCGCTCGGCGGTTACCGACATCATCTGCTCCTTCATTCGTTACAGGTTGAAGCCGCGCACCACCCGGAGTTCGTCCCCGGCGAGTTCCACGAGCGCGACGGGCGTGTCGCCCGAAATCGCAAGATGGAGCCCCGGCTGTGCGGCGATCCCGATCAACTTGCGCCCCTGGCGGAGCGCCCCTGCCTGATCGGGAGTGACGGGAAGAGCCGGGATGTCGTCCAGCCCCGCCGTCAGCGGCAGGAGGTGTTCTTCAAGGCTGCGCGCCTTAGCGCTTTGCGCCAATTTGTCCAGCGAAATCGCCCCGTCCAAGGTGAACGGGCCGGCCTTGATGCGACGCAACATGGTGACGTGGCCGACACTATCAAGGGCATAGGCGATGTCGCGCGCGAGGCTGCGGATATAGGTGCCCTTGGAAACGCGGGCGGTGAGGGTAACAAAATCCTCCCCGGAACGGGGAGGGGGACCGTCCGCAGGACGGTGGAGGGGTCGACCCGCGTCAGTGCCCGATCCCTCCGCCACGTCGCTGCGCGCCGCAGTCCCCCTCCCCGTTCCGGGGAGGATTTTGAGCGAATGCACCGTCACATCCCGGCTCGCCAGAGCGACCTCCTCACCCGCCCGGGCCAGCGCGTAAGCCCGCTTCCCGTCCACCTTCAGCGCGGAATAAGCCGGCGGCACCTGCGCGATCGGGCCGGTGAAGCGGGGAAAGACGGCCTCCGCCTCCGCCAGGGTCGGGCGCTTTGCCGACGTCGCCACGACCTCGCCCTCGGCGTCCAGCGTGTCGGTCTCCGTCCCGAACGCGATGGTGAAGTCGTAGACCTTGTCCGCGTCCAGCATCCGCCCGGAAAGCTTGGTCGCCTCGCCCAGCGCCACCGGCAGCACGCCGCTGGCCAGCGGGTCGAGCGTGCCGCCATGGCCGACCTTGACCCTGGCATAGCCGCCTTCGCGCAGCGCGCGCTTCACCGCGCCGACCACCTGGGTGGAGGTCGGGCCTATGGGTTTGTCGATGATGAGCCAGCCGTTGAGCACGGCGGCGGCTTAGCGGCGCTTGACGCCCCTGTCAGCGTCGTCGTCCGCGTCGACGTCGCGGACATAACCGCGGATCTCGGGCGCCGGGATGGGCTGCGCCGGCGCGGGCGGAACCTCGACGCGGCCCGTGGCGATGAGCGCGAAAGCGGTGAAGAGATTGCTGACCATGTGACGACTCCCCCGAGACTTGAGTCGGATATGGGAAGCTTTCGCGACGGTTCAATGACTCATTCGGCCGCTTCGGCGACGGCCGCGGCGGCCCTGGTCAAGGCGAGGCGGAGCTGCTCGCCGCTGCCCTCCGCGAGCTTCTCCATGAAATGGCGGCGGCAGAGCGAGATGTAGCGGTCATTGCCGCCGATCTCGACCGAGGCGCCCTCGGCGACCGCATTGCCGTCCGCGTCGACGCGCAGGTTCATCGTCGCCTTGCGGCCGCAATGGCAGATGCCCTTCAGCTCGACCAATGTGTCGGCGAGGGCGAGCAGATGGGCGCTGCCCTCGAACAGGTTCGCCTGGAAATCGGTGCGCAGGCCGTAGGCCAGGACGGGAATGTCGAGCTCGTCGCAGATCGAGCAGAGCTGCACGACATGGGCGCGGGTCAGGAATTGCGCCTCGTCGACCAGGATGCAGTGCAGCTTGCGCTTCTTCAGCTCCTCCTCGACCTCGTCTCGGATGTCGGTGCGCGCGTCGTAGAGCCGCCCGCCGGTCCTGAGGCCGATGCGCGAGGCGATCGTGCCGGTGCCGGCGCGGTCGTCGAACGCCGCCGTCCAGAGCATCGTCTCCATGCCCCGCTCGCGATAGTTGAAATCGGCCTGCAGGAGCGTGGTCGATTTCCCCGCATTCATCGAGGCATAGTAGAAATAGAGCTTGGCCACGCCGGGAGTTTAGCGTTCCGGCGTGGCTTGGGAAGACCGATCAGTTGCGGCGCGAGGGCGGTCCGTCCGAGGCGACGACGCTCGACACCAGGCAGCGCCAGCCGTCGGCGACGACCGCGCTGTTGCGGTCGAAATAGCCCCCTGGCGAGGCGATCAGGCGCAGCGGCGCGGTCGCGGTCAGGCGCGGGCATTCATCGAGGGTGCGCGCATAATACCAGCGGCCGTCATAGGCGCGGATGAAGACGCCCTGGCGCGGGTCCGGAACGGTCTCGAGCAGGCTGGCGATGTTGCGGATCCGCTGCTCGGGCGCCGGCTGGTTGTCGGCGGCGAGCGCCGGGGCGGCGGCGGCAAGAAGGGTGGCGGCAATGGTGAGGCGGGCGATCATCTCTTCCTCCTGTTCGCGTGCGGCTCGGCCTTAGTGTCTCAAGCCTGAACGGCGCCTGAGCGAGACCATTCCGAGGCGAGGATCGAGAACAGAACGGTGTCGCGCACATGGCCGTTCCAGGTGATCCGGTCCTCGCGCAGCACGCCCTCGCGCACGGCGCCGATCTTGCCGAGCGCCGCCTGGCTGCGGCCGTTGCGTGAATCGACCCGGAACTCGATCCGGCGGAAGCCGCAGGCGAAGGCGCGCGCGAGCATCAGATCCTTCACGATGCGGTTGAAGCCGGTGCCGCGTTCGGCGGGGACATAATAGGTGCTGCCGATCTCGAGCACCATCCGGTCGCGGTCGATGCCCATATAGCTGGACATGCCGACCAGCCGCTCGCCCCGGCGCAGCGCGAAGCTGTACCAGTCGGGCCGCGCCAGCATGGCATCGAAATTGGCGTCGAACCGGTCGGGATCATAGGAGGTGGAGTAGATTCGCCAGATCTCCAGATCCTCGGCGCAGGCGGCCTTCAACGCGGTCCGGTGCGCCTCGGTCAGCGGCTCGAGCCGGACATCGCCGGCGGCCATCGGCGTGCCGAGGAGGTCGGCCGCCATCTAGCTGATCCAGGTGTCCGCGACCGCGACCACCGCCCAGCGGCCCTCGCGGCGCTGGAGGGCGTAGAGGCTGCCATTGCCGCAGGTCGTGCCGCAGGCATAAGCGGTCTCGACGAAGGCGGCGTCGCCGGCGAAGGCCGGGGCGGACAGCTGGAGCGGGGCGCAGCCGCGGTCCCGTTCGTCCTGCAGCTGCATCGGCGGGGCGACCAGGGCCTCGTCCACCATGGCGACGGCCGGCGCGGCCCCGCCGCGCGCCGCCTCGGCGCGGAGCGCGTCGAGGCGCTGCGCGAGATCGGCCGGCACCGGTGCCGGCAGGACGACGGGCGGCGGCCGCTCGCGGCGGCGGCGCTGGCCGTCGGGGCGGAACTGGGGCGGCGGGCGCACCGTCGCCGGCGCCTCGGGCACATGCCACTGGAAGAAGATGCGCACCGTGTTCGGCGGCATCATCGGATTGTCCTCGCCAGCGGCCACGGGGGGACCGGCCAGAGCGGGGACGACGCAGGTCTGCGCCGCGCTTTCGGGGCCGCGCATCGACGCCTGGTGGGCAAGCACCGCCGCGATCGCGGCGCGGGTGTCGGCCTCGCCGCCGACCGGGGCCTGGACGGGAGTGTCCTGGGCGTGGACCGGCTGGGCGAGCATGGCGGCGGCGAGCGAAAGCGACAGGAACCTCATGGCAGACCAATCGCGCGGCGGATGGGGTGTGGCAAGGGGAAAGGGCGCCGCCCGGCGGTAATGGGGGCAGGCTAGCGTTCTTCGTCGCCGTCCAGGTCGCGCGCCACCGCGGGGGAGCGGAGCAGGGCGTCGATATGGCTGCCCTCGTCGAAGCTCTCGTCGAGCAGGAATTTGAGCCGCGCCGCATATTTGGTGTTCACGCGGCGCGCGACCTCGCTCTGCAGATAGGCGGTGTTGGTGCGCAGCGCCTTCAGCACGAGCTCGGCATCCGCGCCAAGCAACGGGATGACGAAGGCGGTGGCGTGCCGGAGGTCCGGCGACATCCTGACCTCGGTGACCGAGACCGGGTGGCTGGCCAGCACCTCGTCATGCACGTCGCCGCGCATGAGGATGTCGCTCAGGGCGTGGCGCACCTGCTCGCCGACCCGCAGGAGTCGGACGGAGCGGCCTTCCGGGGTTTCGTTGTGACGGGCCATCAGCTTTTCACCAGCAGCAAAGCGGCAATCGGAACGAAGAAGAGCGCGAGCGCGCTGAACAGGTTGGCAGCGCAACAGCCCGGGATGACGTGCCGGGCAACCGCGTCAGCCTTGCGATCGAACGCCGCCTGGTCTTCCTCGTCCCGCGTCAAAGCGTCCGTTCGCGCTCCTCGACTTCGAACGTCTCGAGGAAGTCGCCCGCCTTGATGTCGGTATGGCCCTCGAAGGTCACGCCGCATTCCAGGCCCGCGCGGACCTCCGGCACGTCGTCCTTGAAGCGCCGCAGAGAGGCGATCGAGCCGACATAGATGATCACGTCGTCGCGCATGATGCGCGCCTTCAGCGCCTTGCGGATGAAGCCCTCGGTGACCAGCAGACCGGCTGCCTTGCCATGCTTGCCGGCGGAGAAGACCTCGCGGATCTCGGCGCGGCCGACGACATTCTCCACGATCAGCGGGCCGATCTTGCCGGCCATGGCCGCTTTCACCGCGTCGGTGAGATCGTAGATCACGTCATAATATTGCATGGCGACGCCCTGCCGCTCGGCGATCTCGCGCGCCTTGGCATTGGCGCGGACGTTGAAGCCGATGATCGGCGCGCCGGACGCACCGGCGAGCGTGACGTCGCTCTCGGTGATGCCGCCGACGCCGGCGTGAAGCACGCGCGCCTTGATGTCCTCGTTCGAGATCCTGTTGACCGCGTTGACGATCGCCTCGACCGAGCCCTGCACGTCGCCCTTGATGACGAGCGGGAACTCGACCGCCTGCTTCTCGCGGAGCGCGGAGAACATCGTGTCGAAGCTGGCCGGCGCGTTGGTCGTGCGCTTGGTGTCGATGACGCCCTGGCGATAGGCGGCGACCTCGCGGGCGCGCGCCTCGTTCTCGACGACGCTGAGCACGTCGCCGGCGCTCGGCACGCCGCCGAGGCCGAGCACCTCGACCGGGAAGCTCGGCGGGGCCTCCTTCACCTGGCGGCCATGATCGTCGATCATCGCGCGGACCTTGCCCGAGATCGGGCCGGCCACGAAGATGTCGCCGACGCGCAGGGTGCCGCGCTGGACGAGCACGGTGGCGAGCGGGCCGCGGCCCTTGTCGAGCTTGGCCTCGACCACGGCGCCCTCGGCCGGACGGTCGGGATTGGCCTTGAGCTCGAGCAGCTCAGCCTGGAGCTGGATCGCCTCCAGCAATTTGTCGAGATTGGTCTTCTTGAGCGCCGAGACCTCGACGTCCTGGACGTCGCCGCCCATGTCCTCGACCACGACCTCGTGCTGCAGCAGCTCCTCGCGGATCTTCTGGGCATTGGCGCCGCCCTTGTCGATCTTGTTGATCGCCACGATCATCGGCACGCCGGCCGCCTTGGTGTGGTTGATCGCCTCGATCGTCTGCGGGCGCAGGCCGTCGTCCGCCGCCACCACCAGGATGACGATATCGGTGACGTTGGCGCCGCGGGCGCGCATCTCGGTGAAGGCCTCGTGGCCCGGCGTGTCGAGGAAGGTGACCTTCGACTTATCCGGCAGCGCGACCTGATAGGCGCCGATATGCTGGGTGATGCCGCCGGCCTCGCCGGAGACGACGTTCGCGCCGCGGATCGCGTCGAGCAGCGAGGTCTTGCCGTGATCGACATGGCCCATGATCGTGACCACCGGCGGACGCGGCTTCAGCGTCTCGGGCGCATCGACATCCTCTTCATGCTGGATGTCGACGTCGCTTTCGCTGACGCGCTTGATATTGTGGCCGAACTCGGTGACGAGCAGCTCCGCCGTGTCCTGGTCGATCACCTCGTTCACGGTGACGGGCATGCCCATCTTGAACAGCGACTTCACCAGATCCGCGGCCCGCTCGGCCATGCGGTTGGCGAGCTCGCCAACGGTGATCGCGTCGGGCACCACCACATCGCGGACCTGCTTGGCGCTCGGTCCGCTCGACATGTGGGATCTCTTCTCCTTCTCGCGGGCGCGGCGCAGCGCGGCGAGGGAGCGGGCGCGGGCATCGCCGTCGTCGCCCAGAGCGCGGCTGACGGTGAGCTTGCCGGACTGGCGGCGGTCGTCGCGGCCGCGGCTCGGGCGCGCGGGCTCGGGGCGGCGCGGGGCCGGCGCGGCGTGGCCGTGGCGCGGACGGGGACGCTCGTCCTCCTCGGCGGCGGCGGGCGTCGGCTGGGCCGGCGCGGGGGCGGGCTCGGCGGCGCGGCGCGCTTCCTCCTCGGCGGCGAGGCGGGCGGCTTCGGCGGCGTCTTCCTCGGCCTTGCGATTCTCCTCGGCGCGGCGCTTCTCGTCCTCGCTCGAGGCCCTGGCCTGGGTCTCCTCGCGGCGGCGCGCTTCCTCGAGCGCCTGCATCCTCTGCTCTTCGGCCTCGCGCATCAGGCGGGCGGAGCGCTCCTGCGCGGTCTCGCTGCTGGCGGGGCGCGGGGCCGGCTTCGGCGCCGGCGGGGGCGGCGGCGCGGCGACCACCGGCTCGGGCGCGGCGACGACGGGCTCGGGCTTCGGCGCCTCGGCCTCGCCCGGGCGGCCCAGGATGCGGCGCTTCTTCACCTCCACGACCACGGTGTTCGAGCGGCCATGGCTGAAGCTCTGCTTCACCTTGCCGGTCTCGACCGTGCGCTTCAGGCCCAGCGGCGCCCGGGTGCCCAGCTTCGGCTTGTCAGTCGTATCGCTCACTCAAAATCCTCTATTCTACATCCGCAGCCGAAGCGCCCGGCATCGGTGCCGTCGCGGCGCTTAGCCTATCCTCACGTCCGATAAAAGCGCGCCACCGTTCGAGCGCGTGGTTCACGCGCGCCGCCGCGGCCCGATCGATGATGGCGACATGTACCACATTCTCGCGGCCCAGCGCCAATGACAATATGGTCCTCCCTTCGGGGAAAACCAAGCCTTGCGCGCCACTTCCTTCCCGCTCGGTGCCGACCCGCCAGGCCTGGTCCAGCTTGCGCCGGCCTTCCTCGCGCGCGTCGGCGGCATGGATCAGCAATTCGACCTGGCCGCGGCGCGCCGCGACCTCGATCTTCTCCGAGCCCAGCAGCAGGTTGGAGGCGCGCGCCTCCAGCCCCAGCCGGTCCAGCACCGCCTGGCGCAGGGCCGCCTCGATCCGCGCGCCGAGATCGGCGGGGACCTGCACGTCGCCGGTCTTGAACGCCCGCGCCAGCGCGCCCTTCAATTTGCCCTTCGCATTGGCCGCGTCGAGCGTCGACCGGTCCACGCCGATCCAGGCGCCGCGGCCCGGGGCGCGGGCGCGCACGTCCGGCGCGACCTGGCCGTCCGGGCCGAGGGCGAGGCGCAGCAGCGCGTCCCGGGCGGCATGGTCGCCGCTCAGGATGCACTTGCGCTCGGGCGTGTGGGCGCTCTTGGCCCGGCCCCCGGCCTTCGCCGGGGTTCGCGGCTGATCGCTCAGCCGCTCATTGGGAGGTTTCCGCAACCGCGTCCTCCCCTTCATCCTCGGACCCCGACGCGGATGCGTCATCGTCTTCAAACCAATGCGCGCGGGCGGCCATGATGATCTCGTTGCCCTGCTCGTCGCTGAGGCCATATTCGGCGAGCACGCCGCCTTTGTCCTCCGGCCGGTTCGACTCGCGCTGGCGGCGCTGCTCGGGCCGCTTCTTCTGCACCAGCTCGTCGGTGGCGAGATCGGCGAGATCGTCGAGCGTCTTGATGCCCGCCTTGCCGAGCGTCACCAGCATCGCCTCGGTGAGATAGGGCATCTCCGCCAGGGCGTCCTCGACGCCGAGGCCGCGGCGCTCCTCGCGATGCGCCTCTTCCTGCCGCTGCAGCGCTTCCTGCGCGCGGCTCTGCAGCTCGGTGGCGAGCTCGTCGTCGAAGCCCTCGATCGAGGCCAGCTCGTCGAGCTCGACATAGGCGACCTCTTCCAGCGCGCCGAAGCCCTCGGCGACGAGCAACTGGGCGAGCGTCTCGTCCACGTCCAGCTCGTTCTGGAACAGCTCGGAGCGCTCGACGAACTCGCGCTGGCGCTTCTCGCTCGCATCCTGCTCGGTCATGATGTCGATCGCCGAGCCGGTCAGCTGACTGGCCAGGCGGACATTCTGGCCGCGGCGGCCGATGGCGAGGCTGAGCTGGTCGTCGGGGACGACCACCTCGATCCGGCTCTCCTCCTCGTCGATGACCACGCGCGACACCGTCGCCGGCTGCAGGCCGTTGACGACGAAGGTGGCGAGATCCTCGCTCCAGGGGATGATGTCGATCTTCTCGCCCTGCAGCTCCTGCACGACCGCCTGGACGCGCGAGCCCTTCATGCCGACGCAGGCGCCGACCGGGTCGATCGAGCTGTCATGGCTGAGCACGCCGATCTTGGCGCGGCTGCCCGGATCGCGGGCGGCGGCCTTGATCTCGATGATGCCGTCGTAAATCTCCGGCACTTCCTGCGCGAACAGCTTCTTCATGAAGTCCGGATGGGCGCGGCTGAGGAAGATCTGCGGCCCGCGATTCTCGCGGCGCACGTTGAGGATCAGGCTGCGGGTGCGGTCGCCGACGCGCAGCACCTCGCGCGGGATCTGCTGGTCGCGGCGGATGACGCCCTCGGCGCGGCCCAGGTCGACCACGACATGGCCGAATTCGACGCGCTTGACGACGCCGGTGATGATCTCGCCGGCCCGCTCCTTGAACTCCTCGTACTGGCGCTCGCGCTCGGCGTCGCGGACCTTCTGGAAGATCACCTGCTTGGCGGCCTGGGCCGCGATTCGGCCGAACTCGATCGGCGGCAGCGGATCGACGATGAAGTCGCCGATCGCGGCATCCTTCTGCAGCTTCTGCGCGTCCTCGAGGCCGACCTGCTTGAAATAATCGTCGACCAGTTCGACTACCTCGACGACGCGCCACAGGCGCAGGTCGCCGCTGTTCGGGTCGAGCTTGGCCCGGATGTCGTTCTCGGCGCCGTAGCGGGCGCGGGCGGCGCGCTGGATCGCATCCTCCATCGCCTCGATCACGATCATCCGGTCGATCAGTTTCTCGCGCGCGACGGCGTCGGCGATCGCGATCAGTTCGGCCTTGTTGGCGGAAACGGCGCCGGGCGCCGGGGCTTGCGTTGCCATGAGGTCAGTCCTGTCCTTCGTTCACTTCTTCGATGGAATCGGCGCCTTCCGCGGAAAGCGGGGCGGTCGCCTTGATGAGCTTGTCGGTCAAGATCAGCTTGGCCGAATGGAGCGCCGCGCGGGGCACCAGGGTCTCGCCGAGGCCGGGCACGTCGATGCGCACTTCGTCGCCGTCGATCCCGAGCAACGTCCCGGCGAGCTGCTTGCGTCCGTTCAGCTTCTCCGCGAGGTTGAACCGCGCCTCATGGCCGGCCCAGTCGGCGAAATCCTGCGCGCGGGTCAGCGGCCGGTCGATGCCGGGCGAGCTGACCTCGAGCCGATAGGCCTCCTCGATCGGATCCCGGCCCTCGGCCTCGAGCTGGTCGAGCACATCCGAGAGCCGCCGCGACAGCCGCTCGCAATCCTCGAGCGTGAGCTGACGCGTATCGGGCCGCTCGGCCATGATCTGCAGCGTCGGATCCGATTTGCCGCCGATCATCAGCACGCGCACCAGCGCCAGCCCCTCGGCCTTCGCCTCGGGCTCGATGATCCGGGTCAGCTCGGCAATGTCCGCCACGCACGCTCCAAAAGGATAAAGCTCTCCTGCCGCCGGCCCCCTTCGGGACCGACCCCAACGTCTGACGATGTCGAGAAAGGCAGGGGCTATATAGGGGCGCGGGGGAAAGGGGGCAAGCGGGGATTGATCAGCCCTACGCCGCCCGCGGATGGGCCGGAATTTCGTCTTCGTCGCAGGAACCGGCCGGCTTGGTCGCAAGGCGGGCGCTTTCGTTTCGCGTCCGGACCATGCGCGCCACATCCCTTCGTCTTTAGGAGAAGACCTGTGAGCGTATCCCTTGCCGAAGCCCGGCCCGCCGCCGAGGCCGCGCCGTCGCCCGAGCCGATCCTCCAGATCGGCATGGGCTTCTGGGCGTCCAAGACCCTCCTCAGCGCGGTCGAGCTCGGTCTGTTCACCGCTCTTGCCGCCGGCCCGAAGACCGGTGCCGAGCTGGAGCGGGCGCTCGGCCTGCACCCGCGCGCGACCGCCGACTTCCTCGACGCTCTGGTCGCGCTCGGCCTGCTCGGCCGCCGCGGCGACGGCGCCGAGGGGCGGTATATGAACACCCCCGCCACCGCGCTCTTCCTCGACCGGAACAGCCCGCGCTACGTCGGCGGGCTGCTGGAGATGGCGAACAGCCGCCTCTACCCCTTCTGGGCGGACCTCACGCCCGCGCTGAAGACCGGCAAGCCGCAGAACGAGATCAAGCAGACCGGCAAGCCGATGTTCGACGAACTCTATGCCGATCCGGCCCGGCTCGAGCAGTTCATGAGCGCCATGGCCGGCGTGTCGCGCGGCAATTTCGAGGCCTTCGCCGAAAAGTTCGATTTCACGCCCTTCGCCACCATGGCGGATGTCGGCGGCGCGACCGGCCAGCTCGCCTCGATCGTCGCGGCGCGGCATCCGCACCTCGTCTGTCACAGCTACGATCTGCCCGTGGTGAAGCCGATCGCCGAGCGGCACATCGCCGCGGCCGGGCTGGCCGGCCAGGTCGCCGCCGGCGAGATCGATTTCCTCCGGGACGAATTCCCGCAGGCGGACCTGATCACCATGGGCATGATCCTGCACGACTGGAATCTCGAGCATAAGAAGATGCTGATCGCCAAGGCGTTCCGGGCGCTGCCCGAGGGCGGCGCCCTGGTCGCGATCGAGAATATCATCGACGATGCCCGCCGCGAGAATGCGTTCGGCCTGATGATGAGCCTGAACATGCTGGTCGAGTTCGGCGACGCCTTCGATTTCACCGGCGCGGATTATGCGTCCTGGTGCCTGGAGGCGGGTTTCAGGCGCTGCGAGATCCTGCCGCTCGCCGGCCCGGCCAGCGCGGCGATCGCCTGGAAGTGAATCGTGCGAGCCCCGCGCGCGGATCAGTCTTCGTCTCCTCCCGCCAGGAAGGCCGGAATGTCGCGCCGCGCATGAAGAATACGCCGGACGTCGATATGGTCGTCGCACTCGATATAGAAGAGGAGATAGGGAAAGCGACCGAGCTTGCGCGTGCGCAAGCCCTCGGTGCGGAGAATGTCGGCATAGCGCGTTGATCCCGCCCCCGGCCGTTCCCCTATGGCGCGATAGGCGTCACGCACCGCGTCGACGAAGGCGCGCGCGACATCGTCGCCGGCCTGGTCCGTATAATAGTCGACCGTTTGGTCGATATCCTGCTCGGCTGCGACGCGCGGAATGACGCGCTTCATGCGCGCTTGGCTGAACGCCTGGAGATGCGCTCACGCAATCGGTTGAAATACGCCTCGTCGGCTGGCCCCCCGGGCGGCGATGCCGCGCCTTCGAGCAGCTTGTTCCGCAGCGTCTCGATGTCCTGCTCCCGCCGGATCAGCTCGCGAATATATTCGCTGCTGGTGCTATACCGCCCCTCGACCTGCGCATCGACGAACGCCTTGAGATCGTCGGGCAGGGAGATGTTCATCGTGGCCATGATGCACATATAGACTTTTGGCAAAAATTGGCAAGAATGACCCAATGAAGATCATCGGCAGCTACGTCTCGCCCTATGTCCGCAAGGTGCTCGCCTGCATGGCGCTGAAGGGGGTGGACGATTACGAGATCGATCCGATCACGCCCTTCTTCGGCAACGAGGAATTCGCGCGCCTCTCGCCGCTGCGGCGCATCCCGGTGCTGATCCGCGGCGAGCTCGTGCTGAACGACAGCTCGGTCATCTGCGCTTGGCTGGACGACGAATGGCCGGACGCGCATCCGCTGCTGCCCGCGCGTCCCGCCGATCGGGCCCGCGCCCGCTGGCTGGAGGAATATGCCGATACCAGGCTGGGCGACGTCTTCATCTGGGGCCTGTTCTACCAGCGCAAGGTGCGGCCGCTGGTCTGGGGCGAGGCCGCCGACGAGGCGCGGGTGGCGAAGTCGCTGGACGAGGACATCCCGCGCGAGCTCCATTATCTGGAGGCGCAATTGCCGGCGGCGGGCTTCCTGTTCGGGGAGATCGGCCTGGCCGACATCGCCTTGGCCAGCTTCTTCCGCAACGGCGCCTATGCGGGCTTCGCGGTCGATGCGGACCGCTGGCCGAAGACCGCCGCGTTCGTCGACCGCGTGCTGGCCCATGCTTGCTTCGCCCGCTTCAAGCCGCTCGAGGACGTGCAGATGAGCACCGATCCGAAGGGCCGCCGCGCCGCCTTGCGCGCCGCGGGCGCGCCGCTCACCGCCGAAAGCTACGGCACGCGCGAGCCGGTGCCGGGGGTGATGCGGCTCTGACGCCGCGCCCTGTTGGAGACATGTAGGACTTCATCCTCTATCCCGGAGGCATGGCTCAGGCGCGCAAGTCTCCATTCCCGGTCGGTTGCGGAGGTGGCGCGCTCCCGGACGTTTTTTCCGCTCATGGAAGCGGAAACTTTGAAACTTCCGACCCTTCGACCCGCGGCACATGCCGGCGCGATCCGTCCGGGCCGCGGCTAGCGCGCGCCCCAGGCGGGCGGCGGATTGGGGACGCTGCGGGAGAGATCGAACTCGACCCGGAAGAAGCGGCCGGCACGGCGCAGCTCGTAGGCGAACAGGCTGCCCGGCACGATCTCCACCGCCCAGACATTGCTGGTCGAGGCGGGGATGTTCTCGCGGACGAAGAGCTCGCGCGAGAAGGCGTCCGCCGGAAATTCCTGCCGCCGCGGGCTGCCGGCCGAGACGGTGTCGCCGCCATAGCGGCTGCGCGTGTCCTCGCGGCCGTCCGAATGGCGGTGGATGTGCTTGAGCCGGAGGCCGGACGCGGTGCGGGTGATCACCCAGGTGCGCGAACGGTCCGCGCCGACCTGGAAGGGAATGCGGATCTCGGACGGCGTGCAGCTGGCGACATGCATGACCAGGCGGTTCTGAGTCATCTCCCGGTCGGCCGGATCGGTGGTGACGACGCGCCCCTCGAAGGACCGGCCGCACAGCGCCCAGAGCCGTTCCCAATATTGCGGCTGCGGGCCGGTGGGGCGCGGCACGATGGCGCAGCCGGCGGCGAGAAAGGCGAGGGGCAGGGCGAAGGCGAGACGGGTCATGCGGTCCTCCTAGCCTCTTTCCGCCCCGGTTTGAATCCCGCGCCGCTCCGGCCGGTCCGGCTTGACGGCACCGCGCGGCTTTGGAAACGTTTCGCGGGGGCTCGACGAAAAGGATGACGATATGATGCGCCGCGCCCGCTTCCTGCTTCCCTTCCTGCTGCTCGCCACCGCCTGCGGCGGCGGCGGCGGTGGCACCGCCACCGCGCAGGGGCCGAGTCGGGATCGCCCCTTCCAGATCGAGGCGGTCGGCCAGTTCGCCGAGCCCTGGGCGATGACCTTCCTGCCCGACGGCAGCCTGCTGGTGACCGAGAAGCGCGGCGCGCTGAAGCTCCGGCGGCCGAACGGCAATGTGCTCGACGTGACCGGCGCGCCGCAGGTCTCCTATGGCGGCCAGGGCGGCTTCGGCGATGTCGTTCTCCATCCCGGCTTCGCGAGCAACCGGCGGGTCTATCTGAGCTGGGTCGAGGCGGGCGAGGGCGGCACGCGCGGCGCCGTGGTCGGCCGGGCGCGCTTCAACCTAAGCGAGGCGGGCGCGAGTCTATCGGACCTCCAGGTGATCTGGCGGCAGGCGCCCAAGGTGGACGGCGGCGGCCACTTCTCCCACCGCATCGCCTTCGGGCCGGACGGCAAGCTCTACATCAGCTCCGGCGAGCGCCAGAAGATGGAGCCCGCGCAGGACATGGCCGGCGCGCTCGGCAAGGTGATCCGCCTCAACGACGACGGCTCGGTGCCCGCCGACAATCCGTTCGCGGCGCGCGGCGGGGTCACCGCCCAGATCTGGAGCCTCGGCCACCGCAATCTGCTCGGCCTCGCCTTCGACAGCCAAGGCCGGCTCTGGAATACGGAGATGGGCCCGCAGGGCGGCGACGAGCTGAACCTCGTCACCCGCGGCGCCAATTATGGCTGGCCGCGCGTCTCCAACGGCAGCCATTATGGCGGCGCCCCGATCCCCGACCATGCCGCCGGCGACGGCTTCGAGGCGCCGAAGGTCTGGTGGAACCCGAGCATCTCGCCCTCCAGCCTGATGATCTATTCCGGGTCGATGTTCCCCGAATGGCGCGGCGACGCCTTCATCGGCGCGCTCTCCGGCGAGGCGTTGATCCGCGTCGACCTGGACGGAACCAACGCCCGCAAGGCCGACCAGTGGCCGATGAACGCCCGCATCCGCGAGGTCGAGCAGGCGCCGGACGGCGCGCTCTGGCTGCTTGAGGACGGCAGCGGGCGGCTGCTCAGGCTGGCGCGCCCGCGGGCGGCCGGCGCGGGCTAATAGGTCGAATAGGTCCGCACCGGCTCTTCGGGCTGCGCCTCCTTGAGCTTGCCCATGGTCAGGAAGACGATCAGCAGCAGCACCGCGGCGGCGCCGAGCGAGAGGATCACGAACACCTTGCTCTGCTGCTTGGTGACCAGCATGTAGATGCCGTTCACGATCGCCAGCAGGCCGAAGACGATCACCGCGAAGAAGGTCAGCAGGGCCATGCGCGCGGCTTCGGCGCCGCCCGTCCAGCTCGTGCCGTCCGGCATGCGGACGCCGGGATTGGTGAGGCTCGGATACATGTTGATGGTGATGACGCCCATGCCGATGAACAGGATCAGGCCGCAGATCAGCAGGACGATGCCGCGCCACGGCGATTCCCCGACGGTCCGCATCGCGCCGCCGCATTTGGGGCAGGCCGCGACCTTGCCCTCGACGAGCGTCGCGCATTTCGGATCCTTGCAGACGGTATAGGCGGCCATGCTCGTCTCCCTGTTCGTTCCGGCGCCAGCCTAGCAGCGGCGATAGCGGAAGTACCAGACCTCGCGGCCCTCGCGCCGCGCCTTGGCCTCGTAGCGCGTCTCCGGCCAGCCGCCCGGCCGGGTGAGGAAGTCCTTCGGGCTCTCCGCCAGCCACTCGAAATCGCCGCGCTGGCCCATCACCATCATCGCCCAGCGGCAATAGGTCGGATCGTCGGTGCCGAGCCGGAACTCGCCGCCCGGCTGCAGCTTGGCCGCGATCAGGTCGAGCGGGCCGTGATTGACCATCCGCCTTTTGGCGTGGCGCGCCTTCGGCCAGGGATCTGGATGGAGCAGATAGACGAAGCGCAGGCTTGCGTCGGGCAGCCGCTCCAGCACCTGCAGCGCATCGCCCATGTGCAGGCGCACGTTCGCCAGGTGCCCGTCGCGGATGTGCCCGAGCGCCGCGGCGACGCCGTTGAGGAAGGGCTCGGCGCCGATGAAGCCATGGTCGGGCAGCAGATCGGCGCGATAGGCGAGATGCTCGCCACCGCCGAAGCCGATCTCGAAATGGAGCGGGCGGTCGTCGCCGAACAGGCGCGCGGCGTCGATCGGCCCGTCCTCGGGCACGCTCAACGCCGGCAGCAGCTCCTCGACGAGGCCCGATTGCCCGACGCGGAGCGGGCGGCCCTTGGAGCGGCCATAGAGGCGGCGGATGGAAAGCGGATCGTTCATGGCGGTGTCGGCCCGGGCCTGCTATCCTCCTTCGCATGAAGATCGCAAGCCTCGCCGCCGCGGCCGCCTTGTTCTGCGTCGCCTCCCCCGCCTTCGCCACGAGCACGATCCTGTGCCAGTCGACGATCAGCCCGACCGACGGTCCGCGGCTCTGGCTGGTGACCGGCAACGCCCCGGGCTCGGGCGTCATCCAGGCACGGCTGGAGCAGGGCAGCCGGCGTTTCGCCACCGGCGAGGGGCCGGGCGCGCCGGTGATCGGCCAGTCCTGGCTCGATCGCAATTCGCTGCGGCTCGCCATCGTCGACGCCAATGCCGAGACCGAGCTCGTCCGGCTCGAGACCTGGCGCCGCGCCGGCACCAGCTATCGCGGCACGCTGCGCTATGGCGGGCGGAGCTGGCAGGTGCGCTGCACCGAAGAGGGCTAGGCCCCGAACAGGTCCTTGTGCGTCTCGCGCAGGGCCGCTTTCTGCACCTTGCCCATGGCGTTGCGCGGCAGCGAGTCGGCGAAGAGGATGCGGCGCGGCTGCTTGAAGCGGGCGAGGTCGGCGATCCCGGCCAGCACCGCCGCCTCGTCCAGCGCAGGATCGCTCCGCGTCACCACCGCCACTACGCCTTCGCCCAGGTCCGGATGCGGCACCCCGATCACCGCGCTCTCGCCGACGCCGGACAGCGCGTCGATCGCCAGCTCGATCTCCTTCGGATAGATGTTGAGCCCGCCGGCGATGATCAGGTCCTTGGCCCGCCCGACGATGGCGATGCGGCCGTCCGCCGCCATGGTCGCCATGTCGCCGGTGATGAACCAGCCATCGGGACGCATGTCCTCGGCGGTCTTCTCCGGGTTGCGCCAATAGCCCTTGAACAGGTTCGGCCCGCGTATCTCCAGCACCTCGTCGCGGATTCGCGCCTCGACGCCGGGCAAGGGGAAGCCGACCGTGCCGGGGATGCGCTCGCCCTCATAGGGGTTGGACGTGATCATCCCCGCTTCGGTCATGCCGTAGCGTTCGAGGATGCGATGGCCGGTCTTCGCCTCGAACGCGGCGAAGGTCGCCTCCAGCAGGGGCGCCGAGCCGCTGATGAAGACACGCATCCCGGCGACCGCGGCTTGCGTCAGGCCGGGATGGGCGGCGAGGCGGACGTAGAAGGTCGGCACGCCCATCAGGATCGTGGCCCGCGCCATGTCGGTCAGCACGGCGTCGGCGTCGAAGCCCTTGTGCCAGAGCATCGTCGAGCCGTTGAGCAGCGCGCCGTGCAAGGCCACGAACAGGCCATGGACGTGATAGATCGGAAGCGCGTGGATCAGCACATCGCCCTGCTGCCAGCGCCAGTAATCCTTCAGCACCAGCGCGTTGGACGCCAGATTGTCATGGCTGAGCATCGCCCCCTTGGAGCGCCCCGTCGTCCCGGAGGTGTAGAGGATGGCGGCCAGATCGTCCGGTCCGCGCGCGACCGTCGCGAAGTCCGCGGGCGGCGCGTCCAGCGTGTTCATATCCAGATGGCCAGACGCGAAGACCAATTTCGGCTCGGCATCCTCGATGAAATAGGCCAGCTCCGCCGCCGTATAAGCGGTGTTGAGCGGCACGTAGATCAGGCCGGCCCGCAGGCTGGCGAGATAAAGCAACGCGCCCTCGATCGACTTCTCCGCCTGGACGAGGATTCGGTCCCCGGGCTCGGCGCCGAGCCGCACCAGCGCCGCCGCATAGCCCCCGACGGCGCGATCCAGCGCCTTATAGGTGAGCCGAACCCTATCGCCTTCGATGAAGACTGGGGTTTCGCCCGCCCCGCGCGCGGCGGCGGCGAACGCGTCATAGAGATTGGCATTCGTCATCGGCGTCGCAAGCGATCGCCCCCGGCGCCGTCGCAGGACGTCTCCTGAATCCCGCAGACGCCGCGCACCCAGCCGATCCGCTCCCGCCCGTCGCGGCCGGTCACCGACAGTCGGACCCATTCGCCGCGGCATTCTCGCGGGCGCCGCGTCCTCAACGGATGAAAGCCGTCCCCGTCCTCCCAGGCTGTGGCGACGATCGCGCTGGCGGGATCAGGAGCGGCGAAGGCGATCTCGCCCTGAACCGCGAAATCCACATAGCCGCCGCTGATCCAGCCAGATGGCAGACGCGACGGCGCGCCTGCGTCGGTGCTCCAGCGATAGGCGTTGGCGATTCGGAACCAGCCGTCGCGCGATTCGAGGATGTCGAAGCCGACGTAGCGCTGCGTGTCCTCGATCGTCTCCGGCGGGGGGAGGCGGCCGAGGCTTCGCGCGCGAACGGACGGTCCGGCGCGCACGTTGAGGCCGGCGACATCGGAATCGATTGACCAGCCGGAGATGGTACAGCCGGAGGCGGGGGTGCCGGCAGGCGCCGCCGCGCCGGGCTGGGCCGGGATGGCGAGAGCGGCCGCGCAGGCGGCGGGGGCCAGGAGCCTGATCATGGCTCCCGTTCTAACCCCCGCCGGATGCGCTCACAATCTCAGATCGCCGCCTTCAGCGCGTCGACCAGGTCGGTCTTCTCCCAGCCGAAATGGTCGCCGTCGGGCGTGCGGCCGAAATGGCCGTAGGCGGCGGTCTTCTCGTAGATCGGCTTGTTGAGGCCGAGATGGGTGCGGATGCCCTTGGGCGTCAGGCGCACCAGGGTCGGCAGCACCTGCTCGAGCTTGTCGGCGGTGGCGCCGCCCTGCTCGGTGCCGTGCAGGTCGACATAGAGCGACAGCGGCTCGGCGACGCCGATCGCATAGGCCAGCTGGATGGTGCAGCGCTTGGCGAGGCCGGCGGCGACCACGTTCTTGGCGAGATAGCGGGTGACATAGGCGGCCGAACGGTCGACCTTGGTCGGATCCTTGCCGCTGAACGCGCCGCCGCCATGCGGGGCCGCGCCGCCATAGGTGTCGACGATGATCTTGCGGCCGGTGAGGCCCGCATCGCCGTCCGGCCCGCCAATCTCGAAGCTGCCGGTCGGGTTGATGTGATATTGGGTCTCGTCGGAGAGCAAGGCCGCCGGGATCACGTCGGCGATCACGCCCTTCACATAGGTATGGAGTTCGGCTTCCTGCTCGCCCTGGTCATAGCCTTTGGCATGCTGGGTGGAGACGACGACGACGGTCGCCGCGACCGGCACGCCATTCTCGAACTTCAGGGTCACCTGGCTCTTCGCGTCCGGCTCCAGGAAGGGGGCGGCGCCCGAATGGCGATCGGCGGCCATCCGCTCGAGGATCTTGTGGCTGTAGTAGAGCGTCGCCGGCATCAGGTCCGGAGTCTCGTCGCAGGCGAAGCCGAACATGATGCCCTGGTCGCCGGCGCCCTCGTCCTTGTTGCCGCTCTCGTCCACGCCCTGCGCGATATGGGCGGACTGGCCGTGGAGGTTGTTCTCGAAGCGGAAGCTCTCCCAATGGAAGCCGGTCTGCTCGTAGCCGATCCGCTTCACGGTCGCCCGGACGGTCTTCTCGATCTCCTCCCGCGCGCCCTCGGCCCACTGGCCGTTCTCGTAGACGCCCTTGCAGCGGATCTCGCCGGCGAGGACGACGAGCTGGGTGGTGGTCAGCGTCTCGCAGGCGATGCGCGCCTCGGCGTCCTTGGACAGGAACAGATCGACGATCGCGTCGGAAATCTGGTCGGAGACCTTGTCCGGATGGCCCTCGGAGACGGATTCGGACGTGAAGAGGTAGTTGCTGCGCATAAGCGAGACGGGTCCTTCAGGCGGGGATTGCGGATATAAACATATCCTTATGTGCGCCGCTCGCTAGCGCGTTTTGCGCCTGACTGCAATCGCGGCCGCGACGAGCAGCAGCGCGAAGGCGAAGGGCAGGAGGTTGCCGAGCTGGGCGAAGGGCGTCGCCGCGGCGGCGCGCGGCAAGCGGGTGTCGATGACGCCCTCCTCATGTTGGGGCAGCCGTTCCACGATCCGGCCCTGGGCGTCGATCACCCCGGTGATCCCGGTCGGCGTCGAGCGGACGATGGGCAGGCCTTCCTCCAGGGCGCGCAGCCGCGCCTGGGCGAAATGCTGGGGCGGACCCCAGGCGCCGAACCAGGCGTCGTTGGAAGGGTTGAACAGGAAATCCGGCCGGTTGGCGCGGTCGACCACCTCGCCGGAGAAGATGATCTCGTAGCAGATCTGCGCGCCCATCCGGCCGAAGCCCGGCAGGTCCAGCGTCCCCGGGCCCGGGCCCGACAGGATATCGCCCGCGCCGGGGACGAGACGGGACAGGCCGAGCGCGGTCAGGAACGGCCGCATCGGCAGATATTCGCCATAGGGGACGAGATGGGCCTTGTCGTAGCGCCCGAGGATCATCGCGCCGGGACCGAGCAGATAGAGGCTGTTATATTCCGCCGCGGCCACGCCCGGCGGCGGCTCGGCGATCTCGATGCCGCCGGTGAGCAGCAGGTCGCGCGGGCCGATGCGGGAGGCGAGCATCTCCTGCGCGACGCGGTCCGCATGGAGATTGTAGGGCACGGCGGCTTCCGGCCAGAGGATCAGGCGCGGCGCGCCGTCCGGCAGGCCGGTGAGGCGCAGCAATTTGATGAAATTGCGATCCTCCTGGAGCGCGTTCTGGCGCTCCTCCTGCGGGATGTCGGGCTGGACGACGCGGAGGGCGGGCCGGGCCCGATCCTGCTCAGGCGCGGCGGCGGCCCCGGTCAGCCGCAGATCGGCGAGCAGGACGGGAAGCAAAGCGACGGCGACGCCCAGCGCCCGGTTGCGATGGCGCGCCGCCCACCAGAGCAGGCCCGCCCAGAGAATGACGAGCCCGGACAGGCCGTAGGTGCCGATCAGCCGCGCCGGCCATTTCGCCCAGGTGTCGATCAGGCTGACGCCGACCGGATTCCAGGCGAAGCCGGTGAACAGCGTGCCGCGCAGCCACTCGGTCACGATCCAGGCGGCGGCGAGGATCAGGACCAGCATCGCCTTGTGCGGCCGCGCCCAGCGCCAGGCGAGGCCGGTGGCGGCGGCCGTATAGACCGAGAGATAGAAGGACAGGACGACCACCGCGATCCAGCCGAGCCAGGCCGGCATCGCCGCCTGATAGGTGAAGGCGGTGGCGATCCAGTTCAGGCCGAGCACGAACTGGCCCATGCCGAACCACCAGCCCCTGGCCAGCGCCGACCGCAGCGAGGGCGCCCGCTCGATCAGCAGCAGCAGGCCGGTGAAGGCGAGGATGGTCAGCGGCCACAGCCCGAGCGGCTGGAAACCGGTCGCGGAGACGAGCCCGAGCAGGAAGGAGAGGCCGAGGGACTTCATGCCGGACCGCTATGCGGATGCGCGGCGGCGGGCGTCAATGGCGGGCGTCCCCGCCTCAATAATCCGGCTTGCCGCCGGGCTCGTCGTCGGGGCCGAGATCCTCGGGCGGGAAATCGTCGTCCGGGTCCGGCCGCGGGCGGGGCCGGACCACCGGCGGCTCGGGCCGCGGCTCGGGCTCGAGCAGGATGCGCGGCTCTTCCACCTCGTTGCGCGGCTCGGGCCGCAATTGCGGCGGCGGCGTCATCGTGTTGCTGTTGTTCGGCCGCTCGGCATTGGCGGCGATCAGCGCATTCTCGTCCATGCCGACGGGCGCGTTGGAGGTGGCGACGATGCCGTTCGCGGTGTCGGGGCGCTTCGGACTGATCAGGCCCCAGCCGAAATAGAGCACGAAGCAGAAGGCGATGCCGGACGCCATGCCGATCCCGAAATCCCGCCAGTTCGTCTTCATCTTTACGCTCCGTGACGCTTTTGCCGGTTTTCTACAGGCTTTTGGGGGCAAGTCGAGGCCGGGGTCCGTCGGGATCGGACATGGAAAGGTCAGGCCAACGCACGGTGTCGGATCGGGCCGCCGATGGGCGAATGTTCCCAATGTTCGCACTGGCCATGGGGTTTGCGGCGCGGAAGCCGACGGGATGGAAACCGACAAAGTTGACACGATATTCCTGCCCCCAAGGGGGTGCTCCGGCGGAGGCCGGAGCGTTGGCCGTATCCTCTCGCACGCTGTCGCGCTTCATCCAGCGCTCCGGCCTTCGCCGGAGCACGTGGCGTTGCAGGTGCTGGAGAGGGCTGATCCGGAGAGGGCCGACGATTTGAAAGAGCCGCGCGCGGCCGGAACCGCGATTCGGGCGAGTCTGACAGGCCAAATCCTACAAGTATCCAACAATCATTGCCGGTAGCGGATACAGGCCCTATGGGCCGCGCTTTCCCCGCAGCGGAGCTCTTTCATGACCGACACCCGCCTCGACGTGCTTTGCATCGGCAATGCCATCGTCGACATCATCGCCGATTGCGACGACGCCTTTCTGGAGCGCGAAGGCCTCACCAAGGGGATGATGCGCCTGATCGACGCGGCGGAGGCGACCCGGCTCTACGACCATATGGGCCCGGCGCGCGAGATCAGCGGCGGCTCGGCCGGCAACACCGCGGCGGGCGTCGCCGCGCTGGGTGGCAAAGCGGGCTTCATCGGGCAGGTCGCGCCCGACCAGCTGGGCGAATTCTACCGGCACGATCTCACCGCCACCGGCGTCGAGTTCATCACCCCCGCGGCCGATCTCGGCGAGCCGACCGCGCGCTCGATGGTGCTGGTCACGCCCGACGCGCACCGCACGATGAACACCTTCCTCGGCGCCGCCCAGCTGCTGCCGCCGGCCGCGCTGGACGAGGCGCAGATCGAAAGCGCCGCCGTCCTCTATCTCGAGGGCTATCTCTGGGATCCGGAGACGCCGCGCTACGCGATGGTCAAGGCGATCGACATCGCCCGCCGCGCCGGCCGCAAGGTCGCCTTCACCCTGTCCGACACTTTCTGCATCGACCGCCATCGGGACGGCTTCAACGAGTTGCTGGACAATGGCCGGATCGACATCCTCTTCGCCAACGAGGCGGAGATCAAGATGCTGGCCGGGGCGGAGGATTTCGACGTCGCCGTCGCGATGGTCCAGAACAAGGTCGAGACCCTCGTCGTCACCCGCTCCGAGCAGGGCGCGGTCGCGGTCCGCGACGGCGTCCGTGCGTCGGTCGCGGCGGAGCCGGTCGAGAAGGTGATCGATACGACCGGCGCCGGCGACCTGTTCGCCGCCGGCTTCCTGTTCGGCTACACCAACGGCAAGAGCCTGGAGGCCAGTCTCCATATCGGCGCGATCGCCGCCGCCGAGGTGATCTCCCATTACGGCGCCCGCCCCGAGGCGGACCTCAAGGCGCTCGTCCCCACGCGTCTTGGTTGAGGGTCTTGTTGATGAGAGCCTGATTCACGCTTTCGGCGGAAGCGTGCAGCGCTTCCGCCTTCAGCGATCAGGCTCAGCCGACGCCGGGACCCGGGCTCGCCGGATGCGGGTCCGGCACGTCCACGTCCGGCTGGGGCGGATAGACTTCGGGCGGCGGGGCCGAGGGCTCCGGCGCCTGGGTCGGCTGCGGCGGCATTTCGGGCTGCGGTGTCGTGGCCATGGCGAACTCCTTCAGCGGACCAACGCCGCGCCGCCCGCCCGGTTGCGCGCCACGAAAAAGGGAGGCCGGAGCCTCCCTTTCCCGTCCCCCATCGAGGCGCGCGTCAGCGCGGCTCGTCGACGCCCGGAATGGGCGGCTGGATGTCGTGGATTTCGGGCTCGTGCACTTCGACCCGGCCCTGGCCGAGATGCGAATTCTTGTACGAATAGCCGAAATAGATGAGCAGGCCGACGATCGTCCAGATCGGCAGCACCGCCATCGCCTCGTAAGGCAGGAAGGCGAACAGGGTGACGCAGCCGATGATGGTCAGCGGCGCCACCAGCCAGAGCGCGGGGACGCGGAACTTGCGTTCCCGGTGCGGCTCCTTCTTGCGCAGCACCCAGACCGCGATCGCCACCATCATGAAGGCATAGAGCGTGCCGGCATTGGCGATGTCGGCGAGCTTGCCGACCGGCAGGAAGGCCGCGGCGAAGGCGACGACGATGCCGGTGATCGCGGTGACCACATAAGGCGTCTGCCACTTCGGATGCACCTTCGACAGCACTTCCGGCAGCAGGCCGTCGCGCGACATGACGAAGAAGATGCGGGTCTGGCCGAAGAGCAGGATCAGGATGACCGACGGCAAAGCGATGAAGGCCGCATAGCCCATCGCATTGCCGATCCCGTCATGGCCGAGCGTGCGCAGCACATGGGCCAAAGCCTCGTTCGAGCAGACCAGGGCATCCGCATTGATCGCCAGCGCGCAGGCGGCCGCCAGGTCTTCCGACCCGGTGGTCAGCGGCATGCCGTTGGCGCCGACGATCGGCTGACCGCCGATCGTGCCGACGGCGCCGGCCGCGACCAGCATGTAGAAGATGGTGCAGATGGCGAGCGAGCCGATCAGGCCGATCGGCACGTTGCGCTGCGGGTTCTTGGTTTCCTCGGCGGCGGTCGAGACCGCGTCGAAGCCGACATAGGCGAAGAAGATGGTCGAGGCCGCCCCGACCACGCCGACGCCGCCCAGGGCGAAGAAGCCCGCCGGCATGAAGGGTTCGAAATTCACGGCCTCCGCTGCGGGCACCGTGATGATGACGAAGATGGTGAGCGCCACGATCTTGATCGCCACGAGGATGGCGTTGACGATGGCGGATTCCTTGGTGCCGATCATCAGCAGGCCGGTCACCACCAGGGCGATGAACACCGCCGGCAGGTTGATCAGGCCGCCCTCGACGCCGCCCAGCCAGATCGGGCCGGCGGAGAGCCACAGCGGCAAATCTATGTGGAAGGTTTCTCGCAGGATCGTGCCTGTGAAATAGCCCGACCAGCCGACGGACACCGCGCTGGCCGCGATCGCATATTCGAGGACAAGGGCCCAGCCGACCGTCCAGGCGAGCAATTCGCCCATGGCCGTATAGGTATAGGTGTAGGCCGATCCCGCGACCGGGACCATCGCGGCGATCTCCGCATAGCAGAGCGCGGCGACGACGCAGACCGCGCCGGCGACGACGAAGGCCAGGATAAGTCCGGGGCCCGCTTTCTGGGCGCCCGCGGCGGTCAGCACGAAGATGCCCGTGCCGATGATGCAGCCGATGCCGAACAAAGTCAGCTGGAACGCTCCGAGCGAGCGCTTCAGGCTTTTCTTTTCGGCGGTGGCCAAGATCGCGTCGAGAGGCTTTTGACGCCCTAAGATCATGTCCGTTCCCCTTGTCCGGGCGCCTTTGCGGCTGTCCCAATAGTGGCGCGGAGCCTAGTGGCTAAATCGGCATGAGCAAGCCGTAATCGGCGGGTCATAAAGGCGTTCGCTTCAGGCGGCGGGCGGCCGGCGGGCGCGGGTCTTTCCAGGGCCACGACGTGCCTAGGGTTCGGACTCAATTCGACTTGGAGTGGACCGGTCAAAAGAGTCATCCCGGCGAAGGCCGGGACCCATGCACACGGAAAAAACGAAAAAAGTCGATTGTGTCGGTCACTCTTTTGTCGGCCAATCGTGTGCATGGGTCCCGGCCTCCGCCGGGATGACTATGAAATCACACGCAAATCAGCTTTGGCTATTTGAGTACAGACCCTAGCGCGCCAGCATCGGCCCCAGCCCCTTGCCCCCGAACAGGTGAACGTGGAGGTGGGGGACCTCCTGGCCGCCATGCTGGCCGACATTGGCGAGCAGGCGGTAGCCCGGCGCGACCAGGCCTTCGTCGCGGGCGACCTTGCCGACGGCGCGGACGAAGCCGGCAATCTCCTCCGCCGACGCGCGTTCGGAGAAATCGTCCCAGGAGACGTAGGGGCCCTTCGGGATCACCAGGATATGGACCGGCGCCTGCGGGCTGATGTCGTGAAAGGCGAGCGCGAACGCGTCCTCATAGACGCGCTTCGAGGGGATCTCGCCGCGCAGCAGCCGCGCGAAGATGTTGCCGTCATCATAGGACAAGGTGGCGTCGATCGGCATCTGGTTCTCCTGACCGGGGCAAGGATAGATTGCCTTGACCGCTTTATCCACAGCGCTACCACTCCGCTTATGAGTGACGAAGCGCCCGACAGTCTGATTCCCTATGACGAAATCGTGCAGGAGGCGCTGCGCGCGGTGGTCGGGCGGGTGCTCGGCGAGGTCGAGGCGACCGGGCAGCTGCCGGGCGACCATCATTTCTTCATCACCTTCAAGACGGGCGCCGTCGGCGTCGACATCCCGCGTCACCTGTCCGAGAAATTCCCGGACGAGATGACCATCGTCATCCAGAACCGCTTCTGGGACCTCAAGGTCAGCGACGAGGGCTTCGAGGTCGGGCTCAGCTTCAACCAGATGCCGGCCCGGCTCGTCATCCCCTTCTCGGCGATCACCGGCTTCGTCGATCCTGCGGTGGACTTCGCGCTGCAATTCCATGCCCGATCCGACGAGGCGTCGGTGGACGAGCATGACGCGGCGGAGAACGACCCGCCCGCGGCCGAGCCGATCGAGGACGGCTCCAATGTGGTCTCGGTCGATTTCAGCCGGAAGAAATAGAGCGGGGCTTTCCCTCCTCGCCGCCGCGCTCCTGGGCTGCGCGGCTCCGGCGCATGCCCAGAGCGACGGCGCCCCTGTCGGCGGCGAGGCCGCGGACGCGATGCGCTATCCCTTCGTCGCCGCTTTGTCGCGCATCACGGGCGGCAACCGCGTCTATTTCTGCACGGGCACTTTGATCGCGCCGGACTGGATCCTGACCGCGGCGCATTGCTTCAGCGCGCGCAGCGGCGCCCGGATCGGCGCGACGGGCCTGTGGGCCGAGGTCGGCGGCACCTGGCTCAGGGACATCCCCGAAGAGGCGCAGGTGCCCGTGGCGCGGATCTTCATCCATCCGGAGTATGAATCGACCGGCCAGGACAACGACGTCGCTTTGGTCCGGCTCGCCGCGCCCGCCGGCCCGCTGACCGCCGAGATCGCCACCGCGCGCGCCGATCCGGAGCGGGCGATGGTGCTCGGCTTCGGCGCGCTCTACGAAGGCAGCCTCGCCCGGACGGCGACCTTGCGCGGCGGCCAGCCCGCCTCCCAGGTCTCCAACCGGCTGCGGCAGGCGGCGGTGCGCACCGTCGCGCCCGCGGCCTGCGCCCAGCGGCTCGGCATCGGCGGCGCGGGCACGGGCGACTATCAGATTTGCGCCGGCGCCGGACGAGCGGAGAGCTGCATCGGCGATTCGGGCGGACCGCTCGTCGCCGAGGGACCGGGCGGCGTGGACCGGGTGATCGGCGTGGTCAGCTTCGGCTCGGGCTGCGCGAACGAGCTGCCGGTCACCGTCTACACGCGCGTCTCCGCTTATGCCGGATGGATTGCGGAGACGATGAGGCAGCAATAGGAGGAACCCCGACAGAGCGAAGGGATTCCGAAACATGACCGCCGACACCCGCACCGAGACCGACAGCTTCGGACCGATCGAGGTTCCGGCGGACAGCTATTGGGGCGCGCAGACCCAGCGCTCGATCGAGAATTTCCCGTTCGGCGCGAACGAGCGGATGCCGCGCGAGATCGTCCATGCGCTCGGCTTCGTGAAGCAGGCGGCGGCGCGGGTGAATGCGCGGATCGGCGGACTCGACCCCGCTCTGGCCGAGGCGATCCAGCAGGCGGCGGGCGAGGTCGCGGAAGGCCAGCATGACGACCAGTTCCCCCTGGTCATCTGGCAGACCGGCTCCGGCACCCAGTCCAACATGAACGCGAACGAGGTGATTGCGGGCCGCGCCAACGAGATATTGAGCGGCGCGCGCGGCGGCAAGTCGCCGGTCCATCCCAACGACCATGTCAACAAGGGCCAGTCGTCCAACGACAGTTTCCCGACCGCGATGCACGTCGCCGCCGCGCGCTCGGTGGCGCAGCGGCTGCTGCCGGCGCTGCACACCATCCATCGCCGCCTCGCCGCGCAGGCGGAGGCCTGGGACCGGATCGTGAAGATCGGCCGCACCCATTTGCAGGACGCGACGCCGCTGACGCTCGGGCAGGAATTCTCCGGCTACGCCTATCAGATCGAGGCCGGCATCGCCCGCGTCGAGGCGGTGCTGCCGCGGCTCCACCAGCTGGCGCAGGGCGGGACCGCGGTCGGCACCGGCCTGAACGCGCCCAAGGGGTTCGGCGAGGCCTTCGCCGCCGAGGTCGCGAAGCTGACCCGGCTGCCGTTCGAGACCGCGCCGAACAAGTTCGAGGCGCTGGCCAGCCACGACACGCTCGTCGAGCTGTCGGGCGCGCTGAACGTGCTCGCGGTCAGCCTCACCAAGATCGCCAACGACATCCGCCTGCTCGGCTCCGGCCCGCGCTGCGGCCTCGGCGAGCTGAAGCTGCCGGAGAACGAGCCGGGCAGCTCGATCATGCCGGGCAAGGTCAACCCGACCCAGTGCGAGAGCCTGACCATGGTCGCCGCCCAGGTGATGGGCAATCATGTCGCGGTGACGGTCGGCGGCCTGCAGGGCCATATGGAGCTCAACGTGTTCAAGCCGCTGATCGGCGCGGCGGTGATCCGCTCCATCAACCTGCTCAGCGACGGCATGGAAAGCTTCACCGCCCGCTGCCTCGACGAGATGGAGCCGGACGAGACGCGGATCGCCGCCCTGATGAACCAGTCGCTGATGCTGGTCACCGCGCTCGCGCCCGAAATCGGCTACGACAATGCCGCGACCATCGCCAAGCATGCCCACAAGAAGGGGCAGACGCTGAAGGAAGCGGGGATCGAGCTCGGGCTGGTCGACGAGGCGACCTTCGATCGGGTGGTGATCCCGGAGCAGATGCTCGGGCGCTAATCGTCGTAACCCAGATCAGGAGCGGGGCTTTTCGGGGAAATCCCGGCGCGGCGCGCCGTTGTGCGGGCGTTCGCATCTCAGGAGGGACCCCCCGTGAAAGCTGCTCTTCTTCCGCTTACCGCCGCCCTGCTCGGCTTCGGCACGGTCGGCATGCTCGTGCCCGTCGCTCCGGACGGCGAGGCCCAGGCGCAGATGCAGCGCGGCGGCCACAATGCGGCGACGCGCAATTACGTCCGGCGCGCCGGCGCGGCCGACATGTATGAGATCCAGTCCTCGGAGATCGCGCTTCGGCGGGCTCGGCGGCCGGAGATTCGCGAGATGGCGCAGATGCTGATCCGCGACCATCGCCGCACCACCGCCGAAGTGGCGCAGGCGGCACGTGAGGACGATGTGCCGATGATGCCGCCCATGCTGGAGCCCGCTCAGCGCAGCATGATCCGCCAGCTGGAGCGAGTCGCGCCCGGCGCGTTCGACCGGCTCTATATCACCCAGCAGGTGACCGCCCACAGCCAGGCACTGGCCCTGCACCGGGGCTATTCGCGCTCGGGCGATGCGCGGGCACTGCGCCGAGCGGCGATGGGTGCGGTGCCGGTCATCCAGGGCCATCTGACCCATGCGCGGCGGCTGCAGCGGTTGCGCTGAGGCTCAGCCGCCGCCTTGCCAGGCCCGGATCGCGTCGCTGGGCGCGAGCAGCATGATCACGTTGAGCGTCATATTGTCGCGGATCATGTAGAGGGTGAAGAGCTCGAAGGTCACCGCGATGGCGACCGTCGCCCAGACCGGCAGGCGCCGGGCCAGGCCGAAGCCGAGCATCATCCAGCCGATATCGGCGATCGAATTGATGATCGAATCGCCCGTATAGCCGAGCGCGATCGTCGCCTCGCGATAGCGGTCGATCACCCACGGGCTGTTCTCCGCCACCTCCCAGCACACCTCGATAAAGGTGGCGAGGATCAGGCGGTGGCCGGGCTCGGTGCGCCTGCCGAGCAGCCACCAGCCGAACAAATAGAAGAGGAAGCCGTGGATGATGTGGCTCGGCACGTACCAGTCGGCGAGATGCTGGCTGTTGTCCGGCCCGTTCACCTCGCCGACCCAGAATTTCACGGTGCCGCAGGTGCAGATCGGATTGCGGCCCATGAAGAACAGGATCACCGCCATCACCGCGACGACGGCGAGCGCCCAATACCAGTAGCGCAGCGGGATCAGCTTCGCGCCCATCAGGCCTCCAGCATCTCGTTGAGCTTGAGCACGGTATTGTGATTGCGCGCGGTCCAGAATTCCTTGCCGGCGCCGCCGCCGAGCTTGGAGCGCGCGGCGCCGTCGCCATAATAGAGCCAGAGCGCGTCGTCGCTGCGGACGACCTTCTCGTTCGCCGATGCCTTGGCCGACAAGGCGGCGACATCGGCGTCGGTCGCGTCGCGCTTGCCGATCAGCAGCATCAGCCAGTTCGGCTTGCCCTTCGCCTCGTCCGGCAGGGGATTGCCCTCGGCATAGCCGCGCCATTGCGCGGCGGTTCGTACCAGCACGTCCACCTTGAAGCCGAAGCGCTTGTGCAGCGCCTCCTCGAGTTTGGCCTCCAGCGTCGCCGGCGGCCGCTTGCTGGCGAAGACGAGATTGCCGCTGGCGACATAGGTGCGCGGATCCTCGAGGCCGATCGCCTCGGCGAGCGCGCGCAGCTCGGCCATCGGCACCTTGCGGTGCCCACCGACATTGATCCCGCCCAACAGCGCCACCATCCGCGTCATGCGCGCACTTTAGCGAATATTTGACCTTCGTCTCTACTTGACGTGGCGATGTCCGCTCCGCCACTAGCCCCCATGGAAATCAAGAGCGCGTTCAAGCGGCGCGGCCTCCTTTTCGTGCTGTCGAGCCCCTCCGGCGCGGGCAAGTCCACCATCGGGCGGATGCTGATGGAGAATGACGACGGCATCGCGCTCTCCGTCTCCGCCACCACCCGGCCGATCCGCGACGGCGAGGTGGCCGGCAAGCATTATCATTTCGTCGACAATGACCGGTTCGACGCCCTGGTCGCCGAGGGCGCCTTCCTCGAATGGGCGCATGTCTTCGGCCATCGCTACGGCACGCTGAAATCGGAGGTGCTGAAGGTGATCGAGGGTGGGCGCGACGTCCTGCTCGACATCGACTGGCAAGGCACGCAGCAGCTGAAGCAGGTCGATCCCGACATCGTCCGGGTGTTCATCCTGCCGCCCTCTATGACCGAGCTCGAGCGGCGGCTGCGGACCCGGGGGACCGACGCCGACGCGGTGATCCAGCGCCGCATGGACCGCGCCGCGACCGAGATCAGCCACTGGGCCGAATATGATTATGTGCTGATCAACAACGATGCGGAGAAATGCCGCGAGCTGGTCCACAACATCCTGAAGGCCGAGCGGCTGAAGGCGACGCGCCGCGTCTTCCTCCACGATTTCGTGCGCGAGCTGATCGGCGGGCGCTGACTTCCACTTTCCCGCCAAAGGTGTAGCCTCTCCGGCATAACAGGGAGGCGCTCATGCTTCGCGTCATCATCGGTGCGGCCGCGGCGGCGGTCGCGATGTTCGTCATCGGCTTCATCTTCTTCGGGCTCGGCCTGCAGACTCTCGCGATCAAGACTGTGGGCGACCTGCAGGCGGCGCCGATCCAGCAGGCCCTGCGCGCCAATATCGCCGATACCGGCACCTATGCGGTGCCGGGCGATCGCACCCCGGAGCAGACGCGGATGTACGGGACCGGCCCGGTCGCGACGATCCACTATAATGTGAACGGCCAGGTCGCCGGGATGAATGCGGGGACGCTGCTCAAGGGCCTCGTCTTCAACTTCGCCATCGCTTTGGCCATCGGCCTCGCCTTGATCGGGATCGACGGGCGGGTGCAGGATTTCCGCTCGCGGGCAAGGGTGGCGGCGATCATCGGCGTGGCGGCCGCGGCCTTCACCCATCTCGGCGTGCCGCTCTATTATCCGCACGGCCTCGGTTATTATTTCTACCTGTTCCTCGCCGACGGGATCGCTTTGGCGGTGGGCGGGGTGATCGTCGCCTGGTTCCTGAAGGCACCGAAGGAGCCGGCGGCGGTTGGCGAGGTTTCGGGCGAGCGCCCGGCTGGGGAGGTTTCCCCGAGCGATCCCGGCGGCGGCCGGGATCCTTGAACCCGGCATTCATCGTGGAGCTCCCGGCCTGAGCTTCGCCTGGACCCTCGATGTTCATGGGTCCCGGCCTTCGCCGGGATGACTATGATATTGCTGGCCAATTCAGGAAAGGAAACTGGGCCCGATCCTAGAGCAGACTGAGGAAGCGCGCGGCCGCGGCGAAATCGGCGCGGCGGCCGGCGAGCGCCTTCTCGGCCTCCTCGTCCGAGCCCCATTGCTCGAGCTGCCATTGCTCGTCGAGCGTCGCCGCGGCCCAAGCGGCGTCGAGCGACAGGGCGCCCTCGGCCAAGGCGAGCGCGATCACCAGCGAGCCCGAGACGGTGACGAGCGGCGACAGGCCCGCGAGCGCGAACGGATCGCGGGCATGGACGGCGGCGGCGAGGCGCGCGACGGTCTCGGGCGGTTGCGGCTGGTGGAGGATGCCGGCGGTGACGGTGAAGGCGATGGCGTAGCGGTCGCGGGCCCAGGCGAGGATCGGATCCCAGAGGGCCGCCTGCCGGGCAACCAGGAGCGCCGGCCCCTCGGCGCGGTAGCAGAGCAGATCGCTCTCCCCGAATATGGCGAGGCCGTGGCCGAACGCCTCCTTGGCGGGCCCGATCCGGTCGATGGCGGCATTGGCAAGGCCGGTGAGCGGCATCGTCCGCGGGTCGATCGTCCCGTCCTGCGCATTCCATTCGTCGGCGATCGCGCCGGCGAGGCTGTCGGTCGGAGGCGCCAGCGGCACCCGGCCGGGCGTCTTGACCGGCCGGCCGTCGAGCAGGATCTGCCGGTCGGCGCCGGCGACCGCTTCCGTGTAGAAGCGCTTCACGCTTCGGGCGGCGCCGGCTCGGGCGGAGTCCGCCACTTGCGGACCAGATGGAGCGGCGCCCAGAAGCTGATGACGAGGCCGATGAGGGCGATCGGAAAGCCGATGATGGAGCCGCCCGCGACGATCCGGTCGCTCTGCCAGAGCAGCAGGCCGAGCAAAGCGATCACCGTCCCGCCGATCCGGGCCAGCTGGATCAGGAAGAAGCGGTTGCGCGCGGGATCGGGCGGCTTCCTGCTGCTCATGCGCGATCCTCCTTCTCCATCAACGCCGCGACCGCCGGGTTGAACGGCGCCAGCCCCGCGGCGGCGGCGAGGCGGTCGGCCGCCGGCTTGTTCTGGCCGAGCTTGCGGGTGCCGCGCAGCTCTTCGATCGCCAGCTCGTAGCCGACGATCGCCTTCAGCATCGCCTCGAACCGGCCCGGCGACATCTTCGCCCGCGTCCATTCCGGCTTGGGGGCAAGGCGCGCTTCGTGGGCGGCGCTCAGCAGGTCGAGCAGCTCGGCCAGCTCCGCCTCGTCCAGCCGGCGCAGCGGCCCCTCGGCCTCGACCGTCAGATAGTTCCAGGTCGGCACCTGGTCGGTCGTGTCGGCATACCAATCCGGGCTGATATAGGCATCAGGCCCGAGCAGCGAGACGATGGCGCGCTTGCCGTCCAGCTTCGCCCGATTGCCCTTGGAGATGTGAAAGCGCAGCCGGTCCGGCCCCGCGACGACGACCGGCGCATGGACGAGCATGGGCCCGTCGGCGGCGATGGTGGCGAAGGCGATGTCGGCGACGAAGGCCAGCATCGCCTCGCGATCCTGCCAGGCGAAGATCCGGTTCGGATGCATCCGCCGCCCCGTCAGCCCCGGCGCCGCGAGCGCCGCTCGCCGCGCCGTTCCTTGCGGACCTGCTTGGCATGCTGGCGCGCCCTGGCCTTCTGCTGCTCACGGCTCGGCGGCGGCGGCCCGTCGTCGAGCGGGATGTCGCCGGCGGCGGGATCGAAGCCGAGCGAGGCCAGGCTCGCCGCGAAATGATCGGGCAGCTCGGCGGTGACGTCGATGCGGCCGCCGTCCGGATGGTCGATCCTGAGGCGCCGGGCGTGCAGATGCAGCTTGCGGCTGATCGAGCCGGTCAGGAAAGCGTCGAGCCCGCCATATTTGCCGTCGCCGACGATCGGATGGCCGATGGCGAGCATGTGCACGCGCAATTGGTGGGTGCGACCGGTCAGCGGCTGCAGCTCCACCCAGGCGGCGCGATTGCCTGCGCGCTCGATCACGCGATAGCGGGTACGGGCGGGCACGCCCTCCTCCTCGTCGACATGCATCTTCTCGCCGCCCGTGCCGGGCTGCTTGGCGAGGGGGAGATCGATCATGCCGTCGTCGATCGAGGGGACGCCGGCGACCAGCGCCCAATAGACCTTGCGCGCGGTGCGGCCCGAGAAGCTCTTCGAGAAGAAGGCGGCGGCGCGCGGAGTCCTGGCCACCAGCAAGGCGCCGGACGTGTCCTTGTCGAGCCGATGGACCAGCTTCGGCCGCGGCGCGCCCTCGTCGACCAGGCCGTCGAGCAGCCGGTCGAGATGGTCCTTTGTCTTCGTCCCGCCCTGGGTGGCGAGTCCCGGCGGCTTGTTGACGACGATCGCGGCCGGATCCTGCTCGATGACGAGGGAGCGGACGAACTCGACCTCCTCCTCGGTCAGCGCCTCGCGCTTCGGCAGCCTTTTCCTCGGGGCCTCGGGCAGCTCCTCGCCCTTCGGAGGGACGCGGATGCTCTGTCCGGCGAGGATGCGGTCGCCCGGCGTGGCGCGCTTGCCGTCGACGCGCAGCTGGCCGGTCCGCGCCCAGCGCGAGACCATGCCGAAGCTCACCTCGGGCAGGTTGCGCTTGAACCAGCGGTCGAGGCGGATGCCGTCATCCTCCTCGGAGACGGCGAAGGTGCGGACCTGATCCGGGGCGGTGCTCATGCCGGCGCTCCCGCCCGCATCAGCCAGAGGCCGGCGAAGAGCAGGAGCACGCCGCCGATCATTGAGGCAAGAACATAGGACAGGGCGGCGGCGAGCTCGCCGCGCTGGAGCATCAGGCCGAGCTCCAGGCTGAAGGCGGAGAAGGTGGTGAAGCCGCCCAGGATGCCGACGGCGAGGAACAGGCGGACCTGTTCGTTGCCGCCCCTCTGCACCAGCCAGCCGGCGAGCAGGCCCATGAGCAGGCTGCCGAGCAAGTTCACGAACAGGGTCGCCCAGGGGAAGCCCGGCCCGAGCCAGCGCAGCCCGGCCATGCCGGCCAGGTGCCGCGCGCCGGCGCCGATCGCGCCGCCGAGCATGACGAGAAGGAGATTGGGCATGGCGGCGATGTAGCGAGGGGGAGGGGGAGATGGAAGGACCGTCCCTCCCCGGCAGACAGAGGGGAGTTATTATCTGCCGTTATTGACGATGATCGAGACGTCCGAGCCCGCGCCCTGCGGGGTGACGATCAGATAATAAGCGCCTTCGCCGCGGGTGCCGCCGAGCACCTGGTCGCCGCCGCGCGCCTGCTGCTCCGCGCTATAGCCCGCGCGGGTGGCGAGGGCGCGGTAATGATCGACCACGCGCTGCGGCGCGTCGGCGGTGGTGAAGCTCACCACGCGCATCCGGCAGTCGCCATGGTCGTTGCCCGCCGCCTCGGTGACGCGGCCGCCCGGATAGGCCGGGAATTCCGCCGGCATCCGGCCCGCCCATTCATTGCCATGGTCGAAGGCGCGCCCGCAGGCCGCCGCCGAGGGCGCGGCCGCGGCGCCGCCGCCGGTCCGGCCGCCGGCGGCCGGGTCCTGCCCGGGAGCGGCGTCGGCCGGATATTGCGCCTGCACCGGCGTTTCCGGCGGCCGGGCGCTGTTCGGATTCGCCTGCTGGGCGAGGGTCGGATCGACCGAGAGCTGGTCCTGCAGCGCGCTGGTCAGGGCCGGGTCCACGCTATTGGCGAGCAGCTCGTTGTCGATCGCCGCGAGATCGTTGTTCGCCTCGCCGCCCCCGCAGGCGGCGAGGGCGAGCAGGCCGGCAAGGCCGAGGCCTGAAAGGAGACGCGCGCGCTTCATCGCGTCCCTTATGCCTCAGCAAGGGACACCAATGGGTGAGCAATCATGGTTAACGAGAGGTGGCGGCGGCCTTTGTCCCGGATCGGGACCGCCAATAGGCGAAGGTTTCCCCCTGCACCCCGCGGATGAAGCGGGCCGCCTCCGGCCCTTCCCAGGGGCCGGCATAGCCGCGGGCGGCGCCGCCCTCGGCGGCGACCCACCAGCCCTGGCCGGGCAGGCCGTCGCTGGCGCGGACGACGAGCACCGCCAGCTCCGGCTCGCCGCGCGCCGCCGCCGCGCGGTCGATCTCGCCGAGCATCGCGCAGAGCTGACGCATCTTCGGGCGCGAGAAGCGGTAGCCGAGATGCTCCAATATCTCGCCATAAGAGAGCGCGACGCCCGCTTGCGCGGCCACCACCAGATGGGCGCGGACTTCGGCCGGGTCGGCGAGCGGTTCGGCCATCAATTGGCGGCGGTGACGAGGATCGTCCCGTCGGTGCCGCCGGCGCTGCCGGGCGTCAGGCGGACGCGCAGCGAATCGCCGCCGCGCGCGGTGCCGGCCAGCACGACAGTGCTGCCTTCGCGATTGGCGGTGGCGATCGAGAAACGCTGCGCGCGCGCCGGATCCCGATACCAGCGGGCCACGGCCTCGGGCGGATCGTCGCTATGAAAGCGCCGGCCCTCGCCGCCGCCCCGCTCGGCGCGGGCCCGGGGCGGAAGGAAATCCTCCTCCTCGGTCATCCGCCGGATCGGCGGCGGCAGGTTCACCTTGAGATCGACGCCCTGGACGCGTGCCGTGAGCTGCCCGTTCTCGGTGCGGCTCGCCCGCGATGCGTTGGCGGCATCGGCGCTGTCATTGCCGTCCCCGGTCCCGCAGCCGGACAGCAGGGCGGCCGAGGCGGCGAGGGGCAGGACGAAGCGGAACATGGCGATTCCTTCTGGGGCCGGCGGCGATCCTAGACCCGCGGCCCCGCGGCGACAACCGTAGCCGCCGCAGGTCCGCGGCGGTCGGCCATTGCCGCTCGCAAGCCCGGCCCCTAAGGCCCGGCCATGACCGGCAGCACCGACAGCAGCAGGGGCGGCATCCCGCTCGGCCTCACCGCTTATGCGATCTGGGGCTTCATGCCGCTCTACTTCAAGCTGCTGACCAGCGTGCAGCCGACCGAGATCGTCGCCCACCGCATCCTCTGGTCGCTGGTCCTGCTCGGCCTGCTCGCCACTTTCTGGCGGCGCTGGGGCGCGATCCGCGCGGCGCTCGGCACGGGCCGGGTGCTGCTCACCCTGATCGCCACCGCCTGCCTGATCGCGGTGAACTGGCTGGTCTATATCTACGCGATCGTCAGCGGCCATGTGCTGGAGGGCAGCCTCGGCTATTATCTGAACCCGCTGGTCAACGTGCTGTTCGGGGTGCTGCTGCTGAAGGAGAAGCTGACCCGGGCGCAGGTCTTCGCCTGCTGCCTGGCCGGCGCCGGCGTGGCGGTGATGGCCGCCGGGGCGGGGACGGGGCTCTGGATCAGCCTCACGCTGGCGCTGAGCTTCGCCTCCTACGGCTTTCTCAGGAAGATCGCGCCGGTCGACGCGCTCGAGGGGCTGTGGGTGGAGACTTTGGTGCTGGCGCCGCTGTCGCTGCTCTGGGTGCTCTGGCTGATGTCGCAGGGCACGGCGGGCTTCGCCCACCAGAGCTGGTCGATCGACCTGTTCCTGATCCTCGGCGGGGCGGTGACCGCCTTGCCGCTGCTCCTGTTCACCGCGGCGGCGAAGCGGCTGCCTTATTCGACGCTCGGCTTCCTCCAATATATCGCGCCCTCGCTGCAACTGCTGCTCGCGATCCTCGTCTTCCACGAGCCGTTCGGCCATGTGCAGGCGCTCTGCTTCGCGGCGATCTGGTCCGCGCTCGCCATTTTCAGGAGGCGATCCGCACCGCCCGCGCCCGGGCGCTTGAGCAGCGCGAGAAAGCGGCGCATCCTCGGACGCCGATTGAGGAGGGCTGCCCATGAAGACCGACCCCAGGATCGATGCCTATATCGACGACAAGGCGGCCGATTTCGCCAAGCCGATCCTGCGCCATCTGCGCGCGCTGATCCACGAAGCCTGTCCGGAATGCGAGGAGACGCTGAAGTGGAGCATGCCGACCTTCATGTACAAGGGGAAGATCCTGGCCGGACTCGCCGCCTTCAAGGCGCATGCGACCCTCGGCTTCTGGAACGAGTCGGTGCTGGGCGAGGACGAGAAGGATCGCAGCGCCATGGGCCAGTTCGGCCGGATCGCCGCGCTCGACGATCTGCCGCCGCGCGACACCCTGATCGACCTCATCCGCAAGTCGATGGCGCTGATCGACAGCGGCGCGAAGGCCGGCCAAAAGTCCAGCAAGGCGCCCTTCACCGTGCCGCAGGATTTGCAGGCGGCGATCGACGGGGCGCCGGCGGCCAAGGCGACCTGGGACGCCTTCCCGCCGTCCTGCAAGCGCGAATATGTGGAATGGGTCACCGAGGCGAAGCGCGACGAGACCCGGACGAAGCGGCTCAACCAGACCATCGAACAGCTCAGCGAGGGCAAGCGCCGCCACTGGAAATATGAAAAATGCTAGGCGGGCTTATTCCCCCGCGAGGTTCGCGTTGGCGGCGTTGATCAGGTTCGTGTCCGGCTCCGCATTGGCCGGCGTCTGCGGGTCGCGCGGGAGCGGCGGCACCGGGCGGCAGGCGGGCAGGTTGAGCTGGGCATGCTCGGTGCAGTCGCGCACCTGCACGTCGTCGGTCGGGGCGATGAAGACCGCGTAATTCTTGCCGTCGGCGCAGAGCGCGACCCACATGGCGAGATTCTGGTAGCGCTGCTGATAGGCGCCGGTGAGGACGCCGCCGCGGCAGCGGAAGCCGCTCTGCTGGATCGCGCGGAGCAGGCCGATGCGCCGGTTGAGCGGGTTCAGGGCCTGCAGCCGGTCGCTGCCCTCGACCGCGACCGCGGCCTGGGCGGCCTCGTTGGTCGGCGGCGTGGTGTCGCCGCAGGCCGCGAGGGCGAGGCTGAGAGCGAGCGCGGCGCCGGCCGCCTTCCGATGCGTCATGTTCATCCTCCACCGCCCCCGGGGCACGATTCAGGCGGCCGCTTCCTTCGCCCGATACTGCGTCCGGAGCGAGACCTTGTCGATCTTGCCGGTGCCGAGCTTGGGCAGCGGCGTGCCCGAAACCCAGATATAGGCGGGCAGCTTGAACTGCGCGAGACGCTGGCCGAGGAATTCGCGCAATTCCGCCTCGCCCACCTGATCCTTCTCGCACCAGATCACCGCGGCGGGCACCTCGCCGAGCCGCTCGTCGGGGACGCCGAACACCGCCGCCTCGGACACGGCGGGATGCGCATAGATGGCGGCCTCCACCTCCTGCGCCGCGATATTCTCGCCGCCGCGGATTATGATGTCCTTCTTGCGGTCGACGATGAACAGATAGCCGTCCTCGTCCAGATAGCCGATGTCGCCGGTGCGCAGGTAGCGATCGGCGGTGAAGGCGGCCGCGGTCGCCGCCTCGTCTCGCCAATAGCCGCGGATGTTGGCGACCGAGCGGATCGCGATCTCGCCGCGCTCGCCGGCCGGCAGATGCGCGTCGCCCTCGCCGAGGATGGCGAGCTCCACGAACGGCTTCTGCGCGCGCCCGGTCGAGGCCGGCTTGTCGTGATAATTGGACCAGAAATTGCCGCAGCCGACGGCGTTGGTCTCGGTGAGCCCGTAACCGAGCGCCGGCTGCGCGCCCTTGAAGCTGTCCTCGAGGCGGGCGACGTGCGCCACCGGCCGCGCCGCCCCGCCCGCGGCGATGTCGGTGAGCGTCGAGAGGTCGTATTTCGCGCGGTCCGGATGCTGCATCAGCTCCAGGCTCATCGTCGGCACGCCGACGAAATAGGTGATCTTCTCCGCCTCGATCAGCCGCAGCGCCTCGCCAGCATCCCATTTCGGCATCAGCACCATGGTCCGCGCGATCACGAAGCTGTTCAGCATCACCGGCACCTCGCCGGTGACGTGGAAGAGCGGCACGTTGACCAGGGTCTTGGGCGGATTCTTCGGCGGATCGTTGTCGCGCTCCTTGATGCCGAGCAGGACGGCGAGGCTCATCGCATAGGCATAGGTGCCGGTGACCACCGCATGATGGGTCGAGACCGCGCCCTTGGCGAGGCCGGTCGAGCCCGAGGTGAAGAGGATGGTCGCATCGTCGGTCGGCAGGATTTCGGGCAGGTCGGCCTCGACGGTCCGCGCGAGCAGGGGCGCCAGCGCGCCGTCGAGCGGCTGCTCGATCGGCAAGGCGACGGTGGGGATGGTGCAGCCGCCCGCCTTCAGGCGCTCGGCGCGGGCGGCATCCGCGATGATCAGCTCCGGCTCGGCAAGGGCGAGGCCGTGGCGCATCTCGTCCGGCTGCCACCAGCCGTTGATCAGGGTCGCGATCCCGCCCGCCTTCAGGATCGCCATGTAGGAGACGATCCAGGCCGGGCAGTTGCGCATGGCGATGGCGACGCGGTCGCCCTTGGCGACGTTCCAGCTGCCCGCGAGGATTCGCGCCAGCTTCGTCGCGCGGACGTCGAGCTCGGCGAAGGTCAGCCGCTCCTCGCCCGCCACCACGCCCTCGACGGCGCCGTTCAGCGCGCAGAAGGCGGCGAAGAATTGCGGCAGCGTGGCCGGGAAATTGCCGACATAGGCGCGGCCGAGCGCGTCCCGCGCGATCTGGAAGGGACCGCCCTCACCGGTCTTCTCCGCCAGCACCGCGTCATATTTCCGGTCGAGCTCGCTACTCACGCCTGCCCTCTCTCCATTGTCTTTGCCTTTTATGTTCCCCCTTCTATGAAGACCCGAACCGGAAGGGGAAAGCCTTGTTCGACGCCTTACTGACATCGATGGCAGCAACGGGCAATGCGATCCGTTTCACCGACCTCGGGCTCAGCCCCGTCCTGTTCGAATGGGGCTGGTTCCAGCTGCGCTGGTACAGCCTCGCTTATCTGTTCGGGATCATCATCGGCTGGTGGTACCTGCTGAAGCTGATCCGCCAGCCCGGCGCGCCGATGGCGCGGCGCCATGCGGACGACATGGCCTTCTACACCACGCTCGGCATCATCCTGGGCGGCCGGCTCGGCTATGTGATCTTCTACAAGCCGATGGAATATCTGCAGAACCCGATCGAGATCGTTCGCCTGTGGGATGGCGGCATGAGCTTCCACGGCGGCGTGATCGGGGTCAGCCTCGGCATCCTCTACCTCGCCTGGCGCAAGAAGCTCGATTGGCTGCGCATCCACGATTATGTCGCCTGCTGCATCCCGCCCGGCCTGTTCCTCGGCCGGCTCGCCAATTTCGTGAACGGCGAGCTCTGGGGCGGGCCGACCAATTTGCCCTGGGGCATCGTCTTCCCGACCGGCGGCGAGGTGGTGCGCCACCCGAGCCAGCTCTACGAGGCCCTGTTCGAGGGGCTGGTGCTGATGGTCCTGCTCGTCTGGATGTTCTGGAAGACGCGCGCCCGCTACCAGCCGGGCAAGCTCGTCGGCACCTTCATCCTGGTTTACGGCCTCGTCCGTTTCCTGCTCGAATTCATCCGCGAGCCCGACGCGCATCTGGTCGGCTTCGCGCAGGCGACCGGCCTCCATATGGGCCAGTGGCTGTCCGTGCCCATGATCCTCGGCGGCCTCTACCTGGTCGCCACGGCGAAGAAGCGCGAGGGCCGGGTGAAGGCGGTGCCGGACGATGAGCCGGCTGCCGCTTGAGGCGCGGCTGAGGCAGCGCATCGCCGCCGAGGGGCCGCTTCCCGTCTCCGAATGGATGGCGGAGGCCAATGCGCATTATTACGCGACTCGCGATCCGTTCGGCGCGGCGGGGGATTTCACCACCGCGCCCGAGATCAGCCAGATGTTCGGGGAATTGATCGGGCTCTGGCTGGCGGATCTGTGGCTGCGCTCCGGGCGGCCCGAAGGCGCGCATTATGTGGAGCTTGGGCCGGGGCGGGGGACGCTGGCGGTGGACGCGCTGCGGGCGATGAAGGGCGCCGGCCTGACGCCCGACGTGCATTTCGTCGAGACCAGCCCGGTGCTCCGCGCCGCGCAGGCCGCGCGGGTGCCGGGCGCGGCCTGGCATGACGATCTGTCGACCCTCCCCGCCGACGGCCCTTTGCTCGTCGTCGCCAACGAGTTCTTCGATGCGCTGCCGATCGAGCAACGCGACGGGAATGGGACGGTGAGGACGGTCGACTGGCGGGAGGGCCGCTTCGTGCCCGTCGGTGAGGTCGAGACCGAAACCTCTCCGGCCTCCCTCGCCGTCGCCGCCGACTTCTCCCGGCGAATCGCCGCGCAGGGCGGGGCGGCGCTGATCGTCGATTACGGCCATGACCGGCCCGGGCGGGGCGACACGCTGCAGGCCGTCTGGCGCCACGCCTATGCCGATCCGTTCGAGGCGCCCGGCGAGCGGGACCTCACCGCCCATGTCGATTTTGCCGCATTGGCCGCGGCGGCCGAGGGCGTGCGCATTTCCGGGCCCGTGTCTCAGGGCGCCTGGCTCGACGCCATGGGCCTGCCGCTGCGCGCCGCCGCCTTGGCCCATGCCGCCCCCGCGCGGACCGAGGAGATCGAGGCGGCGCGCCTGCGCCTCTCCGCGCCCGGCCAGATGGGCCGGCTGTTCAAGGTGCTGGCGCTCAGCGCGCCGGGCTGGCAGGAGCCGGCGGGGTTCTGACATGTCCGATTTCACCTATCGCACCGCCACGGCCGCCGACGCCGAACTCATGTCCAGGCTGGGGCCGCGGACGTTCAGCGAGACGTTCGGCCATCTCTACAGCCCCGAGAATCTCGCCGCCTTTCTCGAGAATCACAGCGTCGAGAACTGGACCGGGGAGCTGACCGACCCGCGCTTCAGCGTGCGGATCGCGGAGCGGGACGGCGAGGCGGTGGGCTTCGCCAAGGTCGGGCCGCCGGGGCTGCCCTTTCCGGTGACCGGGCCGACGGCGGAATTGCGCCAGCTCTACGTGCTGGGGCCGTGGCAGGGCACGGAGGTCGCCCGGACGCTGATGGCCTGGGTGCTGGAGGAAGCGCGTGGGCGCGGGGCGGAGCAGCTCTTCCTCTCCGTCTTCATCGACAATCTCCGCGCCCAGCGTTTCTATGCCCGCTACGGCTTCGAGCCGGTCGGCACCTATGCCTTCATGGTCGGCACCCATGCCGACGAGGACATCATCATGCGGGCGCAGCTGTGAGCGTGCGCTACCGGACCGCCGGCCCCGCCGACGCCCCGGCGCTGGCGGACATGGGCCGCCGCTGCTTCGTCGAGACGTTCGGGCCCCATTTCCCGCCGGACGACATGGCGCTCCATCTGGAGCGCAAGTTCGGGTCGGCGGCGCTGGACGGGGAGTTTCTCGATCCCGCGCTCGCCATTTGCGTGGCGGAGCAGGATGGCGCGGCGATCGCCTATCTCAAGCTCGGGCCGATGGATCTGCCGGTGCCGCACGCGCCGGACGCGCTGCAGGTGATGCAGGTCTACGTGCTTGCCCCCTGGCAGGGCGCGGGCGTGGCCGGGTCGCTGATGGACTGGGCGGCGGAGACGGCGCGCGCCCGCGGCGCGCCTGCCCTCTACCTCTGCGTCTGGGAG
>Ga0335075_10000090_pt1 | contig 179594 bp, 170 predicted proteins | sample Lox_Sample_24_FD_206723 | JGI IMG/M metagenome (GOLD analysis project Ga0335075, IMG submission 206723) | Soil microbial communities from Loxahatchee National Wildlife Refuge, Florida, United States - Lox_Sample_2.4 | ecosystem: Environmental > Terrestrial > Soil > Wetlands | place: USA... | reverse complement strand
TCCTCTCCGACATCGCGCTGGCGAAGCGGCAGAGCGAGGAGCGGCGGCGCACCCTGCTCGTCTGCTCCGCGCAGCCGAAGGAGGGCAAGACCTTCTCCGCGATCAACCTCGCGCTCAGCCTCGCCGGCGAGTCCGAGCTGGAGATCCTGCTCGTCGAGGCGGACTTCCTGAAGCCCGACGTGCTGAGCCGGCTCGGCATCGCCGGCGGCCCGGGTTTCGTCGATGCGCTCGTCGACCATGAGGTCGACCCCGAAACCTATGTGATCCGCACCGATGTGCCGGGCCTCTCGGTCCTGCCCGCCGGCGCCAAAACCAATAATGTACCGGAGCTGCTCGCTTCGGATCGATGCAGGGAGGTGCTGGCGAAGCTCGTCGCCGGCAATCAGCGGCGGATCATCCTGTTCGATTCGCCGCCGGTTTTGATGGCGTCGCATGCGACCGTATTGGCCGGCCTTGTCGGCCGGGCGATCGTCGTCGTGCGCGCGGACCAGACAACCGAAGCCGACCTGCGTGAGGCCATTGGCCTGCTCCAGGGCTGCGAGACCAGCCTGCTCCTCAACGGAGCGGGCCTCGCCGTCACGAACCGCAAGTTCGGCGCCTATGATGGATATGGCCATGAAAACTGAGCTTGCCACCGCGCGCCGGCTGACGCGCTTCACCCTGGCGATCGGCGTCGCGATGCTCGCGGCCACCGCCGCGCAGGCGCAGGACGCGCCGCGTCTCGGCTATGGCGGCTACGATGCCCCGGCCGCGTCCGGCGGCGGCCAGCCCGGCGCCGGCGCTGGCGAGGCCCAGGAGAGCGACGCGCCCCCCGCGAGCCGTCGCCGCAACGGCCGTCCCGACCGGGTGCGCACCGACGTCTCGGCCTATCTCGAGGTCGCCCAGGTGCTCAGCGCCGATCTGGACAGCGGCGGCGAGACGCTCACCTATACCAGCGTCGCCGCCGGCGTGGACGGGATCATGCAGACCCGGCGGGTCACCGCGCAGGTCAGCTATCGCTACGAGCGCGACATCGACTGGAATGACGGCGGCATCGATCGCGACGCCCATGCCGGCCTCGCCATGGTCAACCTCCAGGTCGTCCCGGGCGCGCTGCAGATCGACGCGGGCGGCCTCGCCACGCGGACCGCGGGCGACGGCCGCGTCTTCGGCGTCACCAATCGCACCGACAATGTCGACGTCTATTCGGCCTATGTCGGCCCGACCCTGTCGACCCATGCCGGGCCGCTGGCGATCAACGCCTCCTATCGGATCGGCGGCGTCTGGGTGGACGATCACCGTGCGAACGGCCCGCTCAACGAGGATTTCGACCACGCCACCGCGCAGAGCGCCACCGCCAGCATCGGCATGGCGCCGGGCCGCGGCCTGCCGATCGGCTGGACTGTCGGCGCCGGCTATGCCCGCGAGGACACGTCGGGCCGCTTCGACCAGGAGTTCGAGGGCATGTATGTCCGCGGCGACATCGTGGTGCCGATCGGCCCCACGCTCGCGCTGACCGCGGGCGTCGGCTATGAGGACATCCAGTCGAGCCAGCTCGATTTCGTCCGCGACGGGAACGGCTTCCCGGTGATCGGCCCGAACGGCCCGACCCCGGATTCGAGCCGGCCGCGGCTGCTCACCTACGACCAGTCCGGGCTCATGTATGACGGCGGCATAATCTGGCGGCCGACCGCGCGCACCGAGCTGCAGGCCCGCGCCGGCCACCGTTATGGCGGTACCACTTATGCCGGCTCGCTCGACCACCGCTTCAACGAGCATCAGGGCGTGCATATCGAGGTGTTCGACACGGTCGAGACCTTCGGCCGCGCGCTGACCAACGATTATGCCGGCCTCTCCTCGGGCTTCGACGTCAACCGCGATCCGCTCACCGGCGGCCTCGGCGGCTGCGTCTTCAACCGCGAGGGCGGGGGCGGCGCCTGCTTCGACCGCTCGCTCTCGGCGATCACCGGCTCGACCTTCCGCACCCGCGGCGGCAGCCTGGTCTTCTCCGGCCAGCGCGGCCTGTGGAGCTACGGCATCGGCGCGGGCTATGCCCATCGCCGCTATGCCCGGCCGGAGGTCACCGGCGTGGCCGCCTTCGCCCAGCGGGACGAGGTGTGGTCGGTCTATGGCAGCCTCGGCCGCGAGCTGAGCCGCACTTCGGAGGTCAATCTCGACGCCTTCGCGAGCTGGTATTCGAACGATGTGGATCCGGACACGGTCCGCACGCTCGGCGCCACGGTCAGCTACAACCGCTCGTTCCTGCTGGAGCGCATGCAGTTCATGGCGGCGCTCGGCCTCTACAACAGCGACGACGGTGTCGACAGCGCGACCAATGCTTCGGCTCTGGGTGGCCTGAGGTACACCTTCTAAAGGTCTGTACTTGCGGAGTTATTGTCTATGTACACGGACCATTATCGCCTGACCGGACAGCCGTTCCAGCTGACCCCCGACGCGCGTTTCTGGTATGACAGCCGGACGCACAAGAAGGCAATGGCCTATCTCGGCTACGGTCTCGCGCAGGGTGAGGGCTTCATCGTCGTCACCGGCGAGATCGGCGCGGGCAAGTCGACCCTGGTCGCGCATGTCATGGCCAATATCGACCGCGCCCGGCTGAATGCGATCAGCCTGGTCTCGACCCAGGTCGAGGGCGACGACATGCTCCGGCTCGTCGCGCAGGGCCTGGGCGTCGGCACCGCGCTGGTCGAGAAGGCGCGGTTGCTGGATGCGGTCGAGCAGAGGCTCGAGGAGGAATTGCGGGCGGGCAAGCGCACCCTGCTGATCGTCGACGAGGCGCAGAACCTGCCGGTCTCGGCGCTGGAAGAGCTGCGCATGCTCTCCAACTTCCAGATCGGCGGGCGGGCCTTGCTGCAGACCGTCCTGCTCGGCCAGCCGGAATTCCGCGACAAGCTGGCGGGACCGGGGCTCGAGCAGCTGCGCCAGCGGGTCATCGCCACCCATCATCTCGACGCCATGGCCACGGACGAGGTGGCGGCCTATGTCCGCCATCGCCTCACCCGGGTGGACTGGCAGGGCAATCCCGATTTCGAGCCTGCGGCGTTCGACGCCGTTCACCGGCTGAGCGGCGGCATCCCCCGCAAGGTCAACCAGATCATGCAGCGCGTCCTGCTCGCGGCGGCGCTGGAAGATGCCGAACTGGTCACCGCGCAGACCGTCGAGGCGGTCGCCGACGATCTCGGCGCGGACAATGCGAGGCCGGAGCCCGCCGCCCGGCAGCCCGCGCCCGTCGCGCCGACGCCCGATCCGGACGCAGCGGAAGAAAAGGTCTTTTCGCTCCGCTCCGCCCGCCGCGCGCCCGAGCCGGCGCCGCAGCCGGTGCTCGTCGCCGATCCGCTGCTGGAGCAGCGCATCGCCGCGCTGGAGGCGCGCGCCGAGGAGCAGGAGGCGACCTTGCGCCGCGTCCTGATCCTGCTCGTCGACTGGGTCGAGAACAGCCAGGAACCGGCCTATCACCGCACCCACGCCGCATAAGCAGGTGGGCGGATGAAGAACGCGCTGTCGGTCGACGTCGAGGACTGGTTCCAGGTCGGTGCCTTCGAGAAGGTGATCGCCCGCGACGCGTGGGAGACGATCCCCGCCCGCGTCGAGGCCAATACCGCGCGCGTGATCGACCTGTTCGCCGAGGCCGGGGTGAAGGCGACCTTCTTCACCTTGGGCTGGGTCGCGGCGCGCCATCCGCAGGTGATCCGCCGCGCCGCCGAGGCCGGCCATGAAATCGCCAGCCACGGCTGGGACCATCAGCGCGTCTTCACCATGGACGAGGCCCGGTTCCGCGCCGATCTCGAGCGCGCCCACCAGGCGATCGAGGATGCCTCGGGCCGATCGCCGATCGGCTATCGCGCGCCCAGCTTCTCGATCGACGCGCGCACGCCCTGGGCGCACCGGGTGCTGGCCGAGAAGAATTATGTCTATTCCTCGAGTGTCGCCCCGATCCGCCACGACCATTATGGCTGGCGGGACTCGCCCCGGTTCGCCTGGCGCCCCGTCGGCGATTCGCCGCTGATCGAGCTGCCGGTCACCACCGTGAACTTCGCCGGGCGGCGCTTCGCGGCGGGGGGAGGGGGCTTCTTCCGCATCCTGCCCTACGGCTTTTCGAGCTGGGCGATCCGCCGCGTGAACCGCGACGAGGAGCGCCCGGCCGTCTTCTACTTCCATCCCTGGGAGGTGGATCCGGACCAGCCGCGCGTGCAGGACGCCCCGGCCCGCTCCAAGGTGCGCCATTATACCAATCTGGACGTGATGGAGGCCAAGCTCCTCAAATTGCTGCGCGACCATCAATGGGGCCGCACCGACGAGGTGGCCGCCGAACAGGCGCGCCTGCTGTGAACGCGCCCGCCGGCTCCTTCGCGCCGACGGTCAGGACGGCCGATCCCGGCGAGCCGGCGGTCGAGGCCTTCGTGCGCGCCCGGCCCGAGGCGACGCCCTTCCACCTGCCGCAATGGAGCCGCGCGATCGCCAGCGGGACGGGCCAGCGCGCCCATCTGCTGGTCGTCGAGCGCGGCGGCGAAATCCACGGCCTGCTGCCGCTGACCGAGCTCCGCTCGCGGCTGTTCGGCGCGGCTTTGGTCTCCACCGGCTTCGGCGTGGACGGCGGCATCCTCGCCGGCGACGACGTCGCGGTCGCGGCGCTGGCCGGCGCGGCGGTCGATCTCGCCGCCGCGCGCGGCTGCCCGTCGGTCGAGCTGCGCGGCGGCAAGCACCCGGACGGCTGGCGCAAGGCGGAAGGCGCCTATGCCGGCTTCGTTCGCGAGCTCCCCGCCGACGAGGAGGCCGTCCTCAACACCATTCCGCGCAAGCAGCGCGCCGAAGTGCGCCGGGCCCTGACCTTCGGCCTCGACATTGCCATGGGCGATGCCGAGGCCCATTACCGCGCTTATGCGGAAAGCGTCCGCAACCTCGGCACACCCGTCTTCCCGCGCGCTTTGTTCACGTCCGTGCTGCGGGAATATGGCGCCGATGCCGACATCCTCACCGTTTCCCGCGACGGCAAGCCCCTGGCGAGCGTGCTCAGTCTCTACCTGAACGGGACGGTCTATCCCTATTGGGGCGGCGGCACCCATGCGGCCCGCGCCGCCCGCGCCAACGAGCTGATGTATTACGCGCTGATGCGCCATGCCGTGCGGCGCGGCTGCACGCGTTTCGATTTCGGCCGCTCGAAGCTCGGCACGGGCGCCTTCGCCTTCAAGAAGAATTGGGGGTTCGAGCCGAAACCGCTCGTCTATGCGCATTGGGGCGAGGCGCGCGAGGTGAACCCGCTCAGCCCCAAATATCGCCTGAAGATCGCCGCCTGGCGCAAATTGCCGCTCTGGCTGGCCAACCGGCTCGGCCCGCCGATCGCGCGGGGGCTCGGATGAAGCCGGAACTGCTCTTCCTCGCCCATCGCATTCCCTATCCGCCGGACCGCGGCGACAAGATCCGCTCGTGGCACATCCTGCGCCATCTGGCCGACTATGCGACGGTGCATCTCGCCTGCTTCGCCGACGACGCGGCCGACGCGGCCCATCTGCCGGCGCTGCGCGAGGCGCTGGACGGCCGCCTCGGCGAGGCCTTCGTGGCGACGGTCAGCCCGAGCAAATTGCTCTGGATGGCGAAGGCCTATAGCCGGCGCCTCACCATCAACGAGGCGGCGATGTCGAGCGCGGGCCTCCGCGACTTCGTGACGCGCATCCTTGCCGCGCGGCCGATCGCGGGCGTCTACGCCTTCTCGGTGCAGATGGCGCGGTTCGTGCCGGCGGGGTTCCAGCGACCCTTCGTCATGGACTTCGTCGATTTCGATTCCGCCAAATATGCCGATTATGCGCGCAAGAGCGGACTCGCGGGCCGGCTGGTCTACGACCGCGAGGCGAAGAAGATGTTCGCGCTGGAGAAAGCGACCGCGGCCCGCGCCGATGTCGGCCTGTTCGTCAGCGAGGCCGAGGCGGCCCTGTTCCGGGCCGAGGCGAAGCTTCCGGGCGCCGACATCAGGGCGCTCTCCAACGGCATCGACCTGGTTTTCTTCGCGCCCGACGCCGGCTTCGTGCCGCTGCCGGCGCAGGCGGGGCCGCGTATCGTCTTCACCGGGCAGATGAACTACCGGCCGAATGTCGAGGCGGTGACCGACTTCGCGGAGCAGGTGTTTCCGAGGCTTCGTGCCGCCCGGCCGGAGCTCGATTTCGCGATCGTCGGCCGCCGCCCGCCGGCCGCCGTCGAGGCGCTGGCCGCGCGCCCCGGCATCACCGTCACCGGCGACGTGCCCGACGTGCGCCCCTGGCTCGCTTCGGCCGACATCGTCGTCGCGCCGCTGCAGATCGCGCGCGGGATCCAGAACAAGGTGCTGGAGGCGATGGCGATGGGCCGCGCGGTCGTGGCCTCGCCTGGCGCCTATGAGGGGATCGACGCGCTGCCCGGCCGCGACCTGATGGTCGCCGCGGACCCGGCCGCGCAGGCCGACGCCATCCTCTCGCTGCTCGACGCGCCCGAGCGCGCCGTCGCCATGGGCAAGGCCGCGCGCGCGCGGATGGTCAGCCATTATGGCTGGGAGGCGCAATTGGCGCCGCTCGCCGCCATGCTGGGCCTCGAGGTCCGGAAGGAAGCGGCATGACCGCGGTCGCGATCGCGCAGCCCCCGGCCGCCGCGACACAGGGCTGGCGCGCGCACCTGCTCGCGCTCGGCTTCGCCGCCGCCGCGATCCTCCTGCTCTTCTTCCATGACGCGCAGGCGATCGTCTCGATCTGGTGGAACAGCTCGACCTTCAACCACTGCCTGCTCATTCCCCTGATCCTCTGGTGGCTGGTCGCGCAGCGCAAGGCGGAGCTGGCCGAGCTGACGCCCGCCGCCTGGTGGCCCGGCCTGTTGCTGACCGGGGCAGGGGCGCTGGGCTGGATGCTGGGCGAGGCGGGCGGAGTCGCCTTCGCGCGCCATCTCGGCCTGCTCTTCATGCTGCAGGGCGCGGTGATCGCCATCCTCGGCAAGCATGTCGCGCGAGGGCTCGCCTTCCCGCTCTGCTACGCGCTCTTCCTCGTCCCCGCCGGCGAGGAGCTGGTGCCGCTGATGCAGACGGTGACGGCCGAGATCGCCTCCGTCCTGCTCTCGATCACCGGCGTGACCGCCCATCTCGAAGGCATCTTCATCACCACGCCGACCGGCTATTTCGAGGTGGCGGAGGCCTGCGCGGGGGTGAAGTTCCTGATCGCCATGGCCGCGTTCGGGACCCTGGTCGCCAATGTCTGCTTCCGGTCGTGGCGGCGCCGGCTCGCCTTCGTCGCCGTCTCGCTCGCCGTGCCGATCCTGGCCAACGGCATTCGCGCCTGGCTGACCATCTACGTCGCGCACAAGACGGGCAGCGTCGATCTCGCCGCCGGCTTCGACCATGTCGTCTATGGCGGCATCTTCTTCGCCATCGTCATCGCGATCATCCTCGCGATCGGCTGGCGCTTCTTCGACCGGGGCGTCAACGAGCCCTGGTTCGATCCGAAGGCGCTTCAGCCCGAAGCGCCGCGCGGGGCCCGGCTCAATGCCGTGGTCGGCGGGCTGATCGGCCTCATCGTCGCGCCGGTCGCCTGGCTGTTCCTGATGACCGCGAGCAATGCCCGGCCTGCGCCCGCCGAGATCGCCGCGCCGCAGGTCCAGGGCTGGGAGCAGGTGCCGCAAGGGCAGGGGCGTCCCTGGCAGCCCCATTATGCCGGCGCCGACCGCATCCGCCTCCTCCATTATCGCGACGCGCGGGGGCGCGATGTCGATCTCGCCATCATCGTCTTCGCCAGCCAGAGCGAGGGCCGCGAGCTGGTCGGCTTCGGCCAGGGCGCGGTCGAGCCCGGCGGCGCCTGGGCCTGGAGCGAGAATGCCACCGCGCCGTCCGGCGGACGGGCGGAACGGATCGCCTCCAACGGGGTGGCGCGCGAGGTGCTGAGCTTCTACCGCGTCGGCGACGTGACGACCGGGAGCGGGGTGCAAGTGAAGCTGGCGACGCTGAAGACGCGCCTCCTGGGCGGCCCGCAGCGCGCGGTCGCGATCCTGGTCTCGGCCGAGGACAGCGCCGCCGGCATCAGCGCCCGCCCGGCGCTCGACGAGTTCGTCCGCGCGCTCGGCCCGCTCGACCGCCTGGCGGATCGCGCCGCGGGGCTCGACTGATCCCATGTGCGGCATCGCCGGCATCTTCCATCCCGACGTCCCGAAGCCGGTCGATCCGGCGCGGGTCCGGGCGATGGCCGACGCGCTCGCCCATCGCGGACCGGACGGCAGCGGCGTCTGGACAGCCCCCGGCATCGGCCTCGGCCATCGCCGCCTCGCGATCATCGACATTACCGAGGGCGGCGCCCAGCCCATGCTCTCGCCCGACGGGCGCGAGGCGATCAGCTATAATGGCGAGGTCTACAATTTCCGCGAGGTGCGGGCGGAGTTGGAGGAAAAGGGCTTCGTCTTCCGCTCGGAGAGCGACACCGAGGTGATCCTCGCCGCCTGGCGGCAATGGGGACCGGACTGCCTGGCGAAGCTGAACGGCATGTTCGCGCTCGCCATTTACGACGCGCCCACCGACTCGCTCTTCCTCGCCCGCGACCGGCTCGGCGTGAAGCCGCTCTTCTACGCGGAGATTTCGGACGGCGGCCTGATCTTCGCCTCGGAGCTGAAGGGCCTGCTCGCCCATCCCCTGCTGCGCCGGACGCCCAGCGCCCAGGCGATCGACGACTATCTGGCCTTCGGTTACGTCCCGGACGATGCCTCCATGGTCGAAGGCGTCAGGAAGCTTCCCGCCGGCCACTACCTGCACATCCGGCGCGGCCGCGGCCTGCCGAAGCCGATGCAATATTGGGACGTGGATTTCTCCAACCCGGTCCGCGCCTCGATCAAGTCGCTCGAGGAGGAGATGGTGGAGCGGCTGCGCGAGGGCGTGCGCTCGCGCATGGTCGCGGACGTGCCGCTCGGCGCCTTCCTTTCCGGCGGCGTCGACAGTTCCGCCGTGGTCGCCTTCATGGCCGAATGGAGCAAGGGCGCGGTCGAGACCTGCTCGATCGGCTTCGACGCCGCCGACCATGACGAAACCGCCCATGCCGCGCGGATCGCCGAGCTCTTCGCCACCAATCACCGTAGCCGCGTGGTGAGCGCCGAGGATTTCGGGCTGATCGACACGCTCGCCGCCGCTTTCGACGAGCCCTTCGCCGATGCCTCCGCCTTCGGCACCTACCGCGTCTCCGAGCTGGCGGTCGAAAAGGTGAAGGTCGCGCTCTCCGGCGACGGCGCCGACGAGGCGATGGCCGGCTATCGCCGCTACCGCCTGTTCGCCGCCGAAGAACGGGTGCGGCGGCTGCTGCCCGCGCCCTTCGCTCGCGCCGCCGGCATGCTCGGCAACCATTATCCCAAGCTCGACTGGGCGCCGCAGGTCTTCCGCGCCAAGACGACGCTGCAGGCGCTGGGGCAGGGGAGCGGCATGGCCTATGCCCGCGCGGTCGGTGTCACCCCGCCCGCCATCCGCCGCCAACTGCTGACCGCGAACCTGCACGGCCACGACGCCGAGGCGCGCTACGCCAGGGCGTTCGACGAGGCGCCCGCCGGGGACGCCCTCTCCCGCGCCCAATATGCGGACATGAAAATCTGGCTGCCCGGCGACATCCTGACCAAGGTCGACCGCGCCAGCATGGCCGTCAGCCTGGAGGCGCGCGAGCCCTTGCTCGACCACCGCCTCGTCGAATTCGCCGCGCGCCTGCCCGCGAAACTGCGCCTCAAGGGCGGGGTCGGCAAATATCTGATGAAGCGCGCGCTGGCCTCGCGCCTGCCGGACGAGATCCTCCACCGCCGGAAGATGGGTTTCGTGACGCCCGTCTCCGCCTGGTTCCGCGGCCCGCTCGCCCATGAGGCGCTGGCCATCGCCCACGCGCCGAGCTTTGCCGAGCTGGGCTGGTTCGACGCCGCCGCGATCCGCCGGCTCGCCGAGGCGCATCTTTCCGGCCGCTCCGACCATGGCCGGCTGCTCTGGCAATTGGTGATGCTCGACCGGTCGCTGCAGCGGCTGTTCGGCCTCGGCGGCGCGGCTACGGCCGCTCCCCGGGATAAAGCGCCCCGGCAAAATAGAGCCCGTCGGGCGGCGCGTTGAAGCCGAGGGCCGCGCGGTCCTTCGCCTCCAGCGCCGCCTTCAGGTCCGCCTTCGTCCATTTGCCCCGGCCGACCAGCTCCAGGCAGCCGACCATCGAGCGCACCTGGTGGTGGAGGAAGCTTCGCGCCGCCACCTCGATCTCGATCCGCTCTCCGAACCGCCGCACCGTGATCCGGTCCAGCGTCTTCACCGGGCTCTCCGCCTGGCAATGCGCCGAGCGGAAGGTGGTGAAATCGTGCCGGCCGGTCAGCACCTGCGCGGCGTCGTTCATCGCGTCGGCATGGAGCACGACCGGCACCCGCCAGGCCCGCCCCGCCTCGAGCGCCAGCGGCGCGCGCCGGTTGGCGATCCGGTAGACATAATGCCGGCCGATGCAGGAGAAGCGGGCGTGGAAGTCGTCCTCCACTTCCCGCACGGCGAGGATGGCGACGGGGAGGGGGCGCAGCTTCGTGTTGGTGCCGTCGGCGAGCCGGTGCGGGTCGATCGGCCTGGCGATGTCGACATGGGCGGTCATCGCCAGCGCATGCACGCCGGCATCGGTCCGCCCGGCGGCGTGGAGCGTGACCTGCTCGTGGGTGATCGCCTCGATCGCCGCCTCGATCGCCTGCTGGACCGAGGGACCGTGCGCCTGCCGCTGCCAGCCCATGAAAGGCCGGCCGTCAAATTCCACCGTCAGGCGGAAACGGGTCACGCCAGCGCCGCGCCGGCGGGAATGGCGAAGCCGCGCAGCAATTCGCCGGTCGTCATCGCATCGCGACCCGCTTTCTGGACGAGGCTCGGCACGATCGCGCCCTCGGCGCAGGCGATGGTCAGGCCATGGTCGAGCACCGTCCCGGGCGCGCCGTTCAGCGCGGACAGCTCCGCCGCGAGGACCTTGATCCGCTCGCCGCCATATTCGAAGAAGGCGCCCGGCGCGGGATTGAAGGCGCGCACCTGCCGCTCGACCGCCGCCGCGCTCTGCGTGAAATCGAGCTTCGCTTCCTGCTTGCCGATCTTCGGCGCATAGGTCGCCCGCGCGTCGTTCTGCGGCATGCGGCCGACCTGGGGGACGAGGCCGAGCACCTGCACCAGCAGCCGCGCGCCGCTCTCGGCCAGTTCCGCGGTCAACTCGCCCGCCGTCTTGCGGCCGATCTCGACGGGCGACACCGCCAGCATCGGCCCGGTGTCGAGCCCCTTCTCCATCTGCATGATGGTGACGCCGGTGCGCGTGTCGCCGGCGAGGATCGCGCGCTGCACCGGCGCCGCCCCCCGCCAGCGCGGCAGCAAAGAGGCGTGGACGTTCAGGCAGCCATATTCCGGCGCCCGCAGGATCGGCTCGGGCAGGATCAGGCCATAGGCCGCGACCACCGCCGCCTCCAGGTCGAGGTCCGCGAACGCCTCCTGCGCCTCCGCGCCCTTCAGCGACACGGGCGAGCGCACCTCCAGCCCGGCTTCCTCGGCGCGTTTCTGGACGGGGGAGGGCGCCGGCGCTTTCCCCCGCCGCCCGCCGGGCCGCGGCGGCTGCGTGTAGACCGCGGCGACCTCATGCCCCGCCGCGAGCAGGGCGTCGAGCGTCGGCACGGCGAAATCCGGCGTTCCCATGAAGGCGATGCGCATCGGGAGGGCCTTAACGGGAGCGGGCGTCCAGCACCAGTTCCCGCCCATGATGCTGACGTTTCGCGCGCGAATGTTGTGCTCCGGCGAAGGCCGGAGCGTTGGCCGGTGACGGCCGTCATGGTCGTCCCGCAACGCTCCGGCCTTCGCCGGAGCACGGCCGGTTTCTTTCATTCGCTTCTTCACGTCGGGCTGAGGGGAGGATTTGACGCTTCGCCTCCCCCTCCATATCTCCGCCCCCATGGCATCGCAGGAAATCGAGGCGCTCACCCAGGCGCTGGCGCGGCTCCCGGGGCTCGGCCCGCGTTCGGCGCGGCGCGCGGTGCTGCATCTGATGAAGAAGCGGGAGACCGCGCTCGCGCCTTTGCTGCGCGCGCTGGAGCGCGTCAGCGCGAACCTCTCCGTCTGCGGCACCTGCGGCAATGTCGACACGGTCGATCCCTGCGGCATCTGCGCCGATCCGCGCCGCGACGCACGCCTGCTCTGCGTGGTCGAGGAGGTGTCGGATCTCTGGGCGCTGGAGCGCTCGCGCCTCTTCCCCGGCCGCTTCCACGTCCTCGGCGGCCGCCTCTCCGCGCTGGAGGGTGTCCGACCCGAGGATCTCGGCATCGACCGGCTCGTCGCCCGCGTTGCCGCCGGCGGGATTGACGAGGTCGTCCTCGCCATGAACGCGACGCTCGAAGGCCAGACCACCGCCCATTATCTCGCCGAGCGCCTCGAGCGCTTCCCGATCCGCCTCACCCAGCTCGCCCACGGCCTGCCGGTGGGCGGCGAGCTCGACTATCTGGACGAGGGCACCCTGGCCCAGGCGCTGCGGGCGCGAAGACCGGTCGCATAGCGCCCGATCGCCTTTTCCCTCTCCCCGGCGGGGAGAGGGGAGGGTGAGGGGGCTCGGCTCAAGCGCCGATGCGCGAGGCCGGTCGCATAGCTGCCATCCTCGGAGCGTTGCAGAATTCGCTAGCAAACTCATAGTCATCCCGGCGAAGGCCGGGACCCATGAACACCGCATTGCGAGGAGAACGAATCCTCCACGCCTCTTCCGATAAATCCGAGTTCATAGGTCCCGGCCTTCGCCGGAATGACTATTGAGGGGCGGCTCGGCGCCTCGCAGAGCGCGCCTCGGCCGCCACGAACGCCCGCAACCCGCCCTCGTCGGTCGCCGCGCCCGTCCATTGCGCGTGCGGCGGACCGCCGCCCAGCTCACGCTCCGCCCAGCCATAGACGGCGCTGGGCAGATACAGGTCCGCCTCGCCCGAGGGCAGCCGGGTCATCGCCCATTGCTCGCCATAGACGGTGTTGCGGTCGGTCGGGTCGCCGATCTGGCGCGCGCCCATCCGCCTGACCTCGTTGACGAACATGATGCAGGAGCTGCCGCAGCCGCCATCGGTGAGCACGAGGACGGGCCCGGTCCGCGCCGGCCTCGCTCTTGGGCGCCGGCGGCGGTCCGCATCGGCGGCCACGCCGGGATCGACGACCAGCGCTTCGCCCCGCGCCAGGCCCGCCTCGATCGCGGGCAGCGCCGCGTCGACGAACGCGACCAGCTCCGGATTGCCGCTCTGCGCGGCGCGGGTCGCCCGCATCGCCGCGATCAGCTGCCGGCTCGCGCGCCAGCGCTTCGGCTGGCCGGGCGGCGGCTCGGGAAGGAGGCTGCCTTCGCCCCACAAAACGGCGCTCAGCGCGGTGCCGAGCTGGGAATTGCCGCCGCTATTGCCGCGCACGTCGAGCACGATATAGGGCGCGCGCCGGAGCCGGGGCAGGGCGCCGCGCACCGCCTCCCGGAGCGCTGCATTGCCCTGCGAATCCGTGAAGCTCGGGATGCTGAGCCAGGCCGATCCGTCCGCCTGCCAGGCGAGGTCGAAGCGGGCCTCGCCGGTTCGCCGCCGCTGATAGGGACGGACCGCCGACGCGACGGCGGCCGCGTCGGCCTGCCGCCAGGCGAAGACGATCTCCCGCTCGCGCCGGCCGTCGACCAGCACGGTGCAGCGCTCGAGCCTGCGGACGAAGGGATTGCCCCCGTCGACCAGCAACCGCGCGCCCGCGATGCTGCGATTGGCGGTCACCCACCAATTGGTGACGGTGAGATCGAGCTGCGACGCCGCCACCGCGTCGATCGGCCGCGCGCCGCAGCGCAGCAGGCGAAGCTCGCCCGCCGGCGCGTCCGGCGCGTCCACGGGCCGCAGGAACCAGCGACCGGCGATATGCTCGACCGCATAGCCCGTCCACCAGAGCGGCGGCGCGGGTCGCTGCGGCGCGATGCTCACCACGGCATGGGCGTCGCGCAGGCTGTTGACGAGGATCCGCAATGTGCCGGCCCAAGCGGCGCGGTCGCTCGCCTCTTCGGCGCGGCGCCGCGCCGTCCGGACGCTTTCCGCCCAGTCCGCGGCAAAACCCGGCGTGGCGGGATCGGCCGCCGCCGGATGTATGTCGCGCACCGCCTGGTCGATCGCGGCCACGTCGGCCAAGGTCCGTTCCCGCCAGTTGGGCGCGGGCGGCGCCTCCTGCGCGCGGGCGGGAAGAGCGGCGAGGCAGAGGCAGAGCAGCGCGAGGGCGTATTTCATTACGGCTGCGTATCCTGCCGCGCGCCGGGGCGCCAGCACAGCCGCATTTCTTGACCCGGGGCGCGCCGGTCCCTACTTTTACGCCATGGCTCTGCTTCCCATTCTCGAAGTGCCGGATCCGCGGCTGCGTCAGGTCTCCACCCCCGTCGAGGCGGTGACCGACGAGACGCGCCGGCTCATCGCCGACATGTTCGAAACCATGTACGCGGCGCCCGGCATCGGCCTCGCCGCCGTCCAGGTGGGCGTGCCGAAAAGGCTGCTCGTCATCGACCTGCAGGAGCCCGAGGTGGAGGGCGGCGAGCCGGTGAAGGACCCCAAGGTCTTCATCAATCCCGAACTCTACAATCACTCCACGGTCGAGGTGCCCTATAATGAGGGCTGCCTCTCCGTGCCGGACCAATATGCCGAGGTCGACCGCCCGGATCGCATCCGCGCCCGCTGGCTCGACGAGCATGGCGTGGCGCATGACGAGGAGATTGACGGCATGCTCGCCGTCTGCCTCCAGCACGAGATCGACCATCTCGAGGGCGTGCTCTTCATCGATCACCTCTCCCGCCTGAAGCGCGAGATGATCCTCCGCAAGATCGCCAAGGCGCGCAAGCAGGCCGCTTAAGGCTCTCTGCCTCCCGCGAAGCGGCAGTCTTCCTCTTCGCGAGCGTCGCGTATTTTCTTCTTCGCGCCTTCGCGTGAAATAAGCAGCCCTGGATTTCACGCGAAGGCGCGAAGAAAGAGAAGGAAGACCGCGAAGGGATTGTTCCCGCTTTGCGGAATGGCGCTTGAGCGCGCGACTCCGCTGCGGTAGGTTCGCTTTTCGTTCTGGCCGGAAAGCTCGCAAATGGATCCCCTCACTCTCCTCATCGTCGCCGCGTTCGTCGCCGGCGGGATCGCGCTCGGCTGGGTGCTTGGCAAAGGCAGAGCAGGGGCCGTCGCCGAGGAGCGCGGCAAGGCGGCCGAACAGCTCCGCGCCGATCTCGCCGCCATGACCGGCGCGCGCGACGCGACCATGCGGGAACTGGCGAGCCTCCAGGCGGATGCCCGCAATTTCGAGGCGCGGATGCAGGAATTGATGGCCGCCAAGGAGGCACTCACCGCGCAATTCCATGAGGTCGGGGCAAAGCTCCTCAGCGACGCCCAGCGCCAGTTCCTCGAACGCGCCGATGCCCGCTTCCACCAGGCCGGCGAGAAGAGCGAGGCGCAGTTGAAGGCGCTGCTGCAGCCCGTCGAGGCGACGCTCAAGCGCTATGAGGAAGGCCTCAAGGAGGTCGAGAAGAGCCGCGTTGACCAATATGCGGGCCTGCGCGAGGCGGTGCAATTGCTCCATGCCGGGCATAGCCAGGTCCGCGACGAGACCCGCAATCTCGTCAACGCGCTCCGCTCCAGCCCCAAGGCCCGCGGCCGCTGGGGCGAGCAGTCGCTGCGCAACGTGCTCGAACAGGCCGGCCTCTCCCAATATGCGGATTTCCAGACCGAGGTCTCGGTGGACACGGAAGACGGCCGCCTGCGTCCCGACGTCGTCGTCCGCCTGCCCGGCGGGCGCAAATTGATCGTCGACGCCAAATGCTCGCTCAACGCCTGGCTCGACGCCAATGACGCGGTGGACGACGGCCAGCGGGCCGCCCACCTCAAGGCGCACGCCGGCTCGATCCGTACCCATGCCCAGCAGCTCGGCTCCAAGGCCTATTGGGAGCAGTTCGGCGACGCCGCCGATTATGTCGTCATGTACATTCCCGGCGAGCATTTCCTGACCGCGGCGCTGGAGCAGGACGACAATCTCTGGTCCTGGGCGTTCGAGCGGCGGGTGCTGCTGGCGACGCCGACCAACCTCGTCGCCATCGCCCGCACCGTCTCTTCCGTCTGGCGGCAGGAGAAGATCGCCGAGGAGGCGGCCGAGATCGCCCGGCTCGGCAAGGAATTGCACGGCCGGCTCGCGACGATGGGCGGCCATGTCGCCCGTCTCGGCCGCAATCTGGAGCTGGCGACCGGCGCCTATAATGCCTTTGTCGGCAGCCTGGAGAGCCAGGTCATGACCCAGGCCAAGCGGTTCGAGACGCTGGAAGTGGCCGGCGGTACGAAGGAGATCGAGCCGCTCCCGGTCATCGAAACCGGCACCCGCCCGCTGACCAAGCTCTTCCCGACGGAAGGCGAGGGCAAGGCCAATTGATGCAGGTCAAGTCGAGCAAAGGTTAATTCCTTCGATTTTATACTTATCGCTCTACTATACCGTAATTCTGCTTTATTGCGGCTGTTCGTCACTCATCATAACCTCCCTAAATCGACTCGAAGATCGTTCTGCTCTTTAGAACCCGTTCGCCGGGAACGGGACTTCGCATGTCGAGACAGGGGAGAGAAAGATGAGAGGAAAACTTGCCCTCGCCGTGATCGCCGCCACCCTGCTGACCGCGCATCCGGCCAGCGCCTTCGATTATCGGGAGGCGGCCTATCGCACCTATATGTACAGCGATGCGAGCCACACGACCGTCGTCGGCACGATCGAGCCCACCTGCGGCTATTTCTACGTCCAATATTATCTCTCCGGCACCTACACTTGTCACCAGCAGGACGAGTTCGTCGGCTATTGCACCCAATATGGGTGGGAGCCGCTCTAGAGCCCGGGGTCGCGGCGGGCGGGCGGCGTTCGGCGCCCCCCGTCATGGCCCCTTGGCGGTCGAACGCCAAATGCGCCGGACGACCTGATCCAGCTCTTACGAAGGGGGAAATCATGCTCAAGCGTTTCGCAATCGGTCTCACCGCAACGCTGGCGACACTGGCCGTGTCGAGCCCGGGCCGGGCCTTCAACGGCGAGCCCTGCTACAGCTACTGGTTCTACACCGACGAGACCCATACCGTTCCGGCCGGCTCGGGGCATGGCTTCTGCACGTCGCTCGGTCCGTCCTTCACCGTCGTCTCCGGGGTCGGCACGATGTTCTACGAGACCGAGCAGATCGGCGTCTGCATCGACGGCGTGCTCTGGCCGAGCTGAGCCGGGGCCGCGCCGTCCACGGCGCACGTGGCTTATCTTGCAGGAAAGGGGACGTGATATGCTCACGCGCTTCAACGCCGTCGCTCTGGCCGCGGCCGCCATGCTGGCAAGCGGCACCCAGGCCGTCGCCCATTATACCGGCGAGCCCGCCTATCGGACGGATTTCTACGACAATGCCAATCATGACACGCTGATCGGGAGCATCTTCCCCATCGGCTGCAGCTATGACGAGGTCAGCCAGGCCAATTTCGTCAATTATCGCCGCGTCGGCGCCACCTCGCCTTATACGACGAACGAGCTGGTCGGCTATTGCATCGAGGGTGCCTACAACCCGGTTTAGCTCAGACCCGGCGCAGCCTGATCGTCCCGCCGCTGCCGGTCAGCACGAGCACGTCGCCGGCGGGATAGGAGATCCGCGCCCCGCCGCGCAGCGCGGCCAGGAAGGCGCGCTCATGCGCCATTCGCGCGCCGGGGCAGGCCATGCGCGTGCCCGCGATCGGCCCCGGCACGAGCCGGCCGCCGCGCTCGCGATAGGCGCCGGACAGGCGGTTGCAGCCGGCGCGGGCGTCGATCCGGCCCTCGTGGAAGCTCATCACATAGGCGTCGCCGTCGACCCGGACGTTGCCGATCGCCTCGATCCGCCAGTCGGTATCGGCCAGCGCCACGGGCGGCAGCAGGGTCCCGCCGCAGCCGTCATAGACGCGGTCGAGCGTCGTGACGGAGACGGTATCGCGATAGCGGCGCTCGGCCTCGTCCTCGCAAACCGCGTGGCGGACCGTGACGATGAACTGGCGGGTCACCAGCCGGTAGCCATTGCGCACCGCCTGGCGGCGAGGGGTCGCCACGCTGATCCGGCTGTCGTCTCCCGGGTGGAAGACCATCCGGCCGCCGGCGATCTCCAGCCGCCAGAAGGGCTCGCTACCGCTGGCGGCATAGGGGGCGGAGGCGGGCTGGACGAGGGCCAAAGCGGCGGCGGCAAGCAGGCTCATGCGTCTCTCCTCTATTCGGTCGCGGCGCGCACCACCGGGCCGCCGCAGCCATGCACCGTCCGCCCCGCGGCGATGACCGTCACCGTGTCGGCATAGGCCTGGTCGTCGTCCATCTCGCAATCCGCGCGGCGGATGGAGAGAATGATCTTCGGCGTGCGATAGACCCGCGCCCGGCCGTCGCCGGTCACCGCGGGGCGCGGCGCGGCGGCGATGATCACCCGGTCGTGCATCTGGAAGGTCAGCCGCCCGTCCGCGATCTCGAGCCACCAGAAGGGCTCGCTCCCGGCGGCGCCATAATCGGGCAGGGGCGGCGCGGTCAGCGCGCGGCCGCCGCACCCCTCGAACCGCGCCGCGCCCACGCTGACCGTGACCCGGTCGGCGTAAAGCCGCCGGGTCAGCCGATCGGTGCATTCGCCATGTTCGACGGAGAGCGAGAATTCACGGGAGGAATAAGCAAAGCCGAGCTCGGTCTCCGCACGCGGCGGCGCCTCGACGTTCAGGATGTCGCGGCCCGGCGTCTCGAACACCATCCGTCCGCCCCCGATCCGCGTGGCCCAGAAGGGCGAGGCGCCGAACGCCCGATAGATTTGCGGCGGCGGCCCCGGCGCCTGCAGCGCGGCCGCGACCAGGATGGCGACGGGAATCATCGCCGGCCGCCGCGCCTAGAGGCGCCGCAGCGTGACGTAGACGTCGCTGCCCTCATGCGTGCCGCGCAAGGTCATGATCAGGCCGCTGCGATAGTTGATCTGCACCGGCCCGCGCAGGAGCCCCAGCATCTTGGTCTCATGGGTCATGCGGTCGCCCGGACAGGCCATGCGGGTGGCGGCGATCGCGCCCGGGGTCAGCGTGCGTCCGCGCTGCACATAGGGGCCTGAGAAGCGGTTGCAGCCCGCCCGCCCGCTGAGCCGGCCCGCGCCGTCGAACTGCAGCGCATAGTCCTCGCCGCCGACCTGGGTACCGTCGATCTCGACGATCGCCCAGCCGCTGTCGGCGAGCGTGACCGGCGGCAGCACGCCGCCGCCGCACCCTTCGAGCGGGCGCCCGCGGCCCGCGCCGGGGAAACGGACGCGCACCGTGTCCGGATATTCGAAGTCGCTCATCCCGTCGTTGCAGCGGCCCTCATGGCTGATCTCGACCGTCATCCGCGGCGTGCGGTAGACATGGACGCCGCCCCGCGAGGCGACCGGGCGCGGACGGGCGACCTCGATCCGCTCCTCCTCCATGCCGGTCCAGATCATCTTGCCGTCCTCGAAAGTCAGGCCCCAGAACGGCTCGGTGCCGTGCGCGGCATAGATTTCGCCCTCGGGCGCCGGCGGCTGGGCCGTCGCCGCGCCGATGCCGCCGAACAAAGCGAGCGCCCCGCCAAGAAGAAATGCAGTCCTCATGCCGCAGATCATAGCATGGCTGCGGTTGAACGGCGCGTGAAACCTTCGTTCAGCTCCCGCCAGGCTTGCGCCGCAGCCGGATCGCGATGTCGGCCGTGAGCAGCATCGTGTCGGCATCGGGCAGGCTGACCCGCACCGGCCCGGCGGCGCCCGACAAGACCCGCCGCAGCTGCGCGTCGAGGCGGTCGTGCGGCGGCGGGCAGGGATTCTCGGTCGCGCCGATCAGGCCGAGGTCGAGCCTGCCTTCGGCGCTGGCGAAGCGCCCGGAGAAGCGGTTGCAGCGTGAATAGCCCAGGAAGCCGTTCTCGCCGAGGTCGAGCGAATAAGCGTAATTGGCCGGCGCGACCGCGACGCCGTTGATCTCGATGATCGCCCAGCTGGTGAAGGCGAGGTCCTCCGCGGCGGACGGGACGGGCGACGACGTGGGGGCCGAGGTCGGGGCGGGCTGCGCGGCAAGCATCGCCAGCGCCAGGAAAAAACCACTCATGCGTCGGCTCTACCCGCTCGCCGCGGCCGCTTCAAATCTCAGGACAGACCCTCGATCTGCCCGTCCTCGTCGATCCGCATCCCCTCGGCGCTCGGCACCTTGGGCAGGCCGGGCATGGTCATCAGGTCGCCGCAGACCGCGACGATGAAGCCCGCGCCCGCCGACAGCCTCACCTCGCGCACCGGCACGACATGGTGGGAGGGCGCGCCGAGCAAGGCCGGATCGGTCGAGAAGCTGTACTGCGTCTTCGCCATGCAGACGGGGAGGTGGCCATAGCCGTCCTTCTCCCATTGGTGGAGCTGGTTGCGGACGCCCGAATTGGCGATCGCCTCGTCGGCGCGGTAGATGCGCTTGGCGACCGTGTCGATCTTGTCGAACAGCTTCAGCTCGGCGTCGTAGAGCGGCGCGAACTGCCCGCCGTCTCCGTCGGCGAGCGCGGCGACCTTATGGGCAAGCTCCTCGGCGCCCGCGCCGCCGTCGGCCCAGTGCGTGCAGAGCACCGCCTCGACGCCATGCGCCGCCGCGATCTCCCGGACCGCGGCCACCTCCGCCTCGGTATCCGAGCTGAAATGGTTGATCGCGACCACCGCCGGCACGCCGAACTGGCGGACATTCTCGATATGACGGGCGAGGTTGACGCCGCCCGCCTGCACCGCCGCGACATTCTCCTTGCCGAGCTCCGCCTTGGCCACGCCGCCATTATATTTGAGCGCGCGCACCGTCGCGACGATCACCGCGGCGCTGGGCTTCAGCCCGGCCTGGCGGCACTTGATGTCGAAGAATTTCTCCGCGCCCAGGTCCGCGCCGAAGCCGGCCTCGGTCACCACATAATCGGCCAGCGCCAGCGCCGATTTGGTCGCGATCACGCTGTTGCAGCCATGGGCGATGTTCGCGAACGGCCCGCCATGGATGAAGGCCGGATTGTTCTCCACGGTCTGCACCAGATTCGGCGCCAGCGCCTGCGACAGCAAGACGGTCATCGCGCCCTCGGCCTTGATGTCCGCCGCCGTCACCGCCTGCTTGTCGCGGGTATAGCCGATCACGATCCGTCCGAGCCGCGCGCGCAGATCGTCCAGATCCTCGGCCAGGCAGAAGATCGCCATGATCTCCGAGGCGACGGTGATGTCGAAGCCGGATTCGCGCGGGAAGCCGTTGCCGACGCCGCCGATCGACTGGACGATCTGCCGCAAGGCCCGGTCGTTCATGTCGAGCACGCGCTTCCAGGTCACGCGGCGGACGTCGATGTTCAGCGCATTGCCCCAGTGGATATGGTTGTCGATCATCGCCGACAGCAGATTGTGCGCGCTGGTGATGGCGTGGAAATCGCCGGTGAAGTGGAGGTTTATCTCCTCCATCGGCACGACCTGGGCATAGCCGCCGCCCGCGGCGCCGCCCTTCATCCCGAAACAGGGGCCCAGTGAGGGCTCGCGCAGGCACAGCATCGCCTTGCGCCCGATCCGCGCCAGCCCGTCGGTCAGGCCGACCGAGGTCGTGGTCTTGCCCTCGCCGGCGGGAGTCGGGTTGATCGCGGTGACGAGGATCAACTTGCCCTGCGGTCCCTGCTGCTTCTCCTTCAGCCAGGGCAATGAGATCTTCGCCTTGGTCCGCCCGTAGGGCTCGACCGCCTCGTCCGGAATGCCGAGCCGCGCCGCGATCTCCCCGATCGGACGCATCTTCGCGGCGCGCGAAATCTCGATGTCGGTGGGCATTCGGATCCTCTCATATTCGTATGCTTTGCATAACGTTTTGCGATGGACCGGGCGCGCTGGCAAGAGCCATTGCGCAGCACCGCGTCACCCTGAACTCGTTTCAGGGTCCAGCTTGGCAGCGGCACTGAGCCGCCCGGTTCACGCTGTGACTGGCTCGACCCGGGACCCTGAAACGAGTTCAGGGTGACGGCAGGGGGGCGTTCCGCCGCCGCTGGTTCACCACCTCATAGGCCATGACCGCCGTCGCCACCGCCGCGTTCAGGCTGTCCGCCTTGCCGAGCATCGGGATCTTCACCAGCAGGTCGCACTCCGCTTCATAGGCCCCGGGGAGTCCCTGGGATTCGTTGCCGACGAGCAGGAAGGTCGGCGCCTGGTAGAGGGGCGCCTGATAATCATGCTCGGTATTGAGGCTGGTGCCGACCAGCTGCCCCGGCCCGGCGCGCAGCCAGGCGACGAACTCGTCCCAGCGCGCGGTCGCGATGCGCTGCGTGAACAAGGCGCCCATCGACGCGCGCACCGCCTCGACCGAGAAGGGATCGACGCAGTCGTCGACGAGGATCAGCCCCCCCGCGCCGGTGGCATCGCCGGTCCTCAGGATCGTGCCGAGATTGCCCGGATCGCGCAACGCCTGCGCCACGATCCAGAGCGGCGCCGCATTCCGGTCGAGGGACGCCAGCCCGGTGTCGAACTGCCGGAACAGGCCGATCACGGCCTGCGGATTCTCCTTGCCGCTGATCTTGTGGAGGATGTCCTCGCTGGTCCGCACCGCCTCGCCGCCCGCGGCCTCCACCGCCGCGACCAGCGCCTGGACCAGCCGGTGCGAACCGTCGGCGAAGAAGATCCGCTCGGGCAGGATACCCACCTCGCGCGCCTCGGTCAGGATCCGGAGCCCCTCGGCGAGGAACAGCCCTTCGGCGCGCCGGTGCTTCTTCTCGCGCAGCGCCCTGGCCTGTTTGACCAGCGGGTTGGAGAAGGCGGTGATTTCTTTCGGCATCAATTCCTGCTCGAGCCGTTCGTCCTGAGCCTGTCGAAGGACTTTCCTTCTTCTCTTCGCTCCCGAGACGGAAAGTAAAGGGCTTCGACAGGCTCAGCCCGAACGGAGGAGGTCCGAGACCGGCATGGGTCCCGTTTGGTCCTTACGGCGCGGTGGTCACTCGTCTTCCTGGAAGCGCGCCTCGACCAAGGCGGAGAGCTGTTCGACGGCCAGTTCGGCGCCCAGCCCGGTCGCGCTGATCGTGATCGAATCGCCCTTGGCCGCGCCCAGCATCATCAGCCCCATGATCGAGGTGCCGCAGACTTTGTTGCCATCCTTCTCGACCTCGATCGCGGCGTCGATCTGCGACGCCATGGTCACGAATTTGGCGCTGGCGCGGGCATGGAGGCCGCGCTTGTTGACCACCTCGACGGTGCGCGAGACGGCGCTCAAGCGGCCGCCTCGCCCAGGATCTCCGAGGCGACGGAGATATATTTGCGGCCCGCCTCGCGCGCGGCGGCGACCGCGGCACGAACGTCCATCGTCTTGCGCGCGCCCTCGAGGCGGATCAGCATGGGCAGGTTCACGCCCGCGATCACCTCGATCTTGTCGCTCTTCATCAGGCTGATCGCCAAGTTGGAGGGGGTGCCGCCGAACAGATCGGTGAGGATGATGACGCCGTCGCCCTTGTCGACGCCCTTGATCGCCTGCGCGATCTGGCCGCGGCGCTCCTCCATGTCGTCGTCCGGCCCGATACAGATCGCCGCGATCTGCCGTTGCGGGCCCACCACATGCTCCATGGCGACAATGAACTCGGACGCGAGTCGCCCGTGCGTCACCAATACCAGACCGATCATTCAATCACCTTAGCAGCCGACAGCCTTGCCCCCTGCGGACCGCTCGGTTCCATCACGAGGCGGCGCGGCGAGGTCGCGATGGTCGAGATTGGGGGAAAAACCCGCCGCGCGCAACCGTGTCGCGATCCGCTCGGCGACATGGACGGAGCGATGGCGCCCGCCCGTGCAGCCGAACGCGATGCGGACGGGCGCCTTGCCGTCGCCCTGGTAGAGGGGGAGGAGGGTGAGGATCGCCGCCTCGATCCGTGCCATGGCCTCGTCATAAACCGGGTCGCCGGCGATATAGTCGCCGACCGGCCCGTCGAGCCCCGACATGGGCCGCAATTGCTCCTGCCAGTGCGGATTCCGCAGGAAGCGCATGTCGAACAGCAGATTCGCCTCGGGCGGGTCGCCCCGCGAATAAGCGAAGGACATGACGGTCGGCCCGCTCATCCCGGCGCCAGTCCGAACAGGCGGAGCGCGGCCTCGACCTTGAGCGGCGCGGAGGCGTGATGGCCGTCGAGCGCGACCGCGGGAATGGGAATGCCGGCCACGCTGATCCGCTCCTTGCCCTCCGGCAGCCGGACCGGCTCGCCGGACAGGTCGACATAGAGCGCGACCGGCACGTCCTGCACCGTCGCCATCTCGACGATGCCGACGCCGCGCACTTCGATCTTGCCGGCGATTCGCTCGGGCGCGGAGGCGAGCGCCTGGCCCCTGGCCCGCCGGACGAAGGTGTAGTCGTCGCTCACCAGCACGGCGCCGCGGTCGATCAGACGCAGCGCGAGATCCGATTTGCCGGCGCCGGAGCGGCCGCCGATCAGCACGGCGCGGCCGCCGATCGCCACGCTGCTCACATGGATGGTCTCGGACGAAAGCGACGGCGCGCTCATGGCTGGGCTCCCGAAAAACGGACGACGAACCGGGCCCCCGACCGACCGTCCTGACGATCCTCGATCTCGATCCGTCCGTCATGGCCCTCGACGATCGCCTTGGCGATGGCAAGGCCGAGTCCGCTGTGGCGGCCGAAATCCTCTTCCGGCCTGATGCTATGGAAGCGGTTAAAGATCGCTTCCCGCGCCGCGGCGGGAACGCCGGGGCCCTCGTCCTGCACCGAGACCACCACCTCCTCGCCGACCCGCGCCGCGCTCACCTCCACCAGCCCGCCCGGCGGCGAGAAGGAAATGGCGTTGTCGACGAGATTGCCGAACAGGCGGGCGAGCCGCGCGGCCTCGCCCTGGATGATGGCGGTGCCGACCCGGGGGCGGGCGAAGGCGATCTCCGCCTTGCCCCCCGCCTGCTCCTCCCAGAGCGGCACCAGGGTCTCGATCATCTTGCCGAGGTCGATCGTCTCGAAGCGGGCGCGGGACAGTTCGGCGTCGAGCCGCGAGGCCTCGGCGATCTCGACCACCAGCCTGTCCAGCCGGAGCACGTCCTGGCGGACGACGTCGAGCAGCCGCGCCCGGGTCTCCGGATCCTGCACCCGCTCGAGCGTGTCGACGGCGGAGCGAAGCGAGGCGAGCGGGTTCTTGAGCTCGTGCGTCACGTCGGCGGCGAAGGCGTCGGTGGCGTCGATCCGCTGGCGCAGGCTCTGCGTCATGTCGTGCAGCGCCCGGGCGAGCTGGCCGATCTCGTCGGTCCTGAGCGGCAGGGTAGGGACGTCGACCTCGCGCGCGCTGCCGCGCCGCACGCGGTGCGCGGCATGGGCGAGCCGGCGTAGCGGATTGGCGATGGTGCGGGCGAGGAAGCGGGAGAGCAGGATCGAGACCAGCAAGGTGCCGAGGAAGATCAGGAAGAGCGAGAAGCGCTCGGCCCGGACCACGCGGCGCACGTCGCGGGCATTGACGGTGAGCAGCAGCACCGGCCGGTCGGCGGCCTCCACGCGCTGCGCCGCGGCGATGAAGGGCGTCCCGTCCGGCGCGCGGCGCAGCAGGCGTTGCGGTTGGCCGCTGCCCAGCGCGGCCTGCGCCTCCGGCCAGTCGGCGAGCGTGTCGGTCGCGCGCGGGATGTAATCGGGCGGGGCGGGGGCGCCGACCAGCCGGTCGAAGCCGTTGTCCAGCCAGCGCGCCACGTCCCGGTACCAGGCCTCGGTCTCCGGGTCGCGCAATTCATAGGTCGGCGGCGCCCCGTTCCAGCTGTCCGCGAGCCGCTGCCCGCCGGGGGCATACAGCCGGAGCCGCGTGCCGGAATCCCGGCCGAGCCGGATCATGATCGGCTCGCGCGCGCCGGGCGGGAGCGCCGCCAGCATATGCGCGATCATCACCGCCTCGGAGCGGGCCTGGTCGATCCGCGCCTCGGTCAGGCGGGTGCGGAAGCTGTCGAGATAGAAAAGCCCGCCGGCGAGGATCGCGACCGCGAAGATGTTCACCGCCAGGATGCGCTGGCGCAGCGTCAGCCGCTTGCTCCAGCCGCGCAGCCGGCCGCTCTTGCGCTCAGGCGCCGTCACGGCGCCTATTCCTCGGCAAAGCGGTAGCCGACGCCGTACAGCGTCTCGATCGAGTTGAAGCTGTCGTCGGTCGCCCGGAACTTGCGCCGCATCCGCTTGATGTGGCTGTCGATCGTGCGGTCGTCGACATAGATGTCGTCCTGATAGGCGACGTCCATCAGCTGGTTGCGGCTCTTCACCACGCCGGGCCGCTGCGCGAGCGCCTCCAGGATCATGAACTCGGTGACGGTCAGGGTCACGTCGCGCCCGTCCCACTTCACCCGGTGCCGCGCCGGATCCATCACCAGCCGCCCGCGCTCGATCTCGGCGGCTTCCGGCTCCTCATGCTCCGTCGCCGGCCGCGCCCGCATCTCGGTCCGCCGAAGCACCGCGCGGATGCGGGCGAGTAGCAGCCGCTGGGAGAAGGGCTTGGCGATATAATCGTCCGCGCCCATCGCCAGGCCGAGCGCCTCGTCCAGCTCCTCGTCCTTGGAGGTCAGGAAGATGACCGGAAAGTCGCTCTTCTCGCGCAGCCGCCGCAGCAGCTCCATCCCGTCCATCCGCGGCATCTTGATGTCGAGCACGGCGAGGTCCGGCGGATTCTCCACCAAAGCCTTCAGCGCCGCCTCGCCGTCCGAATAGAGCCGCGTGGTGAAGCCCTCGGACTGCAGGGTGACGGAGAGCGAGGTCAGGATGTTGCGGTCGTCGTCGACAAGCGCGATCGTTATCGACATTCCACTCTCTGCTCGCTGGTTCCCGTACCCGCTCCGGCTTTAGGGCCTATCCCCACGACCGGCAACGCCTCTGGTGGCCGCACCGTCCCACCGGCGACCCCGCCTAGTTATCCGAGGCCCACCTAGTCATCCCGGCGAAGGCCGGGACCCAGGAACACGATCTTCCGAGGCAAGGACGCCAGCGCTCGTCATCCCCTCCTCCTCGACACTAAAACCGCCCGTGCTCCGGCGAAGGCCGGAGCGTTGGCCGACGATCAATCCTGAGCCCGCTTTTCCGCGATCTCCACCCTCTTCAACTGGGCCGGGGACAGGAGGTGCCGAACCGGCGACAGCGCTTCGACATAGCCGGCATATTGCCCGCTTTCCCAAAGTGAAGCCGCCTCAGACAAGGTGTGCTCGAGCCGGTGACGATCCCAATCACCTTGGTCGCGCTCGGCCCGAAGACGTGCGAAGTCCCCGAGCCAGTCGCTTCCCGCAAATCTCTCCATCTCGTGTCGTAAAGCCGCCGGCACGGACGACCAGACCGTCTCGGGATCGAGCGTCAGCGCGATGCCATATTCATCGGCCGCGGCGGCCAGCATCTGTTCGAACCAGCGCGCATGGTTCCATCGGCCTGGAGCGGGGCTATCATGGCCCGCGCCGTCGCGTCCCAGTTCAAGCCCGCTGCGGCGCGATAGATTTGGTCGAACGCGGTTTCGGCCGGGCAAAGCAGCAGGCGATCCCGATCGTCGATGCAAACCTGGGCGATGCGTTCTCGTTTCACAAATGCGAGGCTGCCGCCGCTCTGGCGAAATGTCGAGATCATGTCCGCTTTCCACCCATGGCGGACGCTTGCCCTCATACAGGCCGGCGATCCGGAAGCCCATCTCACCCCACCACCCTTTGACGAATCCCCCCCACTCCGATATGCGCCCGGCCAAGGAACGAGGCCCGCTCCCCCGGCGGCCGTTCACGCACATAGGAGAGGAATTCACGTGGCCAACAAGGTCCCGTCGTTCGACCTGTCGTACCAGGGCATCGACACCAAAGCCGACATCAACTGGAATCTGGGCACGCCCGCGCTCGTCGAGGCGGCGCTGAATCGCGGCGAGGGCCTGCTCGCCAAGGACGGGCCCCTGGTCGTGAAGACCGGCAAGCACACCGGCCGCTCCGCCAAGGACAAGTTCATCGTCCGCGACGCCGGCACCGAGAGCGAGATCTGGTGGGACAATAACGCCTCCATCTCCCCCGAGCATTTCGCCGCGATCAAGGCCGACTTCATGGCCGCCTTGGCGGAGAAGGACACGCTCTTCGTCCAGGACCTGCACGGCGGCTCGCAGCCCGAGCATCGCGTCCGCGTCCGCGTGATCAACGAGCTGGCCTGGCACAATCTCTTCATCCGCACCCTCCTCGTCCGCCCCGAGGAGAGCGAGCTGGCCGGGTTCGAGCCCGAATTCACGATCATCGATCTGCCGAGCTTCCGCGCCGATCCCGCGCGCCACGGCACCCGCACCGAGACGGTGATCGCCGTGAACCTCACCGAGAAACTGATCCTGATCGGGGGCACCCAATATGCCGGCGAGATGAAGAAGTCGGTCTTCGGCATCCTCAATTACCTGCTGCCGCCGCAGGGCATCATGCCGATGCACTGCTCGGCCAATATCGGCCCGGACGGCGACACCGCCGTCTTCTTCGGCCTCAGCGGCACCGGCAAGACCACCTTGTCGGCCGACGCCTCGCGTACCCTGATCGGCGATGACGAGCATGGGTGGTCGGATACGGCGGTGTTCAATTTCGAGGGCGGCTGCTACGCCAAGATGATCCGGCTGTCGCCCGAGGCGGAGCCGGAAATCTATGCGACCACCAGGCGCTTCGGCACGGTGCTCGAAAATGTCGTGATGAACGAGGCGACGCGCGAGCTCGACCTCGACGATCCGAGCCTCGCCGAAAATACGCGCGGCGCCTATCCGATCGACTTCATCCCGAACTGCTCCGAGCGGAATATGGGCCCGGTGCCGAAGAACGTCGTCTTCCTCACCGCGGACGCCTTCGGCGTGCTCCCGCCGATCGCGCGGCTCACGCCCGAGCAGGCCATGTACCATTTCCTCTCCGGCTACACCGCCAAGGTGGCCGGCACGGAGATCGGCGTGACCGAGCCCGAGGCGACCTTCTCGACCTGCTTCGGCGCGCCCTTCATGCCGCGCTTCCCCTGGGTCTACGGCAACCTGCTCAAGGAGCGGATCGCCAAGGGCGGCGTGCGCTGCTGGCTGGTCAATACCGGCTGGACGGGCGGCAAATACGGCACCGGCAGCCGCATGCCGATCAAGGCCACCCGCGCCCTGCTCAACGCTGCGCTCGATGGCTCGCTGAACGACGTGGAGTTCCGCATCGACCCGATCTTCGGCGTCGAGGTGCCGGTCAGCGTGCCGGGCGTCGACAGCGCGATCCTGAACCCGCGCGACACCTGGGCCGACAAGGCCGATTACGACGCCACGGCGCAGCGGCTGGTGACTTTGTTCACCAATAATTTCGCCAAGTTCGCCGACCATGTCGACGCGGCGGTGCTCGCCTCCGCGCCCGGCGCGGCGCGGCAACAGGCGCAAGCCGAACCCATCCAGGAGACCGTGATCACGGCCTGATCGCCCACCAATATCGCCCTTTCGAAGGAGCGTGTCGGCGAAGGCCGGCGCGCTCCTTTTCTTTTTGCGGATGGGACACGTACTTTTTCGCGAAAAAGTACGTGTCCCCTTTTGGAGACAGAAGATGACCGAATACAAGCCGCGGCTCTGGCCGCATGACGAGGCGATCCGCCGCGTGGGGGAGGGGATGCTCGCCTGCACGCTGCCCAAGGCCGAATGGACCCACGAGGCCCATATCGGCGCGACCTGCTGGCTGATCCTCGAACGCCCCGACATCCTGCTGGAGCGCGACCTGCCCGGCCTCATCAGCCGCTACAATGAGAGTCGCGGCGGCGTGAACGACGCCACCCAGGGCTATCATGAGACGATCACCCAGTTCTTCATCCGCACCCTCCGCGCCGCGCTCGCGCGCGACGGGGAGGGGAGGCTGGCGGACCGGGTCAACGCGATCCTGCAGGCGCCGGAAGGCGGCCGCGACTGGCCGCTGCGCTTCTACTCGCGGGAACGCCTGTTCTCGCCCGAAGCGCGGCTCGGCTGGGTGGAGCCGGACCTATAGCGGGACCATCGCGCCGTTCTGGCAATAGCCGGCCGGTTCACTGACCTGGTAAGGCGACGTGCGCCCGATCAGATGAACGGCCGGATTGTCATTCTCGTCGCAGTGGGTCCAGACCAGGAAGCCCACCATCGTCGTGTGGGAAGCATCGCTGTAATATTGCGTCGAATAAACCAGCGTCTGGGCCTTCGCCGGCCCGACGCTCATCAGCGCCGCCACGACCGGAACCGTAGCGAGCAAATTGAGCCACTTCCTCATGTCATCCTCCCACATTCCGCAGTGCGTATAGGATTTCTGGCGGCGGGCCATCGACTCGCCGCCAATTCGGAAGAGGCGCTACAATTAGTGCCAAGTATAGCTGAGACAATTACGGTAACGGACTGAATCAACCACCATTTCGGTTGATTCTATCGTGAAATGCCAATCCGGAGCTCCCGCGGTGCGCCGGACCTGCAGACCTTGGCGACGGTGTGTGGCGCCGGCGGAAGGCAAGTTGTTTCACGCGAAGGCGCGAAGGACGCGAAGGGCGCGAAGCAGGAAGAGGGCGGCGCGGTCAGCGCCTTCGCGGCGACGCCGGCACTGAGCCACGGCCATCGGGATGAGCCGCTGCGTGGGGAGACGAACACGACCCCTTCGCGCCCTTCGCGAACTTCGCGCCTTCGCGTGAAATGACTGCCTTCTTCCCGCCCGGCTCAACTTGGTGGAGCCAGACTTGGCAGAGCAGATTCCCGACTGATTATTTAAGTTATTTCGCCGCGCATCTTTTTTTCTGGAAGGTGCTCGCTATCTCATCAGGCAGTTGCTGGAGGGTCCCATGAGCTCGATCTGGCTCGTCGCCGGACTGATGTTCGCCACCACCGGAGAGGTGGGCATTCTGCCCCCCTGTTGCGCCATCGAGCGCGGTCGACCGGACATCGAGGATCCCCCGTCCATCCCTGTCCGCGCGGATACCAGGCGACCTGACGAACGCGCGCTCGAAGAAGGCGCCGAGGCACCGATCCCGGTACCCCTTCCGGTCCTGATTGCGCGTCCGGTCTCGACGGAAGAGCCGGTGCTCGAGCCCGACGTCGACATCGAGACCGCGCCATGCTGTCAGTCGGCCCCGGGGGACGTGGACGATCCCCCGCCTTTGCTTGTCCCGGCGAATGTCCGGCCACCGGCCGAGCGCGAACGCATGGCGCGGGACGAAGCGCGGGTGCCGGCGGATGCGAGCGTTTCGACCGCCGCGCCCGCGCCGGCCGAACTACGGCCCGATATTGAAGTCGCCGTCCCGGCCTTGCTGCTGCTTCTGGCAATCGGACTTTGGTTTTCCAAAAGACGCCGCCGCGCCCGCGAGGACGCCGAACCCCTTCCTCCCACCCGGCCGCTCCCGAACGCGCTGTCCGTCGCCCATCTGGCCTCGATACCGATGCTGGAGCCGATGATCCGGTCCAAGGTAAATTTGGAAGCGGTCCGCCAAATCGAGTCCGCATGAACGGACCAGCATCCCTCCGCCTCCGGCTGTCGAGGCGGCGCGCCCATCGCGCGGGAGCCGACTGATGCGGTGCCGCATCGAGGCTGCTTTTTTTCACGCGAAGGCGCGAAGGACGCGAAGGGCGCGAAGCAGGAAGAGGGCGGCGCGGTCAGCGCCTTCCCGGCGAAGCCGGCACCGAGCCACGGCCATCGGGATGAGCCGCTGCGCGGGGAGACGGGCACGACCGCTTCGCGTCCTTCGCGAACTTCGCGCCTTCGCGTGAAATAACTGCCTTCTCCCCGCCCGGCTCAGTTCCCCGGCGGTGGCGGCGGAGGAGCGCCCGCGCCCGGCCCGCCCGGAGCACCCTGCGGCGGCCCGGCGTTCAGCGCCGCGGTCGCCGTCGCCCGCTCCTCGGGGCTGATCGTGCCGTTGCGGTCGGCGTCGACCCGGTCGAACAGGGTGAGCAGGCCGGCGCCGTTCTCGGCGGCGGAGACCTTGCCGTCGCGGTCCGCGTCGAGCCGCTGCAGCGCCGCGTCGGCGCGCTCGCCCAGCTCGGCGCGGTCGAGGAAGCCGTCGCGATTGGCGTCCTGCCGGGCGAACAAGGCCTGGACCATCTGCTCCATCTCGGCGCGGGTCGCGGGCAGCATGTCGAGATTGCCGCCGCCCCGGCGCCCGCCGGAGCCGCCCGGGCCGCCGAAGCTGAGCCGAGCCTGCGCCCGTTCGGCGTCGCTGATCCGCCCGTCGCGGTCGGCATCGATCCGGTCGAACATGGCGAGCGCGCCGGCATTGGCCTCGGCGGCGGAGAGCTTGCCGTCGCGGTCCGTGTCCTGCCGCTCCAGCATCCGCGCCCCGCGCCCGCCCAATTCGTCCGCGGTGACGAAGCCGTCGCGATTGGCGTCCATCGCCTGGAACCGCTCCGCCGCCATCCGCTCCGCCTCGGCCCGCGTCGCCGGCAGCATCATCCGCATGCCGCCGCCCGGCCCGCGCGGCGGGCCGTCGGGCCGCGCGCCGGGCGGCGGCCCTTCGGGCGGCTGACCTTCCGGCGACTGGGCGGCGAGAGGGGTGGCGAGGCCGGCGACGGCCAGAGCGGCGAGAAGGCGAAATTTCATCGGAAACTCCTGAACTTGCGGCCGGGGCCGGGCAAGTGAATTTGCCGTGGCGCTTTAGTGCAGACCGGCTGAATGGCAGCTTTCGATGCGGCGCGCGGGGCGGGGATCGCAACCGGAAAATGGTCGCGATTTGTCGCGGGGATCAGGAGGGACACGTACTTTTTCGCGAAAAAGTACGTGTCCCCTTCTTAGGCATCAGCGGCGTGGGGCGGCGCGGAGGGGACGGCCGGTCGCGGCCGACAGTCCGGCGAGAAAGGCAGGGCCACCGAGGGCTCGTCCGGTGCGTTCGCCGGCACGGATCGCGTCGCGTTCGCCTCGGTCCAGCCCGCGCTCAAGCAGCGCCCGCCAGTCCTCGACACGCTCGCGCCCGGGAGCGAGCGCCGTGATCCCGTCATCGACCAGACCGAGATGCGCACGCGCGCTCGACCAGCGCCATTGCTCGGCGTGCCTGACAAGCCCCGCACGCACCGGGTTCAGTTCGACGTAGCGCAGGCAGGCATGAAGATGCGCCTCGTCCATCGGCGCGGACGCGAACCGGCTCTGCCACAGGAAGCCGCGCCAGCCTTCGCGCTGGTTGATCGCCGAGGTGTAATGGCGGTGGGTCGGCGCCAAAGTCGCGGCGAGCCCGTCCGGCCGGTCCGGCACGAGCACAAGGTGGACATGGTTTGGCATGAGACACCAGGCCCACACCGCAGTGCCGGTCCTGCCCGCCCAGTAGCGCAGCAAGCGGAGATAGAGCGCATAGTCGTCGTCGCCGAAGAAGGTTTGCTGGCGACGGTTGCCACGCTGGGTGACGTGGTGCGGCGCTCCAGGGAAGACGTGCGGCTCTCGGCATGGCTCATGCTTAACCGAAAAGCGATGAATTCGCTACCGCCAACAAATAAAATCGCGGAAAAATGGGAGAATCGTGGAGAAGGGGACGTGGAGAAGGGGACACGTACTTTTTCGCGAAAAAGTACGTGTCCCTCATGAAGCGAAGCCGCGTCGGGTGGTCAAACAACTCCCGAAGAAAACCTGCCAATGGCGGCTCCGGAGAGCCAACCACCAATTCCCGGAAACGAGCTGGCTTCGGTACAGAACGCGGCGCGGCGACGATGATGCGGCCCGCCGACTGGCCCGTCATTATTTCGATTCAGGTCGCGCTGATCAATATATTGAATGGCTCGCGCTGGCCGCCACGAGAAACGATTGTCTGGCGATGTATCAGCTGAAGGAAGCTCTGTGGAACGCAGGAGATCGTCGCGGCTCCGCACATTGGAATGCTCGCCTGAGGGCGCTGAGATGCACCTGGACTCGGGCGTTCGGCCGGCCTCCGACGGGCGCGAACGCGCAGGCGCGAGATATGCCGCTATGGACTGAATAGAGCCCGATCTCGCCTAGAGCCCCCGCACCCGCGGCCCCACACCCGCCCGCTCGAACAACTCCGTCATCGCCCAAACCATCGCATCCAGCCGGTCCGGGCTCCCCGCGCCCTGAAACCCCGCCCAGGTCAGCGCGCACATCTGGTCCTCCAGCTCCGGAAACACCCCGGCCAGCTTCGCCCGTCCCGTCTCGAACCTCAGCGCGATCGGCTCGGCGCGGGCGGCCTTGCTGCGGGTGGCGGGGACGAGCCGCAACGGCAGGTTCGCGTCCACGGCGCGCAGGACGGAGGCGATCATGTCGCCGCCCTGGTTTTTCTCCGCGACCACGCGGCTGGCGCCGAACTGGGCGGCGGCGTCGGCGACGCGGCGGGCCCAGGCTTCGGGGGAGAGGCCCCGGGCGGTGAGATCGGCGAGGACGTGGGCGATGCCGTCCGCGTCCATGCCGCAGACGACGAGGCCGCAGCTGTCGCCGCCGATGGAGGCGGGGGGATCGAGGCCGATGACGATGCGGGAAAGGGTGGGGGACTGGGGACTCGGGACTGGGGACTGGTGCGCCCCATCCTCCTCCCAGTCCCGAGTCCCCAGTCCCAAGTCCCCCTTGAGCCGCGCCCCCTCGATCAGCGCCCGCGACCACAACGCCCCCTCGAAATCCTCGAGCAGCACGCCCTCCAGCTCCTGCCGGCCGAGCCTGGTGCCGGCATACATCTCCTCGACCGCGTCGCGGAAATCGGCGGGGAGGTGGGGGTTGTCGGCGGTGGCGCCGCGGGTGACGAGGCAGCGCTTCATGGCGAGGATCTTGCGGAGCAAAGGGAGGGGCTTGGGCGTGGTGGTGACGAGAGTGCGCGGGCGATCGCCGAGGCGCATGCCGAGCATGAGATTGTGCCAGGTCTCCTCCGCATTCGGCCATTTGGCCAGCTCGTCGCACCAGGCGAAATGATGCTGCGGGCCGCGCAATTTGTCGAAACACATGGCCGAGAAAGCGTGGGCCTCGGCGCCGGACGGGAAGCGCAGGACGCCCCGGCTCGCGATCCAGCGCGGGCGTTCGTCGCAGCGGGCGGTGGCGAGCAGGCCGCTCTCGCCCTCGACCATGACGCGCGCGACCTCGTCCAGGCTGGCGGCGACCAGAGCGATGCGCGCCTCCGGACTCTCACGGGCCCGCGCCCAGATCCATTCCGCGCCGGCGCGGGTCTTGCCGAAGCCGCGCCCGGCGACGATCGCCCAGATCCGCCAGGGAAGGGCGTCCGGCGGCTGTTCGGGCGCCTGGCCCTCATGCGCGCGCAACGACCATTCCTCCGCAAACGCCCGCGCCCCCGGCGGCGGCAGCTTGCCGAACACCCGGCGCAGCTCCGCCCCGGTGCAGCGCGCCAGAGCGTCCAGCACCGCGATCCGCTCGGCCGGGTCCGGCGGCCGGCTCTTCACCGCCCGTCGTCCGCCGGCGGCGCCGCCTCGTCCGCGCCCGGAGGCGAGATCCCCCGCCGCAGCCCATAGCCGCGCATGATCCTGGCGATCTCCACCAGCGTCTCGTCGAAGCTCCAGCGCGCCAGCGCGCCCGGCCCCGGCCCGAACGCGCCGCCGCGGGCCTCGCGGCGCTGGTGATGGCCGAGCATGGTCATCAGCTCCCGGGTGTCGGCGGCCACCGCGCGCGCGGGCGCGGCCGGGTCGCGCAGGGCCTCCTGCGCCGCCAGCCGCCGGCACACCGCCTCGTCCTCCAGCCGCGCCACCGCCAGCGTCCGCGCCTCGTCGCGGCGCCGGGCGAAGTCCGGCTCGCGCGCCAGCGCCTTGTAGACGGTCGACTGGCACACCCCGGCCGCTTCGCAGGCCGCCCCGAAGTCCGCGGTCGCGGCGAAGACGTCGAGAAAGACCTGCCGCCGCGCCGCGTTGAAGCGCGTCGCCCGAACCACCCTTTGCTGCAGGACGCGCCGGTTGTTCGGCACGATCTCGACGCCGTCGACCAGCGCCACGAGCGACGAGTTCCGCCGCCGCTGCCGCTCGTCCTCCGTGGAAAGCGCGACCGCCCAGGTCCAGGCGAGCCGGAACAGCGCATCCCGCTTGCGCGCGCCGTAAAAGGCCTCGGCGCTGAACCCCGCCGGCGCCGCCGCCGCCGCCGCCGCCGTGCTCGCCCCCGCGCGCAACGCCGCCAGGAAACCTGTCTTCGCCGCCGCGTCGATCCGTCTCACCGGGGTCCGCCCCGACTCGCTCCTTTTGCCCATCGTGCAGTATAGAACATGAATGGAACGCGTAGGAAAGTTATTTTAACCTATTTGGCAATCCCACGATATTCGGCAAGCACGCCGTGCCAGCTTGGTGCTAGCCATGTGTCAATTACCTACCCTGACACGGCCGGGGGCAGAGGGTTGGTCTGCAAATGCCGATCAGGACTGATTCTGATCGCGAAGGTGGCGCGCTAGGTCTGCGAATTTGCCAACCTCTTTCTGCGTGACCGGGTCACCGATCAGTTCCTCGATCGCCAGAAAAAGATTTTGCGACAGGCCGCGGGCGAACTCGCGGCCGCCATCCAGCTTGGCCAAATTGATGATGATCGCCCTGAGCACGATCTCTGTCGCCTGATCCATCGGTTGGTGCCCATTTCATTATTTCAAGGTCGGGATTTTCAAACAGTACAACTCTCCGGCTTGTCAATTGACGATAGGAAATGCCGATCTGCCGCAGCACGTCAGCGACAGCAAACCACGCCGTGCCAGCTAGGTGTCAGTTACGTGTCGGTTACCTACCTGACACCGGGTCCTCACACCGGGGGTCAGCGACCTGACCGACACCCGGCCATCGTCGGTCCACCCGCCGAAAGCGCAAAATCACGCCCGCCACGAAACCCTTCGCCGCGCCTCCCGTTCGGAAGGGGAAGGAGAATTTCGTGAGTATATTCAGACAATCGACTGCGATCGCGGCGCTCTTGGCGGCGAGTGCCTGCAACTTGGCCGTCAACGAGCCCGCGGCCAATCAGGCGGGCAACACCGGCGCGCCGGCGGAACCGGGCCAGGCCCAGAACACGCAGAACGCGCCGGCCCCGCAGCTCGGCCAGGCGCAGAGCGACGCCCGCGCCGAATATGAGGGCCTGCGCTTCGTCGTCGACATCAGCGACCGCAAGGTCCGGCTGCTGCAGGGCGACCGCCAGATCGCCGAGCATGACGTGGCGGTCGGCTCGCAGCGCTGGCCGACGCCGACCGGCAGCTGGAACATCCACCGCGTCGACCTCAATCCGGACTGGAACCCCCCGCAGGACGAATCCTGGTCGGAGGACCGGGAGCCCAAGGCGCCCGGCGAGGCGGGCAACCCGATGGGCCGCGCGCGGCTCGTCTACCGGATGCCGAATACCATCCACGGCACCGAGGACCGCGCCTCGCTCGGCAAGGCCGTCTCCCACGGCTCCATCCGCGTCGGCAACGACGTCGTGCTCCGCCTCGCCGAAATCCTGCTGCGCGCCGGCGGCGCCTGGGAGGGCCCGGACTGGTTCCGCGCCATGACCGAGAACCGCACGCGGATGATGCAGATCCAGCTGCCTTATCCCGTGCCGATCGAGGTCAGGGAGTGAGCGCCGGTCAGCCTGCGGGCATCGTGCCGGGGCGCAGATAGGCGAACATGTGGGCGACATAATCGGCCTTGCCCAGCGCGACGCCCCGGGCGCGCAGGATCGCGTAGGCGGTCATCAGGTGGAAGTAGAATTGGGGCAGCGCCCAATCGCGGGCATATTGTCCGGCGCTGAGATCGAACATCATGCCCTGGGGCAAAGCGTGCGCGATCGGCATGGCCGGCTCCACGTCGGGCATGGCCGCCGCCGCGTCGACGGCAGCGCGCGTCTCGGCGATCCGCGCGCGGGCGTCCGCGACCGAGCCCGGGCGCTCCCCGGCCTCGCGGCCCTCGTCCAGCAGCACCGCCACCATGGCCGGGAGAGGCTCGCCGCGCAGCCGGCTGATCCCCTCCAGCGCCTGCACGCAGGCGAAGCGGACCTGGGTGGCGAGGGGAAACATGTCGGGCGCGAGCCGCGCGGTCATGAGCGCGTCCGCTTGCGGGCCGGGCAGCTGCGCCTCCGCCTTCGCCAGCCAGGCCGCAAGCGCCCCGAGCATCTGTGTGTAGGTGGGGCTCAGAAGATCGGGCAATCGCATGGCAGGTCTCTCCGGGTGGCGGCGGACATCCGTGCCATGTTCGCCTTGCCGGGCCAATCGCCTTCGGCGCCCATGGCCAACGCTTCGCCGGAGCACGGGAGACAGGCTGTCTCCGTTTTTGCCTCAGCGGCGGAAGGCGAGCCTGAAGCTCAGCCAGAGCAAAGCCAGGATGGCCGCGCTGATCGCCGCGCCCCAGACCCAGTAAGGGAGGAGCAGGACGTCCGCGATGGCACCCGTGTCCGAGCGCTGCAGCCGGCCGCCGACGCTGCCGCCCGGGCTGAACAGATAATCGAACTGCCGCCACACGCTGATGCACGCCTGCACGCCGAGGAGCTGGATGACGAAGCCCTGCCAGGCCGGGGCGCCGCGCCAGGCGAGCGCGCCGATCGCGAGGCCGAGGGCGGGGAGCACCAGCCAGCCCGTCGGCGAGCGGACCCAGATCAGGGTGGAGAGGAGCAGCGCGGCGCCCAGGATCCACAGCGCATATCGTGTTGCGGCGGGCGAACGGGAGGCGACGATCAGCGCCGCGCCCGCGAGCGCGGGCCCGAACGGCCCGCCCGCCGCGACCAAAGCGTCGACCAGCCCGTAGCCGTCGGCGGGACGGAGAGACGTGGCGACGCCCGAGCCGTCGGCGAAGATCTCCAGCCGCTCGAACCCCCGCCCGGCGAGCATGGCGACGAGGCCATGGCCCATTTCGTGAAACCAGGTCGCCAGGATGGTGAAGGGGTAGAGGATGAGGCTGCCGATGCCGGTCTGCCAGGCGATGACCGAGGCGAGGGCGATGCCGAGCAGGAGCGCGATGCGGTGCTTATGGTCCTGGTCGGTGAGCAGGTTGGACATTCGGGGCTCCGGCTGAAGCGGCGGAGCCGTGGTGCGCGCGCGGCGGCGATCTCGTCAACCTCCGGCGCGTCCGGATTGCCGGCCACGCACCGTCCCTAAGGCCACCATAAATGTGGTGGCCGCAGGATTGCAACTTCACGCGATGCTATATATTTACGTAACTTATAGCCTTTACGTGAAGGAATTATATCGTGGAATTCCGATCTCCGACCGTGGCCTCTCAGCAGAACGCTAGGGCGCTGAGCTACCTCACCAAGAACCTGAGTGATCTAGAGGCCGGACGACTCGTCGTCGAGGAGTTGATCGAGGAGCTCGGCAATGCCGTGGAGCGGTATCCGGACTGGCATCCGATCCTGACAGCGCCCCCACGCAAACGAGCCGAATACATCTCTGACATCAAGCAATTGGAGGCTTACGCGGGCGCCGACCACACCCAGGAGTTCGTCCGCGGGTTTGTCACGTGTCCCTATTCAGACATCAAGGCCGACAAATTGGTCGCAACCGTTGGACAGATACCTGGGCTCTACGCTCGCCGGCTTCACAGTCCGCTCTACGCAGACAGCGCCTATCCGGTTGTCGTTGTTGCTATGAACGCGGAACTCGAGGCTGACGGCACCATCCGCAGCCGTTGCGCTGTTGCCTGGTTCACGCAAAACATGGCAGCCGCCGCCGACGGCGCGCAGGTCGCAGAGACTTGGTGGAACATTCGCTCGAACATTCTAGGTAGCCCACACGGTTCTCGCTCCTCGCTTTTTGTGAACCAGCACGCCGGCGCCCACATGCGCAAGATCCTTGAGGCTATGAACGCCAGCGGCATGTTCGGACCAATTCTGGAATCCTCGCTGGACATGCTTTCGCCCAAGAAGCGGGACGCGATCGCCCGGACGCTGCTCCGCACCGCGATCAACGCATGGGACGGGGAAAGCCCGTCATTCGAGTTTGAGATGCGGGGCGAAACCTGCCGGGCCGCGATCCGTGACACTTGGGAGGATGGAATGGAGTTCTCAATCCGGGTCGTGATCGGTAGCCACGATCTCTACGTGAGCGGCTTCCACTATCCGAAGGACGACAAGATCACGCACACGGACCCTAGCGGTCGACGCGATATCGCAGAGAAATTCTTGTAGAACCGCTCGGGTGAAAGGGGACACGTACCTTTTCGCGAAAAGGTACGTGTCCCCCTGCTCACGTGTCCCATGCTCGGCCGACCGGGGTGGACCAAAGCCCACCCCGCACACGTCTCACAGGTTGTCGACGGCCTTGCTGACCAGGATGCTCACGGTGACGCGGCGATTCTGCGCCATGCCCTCCGCGGTGTCGTTGCTCGCCGCCGGATCGGCTTCCGCCATGCCGGTGGGGGTCAGCATGCGATAGGGTTGCCAGCGGCACGCCTGCTGCAGGTGATTGACCACGCTGCCCGCGCGCCGTTCGCTGAGCGCCTGGTTGACCTCGTCGCTACCCCTGGAATCGGTATAGCCGACGACGAGCAGCAGCGCGTTGGGGATTTCCCCGGCCGAGGTCGCCGCGGCGCAGAGATCGGCCTTCGCCTGGTCGGACAGGGTCGCCCGGCCGGTGTCGAAGGTCACGCTCGTCGTGCTCCTGACATTATACTGGTCGATGCTGGCCACGGCGCCGCGCAGCGTTTCCGTCGCCGCCTCGTTCGCGGCGAAGCGCTGGTTGGTGCCGCCATGGATCATCGCCGCGGTCCTGAGATCGCCGTTCCTGAGCACGATCCGGCGCGCCACCAGGCCGCTGTCCGCCTGCACGGTCTCGACCCGGACGGGCAGGCCGTTGACCAGGGCAGTGTCGGTAAGCCGGTTCCGGCCCAGGCCGAGCAGCCCCCGGCGGGCCGTGATCCTGGTGTCGCTGCTGATGACGATGGGCGTGTGCGTGCCGTCGGGGGCGGTGACCTGCACCAGGCTCCCGCGGCGCGCGGTGATGATCCCGTCGACCGCGGGGCCCGCGGTCGCCCCGGCCATGTCGAAGGGCTCGGGGCTGGCGGCCGTCACCCTGATGTCGGCCTCGGGCGGATACTGGGTCTGGGCGGCGAACAGGCCGGCCGGGGCAATTCCGGCAAGCATGGCGAGGAGGAGAATGCGCGGTTTTCTGGAAATGGCAGTCATGAGGCTAATCCTTTGAGCTCGAACATCGGGCCTGCGAAATGCAGGTTCCCCCCCGACCGCCACGCCATGACGGCGCAACGGGCTCCTGGACCCATCCAACGGGCGCCAATGCGCGGCGGGCGGCCGCACCCGGAGGCCGGTGGATGTCCGCCCCGTGTTGGGATTAACCTTTCCGCCAGATGAACGAAGGCGGCGGGGCCGGTCGCCGCAGCGGTCGTTCGAACGGATCGCGCGACGACTTGATTTATGTTGCGCCGCGGCAGCGGGGTAGAGGGGGACACGTACCTTTTCGCGAAAAGGTACGTGTCCCAAGCCCACGCGAAGCCTCGCTAGGCCAGCTCCACCGTCAACAGCGCCCCGTCCGCCGCGACAATCCGCACCTTCGCCCCGCTCGGTGCATCGGGCCCGCTCGCATTCCATACGCCGTCGCCGACGCGCACCCGGCCCTTGCCGCTCTCGATCGCGCTCTCGACCGTGACGACCTGGCCGATCAGCCGGGAGGTGCGGACGTTGAGATTGGGGTCGGCGCTCTCGACCGGGTTGCGGGCGTAGACGTGGCGGCCGGCCCAGACGATGACGAAGGCCAGAGCGACGAAGATGACGAGCTGCACGGCGAGGCTGAGCGGGACCAGCCAGGCGATCAAGGCGGTGATCCAGGCGGCCAAAGCGACCCAGATCAGGAAGATGCCGGGCAGCAGGATTTCGAGGATGCCGAGCAGGGCGCCGGCGCCGACCCACCACCAGTGATGGTCCAGATTGGCCAGCCAGTCGCCCATCACTGGCCTCCATCGAACGGGCCGCGGCGCGGGGGCGGGGCGGGGGGCGGATTGCCGTCGCCGCGCCGGCCGCCGCCACCGCCGCCGCCGCCGCCGCCGTCATTGCGCCCGGCGAGCGCGTCCTTGGCGAGCTCGCCAATGCCGCCGAGCGTGCCGATCAGCTGCGTCGCCTCGACCGGGAAGAGGATGGTCTTGGCGTTGGGCGAGGTGGCGAACTGGCTGACCGCCTCGACATATTTCTGGGCGATGAAATAGTTGATCGCCTGGCTGGAGCCCTGCTCGATCGCGTTGGAGACCAGCTCGGTCGCCTTGGCCTCGGCCTCGGCGGCGCGCTCGCGGGCCTCGGCGTCGCGGAAGGCGGCCTCGCGGCGGCCCTCGGCCTCCAGGATCTGGGCCTGCTTGGCGCCCTCGGCGCGCAGGATCTCGGACTGGCGCATGCCCTCGGATTCGAGGATGGCGGCGCGCTTCTCGCGCTCGGCCTTCATCTGGCGGGCCATGGCGTTGACGATGTCGCCGGGCGGGCGGATGTCCTTGATCTCGACGCGGGTGATCTTGACGCCCCAGGCCTCGGTCGCCTGGTCGACCACGACCAGCAGCCGCGAATTGATCTCGTCGCGCTTGGACAGCGTCTCGTCCAGGTCCATCGAGCCCATCACCGTCCTGAGGTTGGTCGTGGTGAGCTGCATGATCGCGATATAGAGGTCGGACACCTCATAGGCGGCCTTCGCCGCGTCCAGCACCTGGAAGAAGACGACGCCGTCCGTGGACACCATCGCATTGTCCTTGGTGATGATCTCCTGGCCCGGAATGTCGAGCACCTGCTCCATCATGTTCACGCGGCGGCCGACGCGATAGAAGAAGGGCGGGAAGAAGTTCAGGCCCGGCTTCGCGACCGTGGTGAAGCGGCCGAAATATTCTATCGTATATTCATAGCCCTGGCGGACGATTTTCACGCCTGCGAACAGATAAAGCAGGCCGAGAGCAACAACGATCCCGATGACGCCGGTCATGCCTTCACTCCCCTCGCTTGACCCGCCGCATCATGTCGATAAAGCGGCCTTCTTCCAAGCGGAAACATGGGCATGGACAAGACCGATCTGCGCACCTGCCGAAGCCTCCTCTTCCTCCCGGCTTCCAATGCGCGCGCCATCGAGAAGGCGCGGACCCTGCCCGCCGACCTGATCATCCTGGACCTCGAGGATTCGGTGCGCGCGGAAGACAAGGCGGAGGGCCGCCGGCTCGCCATCGAGGCCGGCAAGGCAGGCTTTGGCGGGCGCCCGGTTGCGATCCGGGTCAACCAGACCGGCAGCCGCCATTTCGGCGAGGACATCACCGCGGTCCGCCACACCGATGTCGATCTCGTCGTTCTCGCCAAGGCGGAGAGCCAGAAGGACGTGCACGACGCGGTCGGGCTGATGACGCGGCCCGTGCTGGCGATGATCGAGACGCCACGCGCGATCATCGACGCCGCCGCCATCGCCGCGCTCTCGGCCGGGCTGATCGCCGGCACCAACGACCTCTCCGCCGCGCTCGGCCTGCCCGAGCAGAAGGAACGGGAAGGGCTGGTCTATGCGCTGCAGCGGGTCGTGCTCGCCGCGCGCGCCGCCGGCATCCCGGCCTATGACGGGGTCTACAACCGGCTCGAGGCCGATGCGGGGCTGGAAGCCGAATGCCGGCAGGGCCGCGCCTGGGGCTTCGACGGCAAGTCGGTCATCCACCCCAGCCAGATCGAGACCGCCAACCGCCTGTTCGGCCCGACCGAGGAGGAGTTGGACGCGGCCCGCCGCCTGGTCGCCGCAGCCACCGGCGGCGCCGAGCGGCACGAGGGCAAGATGGTCGAGGCGATGCATGTCGAGACCGCCCACCGACTGATCGCCAAGGCGCGCGGCTAGGCGACCGCGAGGGCCGGGCCGAATCGCTTGCGCGGCCCCGCCGCGCTCCTTAAGCAGCGCCATGTTCAAGCCCCTGATCCGCGCCTCCGCGCTCCTCTCTCTTTCCCTCGCCGCACCGCTCGCCGCCCAGCCGGCCGCGCCCGCCATCGGCGAGGCCGACCTGCTGCGCCACATCCGCATCCTAGCGAGCGACGATTATCAGGGCCGCGCCCCCGGCACCGAGGGCGAACGCCGCACCACCGCCTATCTCGTCGAACAGTTTCGCGCGCGCGGCCTGGAGCCGGCGGGAGAGAATGGCGGCTGGTTCCAGACCTTCCGCCTCGCCTCCCGCCAGCCCGCGCAGGCGTCGTTGAGCTGGACCGGACGCAGCGCGGGCAGCCTCACCGCGGCGGAGATCGTCGCCGTCGGCCGCGAGCCGCGCGACAGCCTGCGCAACGCGCCGGTCATCTTCGCCGCCCATGGCGCGCGCATGACCGACCGGGGCATCGACCAGCTCGCCGGCGCCAATGTCCGCGGCGCGATCGTCCTGATCCTGAACCAGGGGCCCGAGGTCGAGGGCTTTCCCGCCCTGCCGGAGCGGATCCGGGCCGTGGCCGCGGCGGGCGCCGCCGCCGTGGTCGTGATCGTCAGCGACGACACCTCGCTGGCCGAACTCCGCACCGGTCTCCAGCGGACCCGGCCCCGCGCGGACGACGGCACGACGCCGCGCTTCACCGCCTTCCTCCAGATGGCCGCGGCGCAGCGCCTGATCGCGGGCGCGGGCGGCGACATGGAGCGGCTGCTGAACGAGCAGCCCGGTTCCTCCTTCCGTCCCGTGACCCTGTCCGGCCGCGCCTCGATCGAGGCGACCACCACTGTCAGCCGGGTCGAGACCAGCAACGTGATCGGCCGATTGCGCGGCACCGGCGCGCCCGGCGAGAATGTCATGCTGCTCGCCCATTGGGACCATCTCGGCCTCTGCGCGCCCGAGGGAGCGCCCGACCGGATCTGCAACGGCGCGGTGGACAATGCGAGCGGGATCGCCGCGCTGATCGAGATTGCCGGCCAGCTCGGCCGCGGCAACCGCCCGGCCCGCGACCTGATCTTCCTCGCCACCACGGCCGAGGAGGTCGGCCTCGTCGGCGCCGGCTATTTCGCCGACCATCCCACGGTGCCGCTCACCTCCATCCTCGCGGCGATCAACATGGACACGATCGCCATCGCCCCCGCCGGCACGCCGGTCGCGGTCATGCGCAGCGGCGTGGCCGGCCTGGACGCGCTGGTGACCTCGACGATCGCCGCCGCGGGCCGCACGCTCGATCCGGACGACGAGGCCGCGGCGCTCGTCCGGCGCCAGGACGGCTGGGCGCTCGCCCGCAAGGGCGTCCCGACACTGATGGTCGGCGGGTCCTTCTCGAACATGCAGCTGCTCGGCCGCTTCCTGGCGGGCGGGCGCTATCACCGCTTCGACGACCAGGTCGACGACCAGCTCGTGCTCGACGGCGCCGCCGAGGATGCGAACCTCACCGTCGCGCTCGTCCGCCGCCTCGCCGATCCCGCCCAATATCAGCGCCCCCAATCGTCCCCAGTGCAAAGGCCCGCCCAATGACAGTCGCCGAAATCCCCCTCGGCCTCACCTTCGACGACGTGCTGCTCAAGCCGGCCGCCTCCGCCATCGTGCCGAGCCAGGCCGATACGCGCAGCCAGCTGACCCGCGAGATCGCGCTCAACATCCCGATCCTCTCCTCGGCCATGGACACGGTCACCGAGGCGGAGATGGCGATCGTGATGGCGCAGCTCGGCGGGCTCGGCGTGCTCCACCGCAACTTGGACGTCGAGGCGCAGGCCGATGCGGTGCGCAGCGTGAAGCGCTACGAGAGCGGGATGGTGGTCAATCCGATCACCATCCGCCCCGACCAGGACCTCGCCGACGCCCGGGCGCTGATGGAGCGGCACAAGATTTCCGGCATCCCCGTGACCGAGGCGGACGGGCGCCTGGTCGGCATCCTCACCAACCGCGACGTCCGCTTCGCCGAAAATCCGCGTCAGCCCGTCTCCGAGCTGATGACCCACGAGAATCTCGTCACCGTCGGCCCCGGCGTCGGCCAGGAGGAGGCGCGGCGCCTGCTCCACCAGCGCCGGATCGAGAAATTGCTGGTGGTGGACGAGGACAATCGCTGCATCGGCCTGATCACCGTCAAGGACATCGAGAAGGCGGTCGCCTATCCCCACGCCACCAAGGACGGCTCCGGACGCCTGCGCGTCGCCGCCGCGACCACGGTCGGCGACAAGGGCTTCGAACGCTCCCAGGCGCTGATCGACGCGGAATGCGACCTGATCGTCATCGACACCGCGCACGGCCACAATGCCGACGTCGCGGCGGCGGTGGAGCGGATCCGCAAGACCTCCAACGCCGTCCAGATCGTCGCCGGCAACGTGGCCACCGGCGAGGCGACCCGCGCCCTGATCGGCGCCGGCGCGGACGCGGTGAAGGTCGGCATCGGCCCGGGCTCGATCTGCACGACCCGCGTCGTCGCCGGGGTCGGCGTGCCGCAGCTGACCGCGATCATGGACAGCGCCGAGGCGGCGCGGGCGACCGGCACGCCGGTCATCGCCGATGGCGGCCTGAGGACCTCCGGCGACGTCGCCAAGGCTTTGGCGGCGGGCGCCTCCGCCGTCATGATCGGCTCGCTGCTCGCGGGGACCGAGGAGGCGCCGGGCGACACCTTCCTCTACCAGGGCCGGGCCTACAAATCCTATCGCGGCATGGGCTCGCTCGGCGCGATGGCGCGCGGCTCCGCCGACCGCTATTTCCAGCAGGACATCAAGGACCAGCTGAAGCTCGTCCCCGAGGGGATCGAGGGGCAGGTCGCCTATAAGGGCCATGCCGCCGACGTCGTCCACCAATTGGTCGGCGGGGTGAAGGCGGCGATGGGCTATACCGGCGCGGCGACCATCGGCGGGCTGCAGCAGGCCGAATTCATCCGGATCACCAATGCGGGGCTGCGCGAGAGCCATGTCCACGACGTCACCATCACCCGCGAGGCTCCCAATTACCCGCTGCGCTAGGCTGGCGGGATGACCCCGCAGGCGCGCCTCCAGGCGGCGGTCGAGCTGGTCGACGAGATCCTCGCTTCGGCCAAGGCCGGCGGGGCCGCCGCGGACACGCTGATCGCCCGCTATTTCAAGACTCGGCGCTATGCCGGATCGAAGGACCGGCGCGCCGTCCGCGACCTCGTCTTCCGCGCGATCCGCAGGGCAGGGGAGGCGCCCGCCTCCGGCCGCGCCGCCCTGCTGGGACTGGCGGACCAGCAGCCGCTCTTCGACGGCGCCACCCACGGCCCGGCGCCGATCGGGGAGGGCGAGACCCCGGCCGAAACCGGAATCGCGCCCGCCTGGCTGCTGGCGCGCTTCGACCCGCTCGTGGCCGCCGGAGAACTGCCCGCCTTGCTCGAGCGCGCGCCGCTCGACGTCCGGATCAACCGGCTGCGGCCGCCGCCGGCGCTCGCCGCCGAGCCGACCCCGCACAGCCCGATCGGCCTGCGCTTCCCCGAGGGCACCCAGGTCGAGCAGCTCGACGCCTTCCGGTCGGGCGCGATCGAGGTGCAGGACGAGGGCAGCCAGCTCATCTGCCTCGCCTGCGCGGCCCGGCCCGACATGCTCGCCGTCGATCTGTGCGCCGGCGCCGGCGGCAAGACGCTCGCCCTCGCGGCGGAGATGGCCGACCGCGGCCGGCTGATCGCCGCGGACAGCGACCGCGCCCGGCTGTCGCGCCTGCCCCCGCGCGCCGCGCGGGCCGGCATCACCATCGCGGAGAGCCGACTGCTCGACCCCGGCCGCGAGGCGGGCGCTCTCGCGGACCTCGCCGGCCAGGCCGATCTCGTCCTGGTCGACGCGCCCTGCTCCGGCACGGGCACCTGGCGGCGCAACCCGGAGACTCGCTGGCGGCTCGATCCGGAGCGGCTCGACCGGCTCACCGCGCTCCAGGCCCGTTTGCTCGATCTGGGGAGGACCCTGGTGGCGCCGGGCGGTATCCTCGTCTACGCCGTCTGTTCCCTGCTCGCCGAGGAGGGCAGGGACCAGGCCGCCGCCTTCACCGCGCGTTCAGGCCTGCTGCCGGAGGAGATGCCGATGCAGGCGGGCCGTGCCGCCGGCACCGGGCGACTGCTCACCCCGGGCCATGACGGCACGGACGGCTTTTTCGTCGCACGCTGGCAAGTGCCATGCTAGACCGGCACGCGACAGGGAAGATGGAGTATTTGATGCGCCTTACCCCGATTGTGCTTTCGCTGGGGATCGCCGCGGCCACCATGGCCAGCGCCGGCAACGGCCAGCGTCCGGACGACCAGGTCGATCCGCGCTCGGCCGCGCTCGTCGATCAGGCCCGGAGCCGCGCCGCCGCCGGCCAGAACCAGGAGGCGACCGACCTGCTGGAAACCGCGCTCGCCGTCGATCCGGGCAATCGCAACGCCTATATCCAGCTCGGCCGCGTCGCCCAGGCGGAGCGGCTGCCGGGCAAGGCGATCGGCTATTATGCCGACGCGCTCCGGCTCGAGCCCAATGACGTGAACGCGCTCGCCGGCCAGGGCGAGGCCTATGTGCAGCGCGGCGCCGTTGACCGCGCCCGGCAGAATCTCACCCGTCTGCAGGGGCTGTGCGCGGCGCCGTGTCCGCAGGCGACGCAGCTCGCCTCGGTGATCCAGCGCGGCCCGCCCGCCGAGGTGCTCGCGGCGCAGCGGCCCGAGCAGGGCGCCCCGCCCGCGACCACGCCGCCGACCGTGCAGGCGCCCCGGCCGAACTAGAATGTGATCCAGTTGGGTTGAACCACTTGCCGTTCGCCCTGAGCCCGAACGGTGATGGTATCCAAACCGGGTGGAATCGGCCCTAGAGCCTCCGCGCCACCGCCACGAAATCCGCCACGGCGAGGGTTTCCGCGCGCCGTGCGGGGTCGATGCCGAGCGCCTCCAGCGCCTCCACCGCGCCCGGCAGACCGGCGAGCGAGCGCCGGAGCATCTTGCGGCGCTGGCCAAAGGCGGCGGCGGTGAGCCGCTCGAGCGTGGCGGCGGCGACGCCGTCGGGCTGGGCGGCGGGCACGATGTGGACCACCGCCGACATCACCTTGGGCGGCGGCACGAAGGCGGAGCGATGGACCTTCAGCGCCAGCTTCGCCTCGCTCCGCCATTGGGCGAGGATCGAGAGGCGGCCATAAGCGTCGCCGCCGGGCCTGGCGACGATCCGCTCGGCCACTTCATGCTGGAACATCAGGGTGAGCGACGTCCATGAGGGTGGCCATTTCTCGCCGCCGAGCCAGCGGACGAGCAGGGCGGTGCCGACATTGTAGGGCAAATTGGCGACGATATGGGCGCCGTGCGGCGGCTCGATCTCGAGCGCGTTGCCCTCGATCACCTCGAGCCGCCCCCCCGCCGCCTCGCCCAGCTCGGCGAGCGCGGGCAGGCAGCGCCGGTCCCGCTCCACCGCCACGACCCGCGCGCCGGCGCGGAGCAGCGCCCGGGTGAGGCCGCCCGGCCCGGGCCCGACCTCGTAGACCGGTTCGCCGTCCAGCGGCCCGGGCACGCGGGCGATCCGGTCGAGCAATTGCTCGTCGAGCAGGAAATTCTGGCCGAGCGCCTTGGACGCGCTGAGCCCGTGCCGCGCGATGATCTCGCGCAGCGGCGGCAGGCCTTCCAGGCTCACGCCTCGGCGAGCCGGCGGGCGCAGTCTCCGGCGGTGCGGATGGCGGCGATCATCGCGCCGGGATCGGCGAGATTCTTGCCGGCAATGTCGAAGGCGGTGCCGTGATCGGGCGAGGTGCGCACGATCGGCAGGCCGAGCGTGCAATTGATCCCCTCGTCGAAATGCAGCGTCTTCAGCGGGATCAGGGCCTGATCGTGATACATGCAGAGCGCCGCGTCGTAATTCCGGCGGCGCCGCGCGTGAAACATGATGTCGGGCGGATGCGGGCCGCTCACGTCATAGCCCTCCTCGCGCAGCCGCTCGACCGCCGGCAACACGATCTCGACCTCCTCGCGACCGAGCGCGCCATTCTCGCCCGCATGGGGGTTGAGGCCAGCCACGGCGACGCGCGGCCTCTCGATGCCGAACTGGCGCTGCAGGCCCTTGATCGCGACCCGGCCGCGCATCACGATCCGCTCGATGCTGAGTTGGTCCGGCACGGTTCGGAGCGGGACGTGGGTGGTGACCGGGATCACCTTCAGGGTCGGCCCGGCGAGCATCATCGCGACCAGATCGGCGCCGACGCCGCAGCGTTCGGCCACGAACTCGGTCTGGCCGGGATGAACGAAGCCGATCGAATAGAGCTGGGCCTTGGAGACCGGGCCGGTGACGAGGCCCGAGGCGGCGCCCGAGCGGGTCAGGCCGACCGCGAATTCAAGCGCATCGAGCGAGTTGCGCGCGCCCTCGAAATCGGGCCTGCCGGGCACCACGACGGTATCGGTCTTCACGCGCAGGATGGGCAGGCCTTCATCCCAGGCCCCCGCGCCATCCTGCGGATCCTCGACCTCGACGACCGGGCCGTCCCAGACGGCGCGTACCGCGGAAACGCTGCCAACGGCGAGGAAGGGCGGGACGGATTCCTCGTGCCGCCGCTCCCAGCTCTTGGCGATGACTTCAGGCCCGATCCCCGCCGGGTCGCCAAGCGACACGGCAAGAGGGGGATGCGCCCGCTCAGCGATAGTCGATCACCGCGTCGCGCCGAAGGTCGCGCAGATAACGCTGCGCGCGCATCGCGACCCGCTGCTCGGTCACCTGGTTGTAGATCTGGTCGGCGCTCGGCGTGGTCTGCTCGGGCGGATCCTCGCGGCCGCACAGGATGAGCACGCTCACCCGCTCCGCCGAGCCGAAGGCCTGCGAGGCCTGGCCGACATTGAGGTTGAGCAGCATCTGCTGCAGCGCCGGCGGCAGCTCGCGGACGCGGACCTGGTCGTTGGAGATCAGCTCGGCGCCGATCCGCTGCGCGGTCGCCTGCGCGTTGCCGCAGCCGCCCATGCGCTGTGCGGCATTGCCCAGCTCCTGGCCGCGCGCCTCTGCCTGCGCGACCGGCGTGCCGGCGGGAAGGTCGATCGAAATCTGCATCAGGCTCAGCACCGCGTCGCGGGCATCGCTCATCAGCACCCGGCGGCTGTCGACCAGGGCGACGATCGAATAGCCGCCCGGCACCGGGATCGGGTCGCTGATCGCGCCGACCGGCATCTGCACGACCAGGCCGGAAAGCTCGGGCGGCAGCTGGTCGGGCTGGAGCCAGCCGAGATCGCCGCCGCGCGCCGCGGTGCTCGCCTCGGAATATTGCCGGGCCATGGCCTGGAAGGGCGCGCCCTGGCGGATCTGCGCGACGAGCCGGGTGACGTTGGCCTGGACCTCCGCCGCCGTCTCCGGCGTCGAGGAGATGTAGATCTCCGCGACATGATATTCCTGCTGGCCGCGGCGGGCCTGGATGCGCTCGATCATCGCCGCGATCTCTTCCTCGCCGACGGTGACGAAGGGCTCGATCTGGCGGCGCTGGAGCCGCTGCCAGCTCAGCGCGCCGCGGATCTGGCGGCGCATGGTCCGCTCGGAGGAGCCGATCGAGCGCAGATAGGTGGCGAAATTCTGCGGAGTCTGCCGGGCGTTCTGCGCGAAGCGGGCATAATATTGCTCCACCTCCTGGTCGGAGACGGTCATCTCCTGCTGCTGCGCGGCCTGGATCTGCAGCGATTCGTCGATCAGGTTGCGGAGCACCTGGGCGCGGAACCGCTCCATCTCGGTCGGCGGCAGCTGGATGTTCTCGGTGACGATCAGCAGGTTGGTGCGCTGGTCGACGTCGCTGCCGGTGATCACGTCGCCGTTGACGATCGCGGTCGCCTTGCGGACGCCGGCTTCCGTCTGGCCGACGAACTGCACGTTGCCGGGAATGGCGAGATTGCCGCCCGACGTGGGCTGGCCTGCGCCCTGGGCGGCGACCGCCGCCGATGCAATCGGCGCGATCAACAAAATCGTCGCCCTTGCGAACCTACCGAGCTTCATCATTCCTCCAGTGAAAGCAGGCATATAGCTCTGCGCCGTCCATGCTGAACCGCAGCTTAGCGGTGTCTCCCAGCCCCTGTCGCGCCCTTCTTAGCGTCCCAAATTCCGAAGCGCCACCCGCATTGCGGCGGCGCCATTTCCTTCCCCTTATACGCCCAGATTCTTCAGGGCGACCCGGATGAGGAAGGAATTGCCCCGCCGGGCGTCGCCGCTGGTTTCATAATCGCGCCGCCAGGTCACGCCGAGCTCGATGCAATCGTCGTCGTACAGGATGCCGAGCCGGTGGCGGATCGGGGTGAAGCCGTCGGCGACGGAGAGCGGGTCTTCCTGCGCGCTGGTGAGATCGATGACCGCGGAGCCGAAGACCGACCAGTAGCGCGCGAAGCTCACGCGGCCGCCGAAGCGCACCTCCTCGCGGTCGCGCAGATCCTCGATCGACGGATCGATGTCCCGGTCGAGGCGCAGATAGCCGATCGTCGCATAGGTGCGGCGGCCGCCGATCGTGGCGTCGACCTCGTTGCGGCGGATCGCGAAGCTGTCCTTGTCGATGCGGAAACGGTGGGTGATATTCAGCAGCCGGCCGAAGCGGACGTTGGTGCGCCCGACGATGTCGGAGAAGCGGTCGGACAGGCCGGTGCCCGGCGACAGGATCGAGGCGCGGTTCGACAGGCGGTAGGACTGGCCGATGGTCGAGCGGATCGAGATGCGCGGCAGGTCCAGCGCCCAGTCCGCGCCATAGGTGACGCGCACGCCATCCTCCCAGCGGTCGTAGCCGGGGAAGCGGTTGAGCGCGAACAGGTTGGAATCCTCGAGATCGACCGAGCGGGCGTCCTCGTTGGGGATGTCGAGATTGTCCGTCGGCGGCGAGGCGACGACCTGGATGCGCGGGGTCAGCCGCTGGGTGCCGCCCAGGAATTCCCCGACGAACGGCCATTTGATGTCGGCCGCGACGGCGCCGATGAAGCGCGCGTTCCAGCCCTCCTGGCCGCGATAGCTGACCGTCTGGGTGAGCAGGGTGTCGTTGGCGTGATAGACGTCGCCGCGGGCGTAGGCGGTCAGCACCAGCTCCTGGCCGAGCGGCGTGATCAGCCTCTTGTCCCAGCGGGCGCTGGCGAAGGCGCGCTGCGTGTCCTGCCCCTCGGTGCGGAGGATGGCGAGGCTGTTCGCCTGCAGCTCGATGCCGCCGCCGAAGATCGGATCGACCATCCGCCAGCGGGCGTCGATGGCGGGCAGGGCGAAGGGCTGCATCCCCTCGACATCGGTCAGCCGCAGCCCCTCGAACGCCCAGCCGGCGATGGAGATGTAGCTGTCGGCGGTGATCCGCTCGGCATTGACGAAGCTGCGCAGCCGGTCGTCGCGCGAAATGTCGTAGCGCCGCATGAAGGTGCGGTCGGTCGCGTAGCGGCCGAAGCCGGTGATCGTCCAGGTCGGCGACAGGATGATCCGGCCGCCGCCCTCGACATAGGCGCGGATGCCCTCATTGCCGGTCGCGTTGGGCGGCGCCAGCGGATCGAGCGCGATGCGCGAGCCGTAGGTGAAATAGCCGTGCACGGAGAAGGCGCTGTTCGAGGTCAGCTGCCTGTATTCCGCCTCCAGCATCGGCAGCACGCCGGTGAAGATGTGCGGCGTGATCGTCGCATCCCGGTTCGGGGCGAGGCGGAGATAATAAGGCACGCTCAGCTCGAGCCCGTTGCGGCGGCTGTAGCGCATCTCCGGCACCAGCACGCCGGTGCCGCCGCCCTGGCTGCCGTCCGGGTGGGACAGGCCGGGCAGGCCGAGGATCGGCTGGCCGAACAGGTTCAGGGTCGCGCCGCGATAGGAGATGCGGTGGCGGACCGGATCGTGGACCACGCGCACCGCGTTGATCTGCCAGGTCGGCTCCTTCGGGCAGCCGTCGGGCGTGACCACCTCGCAGGCGGTATAGGCGGCGCGGGTGAGCGTGGTGACGCCGTCGCGCCGCTCGGCATGGACGGCGGCGAGCCGGCCGCCGTCGGCAAGCACGATCAGCATATTCTCGACCACGCCGTCGCGGAGCGTGTCCTCCAGCTCGACCGAATCCGCATAGGCGACGTCGCCGCCGGGACTGGCGATGCGCACGCTGCCGCTCGCCGTCACCTGGCCGGAGCGCCGGTCCCAGGTCACGCTGTTCGCGGCGAGATGATAGCCCTCGCGCCGCATCCTGACCTCGCCGGCCGCGGTGACGACATCCGCCTGCTCGTCATAGGTCAGCGTATCCGACGTGAAATCGACCTCGACGGGCTGCGAGTCGCCGGTCGTCACGGGCGAGGGCGCGGCCACCGGCACCGGCGGCGCGGGGGCGGGCGAAGGGTTGAAGGCGGGCGCCTCGTCCTGCGCCCAGGCCGCCGAGGGCAGGCCCAGCAGCAGCGGCAGCGCGGTCCGGCTGATCAGTTTAAACTTGTTCACAAATCCCGCTCATGGACCTCATCGTGGACCGGGACGCACGCGCCAAGATCATGATCCTGGCCCGACCCCGATCCGGACGACAGGTGCCAGCCTATTGCACCGGAAGCCGCTCCCTGCAATGGCGCAGGTTTACATGCGGTTATCCACCGCTTCAGGAGATCGTTGGTGATCAAAGTCCAATTCGCAGCCACGCGCCCGGACGGCGCCTATGCGCTTGCCATTCCGGCGCGCGGCGACGACGCGCTCGAGGCCCGGCTCGCCGCGCTGGGCGAGGCGGCCGGCCCGGCCGCGCGCGCCGCCGACGCGCAGCGTTTCGAGCGCGAGCTTGGCGGCATCGCCGAGACCTTCCTCGCCGAGGGCGACAGCGTCCGCCGGCTGCTCATCCTCGGCCTCGGCGGCCAGCCGGAGGCCGATGGCGGCTTCGAGCGGGCCGGCGGCGCGCTCACCGCCCGGCTGCTCGTCTCGGGCGAGACGAGGCTGGTCGTCGATCTCTCCGGTCTGAACCTCAGCGGCGACGAGGCGGCGCGGCTCGCCTTCGGCGCGGCGGCGCGCTCCTGGCGCTACGACACCTATCGCACGAAGCTGCCGCGCAAGCAGCAGCCGACCCTCGAAGAGGTGGTGATCGTCGGCGGCGGCGAGGACGCGGCGGCGGCCTGGGGCCGCTTCGACGCCCTGCTCCAGGGCCTCGACCTTACCCGCACGCTCGTCACCGAGCCCGCCAACATCATCTATCCGGAGACCTTCGTGGAGCGGGTCCGGGCGTCGCTCGACGGCACCGGCGTCGAGATCGAGGTGCTGGACGAGACGCAGATGGCGAAGCTCGGCATGGGCTCGCTGCTCGGCGTCGCGCAGGGCTCGATCCGCCCGCCGCGGCTGCTGGTCATGCGCTGGAACGGCGGCGTGGCCGGCGCGCGGCCCGTCGCCCTGGTCGGCAAGGGCGTCACCTTCGACACCGGCGGCATCTCGATCAAGCCGGCGCTCGGCATGGAAGCGATGAAGTGGGACATGGGCGGCGCGGGCGCCGTCGCGGGCGCGATGAAGACGCTCGCCACGCGCAAGGCGAAGGTCAATGTGATCGGCGTCTGCGGCCTGGTCGAGAACATGCCGGACGGCAATGCCCAGCGCCCCGGCGACGTGGTCACCTCCATGTCCGGCCAGACGATCGAGGTGATCAACACCGATGCCGAAGGGCGCCTCGTCCTCGCCGACGCGATGACCTGGGTGCAACGCGCGGCGAAGCCCGAGGTGATGGTCGATCTCGCCACGTTGACCGGGGCGATGATCATCAGCCTCGGCCACGAATATGGCGGGCTCTTCTCGAACGACGACGGCCTGGCGGAGACGCTGGCCGCGGCGGGCCTGGCGACGGGCGACAAGCTTTGGCGCTTCCCGATGGGCGAGGCCTATAACAAGATCATGGACAGCCCGATCGCCGACATGAAGAACAGCGCCTCGCGCGAGGGCGGCTCGATCACCGCCGCCTGCTTCCTGGAGCGGTTCGTGGAGGAGGGCGTCAAATGGGCGCATCTCGACATTGCCGGCATGGTCTGGTCGGACAAAGCGGGCAGCCTCTACGACAAGGGCGCGACCGGCTACGGCGTCGCCCTGCTGGACCGCTACATCGCGGACAATCACGAACGCTGATCGTTACGCCGCCGTTCAGGCCCAGGCCTTAATCTTCCCCGGATCATCATGCCGGGGAGGATTGAAGCCATGAAGAATGCCGTCCGTTTCGCTGTGCTGCTGGCCCTGCTGCCGACGCCGGCCGCCGCCCAGGATCTCAATGCCGGGGAGATCGTCGTCACCGGCAGCCGCGCGCGCCAGACCTATATCGACCCGCGCACCAACCGGGCGGTCGAATCGGGCGACGATGCCAGCGGCCTGCCGTCGGTCGGCATGCGCCGGCGCGCCGATTTCGCGCTGCTGCCCGTCGTCATCGCCGGCGACACCCGCGAGCGCGACCCGCGGCGGGAAGAGATTTTCACCATGGTCCGAAGCGCGCTCGCGCTGGCGCAGCGGTCCGGCATCGAGCTGGCGATCGGCGACTTCTTCGTCGTCCCGCTGACCAGCGACAATTACCGGACCCTGACCTTCCTCAGCGACGGACGGCCGGACAGCGAGCGGGTCGTCTTCTTCATCAAGACCAGGCTCGGCGCGAGCGCGGACGAGGCCAATCAGGCGATCACGCGGCTCGAGCAGTTCGTCCGGTCGGTGCCGGCGGCGGGCAGGGCGGAGATGCGCGCGGCCGGTCCGCTCACCCTCTCGATCGTCGCGCCGGACCAGTATCGCGGCCCGATCCTCGACATGATCGCGACCGAGGCCCGCGCCATCGCGGCGCGCTTCGGCCCCGACCAGCGGATCGAGGCGCGCGGCCTCGACCGTCCGGTCGAATGGCGCCGCGCCGGGATCACCGAGGTGTTCCTCTACATCCCGCACCAGCTCGTCTTCCGCCCCGCCGGCTAAGCCCGAGCCTTGCCACTGTCACACTCCGTCGCTAGGGGACCGGCCAAACAATCCCCTAGACACGGAGCATTTGCAGGCCATGGCCGAGCGTACCTTTTCGATCATCAAGCCCGACGCGACCCGCCGCAACCTGACCGGCGCGGTCACCAAGATGCTGGAGGAAGGCGGCCTGCGCGTCGTCGCCTCCAAGCGCATTCACATGACGAAAGAGCAGGCCGAGGGCTTTTACGGCGTCCATCGGGAGCGGCCCTTCTTCAACGACCTGGTCGCCTTCATGACCTCGGGCCCCGTCGTCGTGCAGGTGTTGGAAGGCGAGAATGCCGTCGCCCGCAACCGCGAGATCATGGGCGCGACCAATCCCGCCAATGCCGAGGAGGGCACGATCCGCAAGGTCCATGCGGAATCGATCGAGGCGAACAGCGTCCACGGCTCGGACAGCCAGGACAATGCGAAGATCGAGATCGACTTCTTCTTCGCGCCCGACGAAATCGTCGGCTGAGCCGCGAGCCTGGGATCGTCCCGCGCCCGGTCCCGAAAAAGGGCGGCGCGGGAACGTTCCCTCGCTTGTGCGCGACGCGGAAATAACCTTTATTAAGGTCGGGAGCGGTTGAGTCGGCGCGCGATGGCGCGCGCCTAGCGTTGGGGGACGACAGTGCCGAAGCTGCTTGCGCCGCTGAAGGACCGGTTCACGATGGTCGCGCTGGCCGTCGCGGCCTGCGTCGTCGCGCTCATCTTCATCTTCGGCCGGCCCAATGCGATCGAGGCGCGGACCACGCTGCCGGACGCCCCGGCGACCCAGGCGCAACAGCCGCCCGCGCCGTCGCCGCTCGCCGGGCTGCCGCGCAACCTGTCGGACGCCATGGCATCCGGCCGCCCGGTCCGGATCGGCATTTTCGGCGACAGCTTCGGCGACGGCATCTGGTGGGCGCTCGACCAGCAATTGCGCGGCGAGGACGATATCGTCCTGCACCGGCTCGCGCGTCCCGCGACCGGTTTCACCAGCTACCATCATGTGAACCTGCTCGAGGATATCAGGGGCAAGCTCGACCGGCAGCCGGTCGACATCGCGATCATCTCCTTCGGCGCCAACGACACCCAGGGCATCGCTCATGAGGGCCGCGCGCTTCGCTTCATGAGCGACGAGTGGCGGCAGGTGATCGGGGGGCGGATCGACGCGGTCGTCGGCCTGATGCGCGAGCGCGGCATCCAGGTCTACTGGCTCGGCCTGCCGCGGATGCGCGCGCCGACCTACGAGGAGAAGGCGCGGGCGCTTTCGGGCTTCTATGCCGAGCGGATGCGGGCCCTGGGCGTGCCCTTCATCGACACCGTGGCGGTGACCAGCGACACGAGGGGCCGCTATGTCGATCGGCTGCCCAATCCGCGCAATGGGCAGCTGATGGCCGCGCGCAGCAGCGACGGCATCCACATGACGATGAACGGCTACACCATCCTGACCCAGGGCCTCGCCCGCCATTTGAAGAACCGGGTGGCGACGCTTCGCGCCGAGGTGGCGCGGAGCAATGCCCGTCAGGCCTCGTCCCGGCCGGCCGGAGCCGCTACCAACGGCTGAGATGCCCTTTCTGTCGAGTCTGCTTGCCGGCGGCGCCGCGGCCGCCCAGTCCGCCGCCTTGCCGCCGCCCGTGCCCGCGCTCGAGCGCCGCGAGGCGCTCGCGCCCTTTCACGCGAAGCTGCGCGCGGGGCGGCGGGTCCACATCCTGCAGCTCGGCGACAGCCACACCTCGGCCGACGCGATCTCCAACGGGCTGCGCGCGCCGCTGCAGGCGCATTTCGGCGCGGCCGGGCGCGGCGCGCTGGCGCCGGGACGGCCCTATGACAATTACGTCACCTGGCAGGTGACCGCTTCGCAAAGCGCCGGCTGGCGGGTGACCAGCTGGAACGCGCCGGGCGCGGTGCCGCTCGGCCTGTCCGGCTTCACGCAGACGGCGCGCGGGGCGGGCGAGACGCTCGGCCTCGTCGCCGATGCTCCGGAGCATGAGTTCAACCGGCTCACCGTCTGCGCGATCACCGGGCCGGGGGCGGGGGCCGTGACTCTGCGGCTCGGCACGGTCGAGCAGAGCTGGGCGCTGGAGGCGCCGCGGCCCGGCGCCCTGTGCCGGAGCATCGAGAGCGACGTTCCGGTCACCGCCGCCGCGGTGACGACGCTGGACGAGCGGCCGGTCAGCCTCGCCTCCATCGCCGTCTTCCGCCGCGAGAACAGGGGCGTGACCGTCTCCAATCTCGGCCAGATCGGCGCGCAGCTTTCCAATTTCGCGCGCGGCGACGAGGCGCTGGTCCGGGCCGAGCTCGCCGCCTGGCGACCGGATTTGATCCTGCTCGCCTTCGGGACGAACGAGGGGTTCGATCCGCGCTTCACGCTGGCGGGCTATGACGACGGCCTGCGCGCGCAGATCGCGCGCCTCCGCCGCCTCGCCGGGCCGGACGTCCCGATCGTGCTGGTCGGCCCGCCGGCGGTGACCAGCCGCAATGCCGCGCTCGCCGGGGCCGAATGCGGCGATGGCTGGTACGTGCCGGCCTTCCTGCTCCGGGTGCGCGAGCGCCAGCGGGCGCTGGCGCGCGCGCTCGGCCTGGCCTTCTGGGACTGGGAGCGGGCGATGGGCGGGCGCTGCGCGGCGCGGGCCTGGCACGCGGCGGGGCTGATGCGCGACGACCATATCCATTTCAACCGCGACGGCGGCGACCGGATCGGGCGGATGCTGCTGGCGGACCTGATGGCCGATTTCGAGCCGCCGGCGGGCGGCGTTCGCTAACCTTGTAACCGCCTCGGCTCCCAAGGGAAAAATAGCACGGGCCGCCGAGGGCGACTCTTGCCAAGCTTTGGCGCTTGGCACATAGATCAAGCGGGCGGCGGACACGGGTTTAGGGGACCCGTCCCCACAGCGCCGACCGGAGCGGATGAGGGCCTGGCATACCCGTGAACAAGTTGCTTTTTGCGTTGGACCGGACGGCCGTGCTGTTCATCGGCATCGTGGTCGGCGCGGTCATCGGCATTTCCTTCTTCACCGGCGGAAGCGCCGTCCCCGGCGGCGAGGGACAGGCCAAGACCGTGCTGCCGCCGCCGACCGCGGTCGCCGCCTCGCCCACCGCCCAGACCGCGCCCGCCAATGTCGCCGACGGGCTCGCCCCGCGCCTGTCCGAGGCGGTGCGCGAGGGCCGCACGATCCGGATCGGCGTGTTCGGCGACAGCTTCGGCGACGGCGTCTGGGCCGGCGTCTACAACATCCTCAGGGGCGACAGCCGCTACGAGGTCCGTCAATTCTCCGAGCGCTCGACCGGCTTCACCCGCTATCGCAGCCTCAACCTGCTCGACGACGCCCGCGCCAAGCTGGACCGCAACCCGGTCGACATAGCGATCATCTCCTATGGCGCCAACGACACGCAGGGCATCTATCTGGACGGCCGCGGCCACCAGTTCATGTCCGAGGGCTGGCAGCGGATCGTGACCGAGCGGGTCACCGCGATCATCGCCCTGATGCGCGAGCGCGGCATCCAGGTCTATTGGGTCGGCCTGCCGAAGATGCGCGAGGCGCAGTTCGACACCGACATCCGGGCGATGAACGCCTTCTTCACCTCGCGCATGCAGGCGCTCGGCGTTCCCTATATCGAGACGGCGACGCTCAGCACCGGCCCGGACGGCGCCTTCGCGCCCTATCTCACCGATCCGCGCACCAATGAGCGGTTCAACGCCCGCACCAATGACGGCGTCCACATGACCATCCCAGGCTATATCCTGGTCATGCGCCAGCTGACCGACCGGATCCGCCGCTCGGTGCAGGCGGCGGGCGGCCCGGCGGCGCCCGCCACCCGCGCGGCCGAGAGCCGCCCCGCGCCCGCGGCCGAGCGCAGGCCCGCCCGCGCGGCGGCGAACGACGATGCCCCACGCCAACAGGCCCCGCGCGAACGGCGCCGCGAGCGGAGCGGCGGCGAGGATGCGCGGGACGCGCCCGCGAACAAGGCCCGCGAGGCCGGGTCGACCCGCTGATGCTGGCCCTACTCGGCGCGGCCGCGACGCTCGCGGCGATCCAGGCGCCCGCGTCCTCCGGCTGCTATCAGACCCTCTGCAATAGCGAGGCGATCGCGCCCTTCCTCGCCAGGCTCCGCGCGGCCCGCCCCAATGCCGGGACGCCGGTGCACATCATCCAGATCGGCGACAGCCACACCGCCGGCGACAGCATCACCCAGGGCTGGCGCGGCCGCCTGCAGGCGCGGCACGGCTACGGGGGCAGGGGCGTGCTCGCCGGCGGCCGGCCCTATCAGGGCTATCTGACCTGGGGCGTCACCGCCTCGCAGAGCGCGGGCTGGCGGGTCAACGCCACCTTCGGCGCGCGCTACCAGGCAAGCGGGCAGCCGCTCGGCATGTCCGGCTTCACGCAGACCGCCTCCGCGCCGGGGCAGACGCTCGGCATCGCGGCGGATTCGCCCGAGCAGAATTTCGACCGCGTGGTCCTCTGCGCCATCGCCCAGCCCGGCGGCGGCACCTTCATCCTGCGCATGGGCGGGGAGGAGCATCGCTGGAGCCTCGACGCGCCGCGGGTGCAGCCCGCCTGCCGGGCGGTGGACAGCCAGTTCCCGGTCGGCTCCGCCTCGGTCACCACCGAGGACGAAGGCGTGGTCTCGATCACCTCCTTCGGCACCTTCAAGAAAAGGGGAGGGGTGGTCCTCTCCAATCTGGGCGTGGTCGGCTCGCAGCTCACCCATCTCGGCCGCACCGACGATGCCGTGCTCCGCGCCGAATTCACCGCCTACCGCCCGGACCTCATCGTGCTCGCCTACGGCACCAATGAGGGCTTCTCGCCCGCCGGTTCGGGCGACGGCTTCGAGGCCTCGATCCGCAGCCAGGTCGCCCGCATCCGCCGGCTCGCCGGGGCGAACGTCCCGATCCTGCTGATCGGCGCGCCCGATGCCGGCACCCGCAATGCCGGCCTTTCCGGCGGCGTCAATTGCGGGGACGGCTGGTACGAGCCGCGCCTGCTCTCCGTCGTCCGCGACCGGCAGGCGCGCGTGGCGCGCGAGCTTCGCCTCGGCTTCTGGAACTGGGCTGCGGCGATGGGCGGCCGCTGCTCCTCCTATCAGTGGACCGCGACCGCGCAGATGCGCGGCGACCATGTCCATTTCTCCCGCAGCGGCGGCGACCGGATCGGCTCGCTGCTCGACGCCGACATCGCCCGCGCCGCGCAGAACGTCCGCGCCGCGCCGTCCTCCGCCCGCGACGACGACGATGACGCGCGCGAGACCGAGCGGAGGCGGCCCTAGATGCTGTTCCCGACGCTCAGCTTCGGCCTCTTCTTCATCCTGATCTACGCGCTCGCCTGGGGCGCGAAGGCGTCCAACGAGTGGCGCAAGATCATCCTGCTGGTCGCCTCCTGGTATTTCTACGGCGCCTGGGACACGCGCTTCGTCGCCCTGCTGATCGCGTCCGGCGTGCTCAACTGGGGCGTCGCGCGGCTGATCGTGAACGCGGAGGGCAATGAGCGGCTGAAGAAGACCTGGCTGGTCATCGGCATCGTCATCAACCTCTCCATCCTCGCCTTCTTCAAATATTACGGCTTCTTCATGGAGCAGGTCGAGCATCTGCTCCACTCGCTGGGCTGGGAACGCGACCTCTACATCATGCAGGTCGTGCTTCCCGTGGGCATCTCCTTCTTCACCTTCCAGGGGATGAGCTACGTCATCGACATCTACCGGAAGAAGACGGAGGCCGCGTCGCTGCTCGACATGGTCCTGCTGATGAGCTTCTTCCCGCACCTGGTCGCCGGCCCGATCGTCCGCGCGTCGCACCTCATTCCCCAGTTCAAGAAGGTGCCGGAGCTGACCCGCGGCATGGCCGCCATGGGCCTGGCGCTGATCGCCTGGGGCCTGTTCAAGAAGGCGATCATCGCCTCCGAGCTCGCCACCGGCCTGGTCGACCAGACCTTCTTCGATCCCGCCGCCCAGTCGAGCCCGGACCTGATCGCCGGCGCCTATGGCTATGCGGTGCAGATCTATTGCGACTTCTCGGCCTATACGGACATGGCCGTGGGCCTGGCCGCCCTGCTCGGCTACCGCTTCCCGCACAATTTCAACCAGCCCTACCGCGCCAACAGCCTGCAGGATTTCTGGCGGCGCTGGCATATCAGCCTGTCGAGCTGGCTGCGCGACTATCTCTACGTCTCGCTGGGCGGCTCCCGCCACGGCCTCACGCGGCTATGCGTCGCGCTGATGACGACGATGCTGCTCGGCGGCCTCTGGCACGGGGCGAGCTGGAACTTCGTGATCTGGGGCGCGCTGCACGGCTCGGTGCTGGCGATCGAGCGGCTCTGGCGCGAGTTCCGGCCGAAGGACTGGAAGCCGCTGCCGAACCTGCTCGGCATCATCATCACCTTCCACATCGTGCTGCTGGGGTGGATCTTCTTCCGCGCGCAGAGCTTCGACAGCGCGCTCGCCTTCATCGGCGGCATCTTCACGGCGGGCGGCAGCGCGATGCTGGTGACGCCGATGCTGCTGGCGATGATCGTGGTCGGCATGACCTTCCACTATGCGCCGCCCTACACGATGCAGCGCGTGGCGATGAAGCTGCGGACGATGAACGCGGTCGCGGTCGGCCTCGCCGTCGGCCTGTTCATCCTGATCGTCGACGCGATGCGCCCCGAGGGCGTCGCGCCCTTCATCTACTATCAGTTCTGAGGACAGGAACCGATGGCGAGAAAGACGACGACGGGGACGACAGGCCAGGGGAAGAAGCCCGCCGCGCGCAAGCCGTCACCGAAGCGGACGGCGGAGGCGGCCGAGACGCTGCCGCTGGACCTGCCGCCGCCGGAGCCCATCCCGGCGCCCGAAACCGCGCGCGAAGAGATCGAGGCGGTGCCCGTCGAGGCCCAGCCCTTGCCCGACGCGCTCGGGCTGACCCACACGTCGTCGCCCGTGGACCTGCCCGAACCGGCGATACCGCTGCCGCATGACGGCCTGAAATGGACGACCACGGTGATGGCGGTGACGGCGCTGTTCCTGCTGGTCTTCAACGCCACCGCCCTGCGCGGCTGGGCCTATGAACTGACCCCGACCGACACCAGCGCCAAGGTCGTGAGCGCGAGCGAAGGCTGGTACGACCTCACCGCCGGCATCGGCCTCAACAAGCCGGTCGACGCGCTGCACCATTGGTGGCGCGGCAACATGAACCTGCGCTTCCCGGGCCAGGAGGCGGCGGCGCCGGACGTGCGGCTGGAGAATGATCAGCCGGGGGGCTGAAAACGATGGCCGCTTTTCTAGCGCTCCTTGCCCTTAGTTTGCAGCCAGCGCCCGCCATGACTGCACCGTCCGAGGCGCGCCGCTACCTGAGCTGCTCGGTCCTGGAGAACGGGGTGATCATAGACCGTCTTCCCTATATGGCCTTTGAAGCGGGCAGCGCCCGCATTACCGCCCAAGCCGCCGCGACGCTCGACGGCTTTGTCGCAGACTATGACGCGCCACCTCATTGCGAGATCGTGATCGAAGGTCACGCCGACCGGTCAGGATCGTCGGCTCGAAATATTCGGCTTTCGGGGCAGCGTGCCGAAGCTGTGGCTGCCTATCTGCGGAGCAAGGGTATAACCGCACCGCTCGTAATCATGCAAAACGGTGAAGCACGACCATTGGTCGAAACGCCGGACGGCGTTGCCGAACGGCAAAACCGGTATGTCAGCATCTGGATCCTTGATCCGATTTCCTCGCCACGTTGATGAAAAAGGGCGGCCCCGAAGGACCGCCCTTTTTCCTCTTGTCATTGCGAGAAGCGAAGCGACGAAGCAATCCAGCTGGCCTCATGGCCGGACTGGATTGCTTCGCTACGCTCGCAATGACGGGCGCGGGCTAGCGGTAGAACACGTGGCCGGCGAGGCGGCCGATGCGCTGCCTGCCGCGGAAGCTCATGTTCGCGGAGGCCGCGTGGAAGAAGAGCGCGCCGTCCATCACCTGATCGGAGGCGCCATGACGGGCCTCGCGGGCGACCTCGACGGCCGTGCGCCAACGCTGGTTGGTGCGCGACGGATTGTAGGCGTGGACGTTGAAGAACTGGCCGCGCTGCATGATCACGCCGCAGATCGTCCGGCCGAAGCGGCCGCGCGGATCGTTGACCCGGTTCATCACCACCTGGGCGACGGCGAGCTGGCCGGCGCGTGGCTGGTTGCCGGCCTCGTGGACGACGACCTTGGCGAGGCAGACCAGCTCGGCATCGACCGTCTGCGTCTCCGGCTGGACGGGCACCGTGGCTTCGGACGTGCCAACGAGGTCGCGAAGGCCACCGTTGCGAATCTGCTCTGCTTCCTCGGGAACGGCGGGCCGCTCGACGACGAGCGCCTCGGCCGGGGCCGGCGTGGCGGGAAGGGCGGTGGGGGTCGCCGAAGCGACGGAAACGGTGTGGGGAAGCTGATGCGCTTCAGCCGAACCGGCGGCGAGCGCGAAACCCAAGGGCGCCATGGCGGCGCCGGAAAGCGCGACGGCCCCGACGGCCACCGCAAGAGGCTTTCCGAAAAACGACATTCAAAACTCCAACGAATGCGCCAAACGGGGAAGTCGCGCGGGGCACAAGGCAGCCGCGCGGTTCCGCGTTTCACGTCTTATCTTGGGATGTAAGGGTACGCCTTCCCGCGATCTGGGAGTCCTGTGGCGTCCCCATTCCGCACTTGCAACGATAGGACGGCGAGTCGTGGGTCCAACGGGACGAACGGCGGACCCGAAACGAGCCCCCTAAGAGGGCGGCGGCAGCGCCTCCCGGTCGAGCTCCCGCACGGCGCGGCAATATTCCTCAAGCGCCAAGGGGTAGAGTCGATGCTCCTCCTCAAGCACGCGCGCGGCCAGCGAATCGGCGTCGTCCCGCGGCAGGATCTTCACCTTCGCCTGGGCCACGACGGGCCCCGAATCGAGGTCGGCGTCGACCACATGGACGGAGCAGCCGGCAAATTCGTCGCCGGCGAGGAGCGCCCGGCGATGGGTGTCGAGCCCCTTGTGCAGCGGCAGCAGGCTCGGATGGATGTTCAGGACGCGCCCCTCCCATTTACCGACGAAGCCGGGGGAGAGGAGGCGCATGTAGCCGGCGAGCGCGACGATCTCGATCTCCTCCCGGTGCAGCACCTCGTCGAGCAGGGCGTCGAATTCGGCCCGCTTCATGCCCGCGTGGCTCTTCGCCCAGGTCTTGATGCCCAGCCTTTTGGCCAGCACCAGCCCGCGCGCCTCCGGCACGTTCGAGGCGACGAGGACGATCTTGTAGGTGCGCTCCGGATCCCGGCGCTTATATTCCGACAGCGCCAGCATGTTGGACCCGCGGCCCGAGATCAGAACCGCCACCCGCACGGGTTCAGCCATGGTGCGTGGCGCTCCACGCCGCGCGCGCGGACCAGCTCCCGGCGGAGCCGGCGACCGTGCAGCCCCGCTCGCCCGCCTCGACGCGGCCGATCGCGAAGACCTGTTCGCCGGCCCGTTCGAGCTGGGCCGTGACCGCCGCCGCATCCTCCGGCGCGACGAGCAGCACCATGCCGATGCCGCAATTGAAGGTGCGCGCGAACTCGCCGGGCTCGATATTGCCCTGCGCCTGCAGGAAGGCCATCAGCCGCGGCTGCGGCCAGGCATCGGCGTCGACCCGCGCGTGCAGGTCCCTGGGCAGCACCCGCGGGATATTCTCCAGCAGCCCGCCGCCGGTGATGTGCGCCAGCGCATGGATCCCGCCGGCCCGGATCGCCGGCAGGAGCGACTTCACATAGATGCGGGTGGGCGCGAGCAGGGCCTCGATCAGCAACCGGTCCTGGTCGAACAAAGCGGGGCGGTCGAGCTTCCAGCCCTTGTCCGCGGCAAGCCGGCGGACGAGACTGAAGCCGTTGGAATGCACGCCGGAGGAGGCGAGGCCGAGGAGCAGGTCGCCCTCCGCGACGCGGTCGCCGGTCAATTGCTCGCCGCGCTCCACCGCGCCGACGCAGAAGCCGGCGAGATCGTAGTCGCCCGCGGCGTACATGCCCGGCATTTCCGCCGTCTCGCCGCCGATCAGCGCGCAGCCGGCCTGCTTGCAGCCCTCGGCAATGGAGGCGATCACCGTCTCGGCGACGCCATTGTCGAGCTTCCCGGTGGCGAAATAGTCGAGGAAGAAGAGCGGCTCGGCGCCCTGCACGATCAGATCGTTGGCGCACATCGCGACCAGATCCACGCCGACGCCGTCATGCCGGCCGCCGTCGATGGCGAGCTTGAGCTTGGTGCCGACCCCGTCATTGGCCGCGACCAGCAGCGGATCCCTGTAGCCCGCCGCCTTCGGGTCGAAGAACCCGCCGAACCCGCCGAGCGAGGCGTCCGCCCCCGGCCGCGCGGTCGCCTTGGCCAACGGCCCGATCGCCTTCACCAGGGCATTGCCCGCCGCGATGTCGACGCCGGCCCTGGCGTAGGTATAGCTTTCCTCGTCGCTCATGATGGCCGCGCCTAGAGCGCTTTCCGCAAAAGTGGAAACCGGTTTTGCGGCAGGAAAGCGCTCCAGACATAAAAAGGACCATTTTCCGAGCCGTCGCGCGAAAATACGCGCAACTCGAAAATGGTCCGCCCACAACCCGCTTGGATTTCCACGGCCAACTCGCCAAAAGGCGCCCGTGAGCTTCGTTCGCCGCCCGTTCGCCCTGATGATTCCGGTAATGGCGCTCAGCCTGTTGCTGGGCGGCTCGACCCTTGCCCAGCTGGAAGGCACGGACCGCGGCATCGATCCCTATGACAGCTCCACCAATTTCGAGGTGGGCGGGGTGCAGGTCGACGTGCGCGCCGCGAATGCGGACGCGGCGCGGAGCGAGGGCTGGCGCCGCGCGCAGATCCTCGGCTGGCGGATGCTCTGGGCGCGCACCCACAACCGCCCGATCGAGCAGGCGCCCGACCTGCCCGAATCGACGCTCTCCGGCATCGTCTCCGGCATCGTCATCGAGCAGGAGCAGATCGGTCCCACCCGCTACATCGCCCGGCTTGGCGTGATGTTCGATCGGGCCCGAACCGGGCAATTGCTCGGCGTGTCCGGCCAGATCACCCGCTCGGCGCCGATGCTGCTCATCCCGGTGATGATCTCCGGCTCGTCCAGCTACAGCTTCGAATATCGCAATCTCTGGCAGCGCGCCTGGGCCGAATATCGCACCGCCGGCAGCACGATCGACTATGTCCGCACCGCCGGGCGCGGCATCGATCCCCTCTTGCTCAACTACGGCCAGACCCAGCGCCGCGGCCGCGGCTGGTGGCGGATGCTGCTCGACCAATATGGCGCGGCCGACATCCTGGTCGCCGAGGTCGAGCTTCGCCGGCTCTATCCCGGCGGCCCGGCGACCGGCGTGTTCACCGCCCGCTACGGGCCGGACAATCGCTTCCTCGGCCGCTTCGTGCTGCGCGCGGCGAACAGCGGCGCGGTCCGCACCATGCTCGACGAGGGCGTCCGGCGGCTCGACGGCCTCTACCGGCAGGCGCTGGCGCAGGGCCTGCTCCGCCCCGATCCGAGCCTCGTCATCCTCGCCGCGCCGCTGCCGCCGGCGCTCGAGGAGGAGACCGAGGATCCGCTGGCCGAGGGCAACAGCGTGGCGGCCGCGGAGCCGACGGCGCCCGCCGCCGCGATCCAGAGCTTCAACGTCCAGGTCGCGACCCCCGACGCCGCCTCGGTGCAGCGCGCCGAGCTCGGTGTCAGCCGGGTCGGCGGCGTCGCCTCCGCCATCACCACCAGCCTCGCGCTCGGCGGCACCTCGGTCATGAACGTGCGCTTCTCGGGCGACACGGCCGCCTTCACCGCCGCCTTGCGCGCGCAGGGCTGGACCGTGACCGTGGTCAACGGCAACACGGTGAGGATTTCCCGCTGAGGCCCGCGGACCAGAGCCAGATCGCCTTGCCATTCGCCTGGCCGGTGGCGGACCGGGACGAGGATTTCCTGCTGTCGGACGCGAACCGCGCCGCCTTCGAGCATCTCACCCGCTGGTCGCTCTGGCCGGTCATGGCGACCCTGGTCACCGGCCCGCGCAAATCGGGGCGGAGCCTGCTCGGGCGGATCTTCGTGCGCAAGACGGGTGGGCGGCTGTTCGACAATGCCGAGGCGCATGACGAGGAGGCGCTCTTCCACGCCTGGAACGAGGCGCAGGGCTCGCGCCGGCCCCTGCTCATCGTCGCCGACACGCCGCCGCCCGCCTGGGCGATCGCGCTGCCCGACCTGCGCTCCCGCCTCGCCGCCACGCCGCAGGTGGAGATCGGCGCGCCGGACGACGCCCTGCTCGGCCAGCTCATCCTGAAGCTGCTCGGCGATCGCGGCATCGCGGCGCCGCCGGAGCTGGCCGATTATCTGGTCCCGCGCGTGGAACGCAGTTATATTTCCGTCATCATGATCGTCGATATCCTCGACCGGGTGATGCTCTCGCATCACCGCCGGATGACCGTTCCGCTGGCCAAGCGGGCGCTCGAGGAAGCCGGCTTGATCCATCGCGCGAGGCAGGCCGGCTGAGATGACCACACCCATTCCCATCGCGCCCGCCGACGAGCCGGCGCCGGCCGAGGCGGCGGAGGCCGGGGCCCGCTATTTCAATCGCGAGCTGAGCTGGCTGGCCTTCAACCGGCGCGTGCTGGAGGAGGCCTGCAATCCGGCCCATCCGCTGCTCGAGCGGCTCCGCTTCCTCTCCATCTCGGGCAACAATCTGGACGAATTCTTCATGGTCCGCGTCGCCGGCCTGAAGGGGCAGCAGCTCGCCGGCGTCGAGGAGCGCTCGGCCGACGGCCTGACCGCCAGCCAGCAGCTCGCCGCCATCGCCGCCGAGGCCGACGCGCTCACCGCCAGCCAGCAGCGCGTCTGGGCGGACCTGCGCGAGGCGCTGCGCGAGGCGGGGGTGATCGTGCTCCACAATCGCGAGATCAGCACCGAGGAGGATGAGTGGCTGGAGCGTCATTTCGACGACCATGTCTCGCGCGTCCTCACCCCGCAGGCGATCGATCCCTCCCATCCCTTTCCCTTCATCCCGAACAAGGGCTTCTCGCTGATCTTCGACCTGCGCCGGACCTCCGACGGCGAACCGATCCGCGAATTGCTGATGATCCCCGCCAGCCTGCCGCGCTTCATCCGCCTGCCGGGCGAGGCGGCGCGCTACGTGCCGATCGAGACCCTGATCCGCCGCCAGATCGCCAAGCTCTTCCCGGGCTATAAATTGCTCGGCGGCGGCGCCTTCCGGATCATCCGCGACAGCGACATCGAGATCGAGGAGGAGGCGGAGGATCTGGTCCGCTTCTTCCGCAGCGCCATCAAGCGCCGCCGGCGGGGCAGGGTGATCCGCCTGAAGCTGGAGGCGGACATTCCCGACGAACTGGAAGGGCTGGTGCGCGAGGGTCTCGACGCCTCCGAGGCCCTGGTCTTCGAATCGACCGGCTTCCTCGGCATCGCCGATCTCGCCATGCTGGTCGACGAGGACCGGCCGGACCTCAAGTTCACGCCCTTCACGCCGCGCTTCCCGGAGCGGATCCGCGAATATGACCTGGATTGCTTCGCCGCGATCCGGGCCAAGGACATCGTCGTCCACCATCCCTATGAGAGTTTCGACGTCGTCCTGGCCTTCCTCCGCCAGGCGGCCGAGGATCCCGACGTGGTCGCGATCAAGCAGACGCTCTACCGCGCCGGCAAGCAGAGCGCGGTGATCAACGCCCTCATCGCCGCCGCCGAGGCGGGCAAGTCGGTCACCGCCGTGGTCGAGCTCAAGGCCCGCTTCGACGAGGAGCAGAATCTGATGTGGGCGGACGCGCTGGAGCGGGCCGGCGTCCAGGTCGTCTACGGCTTCATCGAGTGGAAGACCCACGCCAAGATGTCGATGGTCGTCCGGCGCGAGGAGGGCGGCACCTACCGGACCTACTGCCACCTCGGCACCGGCAATTACCATCCGATCACGGCGCGCATCTACACGGATCTCAGCTTCTTCACCGCCGATCCCAAGATCAGCTCCGACGTCGCCGACATCTTCAACTACATCACCGGCTATATCGAGCCGCGCGGGCTCGAGAAGATCGTGATGTCGCCGCTGCAGATGCGCCCGCAGATCGAGGAGATGATCGACCGGGAGATCGCCAATGCCCGCGCCGGCGAGCATGGCGCGGTCTGGGCCAAGCTCAACTCGCTGGTCGATCCCAGGATCATCGACAAGCTGTACGAAGCCAGCCAGGCCGGGGTGGACGTCGACCTGATCGTCCGCGGCATCTGCTGCCTGCGGCCCGGCGTTCCCGGCCTGTCGGAAAATATCAGCGTGAAGTCGATCGTCGGCCGTTTCCTGGAACACAGCCGCATCTGGTGCTTTGGCAATGGCGATGCGCTGCCCAACCGCGAAGCCATGGTCTATATCAGCTCGGCCGACTGGATGCCGCGCAACTTCGACCGCCGCGTCGAATATGCGCTGCCGCTCGAGAACGACACCGTCCACGCCCAGGTGGTGGACCAGGTGATGGTCGCGAACATCATCGACAACCAGCAGAGCTGGCACCTCAATCCGGACGGGTCCTACACGCGCTTCGCCTTGCTGCCGGGCGAGAAGCCCTTCAACCTGCACCATTATTTCATGACCAATCCGTCGCTGTCCGGGCGCGGTGCGGCGCTGCGCGACGGCGCGACGCCGCGGAAGCTCACCATTCCGCGCGGCCGGGCCTAGGATTATCGAGCGCATGTTCGCCGAACAGCCGGTCGCGATCATCGACATCGGCTCCAACTCCGTGCGTCTGGTCGTCTATTCGGGCGCGACCCGTATTCCCTCGGTGATCTTCAACGAGAAGGTGCTGGCCGGGCTCGGCAGGGGCGTCGCCGAGACCGGCGCGATCATCCCCGAGGCCGAGGCCCGGGCGCTGGCGGCGCTGGAGCGCTTCGCGCTGCTGGTGAAGCAGATGCAGGTGGTCCGCACCCGCACCGTCGCCACCGCCGCCGTGCGCGAGGCCTCGAACGGCGCCGCCTTCCTGAACAAGGTAAAGGCGCTTGGCCTCGAGCCGCGCATCCTCTCCGGCGAGGAGGAAGGCAAACGGGCCGGGCAGGGCGTGCTCTCCGCCATTCCGGAGGCCGACGGGATCGTCGGCGATCTCGGCGGCGGCAGCCTGGAACTGGTCGAGGTGGCGAAGGGACAGGTGCTGCGCAGCGCCTCTCTGCCCCTGGGCGTCCTCCGGCTCGATGCGCTCGCCGAGAAGGGCAATTTCGCCCGGCGCGTCGCCCGGGCCGTGGAGAGCGCCGGCTTCGCCCGGGCCTGCGACGGCCGGCCCTTCTACATGGTCGGCGGCTCCTGGCGCGCGCTGGCCAGGCTGGACATGGCCCTGGTCAACCATCCGCTGCCGATCACCCACCAGCATATCATGGAGACCACGCGCCCCGCCGTCTTGCGCGAGATATTGAAGGACAAGGCGGCGATTCCCGATCTCGGCTCCGTCTCCATCTCGCGCTTTCCGACCCTGCCCAACGCGGCGATGCTGCTCGACGCCATCGTCGGCGCGCTCAACCCGGGCGGCCTGATCGTCTCCGCCTTCGGCATTCGCGAGGGGCTGCTGCTGCACGAGCTTCCCAAGGCGGAGCGCCTGCTCGATCCCCTGATCGTCGCGGCGCGGGAGGCCGGGGCGGGGCTCGGCCGCTTCGCCCAGCATGGCGACCTGCTCGACGCCTGGATCGCCCCCGCCTTCGACGACGATCCGCGCTGCGCCCGGCTCAGGCTGGCGTCATGCCTGCTCTCCGACATCGCCTGGGCCGCCCATCCCGATTTCCGGGCGGAGCGCGGCATCGACATGGCGCTGCACGGCAATTGGGTGGCGATCGACGCGCCGGGGCGGGTGATGCTCGCCCAGGCCCTGTTCTGCAATTTCGGCGGCGGCCGCGAACTGCCTTATCCGGACATCGCCGCCCTCGCCACGCCGGCGGAGCTGAAGCGCGCCACCGCCTGGGGCTATGCGATGCGCCTCGGCCAGCGGCTCAGCGGCGGCGTCGCGTCAGGGCTGAAGCACAGCCGGCTGCAGCGCGAGGGCGAGACCCTTCGGCTGGAGGTGGACGACGCCAATCATGCCTTGGTGGGCGAGATTGTCGGGAGGCGGATGAAGAGCCTGGCCGGCGCTTTGGGATTGAAGGCGGTTTTCTGAACTTGATCATCCGCTGAAATGAGTCATCCCGGCGGAGGCCGGGACCCATGAACTCGTATCTTCGAGAGCGAAGCGAGGATGGCATCGCCCTGCCGGCATTGCAGCGTTCATAGGTCCCGGCCTCCGCCGGGATGACTACCTAGCGGATCCGATGCGTCGATCAGCCGCAGGCGATCCGCTCGACCCTGTCCTGGGCGTCAAGATGAAGGTTCAGCCGGTCGGCGCGGAACTCCATGGTCACGATCTGCCCGGGCCGCAGCCAGCGCCACGTCCCCGCGCCGGTGAGGCGCTGCGCCTCGCGGGCCAGCTCGGGACTGGCTGGACGGCCGATCAGGCCCTGCGCCGGCGCGGCGTCGCAGGCGCCTCCCTCGGGGGGCGGCGGGGTCGTTGCCGGCGGCGGCGTCTGCGTGGAGCAGGCGGCGCCCGTCAGCGCCAAAGCGGCGATCAGCATCCTCATGCCTCATCCTCCCTTTCGACGCGGGAACGCACGAGCTTGCCGTTGCGCACCGCGAAGGCGAGCCGGCCCTCGACCAGATCCAGCGCGTCATGGCCGAATTCCTCGTAGCGCCAGCCCTCCAGGATCTGCAGCCCCTCGCGGCGCCCGGCGGCGAGCTGCTCCAGTTCCTCGGCCCGCGCGACCAGGCGTGGCGCGACGTTGCTCTCCCGCGCCTTGATCTTGAGCAGCAGCTTCAGCAGGTCGGCGACCAGCGCGCCGTCCTTGCCGAGGCCGGGTCCGCGATCCTCCCGCGCCGGCAGCTCGGCGGCGGGGAGGGGCTCCGCATTGGCGAGCGCCTCCATCATCCGGGCGCCGATATCGTTGCCGCGCCACGCCGCCGAAAGCCCGCGGACATTGCCGAGCGACTCCTGGCTCTGCGGCGGATGAACGGCGATGTCGGCCAGCGTTTCGTCCTTCATGATCCGGCCGCGCGGCAAATTCTTGGAACGCGCCTCCAGCTCGCGCCAGGCGGCCAGCGCCTTGAGCCGGCCGAGCGCGTCGGGCCGCCGCGTCTGGATCTTCACCCGCTTCCAGGCGAGCGAGGGATCGTTGATGTAATTGGCGGGATCCGCGATCCGCTCCATCTCCTGATCGAGCCAGGCGCCGCGCTTGGTGCGCTTCAGCCGCTCCAGCATGCGCGGAAACAGCTCGGCGAGATGGGTGACGTCGCCGATCGCATAATCGATCTGGCGCTTGTCCAGGGGCCGCCGCGCCCAGTCGGTGAAGCGCGCGCCCTTGTCGAGATTGCGGCCGAGCAGGCTTTCGACCAGATTCTGGTAGCCGACCTGCTCGCCGAGCCCGAGCGCCATCGCCGCGATCTGGGTGTCGAAGATCGGATGCGGGGTGCCGCCGGTCAGGTTGAAGATGATCTCGATATCCTGGCCGCCGGCGTGGAAGACCTTCAGCACGTCCTCATTGTTGACGAGCAGGTTCATCAGCGGCGCAAGGTCGATGCCCTCCGCCTTCGGATCGATGGCCGCGGCTTCCTCGCTATTGGCGACCTGGAACAGGCACAGGTCCGGCCAATAGGTGTTCTCGCGCATGAACTCGGTGTCGACCGTGACGAAGTCCGACCGGGCGAGCCGTTCGCAGAGCTTTTCGAGCGTGTCGGTGTCTGTAATCAGTGGGTGGATTCGCATTTGCGGGTCTCATAGCGAGCCGCGCTCGCTTGACAAAGCGCCTTCGCTCACGTGAAGCGCACCGGGCAATTTTTCTCCGGTGGCGAAAAATTGCGACCGCAAATTTAGCCAATAGAATAATTTCTGGGAAAGCGATCCTCCATGCACGCCTATCGTACCCACAATTGCGGCGCCCTTCGCGAGAGCGATGTCGGGCAGAATGTCCGCCTGTCCGGCTGGGTGCACCGCAAGCGCGACCATGGCGGCGTGCTCTTCGTCGACCTGCGCGATCATTATGGCCTGACCCAGATCGTCTGCCGCGCGAACAGCGAGGCGCTGGCCGTGCTCGAGCATCTGCGCGTCGAATCGGTGGTGACGATCGACGGCGAGGTGGTCGCGCGCGGCCCCGAGGCGACCAACCCGAACCTCGCCACGGGCGCGATCGAGGTGGTCGCCGGGACGGTGACCGTCCAGTCGCAGGCCGAGGAGCTGCCGCTGCCCGTCGCCGGCGAGGCCGAATATCCCGAGGATATCCGCCTTCGCTACCGCTATCTGGACCTGCGCCGCGAGCGGCTGCACGCCAACATCATGCTGCGTTCGCGGGTGATCAGCTCGATCCGCCGCCGGATGATCGACCAGGGCTTCACCGAGTTCCAGACCCCGATCCTCACCGCCTCCAGCCCCGAGGGCGCGCGCGACTATCTGGTCCCGAGCCGCGTCCATCCGGGCAAGTTCTATGCGCTCCCGCAGGCGCCGCAGATGTTCAAGCAGCTGATCATGGTCGCGGGCTTCGACCGCTATTTCCAGATCGCGCCCTGCTTCCGCGACGAGGATGCCCGCGCCGACCGCAGCCCCGGCGAATTCTACCAGCTCGATTTCGAGATGAGCTACGTGACCCAGGACGACGTGTTCGAGGCGATCGAGCCGGTACTGGCGGGCGTGTTCGAGGAGTTCGCCGACGGCAAGACGGTGACCCCGGCGGGCCGGTTCCCGCGCATCCCGTTCCGCGAGGCGATGCTGAAATACGGCTCCGACAAGCCGGACCTGCGCAACCCGATCCTGATCAGCGACGTCTCCGATCATTTCCAGGGCTCGGGCTTCGGCCTGTTCGCGCGCATCGTCGAGGGCGGCGGCGCGGTCCGGGCCATCCCGGCGCCGAAGACGGCCGAGAAGAGCCGCAAATTCTTCGACGACATGAACGACTGGGCCCGTAGCGAAGGCCATGCCGGGCTGGGCTATATCACCCAGAAGGGTGGCGAGCTGGGCGGGCCGATCGCCAAGAATCACGGCGAGGAGGCGACCCGCAAGCTTGTCGAAGCGCTCGGTCTCGGCCCGGACGACGGCATCTTCTTCGCCGCCGGCAAGGAGGCGCAGGCCGCCAAGCTGGCGGGCGCCGCGCGCACCCGCGTCGGCGAGGAGCTGGGCCTGATCGACCAGGACCGCTTCGACTTCTGCTGGATCGTCGATTTCCCGATGTACGAATATGACGAGGACGCGAAGAAGGTCGACTTCAGCCACAACCCCTTCTCCATGCCGCAGGGCGGGCTCGAGGCGCTGGCGACGAAGGACCCGCTCGACATCCTCGCCTTCCAGTACGACATCGTCTGCAACGGCGTCGAGCTGAGCTCGGGCGCGATCCGCAACCACCGCCCCGACATCATGTACAAGGCGTTCGACATCGCCGGCTATTCGCAGGAGGAGGTCAACACCAACTTCCCGGGCATGATCGGCGCGTTCAAATATGGCGCGCCGCCGCACGGCGGCTCCGCGCCGGGCATCGACCGCATCGTCATGCTGCTCGCCGGCGAGCCGAACATCCGCGAGGTCGTGCTCTTCCCGATGAACCAGAAGGCCGAGGACCTGATGATGAACGCGCCGGGCAATGTGACGCCCAAGCAGCTGCGCGAGCTCGGCATCCGCGTCGTCGAGCAGCCCGCGAAAGCCTGAGATCGGAGCGTTAACCATATATTAGCAAAGCTAAATACATGGTTAACCTAATTATTAGCAGATCGAACTTTTGCCGGTAAGTCGCTGAATTGAAAAGGGAAAGCCGTCGATGATCGATCTCAGCGACTATGAAGCCGGTACGCCCTATGCGGGCGATTACCGGGACGACCTCAAGGCGCTGCAGGATCGAATTTCGGAGCTGTTCGTCGCCAACCATATCTACAAGAAGTCCGCGATCATCGTCTGCGAGGGCTGGGACGCGGCCGGGAAGGGCGGGGCGATCCAGCGCCTGGTCGCCGAATGCGATCCGCGCAGCTTCAAGGTCTGGCCGATCGCCGCGCCGACCCCCGAGGAGAAGGCGCGCCACTATCTCTGGCGCTTCTGGACCCGGCTGCCCGCCGCGGGCGAGGTCGCGATCTTCGACCGCAGCTGGTACGGCCGAGTCCTCGTCGAGCGGGTCGAAGGCTTCGCCAAGGAGGCGGAGTGGAAGCGCGCCTTCGATGAGATCAACGAGTTCGAGAGCCAGCTCGCCGCCGACGGCGTCCTGATCGTGAAGCTCTTCTTCCACGTCACGCAGGAGGAGCAGGACGACCGCTTCCGCGCCCGCCTCGATCATCCCTGGAAGCGCTGGAAGGTGACCGGGGAGGACATTCGCAACCGGGACAAGAGGAAAGACTATCTCAAGGCGCTGAAGGACATGTTCGCCCATACCGACACGCATTGGGCGCCCTGGGCCGCGATCGACGCCAACGACAAGAAGGCCGCCCGCATCGCCGCGCTCACCCGGGTGGCGAACGCCCTCGCGGGCGCCCTGCCGAAATCGCCGCCTAAGCCGGGTCCGGAGCAGGAGGAGATGAAGAAGGCGCTCGGCTGACCGCCTTCGTCTCGCCCGGCGGCCAGCGCCGCCAGCTTTTCCCGAAGCGCACCCGAAGGATCCAGAACAGCATCGCCGCGAGCACCGCATAACCGGGCAGGTCCCAGAGGAAGCTGCCCTGCCAGGCTTCGGGAAACTCGTCCTGCTGGCCCTGGAAGAAGGAGGTGGTGGCGATCAGCATCGCCGTGCTCATCCGCCACACATGCCGCCCGATCCGCTGCCGGCCCGACAATTGCCGCCGCAGCAGGAAGCTCAGGTCCAGCGTCGCGGCGAGCGCGGCCACGCCCCCGAACAGGAACATCGGCGGAAAGGGCAGGAGGTCGATCCGCCCGCGCGGGCTGTTCATCGCGATCAGCCCGAAGCTCAGCAAGGCGAGCGCGCAGCCCAGCCCCACTGCCAGCGCCGCCACCTCGAAACGCCCGGCCTTGCCGTCGCGCCGCCGCGCCGTCCACCAGGCGGTCGCGACCAGATAGCAGGTCAGGATCCCGATCGCCGCCGTCGCCCGTTCGGGCTTCAGCGCCGCGATCAGGGCGCCGGTCAAAGTCATCACCGTCATCGCGCCGAAGAAGACCGTGCCGGCGCGGCCGTGCCAGCGCCCGCCCTTGCGCAGGGTGAGCGCCGCCGCGCCCGACACCAAGGCGGCGCTGCCGCCCACGATATGCACCAACATCAGGGGACTCACGCGCACCTCCCTTGCGCTTGTTTCGGGAGAGGCGTATTATTCACATAGAACACCTGGCGGCCATGACGCGGAGGGCCAATCACATGATCGCAGGTTGCATCGAGACAATGCGGGCACAGGATTGCGCGACCTGCGATCATCGCCGGGACTGCGCCTTCATCGTGCCCGAACTGCTCGGCCGGCTCTTCCAGCCCCAGCCGGCGCCCGCCGGCGAGCGGCCGCCCGAAGGCCGCGGCGGCGCCTTCCTGCGCCGGCTGTTCGGCGAGCTCGCCCAGGCGGCGCGCAAGCGGCGGACGCGGCGCCGCGAAAGCAATATCCGCCACCGCGTCGAGGCGGAGCTGGAGCCGCTGCTCGCCGCCGGCACGATCCGGATCGAGCGCGTCGCCCGCGCGCTCGGCTGCAGCCGCCAGACCCTCTACCGCCGCCTCAAGGCCGAGGGCCTGACCTTCGAACGGGTGCTTGACGATTTGCGCCGGCGCCGCGCGCTCAAGCTGGTCCGCGATCCGGCCCTGCCGGTGAAGGAGATCGCCTACCGCCTCGGCTTTTCCGATCCCGCCGCTTTCTCGCGCGCCTTCAAGCGCTGGACCGGGAAGAGCCCGCGGGCCCATCGCGCTCAGCCCGGATAGGCGATCGCGACCACCTCATATTCCTTTTCGCCCGCCGGCAGCATGACGCGCCGCAAATCCCCCACCGCGGCGCCGCGAATGGCCCTGGCGAGGGGGGAGTGGAAGCTGATCCGCCCCGCGCCCGCATCCGCCTCGTCCTCGCCCACCATGGTGACGATCCGCTCATTGTCGTCCTCGTCCGCGAGGGTGACGGTGGCGCCGAACCAGGCGCGGCTCTTGTCGGGCTGGAGCGCCGGATCGGTGACCTTCGCTTCCTTCATCCGCCGGGCGAGGAAGTTGATCCGCCGGTCCACCTCGCGCAGCCGGCGGCGGCCATATTGATAATCGGCATTTTCCGACCGGTCCCCGTTCGCCGCCGCCCAGGCGATCGTCTCGAGCAATTTCGGCCGCTCGCCGCCGAACAGCGCCTCATATTCCTCGCGCAGCCGGCGATAGCCGTCCGGGGTGATGTAATTGGGGCGTTCGGCCACGGGCTCCCTTCCGTCACCCTGAACCTGTTTCAGGGTCCAAGGTCATGCCCGGCACCGCACCGTCCGGCAAGCATGGGAGCGCGCGCCACCCTGGCTGCTAAAACAAGTTCAGCATGACGGCCGCGGTGCGCGCCGCCTCGCCTCAACGCAGCGCGTTCTGCCCCAGATAATAAGAGATCCGCCCCCGCGAGCGGCTCCGCTCGGGGTGCATGATATCGTAGACCATCGCATTCTCGACCACGCGCTGCACATAGTTGCGCGTCTCCGAGAAGGGGATCTCCTCGATCCAGCGCAGCATGTCCGCGCCCGGCAGGCGCGGGTCGCCATTGGCCGCGATCCACTGCGGCACCCGGCCGATCCCGGCATTATAGGCGACCGCGACCAGCACGAGATTGTCGTTCAGCCGGTTCATCAGCAGGGTCACATGGGCGCTGCCGAGCAGGATGTTGTAGTCGCCGTCCTCGGTCAGCCGGGCGAGACTGTAGGGCACGCCGACCCGGCGCGCCTCCGCCGCCGCGGTGGTCGGCATGAGCTGCATCAGGCCGCGCGCGCCGACGGGGGACTGGGCGGTGCGGTCGAACGAGCTTTCTTGGCGGATGATGCCGTGCGCCGCCGCCCAATGCTGGCTGTAGGCGGCCGGGATCCGCACCTCGGGGAAGGCGCCGCGGTCGTAGAAATTCTCGCCCCGGTTGCGCGCCTCCCGCGCCGCCCAGACGCCGAGATCGGGCCGCCCGATTTGCCGGCCGAAATCGGCGCCGAGCGCACGGTCGCGGTCATTGTCCAGGCTTTCCGCGAGCGCGCGGACGAACAGGCTCTGGTCGGCCCGCCGCCCGACCATGCCGAGATAGCGGGTCGCCTCGGCGAGCGGCCGCCGCTGGAAGGCGGCGCGCGCGCCCGGATCGCCGGTCGGCAGCGCCGAGGGCAGAGGCGGCGTCCGCCCCAGCCGCTCCATCGCCAGCAGCCCGTAAAAGCCGTCGGGGCTCGCCGCCTGCTCGAGCAGCCGAGCGGCCTCGCCCGGCTGGCCCGCCGCCGTGAGCGCGCGCGCGGCCCAGTAGAAGCCCTTGGCCCGGGTCTGCGGCGAGCGCGCGGCGCGGCCGTACAACTCGAACAGGCGCGCCGCCTCGCGCGGCCGGTTGAGCCGGTAGAAGGCGGCCTGGCCGCCGAGCCAGGTCAGGCTCGTATAATCGTCGCGCTCGTCATAGGGCCGGTCCGAGACGTCGGCGCCCCGCGCATGGAGGTCCTCGACCCGCGACGCGATCGCATAGGCGGTCTGCCAGTTGCGGTCGTTGGCCGCGCCCCGCGCCAGGGTCAGAGCGAGATCGAGATAGCGATGGGGGTTGGCCGGCGGCCGGTCGAAGCGCGGCCGCTCCGCCATCAGCGCGCGCGCGGCGGCGCTCTGGTTGGAGGCGCGCAGCCAATAGGCACGGTCGATGACGAGGCCGGGATCGCGCGACGCGGCGCCGCCCAACGCCGCGACCTGCGCCGCCGCGTCGGGCGCGCGGGTCTGCAGCGCGAGCCGCGCCGCGAACAAAGCGCGCTTGTCCGGCCGCGCCCAGCTCAGCGAGCGCGCGGCGCTCACCGTGTCGCCATTGCCGAGCAGCGCTTCCAGCCGGTCGTCATGATCGTCGGCCGAAAAGGCCCCGCCGAAGGCGCCGAGCAGACGGGTCTCGTCATTCTGGCCCATCGCGCCCATCCGCCAGGCCCGCCGCGCCGTCTCGCGCGCCTCGCCGCTCCGGCCGGCGAGCTGCAGGGCGAAGGCCAGGTTCGCGGCGCCGGTCGGCGTCGTCGGCGGCAGTACGGAGAAGAAGCGAATCACCTCGCCGGGCGGCGGCGTCTCGGTCGAGAGCCGGCGCTCGGCGCTTCGCCTCAGGCCCGCCTCGCCGGGCCAGCCGCGATAGCGGGTCAGGAAGGACGCATAGGAGGTGAAGTTGTTGCTGTCGCTCTGGCGAAGCGCGTTCCACTGGGCGATGGCGCCGGCGATCGGGCTTGAGACGCTGGCCTGCGCGGGTGGTGGCGTCGGATATTCGCTCTGTGCGGTGACTGCCACCGCGGACATCCCCAACAGGAGAAACAGGCCCGCTTTCCGATGCATGCTGGACAGAATGATACGCCCCTCCTTATCAGGCCCTGAACGCCCCGTTTCGTTCCCGATCCGGTCTAGACGACGGTTGGCGGCGGGGTGAAGGGAGACAATCATGTTCAGGGGCTCGATCCCGGCTCTGGTGACTGCATTTCACGACGAAGCGTTTGACGAGGACGCCTATCGCCAGTTCGTGGAGTGGCAGATCAACGAAGGAAGTCACGGACTTGTGCCATGCGGCACGACCGGCGAGTCCGCGACCCTCGACGCCGACGAGCATTACCGGATCATCGAGGCCTGCGTGGAACAGGCGGCTGGCCGCGTGCCGGTTATCGCCGGCTGCGGCTCGAACGACACCCAGGTCGCGATCCAGAACATGTGGGCCGCCAAGGACCGGGGCGCGGATGCCGCTTTGGTCGTGCTGCCTTATTACAACCGCCCGAACCAATCGGGACTCATCGCCCATTTCAGGAAGCTCGTCTCGAGCTGCGACCTGCCGATCGTCGTCTACAACGTGCCCGGCCGCACGGTGACGGACATCCTGCCGGAGACGCTCGGCGAGATCGCGAAACTGCCGGGCGTCGTCGGCATCAAGGATGCGAGCGGCAATCTCGCCCGGGTCAGCGCGCATCGCCTGCTCTGCGGCGAGGAGTTCTGCCAGCTCTCCGGCAATGACGATATGGCGCTCGGCTTCAACGCCATGGGCGGAGTCGGCTGCATCTCGGTCACCGCCAATGTCGCGCCGCGGCTCTGCGCCGAATTCCAGAACGCGACGCTGGAGGGCCGCTGGGATGAGGCGAAGGCACTCACCGACCGGCTCTACCCGCTCCACGCCGCGCTCTTCTCGGACGCCTCGCCGGGGCCGACCAAATATGCGCTGAGCCGGATCCGTCCCGATTTCCCGACCGGCATCCGCCTGCCCATGACCTGGCCGTCCGAAGCGAGCCGCGCGGCGGTGGACGCGGCGCTCGCCCATGCCGGGCTGATCTGAGCCATGTCGCCCATCGTCCTCGTCCTGGCGGCCTTCGCGGCGCTGCCGCTCGCCTTCTTCGCTGGCCGCGTACAGGGCCGCAACCCGCGGCTCGCAGCCTTCCTCGCCGTGCTGATCCTGCCGATCCTCGTCTATACCGCCTTGTTCTTTTCCTATGGCGCGGCGGCGCGGGGCAATGTGCTGCATTGGTGGCTCACTGGCCTGATGATGCTCGGCCTGCCGCTCGGCCTCTGGTTCTTCGCCGCGATCGGCGGCTTCGCGCTCGGCATGAGCAGCCGCAAGCCGTCCTGAACCCGCCTTTCCCTTGCCGCACTTCCACCCTATGTGCCGCTGATGGCCCGCCCCCGTCCCGTGGAATTCGACAAGCAGAAGATCGTCGCCGAGAATCGGCGCGCGCGCTTCGATTATGCGATCGAGGACAAATATGAGGCGGGGATCGTGCTGACCGGAACCGAGGTGAAGTCGCTGCGCTTCGGCGAGGGCTCGATCGCGGAAAGCTATGCCGAGGTGAAGGAGGAGGAGGCCTGGCTGATCAACGCCAACATCCCCGAATTCAGCCATGGCAACCGCCACAATCACGAGCCGAAGCGGCCGCGCAAGCTGCTCCTCAATCATCGGCAGCTGGCCAAGCTGCACGGCGCGGTCGCGCGGCAGGGTATGACGATCGTCCCGCTGAGCGTCTATTTCAACAGCAAGGGCCGGGCGAAGGTCGAGATCGCGCTCGCGCGGGGCCGCAAGGCGCACGACAAGCGCGATTATGAGAAGGAAAAGGACTGGAAGCGCGAGCAGGGCCGGTTGCTGAGGCAGCATGGCTGAGTCCACGCCGCCCTCTCAGAAGCCGGGCTGGGTCGATCGCTGGGTCAAGAACAACATGCCCAGCCGGGAGCAGCTCGCCCAGAGCCGCTGGATGAAGCCGTTCGGCTCGCGCATCCTGCACAGCGAATTCTGGCGCTTCACCCGCCGCTCCGTGCCGCGGGGCGTGGCGATGGGCCTGTTCGTCGGCGTCTTCTTCCTGATTCCCGGCGTGCAGATCATCGGCGCGGCCCTGTTCTGCGTGCCGGTGCGCGGCAACATCCCGATCGCGGCGGGGATGACCTTCCTCACCAATCCGTTCACCACGCCCTTCCTGATCCTCGCCTCGCTGCCGATCGGCAATCTGTTCGGCTTCCACGCCGACGGCGCGGCGATCACGCAGATGTACAAGAACAGCGCGCCGATCTCGGACTGGCTGGCCTGGCTCGCCTCCGATGCGGCGCCGGCCTTGGTCATCGGCCTGTTCATCATCGCCGTGGTCAGCGCGCTGATCGGCTATCTCATCTCGATCTTCGTGTGGCGCTGGTGGGTGGCGCGGAAATGGCGCCGGCGGGCGCATCGGCTGGTGGTGGCCGCAGATTGATCGGCCCGGGCGCAGTGCTATACGCTGCCCATACACCTCCACCTTAGGACCTTGCCTCATGCGCACCCTGCTTCTCGCCGCCGCCACCATTTCCCTCGCCAGCCTCTCGGTCGCCATCGCCGGCAGCCAGGCGGCGCAGGCGCCCGCCGCCGCCAAGGCCAATGCGCCGCGCTACGGCAGTTTCGGCTTCGACACCGGCGGCATGAACCGCGCCGTGTCGCCGGGCACGAGCTTCTATGCGTTCGCCAACGGCACTTGGGACCGGGCGACCGAGATCCCGGCCGACCGCGCCAATTACGGCATGTTCACCGCGCTCGACGATCTCTCCAAGCAGCGCACCCGCGCCATCCTCGAGGAGGCCCGGCCCGGGACGCGGATCGGCGATTTCTACGCCAGCTTCATGGACGAGCGGGCGATCGACGCCGCGGGCATCGCGCCGCTGCGGCCGATGCTGGCGCGGATCGATGCGATCGCCGACCGCTCGGCCTTCGCCGCCGAGGCCGGCCGGCTGTTCCGTCAGGGCGTCACCGCACCCTTCACCGGCTATATCGCCAGCGACGACCGCATTCCGACCCAGACCATCCAGCGGCTGATCCAGTCGGGCATCGGCCTGCCGGACCGCGATTATTATCTCAGCGACGACGCCACGCTGGCGCAGAAGCGCACCGCCTATCAGGCCTATCTCGCCCAGCTGCTGACCCTCGCCGGCGAGACCAACGCCGCCGAGCGCGCCGCCGCCGTGGTCGCGCTCGAGCATCGCATCGCCGAGGTGCACTGGACCCGGGTCGACAGCCGCGACGACGAGCGCACCTACAACAAATGGGCTCGCCCCGATTTCGCCCGCAATGCCCCGGGCTTCGACTGGGACGCCTATTTCCGCGAGACCGGCCTCTCCGGCCAGGCGAATATGCTCGTCTCGCAGCCGAGCGCCTTCACCGGGACGGCGCGGATCGTCTCCGAGACGCCGGTGGCGGTGCTGAAGGACTATCTGAAGCTGCGCCTGCTCGACAGCTCGGCGCCCTTGCTGTCCCGGCCCTTCGTCGACGCCAATTTCGCCTTTCGCGGCACCACCCTCAACGGGACGCCCGAGAACGAGCCGCGCTGGAAGCGGGCGGTCACCATGGTCACCGGCGCGATCTCCGACGACGTCAGCCGGATCTACGTCCAGCGCCACTTCCCGCCCGAGGCCAAGCGCGCCGCCGACGCGCTGGTGCGCGAGGTGATCGGCGCGATGGACCGGCGCCTGGCCCAGCTCAGCTGGATGTCGCCCGAGACCCGCGCCGCGGCCCGCGCCAAGCTCGCCGCCTTCACCCCCAAGATCGGCTATCCCGACCGCTGGCGCGATTATTCGAGCGTGCGGGTCAGCCGCACCAACCTCATCCAGAACGTCACCAACGCCAACGAGTTCGAATATCGGCGCAACCTCGCCAAGCTCGGCCGCCCGGTCGACCGCAGCGAGTGGCTGATGACGCCGATGGAGGTGAACGCCTATGCCAATCCGACCTGGAACGAGATCGTCTTCCCGGCCGCGATCCTCCAGGCGCCCTTCTTCGATCCCCATGCCGATCCGGCGATCAATTATGGCGGCATCGGCGCCGTCATCGGCCATGAGATCAGCCACCATTTCGACGACCAGGGCAGCCGCTACGACCAGACCGGCGCCCTTAGGGAGTGGTGGACGCCGCAGGATCGGGAGCGCTTCAATGCGCTCACCGCTCAGCTCGTCGCCCAATATGACGCCTATGAGCCGCTGCCGGGCCGCCGCCTTCAGGGCCGCCTGACGCTCGGCGAGAATATCGCCGACCTCGCCGGCCTGACCGTCGCCTATGACGCCTATCACCACTCGCTCGGCGGCCGCCCGGCGCCGGTGCTCGACGGCTTTACCGGCGACCAGCGTTTCTATCTCGGCTGGGCGCAGGTCTGGCGGCGCAAATATCGCGAGGCGAACCTGATCCAGCGCCTGCTGACCGATCCGCATTCGCCGAGCGAGCAGCGCGCCGCCGTCGTGCGCAACCTCGATCCCTGGTATGCGGCGTTCAGCCCCCAGACCGGCGACGCCCTGTTCCTCGCGCCCGAGCGCCGGGTCCGCATCTGGTAGCCATGGCGAGCGCGGCGGGCCTTCACAGCGGGCGGGGGCGGCCGGGCCGGTCCCTCCTGCTGTTCGCGCTCGCCGCTCTGATCTCCGCCGGCCTGCTGCTCTGGGCGGCGGGCAGCCTGGTCTTCGCCGCCGCCTTTCTCGCCGGCCTGGTCGCCGCGGGCGGCGTCATCGTGCTGCGCCGGCCGGCGGCAGAGGCCGCGCCCGCCGCCGCCGCGCCGGTGACGGCCGACACCATTTTGCTGCGCGCCGCGCTCGACAATGCCCCGCCCGGCACCGCCTTGGCGATCACGGACGGGGAGGGGCGGCTGGTCTCCGCCAATGCCGCCTGGTCCAACTGGTTCGTCGGCGCCGCCGCGCCGGGCGACCTGGCCGGGGAGGCGGACAGGCCCGCGGTCGCGGCCGCGATCCGCGCCGCCCGGCGCGACCGCGGCGCCGTCGTCCCCCCGCTCACCCTCGCCAATGTCGCGGTGCGCGGCGACGTCGCCCTGATCGGCGCCGGCCATCTGCTCTGGCGGCTGAAGCGCGGCGAGACCGCCGATCTCGCCGCCGAGACGAAGCGGCTGATCGCCGGCGAGGCGGGCCGCCGCATGGGCGAGGCCGGGGTGATGACCGCGATCGTCGACGCCGCCGGCACCATCCTCGCCGCCAACGGCGCCTTCATCGCCCGCACCGTCGGCGTGGACGGCGAGGCGCGCGCCGTCGAGGGCACGCCCTTCGTCGAGCATCTCGCCGCCTCGGCCAGCGGCCAGTTCCATTTCGCCGCCGAGGGCAAGGCCGCGCCGCCCTTGCGCATCCTGCAGATCCCGACCGGCGACCGCCCCGACGCGCTCTCCGCCTTCCTCCTGCTCGACGACGTGCCGGGCCCGCGCGGCGGCGACGACACCGCCCATGTCCATGCCTTGCTGGACAGCCTGCCGCTCGGCCTCGCCCTCGCCGACGGCGACGGCCGCTTCCTGTTCCTCAACAAGATGTTCCGCACCGCCGCCGGCGTGGGCGCGACGGAGAAGCCCTCCTGGCCGGGCGACCTGGTCGTCGACGAGGACAAGGCGGCGGTGTCCGACGCGGTCCGCCGCTTCGGCCGCGGCCGGCCCATGTCGGGCGATCTCGCCGTCCGGCTCAAATCCAATCCCGAGGAGCCGGTGGCGATGACCGTCGCCGGCGCGCGCGGCCTCGGCAATGCCGCCGTTCTGCTCAGCCTCAAGGACAATAGCGAGGAGGCCCGCCTCAAGCGCGAGATCGCGCAGGCCACCAAGATGCAGGCGGTCGGCCAGCTCGCCGGCGGCGTCGCCCACGATTTCAACAATATCCTGACCGCGATCCTCGGCACCTGCGATCTGATGCTGATGCGCCACACGCCGGGCGACAGCGACTATGACGACATCCAGCAGATCCGCTCCAACTCCAACCGCGCCGCCAACCTCACCCGCCAGCTGCTCGCCTTCTCCCGCCAGCAGACCCTGCGCCCGCAGGTGCTGCAGCTGCCCGACGTGGTCGCCGAGGTCTCGCATCTGCTCACCCGCCTGCTCGGCGAGCGGGTGAAGCTGGAGGTGAAGCATGGCCGCGGCCTCGGCCCGGTCCGCGCCGACCCGGGCCAGCTCGAGCAGGTGATCGTCAACCTCGCCGTGAACGCCCGCGACGCGATGACCGCAAGGGACGGGGCGGGGGGCACGCTCACCCTGCAGACCTTCGCGGTCGCCGCGGAGGATGTGCGCCGCATGTCCAGCGACGTGCTGCCGGTCGGCGACTATACCGCGCTCAAGGTCACCGACACCGGCACCGGCATCCCGCAGTCCATCCTCGGCAAGATCTTCGAACCCTTCTTCACCACCAAGGAGGTGGGGAAGGGGACCGGCCTCGGCCTCTCCACCGTCTACGGCATCGTCAAGCAATCGGGCGGCTTCATCTTCGCCGAGAGCCAGATCCGCAAGGGCACCAGCTTCACCATCTACCTCCCCGTCCACCGCGCCACGCCGGGCGAAGAGCCGGCCAGGGCGAAGACGAAGGAGAAAGCCGGCGAGCTCTGGGGCACCGGCACCGTGCTGCTGGTCGAGGACGAGGTGATGGTCCGCGCCGTCGCCGAGCGGGCGCTGACCCGCCACGGCTACACCGTTCTGGTCGCGGAGAATGGCGAGGCCGCGCTCGAGCTGCTGCAGACGACGGAGGAGCAGGTCGACCTGATGATCTCCGACGTGGTCATGCCGACCATGGACGGCCCCACCACCGTCCGCCACGCCCGCAAGATGCACCCGGACCTGCCGATCCTGTTCATCTCGGGCTATGCCGAGGAGCAGCTGCGCAAGTCGATCGACATCCCCAACGTCTCGTTCCTCGCCAAGCCCTTCTCGGTGCAGCAGCTCGCGGAGACGGTCAGGGACGTGCTGGCGGGGGGCGGGAAATAGGGATGTCGGCTCTTCTCTCCCTCTCCCCGGCGGGGAGAGGGCAGGGTGAGGGGGTCGGGCGGTCGGGATCGGATCGCGAGAATAGAAATCGGATCGCGAGAATAGAAAATAGTCATCCCGGCCTTCGCCGGGATGACTATCTTTTTAAACCCTTAGCTACTTTTGCCCTTAAGCCGCCACCACCTCCGCCACCACCGCGCCCAGCGCCCGCGCCGCATCCGCCGGGCGCAGCCGCACCTGCAGCCCCCTCTGCCCGGCGTTGAGATAGACCAGCGCCTCGGCCATCGCCGCCGCCTCGATCGCGACCGGCACGCGCCGCGCCTGGCCGAACGGGCTGATCCCGCCGACCTTGAAGCCGGACACCCGCTCCGCCTCGGCCGGAAGCATCATCCGGGCCGATTTGCCGCCCAGGGCCGCGGCCAGGCGCTTCATCGAGACCTCCCGGTCGGACGGCACGATCGCGCAGGCGGGCTTGCCGTCCACCAGGGCCATCAGCGTCTTCAGCACCCGCGCGGGCGCCTCGCCCAGAGCCGCGGCCGCCTGCAGGCCGACCCGGTCCGCATCCGGATCATAGTCATAGGCGTGGACGGTGAAGGCGATCCCGGCCCGTTCGAGCATCGTTGTGGCGCGCGTCTTTCTCGACATGCCAGTATCTTAACGCCTGCCGGGGCCCCCTTGAAGCGGGCGGCAGGATGACGCTAAGGGCGGGTCATGCCGGGGACCAAGTCCATCCTCATCGTCGAGGACGAACCGTTGATCGCAATGATGCTCGAGGATTTCCTCGACGCGCTCGGCCATCAGGTCGCGGCGAGCTGCGACAATGTCGCCGAGGCGCTCGGCCATGTCTCCGGCGGCGGCTTCGACGTCGCGATCATCGACGTGCGCCTGAAGGACGGCGAGACGATCTGGCCCGTCGCTGACGCGCTCGCCGACGCCGGCAAGCCTTTCGTCCTCGCCACCGGCGGCCATGTCGAGCCGCCGCCCGCCCGCCACGCCGACGTGCCCGTCCTCGCCAAGCCCTATACGATGGACGCGATCGACCCGGTGCTCGCTTTGGCGCTCGGCTCCTGAGCGGACTTCGTCCAGCCCGAAAACAGAGTCATCCCGGCGAAGGCCGGGACCCATGAACACCGACTGCGGGGAGGTGGCGCTTGCAGTTTCGCTTCTTTTCATTGGCCGTGTTCATTGGTCCCGGCCTTCGCCGGGATGACTAGCAGATGACCCGGCGCCGCAAGCTTCTCATGCTCTTCGTCCTGCTGCCTGTCGCGCTCTATGCCGTCCTCTGCGCGGCGGTCTTCTTTCTCCAGACCGCCCTGGTCTTCCCGGTCTCGCAGGTTCCCGGCGCCGGGCCGCCGCCGCCCGGCGCGACCCGGCTGCAACTCGCGGCGGCGAGCGGGGAGCGCCTCCATGGCCTGCATGTCCCGCCAAGGTCCGGAGCGGGGCGGGGGGAGGCGCCCGTCCTGCTCGGCTTCGGCGGCAATGGCTGGAACGGCGAGGACATGGCCGCCTATCTGCACGATCTCCATCCCGAGGCGGAGATCGTCGTCTTCCACTATCGCGGCTATCCGCCCAGCGAGGGCAGCCCCGGCGCCGAGGCCCTGCGCGCGGATGCGCTGCTCGTCTTCGACTGGACGAAAAGGCGCTTCCCGGACCGGAATCTCCTCGCCGTCGGCTTCAGCATCGGCAGCGGCGTCGCCGCCCATCTCGCCGACCGGCGCCCGCTCGACGGCGCGATCCTGGTCACGCCCTTCGACAGCCTCGCCGCGGCGGCCGCCGATCATTATCCCTGGCTGCCGGTCCGCCTGCTCTTCCGGCACGAAATGGCGGCGGCCGAGGACCTGCGCGGCAGCCGCGTCCCGGTCGCCATCGTCTCCGGCGAGCGCGACACCTTGATCCTTCCGGCGCGCAGCGAGGCGCTTCGCCGGGCCGCCGGCAATCTCGCCTATAGCCGGGTCGTCGCCGGCGCCGGCCACAACGACATCTATCAGCGGGAAGAGTTTCGCACGGCGATGCACGATGCGCTGCGGACGATTCTGCGACGCTGATCGGAAAGAAAAGAAGCGACCTTCAAATCCGCCGCCGCCTCTTCGCCGCCGCCAGGCCTGCGACCCGCGGGCTGGCGCGGTCAGCGTGAGGGTTGGCGCGGCAGAATGCCCCGTTCCTTCAGCCACGTCTCCAGCAGCCCGGGCCAGACCGTGTCGGGGCTGTGGTCGCGACGCAGGCCGAAGGCATGGCCGCCCGTGGAGAACAGATGCACCTCGGCGGGGACGCCTGCCTGGTCCAGCGCCCGGGCGTAGAGAATGCTGTTGCAGATCTCGTTGGTCGGATCGTCCCACGCCGCGATCAGGAAGGTCGGCGGGGCGCGGCCGGTCACCCTGAGCCCGGGATCGAGAACGCCGCCTCGGCGGCAGATGTGCCCGGGGAAGAAGGCGATGGCGAAGTCGGGCCGGCTGCTGACCCGATCGATCGCGTCGACGGGCCTATAGGCCGGCTCGAAGATATTGCTGGTCTGGGCGACCAGATAGCCGCCGGCGGAAAAGCCCATGACCCCGATCTTGCCCGGATCGATCTGCAGCTGCCGCGCCTGTGACCGGACCAGTCGGATGGTCCGCTGCGCATCTTGCAGGGCGCGCGGAACCGCGGGCGTCACCGCCCGGCGCAGCTCTTCATCCCAATAGTGATTGCTGCGCGGGACGCGATATTTGGACAGGATGCAGGTGACGCCGCGCCTGGCGATCCAGTTGCAGATCTCGGTCCCCTCCAGGGTCACGACCACGGCCCTGAAGCCGCCGCCGGGAAAGACGATGATCGCGGCGCCGGTGTTCTGGCCTTGCGCCGGGAAGACCGTCATCGTCGGTTCGGTCACGTCGAACACGGCCTGGGAGACGTCGCCGTCAACGGCTTCCGGCGTCCTGCGGGTCAGGACAGTCTCCGGGGGCTGGGTGACGCCTGCCATGTCCGGCGCGCCATTGGGCCAGATCGGGACCTGGCTGGTGCCCTCGGGAGCCCGCCAGACGCCCGTCGTCCGGCCTTCCGCTGGTGGCGCGGCAGCCTGTTTCGGTTCGACGTCGGCCCCGCGGGTCAGGGCGACGCTGCTCGCGAGAGCCACCGTTCCCGATATGCAGGCCAGGACTGTCCAGGTTCGACGCAACACCAAAGCCTTGCCCCTGAAACGAAACGAGCGGTCGATCCGGCAGCCATGCAATGGTCTCGCCGCAAAGTCATTCTTAATCCGGCCAGGCCCGGGCTTTCCTCTCGGAACGGGCCGAAGTTCTCCTCTTGTTCTCATGGAACGATTCGTGTACATCGGCGATCACGCGTTGACCCATGACGCAGCCGGATTAAGGGGAGACAGCCAATGACGGCCTCACTTCAAGTCGTTTCCGACAGGAGCTCCATGGACACGGACAAGCAGAAGGCGCTCGACGCCGCTCTGGCGCAGATCGACCGCGCTTTCGGGAAGGGCAGCGCGATGCGCCTCGGCTCCAAGGAGGCGATCGAGATCGAGACCATCTCGACGGGCTCGCTGGGGCTGGACATCGCGCTCGGCATCGGCGGCCTGCCGCGCGGCCGCGTCGTCGAGATTTACGGGCCGGAAAGCTCGGGCAAGACCACTTTGGCCCTCCACGCCGTCGCCGCGGCCCAGGCCGCCGGCGGGGTCGCCGCCTTCATCGACGCCGAACATGCGCTCGATCCGGTCTATGCCCGCAAGCTGGGCGTCGACATCGACAATCTCATCGTCTCGCAGCCGGACACGGGCGAGCAGGCGCTGGAGATCACCGACACTTTGGTCCGCTCCAACGCGGTCGACATCCTGATCGTCGATTCGGTCGCGGCGCTGGTGCCGCGGGCCGAGATCGAGGGCGAGATGGGCGACAGCCATGTCGGCCTGCAGGCGCGGCTCATGTCGCAGTCGCTGCGCAAGCTGACCGGCTCGATCTCCAAGTCCAAATGCCTGGTCATCTTCATCAACCAGCTGCGCATGAAGATCGGCGTGATGTACGGCAATCCGGAGACGACGACGGGCGGCAATGCGCTGAAATTCTACGCCAGCGTCCGTCTCGACATCCGCCGCACCGGCCAGATCAAGGATCGCGACGACATCGTCGGCAACGCGACCCGGGTGAAGGTGGTGAAGAACAAGCTGGCGCCGCCGTTCAAGCAGGTCGAGTTCGACATCATGTATGGCGAGGGCGTCTCCAAGAATGGCGAGATTCTCGATCTCGGCGTCAAGGCCGGCCTGGTCGAGAAATCCGGCGCCTGGTTCAGCTACGATTCGATCCGCATCGGCCAGGGCCGCGAGAACGCGAAGACCTATCTCCGGGAGAATCCCGAGGTCGCGCAGCGGCTCGAACGCTCGATCCGCGGCAAGACCGAGGAGGTCGCCGAGGCGATGATGACGGGCCCGGATGCCGAGGACGATCTGTAGGAACGGCCACGGTTCGTCGCAGTTTCGCGCCGACGTACCGGTACCTTTGTCACCTTAGCGGGGCGGCCGCCGGAGCGATCCGGGGCCGCCCTCGTCCTTCCCGCGTTCCGGCGCGGACGAGACAGTGAAGTGCGCCGTGGGCGCCGCCGCCTAGGCGAGCGGGGAGTCCACCGGTTCGGTCAGCTCGTTGCGGGCATGGTCGGGAAGCCCGGCATTGGCCCAGCGGGAGATGATCAAAGCGAGCGTCCCGCAGATCACGAAGCCCGCGACCAGGGGCAGGGTCGTCCCGTCGAACAATTGTCCGATGAGCAGGCCGATCAGGGCCGCGCCGACCGTGCTGAGCAGGCCCTGCAGCGCCGAGGCGGTGCCCGCGATATGGCCGAGCGGCTCCATCGCCAGCGCGCCGCTGTTCGAGCCGATCAGGCCGAAACAGCCCATGGTCAGCGCCTGCACCGCGACGAAGCTCCAGATCGTCTCCCCGGTGGTGAACAGCAGGGCCAGATGCAGGCTCGCGAAGCCGGTGAAGGCGGCGGTCGCGGTGAGCAGCAGCCGGCGCGAGCCGAAGCGCATCACCAGCCGCGCATTGAGCCAGGAGCTGAGCGCCATCGGCCCGGCGATGCAGGCGAAGACGATGCCGATCAGCTCGGGCCGCTGGAAGACGTCGAAGATCACCTGCTGGATCGAGTTGATGAAGCCGAGCAGGGCCCCGAAGGTCAGCGTCATGGCCAGCGTGTTGCCCGCCGACACGCGATTGGCCAGCGTCTCCTTCACCGCCGCGCCGAAATGGCGGGCGGACAGCGGCCGCCGATGCGCGCGCGCCAGTGTCTCCGGCAGCCGCCAGGCCGCCCAGACGGAGAGCGCCAGCGCGTAGATGGCGAGCGCGAGGAAGATCCAGCGCCAGCTGCCCACCTGGAGCAGCAGCTGGCCGAGCCCCGGCGCCAGGATCGGCGCGATCATGAAGATGATCATCGCCGTCGACATGATCTGGGCCATGGCCGAGCCCTCGAACCGGTCGCGCACCACCGCGACAACCAGCACCCGGGTCCCCGCCGCGGCCACGCCGTGCAGCGTCCGCGCGGCGAGCAGCAGGCCGAAGCTTCCCGCCAGCCCGGAGAGCAAGGCGAAGCCGGCATAGCCGAGCATGCAGCCGATCAGCAGGTTGCGGCGCCCGAACCGGTCGGCGAGCGGCCCGTAGAAGAGCTGCGCGACGCCGAAGCCGAGCATGTAGAAGGTGATCACCAGCTGCCGCCGATTCTCCTCCGCGACGCCCAACGTCTCGCCGATCGCGGGCAGAGCCGGCAGCATCGCGTCGATGCCGAGCGCGTTCGACGCCATCAGCGCGGCGATGAGCAGCACGAACTCTCTTCTGCCCGGCGCGCGGCCGGCGGCGGTGGCTTGCATGATCCGGCTTTCGAAAGGGTCTCGCGACCGTGGTCCGCGCCCTGCCCGAAGCGGCGGCGCGGGGGAAGTTCGAATTGCCGCGCTCCTATAAGCCCTGCCTCACGCCCCGCAAGCGCGCCGCCGCACGTTCCCTTCCGCCGACGCCCCCGCTACAAGGCCGCATGCTCGCAGTCACCGAATGGCAGGGATCGACCGGCGAGGCCTGGGCCGAGGAATGGCGCCGGACCGATCGCACGCTGGCGCCGCTCAACGAGGCCCTGCTCGCCCGCGCCCTGCCGTTTCAGGGGCGGCGCATCCTCGACGTCGGCTGCGGCGCCGGCGCGACCAGCTTCGCCTTCGCCGACGCGCTTCCCGGCGCCGAGGTGACCGGCCTCGATCTCTCGGAAGCGCTGGTCGACGCGGCCCGCGCCCGCACCGGCGAACGCACCAATGTCCGCTTCGTCCTCGGCGACGCCGCCCGCTGGACGCCCGACAGCGGCCGCTTCGATCTCGCCGTCTCGCGCCACGGCGTCATGTTCTTCGACGATCCGGTCGCGGCCTTCACCCATCTTCACGCGCTCGCCCCTTATGGCCGGCTGCTCTTCTCCTGCTTCCGCGCGCCGCGCGAGAATGAGTGGATGGTGGCGATGAGCGGGTTGATCGAGCGCCACGCCCCGGAAGCGCTGGCCGGCCCCGAGCCTGCCGCCGGTCCCTTCGCCTTCGCCGATCCGGCGCGGATCGAGGACGTGCTGCGCGGCGCCGGCTTCGCCCCGCCCGTGATCGAGCCGTTCGACTTCGACTTCCATGTCGGCGCGGGCGAGGACCCGGTCGCCGACGCGCTCGGCTATTTCCGGCGGATCGGGCCGATGGCGCGGCTGCTGGCGCATGCGGATCCGTCGGTGAAGGACGCGATCCTCGCCGACCTCGCCGACCTCGCGGCGGCGCGGGTCACCGCGCAGGGCGTCGGCTTCCGGGCCGCCGCCTGGCTCGTCACCAGCAGGGCAGGAACAGGATGATCAGGGTCCACCATCTCGAGAACAGCCGCTCGCAGCGCATCCTCTGGCTGCTGGAGGAGCTCGACCTCTCTTATGAGGTGATCCGCTACGAACGCGATCCCAGGACCATGCTGGCGCCGCCGTCGCTCCGCAAGGTCCACCCGCTCGGCAAGTCGCCGGTGATCGAGGACGAGGGCAGGGTGGTCGCCGAGACCGGGGCGATCGTCGAATATCTGGTCGAGACCGCCGACGGCCGGCTCGGCCCGCCCTCCAATCGCGACGACGTGCTGCGCTACCGCCAGTTCCTCCATTATGCCGAGGGCTCGATGATGCCGCCCCTGCTGGCCCTGCTCGTGATCGGCCGCCTCGGCCTGCTGGGCAAGCCGGCGAAGAAGCCCCTGCTCGCCATGTTCCGCCAGCATCTCGACTTTCTCGAAGGCGAGCTGAGCAGCCGGGCCTGGTTCGCCGGCGACGCCTTCACCGCCGCGGACGTGATGATGAGCTTCCCGCTCGAGGCCGCCCGCCAGCGCGCCGGCCTCGGCCCCGCCCATCCGAACATCATGGACTGGCTGGAGCGGATCCATGCCCGCCCGGCTTATGCCGAGGCGCTCAGGAAGGGCGGGCCTTACGCCTACGCCTGACGGCGCGAGGCCAGAGCCAGCTGCACCGCCAGCGCGCCCATCGCCGTCGCCGCCAGCCAGCGCGCCACGCGGCCGAGCCAGCCGATGTGCCGCAGCCGGTCCGCCGCGCCCGCCGCGACCAGGGCCACGCCGATATTGACCAAAGTCCCCGCGAGATCGAACCAGAGGCCGAGGCAGAGGATCTGCAGCGCCGGCGCCGCGGCCGCCGGATCGACGAATTGCGGCAGGAAGGCCAGGAAGAACAAGGCGACCTTCGGGTTCAATATGTTGACCAGCATCGCCGCGCGGAACAGCCGCCAGGACGATTGCGGCGGCCGCGGGCCGTCCGCCGCCGCGCCGCCCGACCGGAGCAGCGAGACGGCGAGCCAGAGCAGCCAGGCCGCGCCAAGCCATTTGATCGCCTCGAACGCCGCCGGCGAGGAGGCGAGGATCGCGGAGAGGCCGAGCACCGCCGCCACGATGTGGACCAGGGCCCCGGCGCCGACGCCGAGCGCCGCGATCACGCCGTCGCGGCGGCCGCCGCGCGCGGCGCTGGCGATGATGAAGGTCATGTCCGCGCCCGGCACGATGTTGAGCGCCAGCCCCGCCGCGACGAAGCTCAGGAAGACCGGCCAGGCCGGCAGCAACGCGACGCCCGCAATCTCCAGCATGGGGCGCCTCCTAGCAGGAAGCACGGCCAGGGCCAGCGCCGCGGCAAGGCTTGACTTTTGGCCGCCGCCGGGCGCGGATGCCGGGCAATAACGGGAGGACGAAATCATGGACGACGGAACGCCGCGCCGCGTCTCGCTGCAGGTGAAGATGCTGATCGGCTTCCTGATCGGCCTGGTGGGCGGCCTGATCGTGCACTGGGCCGCGGCCGACGCGGCCTGGGTCGATCCGTTCAAGACCTACGGCACCAATCCGATCGGCCAGATCTTCCTGCGCCTCCTCTTCATGCTGGTCATCCCCTTGCTCTTCTCGGCGCTGGTCGTCGGCATCGCCGAGATGGGCGACGCCAAGGCGCTGAAGCGGATCGGCATCAAGACCCTGATCTTCACCATCCTGCTTTCCGCCTGCGCGGTCGTGATCGCGCTTGCGGTCACCAACGCGATTCGCCCCGGCGGCGGCGTCGATCCGGTGGTGGCGAACCAGCTGCTCGAGGAGTCCCGCGAGAATGCGGGCGCAATCCTCACCGCCCAGGCGGAGCGGCCGCAGGGCGTCGCCGCCTTCCTGAACATCATCCCGAGCAACGTCGTCACCGCCGCGGCGGCGAACGACATTCTCGCGGTGATGTTCTTCGCCCTGTTCTTCGGCATCGGCCTGCTGCTCGTGAACACGCCGGCGGCGAACAAGCTGCAGGACACGATCCAGGGCATATACGACGTTACGATGAAGCTGATCGGGATCGTCATCCGGATGGCGCCGATCGCCATCGCCTGCTTCATGTTCAACCTCGCCTCTGCCTTCGGCTGGGAGCTGCTGGTCAAGCTCGGCGCCTATGTGCTCACCGTGCTGCTCGCGCTCGGCCTGCACATGTTCGTCATCTATCCGATCGCGCTGAAGGTCCTGGGCGGCGTCTCGCCCATGCGCTTCTTCCGCGACGTGCAGGAGGCGATGGTGGTCGCTTTCTCGACCGCCTCGTCGAACGCCACCCTGCCGACGGCGTTGCGCGTGGCCGAGGAGAAGCTGCACCTGCCGCGCCGGGTCTCGCGCTTCGTGCTGACCATCGGCGCCACCGCCAATCAGAACGGCACCGCCATTTTCGAAGGCGTCACCGTCCTCTTCCTCGCCCAGTTCTTCAACGTGCATCTCGATCTCGGCCAGCAGGCGGCGGTCCTGTTCGTCTGCATCCTCGGCGGGATTGGGACGGCCGGCGTGCCGGCGGGCTCGCTGCCGGTGGTCGCGCTCATCCTCGGCATGGTCGGCGTGCCGCCGGAGGGGATCGCGATCGTGCTCGGCGTGGACCGATTGCTCGACATGTGCCGCACCACGCTGAACGTGACCGGCGATCTCACCGCCGCCGTGGTGATCTCGCGCGGCGAGGCGCACGATCCGGTGGCGCAGGAGACGGGCAGCGAAGCCGACCCGCTTGCGCCACAGGACGGCCGCGCTACCTGACGACCGGTTCCTGGCTGTTGGTCTGCGGCCGGGGCCGGCGGATCGGCGTCGTATTCGTGGATTGCGGCGGCCGCGTCTGCTGGCCGCCCGGCACGTAGGTGACCGGCGGCCGGGTGGTCGCGGGATTGCCAGTGGACGAGGGCCGGTTGCCGTTCGGATTGCTCGTCCCCGGCGGCCGCGAATAAGGCGGGCGCGTCGGGTTGGTCGGCTGATTGGTCGACGGATAATTGTTCGACGGACGCTGGGGCCGCTGCGGCCGGGGGCGCTGCGGGCGGGTGCCGAACAGATCGGTGATCAGCCCGGGCACGTCGACCTGCGGCCGCTGCGGACGTGGCCGCTGCGGACGTGGGCGCTCGGGGCGCGGATCGTAATCGGGCCGGTCGTAGGTCGGCTTGTCGTCCCGCGGCGGCGGCGTGTAGGGCGGCGGATTGTAGACGGGCGGATTGTCCACCGGAGGCGTATAGACCGGCGGCCGATTGACCGGGGGACGGTTCACGGGCGGCTGGCGGACGGGCGGCTGCCGCACCGGCGGCGCGGGAGTCGGCGGGACCGGAATCGGCGTGGGCGCGACCTCATTGACGGGCTCCGGCGCCGGCTCTTCGGCGGGTTGCTCGACCGGCATGGGGTCCGGTTCCGGCGCGGGCGCCACCTGGTTCTGCGCCGCCTCCAGCTCGGCGACCCTCGCCTGGAGCATGGCCCGCTCGTCGATCATCCCGCGCACCGCGGTCACCGCCCAGATGCCCGCGCCGACCGCGCCGACGGCGAAGACCAGCTGGAAGGTCAGCAGCAGCCAGGCTGTGCGGACGAAGCGCCGCGTGGTGGGGGAGCCGTGCGTGCTCATCTTCGCGAGGCCCTTCCGATTTTGGTGACGGTGAATGCGATGAGCGCGAACAGGATCACTGCCGCGCCGAGAGCCGCCATGGCGATGCCGCCGAACATCTGCGCCGAGAGTGTGCCGGTCGCGACCAGTCCGGTGCCGATGAAGATCAGGCCGGCGAGGAGGATGGAGGCCCAGCCGAGCAGCGAGATTCTGGCGAGGCCCTGCAAGGCGGGTCCCTGCGGCGGGGCATGGGCGTCGACCCATTCGCCGTTGAGCCGGCGCCGCACGCGGCCGTCCAGCGTCACCCAGCATTCCTCGCCGCGCGCGCCGCCCCAGCCGCTGAAATCGAGATGGTTGAGCGCCGAGAAGGGCAAAGGCAGCTTGGTCTTGTCGAGGCTGATCTGGACGAGCTTGCCGGCGTCCAGGGCCTCATTGGCCTCGGCGCGCACCCAGAGCGACTGCCGCGCCGTCTCCGACCAGGCGACCACCACGCAGGGCGCGGCATTGATCTGCTCCTCGATCAGGATCGCATAATCGTCGCCCGGCTTGAGCGCCCGGTCCCACCAGACCGAATAGCCGCTCTCCTCCAGCGCGTCGCTCACCGTCACGATCCGATCGCGGTTCACGCGCGAATAGGAGACGAACACCTGAGCCATTGCGCACGCGTAGCAAAGTTGCGGCTTGGTGTCAGCGCGGTGCGACGAAGACGTCGAACCGCGCGACCATTATGCTCAGGCCGGCTCCAGCTCCTTCTGCACCACCTTGTCGGCCAGCACGCCGTTCAATTCGGCGAGATGGTCATATTCCGCCTCATAGGTGGCGAGGCCCTGGCTCAGCGAGCGCAGCTCCGCGTCGAAGCCCTGCATCTCCGCCTCGGGCACCAGCGCCTCGACCCGGTCCCAGCGCGACCAGCCCTCGCGCGGCTCCATGCCGAGCATCTGCCCGCGCCGGCTCGCCACCGCCGAGGTCGCCTTGGAGGTCGCGTGGTTGGGGACGAGGATGGTCACCTTCATCACCGGCTCGAGCAGGTGCGGCGCGGCCTGGGCCATCGCCTCGGCCATCCCGATCCGCCCTGCGGTGCGGAAGGCGAGCTCGGAGCTGTCGACGCTGTGATAGGAGCCGTCGACCAGGGTGACCTGCACGTCCACCACCGGAAAGCCGAGCGGCCCCTTGGCGAGCGCGTCGCGGACCCCGTCCTCCACCGCCGGGATCCACTGCTTCGGCACGACGCCGCCGGAGATGCGGTCGTCGAACCTGAAGCCTTCCCCGCGCGGCAGCGGCTTCACCTCCAGCACGCAATCGCCGAACTGGCCATGGCCGCCGGACTGCTTCTTGTGCCGCCCGCGCTGGGTGACCGACTTGCGGATCGATTCCTTGTAGCCGACCGAGGGCTGGCGGCTGTCGATGGCGACGCCGTAGCGCCGACGGAGCCGCTCCAGAGTGACCTTCAGATGCTCGTCATTGACGCCTTTCAGCAACGTCTCGTGCATCGCCTCGTCCTGCTGCCAGGTCAGGGCACGATCCTCCTCGGTCAGCTTGTGCAAGGCCGTGGAGAGGCGGACATCGTCCTTGCGGTCCTTGGTCGAGATGGCGAGCGTGTAGTTGCGGATCGGCTCGGCGAGGGCGAGTGCGGCCGGGGCCTTGCCCTGCGCCAGCCATTCGCCGGCATGGACGCCCTCCAATTTGGCGATGGCCACGACGTCGCCGTCCTTCGCGTCGGCGAGCTTGGCCGTCTTCTCGCCCTGCATCCCGAACAAAGTACCGATGCGGACATGTTCGCCGCCGCTGGAGACCAGCTCCTGGCCCTCCTTGACGCCGCCGCCGAAGATGCGGGCATAGGAGAGGCGGCCCATCGCGCCGCCATGGCTGACCTTGAAGATGATCGTCCCGGCGCCGCTCGCGCCGAGCCGCTCGGCCGCCGCCGAAGGCGCCGGCGCCTCGTGGCGCAGCATCTTCAGCAGCCGGCGCACGCCCTGCGCTGAGGTCGCCGAGCCGAACAGGACCGGCACGATCTGCCCCGCGCCCGTCTCCTTGGCGAGATCGGCGAACACCGTCTCCCGGTCCGGAATCTCGTCCATCAGCAATTGCTCGAGCAGGGCGTCGTCATGGTCGGCGAGCTTCTCCAGCATCGCCACCCGCTCCAGCGCCTCGCGGTCGGCGAGGTCGGCGGGGATGTCCTTCTGCTCCGAGGGCTTGCCGGGCTGGTAATAATAAGCGCGTTCGAGCGCGATATCGACGAAACCGGTCACCTTCTCGCCGTCGCGGATCGGGATCCAGCGGGCGATGAGCGGCGAGGCGCTCATCGGCTGCAGCGCCTCCAGCAGACCCTGGATCGAGCCGCGCGCCTGGTCGATCTTGTTGACGAAGATGAGGTGCGGGATGCCCTGCGCCTCGAGCGCGCGGAGCGTCGGCTCGGCGAGCAGGGCGCGGTCGGCGTCCGGATCGACGACGACGATGGCGAGGTCCGCGACCGCGCAGCCCAGCGCGCCGTCGGCGGCGAAGCCCACCGAGCCGGGGCAGTCCGTCAGCACATAATGATCGCCCAGATAGTCGTAGCTCATCAGGTTGAGCTCGGTCGAGCCGCCGCGGGACCGCGCCTCGGGGCTCGCGTCGCCGATGCTGGAGCCGTCCGCGACATTGCCCTGCCGCCCCGTCGCGCCGGCCGCAAAAAGAAGGGCCTCGGCTAGGCTGGTTTTACCCGCCCCGCCGGGGCCCACGAGCGCGATATTTCTGGTGCCTGAGGCTCTGTTGGGCATAATCGTCTCCTTGCGTCCGCCGGTGCGGGTCCGCGAGAAGACGCGGCCCGCGCCTCATTGGGAAACCCCCAGCTTCTGCCTGTCCGCGAAGAAGTGCAAGGGGGCAGTGCGCGGACCGGGGATGGGAAGGCCGACATGCTCTTCAGGCAGGACGATCTGCGCCGGATCATGGCGGGCGAGGTGACGCTCGCCTTTCGCCGCTGGACCAGGGCCGGGGCCAGCACCGGCGGCCGGCAGCGCACGAATCTCGGCGTCGTCGCCTTCGACTCGGTGGAGATCGTGGCGGAGGACGCGCTCACCGAGGCGGACGCCCGCGCCGCCGGCCATCCGGACCGCGCAGCCCTGCTTGCCCCGCTGAAGGGCCGGGACGGGGGGGTCTACCGCATCGCCGTCTCTCCCGCCGGCGCCGATCCCCGCGTGGCCAAGCGCGCGGATACAGACGTGACGGACCTCGCCGCCAGGCTCGACCGGCTGGACGGCGCCACGCCCTGGACCCGCCAGACGCTCCGCCTGATCGCCGGGCATGAGGGCGTCCGCGCCGCCGAGCTCGCCGTCCTGCGCGGCCAGGAAACCCTCCTTTTCAAGCGCGCCGTCCGCCGTCTCAAGGAGCTCGGCCTCACGGAATCGCTGGAGACCGGCTACCGGATCAGCCCGCGCGGCCGCGCCTTTCTGGACAGCGACGCGTGAACGCGGCCTTTTCCCGGCCCCATTCGTCGCTGAGGGCCTACACCCATGATCGGCAACGGCCGTGACGGAGCCGATTTTGTCGCCAGGCTAGGAGCGAGGAGGAAGCGATGTGGGGCATCGTGACCGACGAGCGACGCCGCATGGCGGCAAAAGCGGCCCGCCCCGAAGGGGTTGCTCTCAGAAGCCCGCTGGCTATGTCGGCTTGCTTGCGCGTAGCCCCGGCTACGCGACTGCGCGGCGCTCCTCGCCAGCGGGCTTCTGAGAGCAATCACGACCATTGCCGGTCATGGGTGCAGGCCCTAGATGGCACGGATGACCTCTACGAACGACATCCGCCGGGCCTTTCTCGATTATTTCGGCCACGAGGGGCATGAGATCGTGCGCTCGGCGCCGCTCGTCCCGCAGAACGATCCGACGCTCATGTTCGTGAACGCTGGCATGGTGCCGTTCAAGAACGTGTTCACCGGCCTCGAGACGCGCCCTTATTCCACCGCGGTGAGCGCGCAGAAATGCGTCCGCGCGGGCGGCAAGCACAACGATCTCGACAATGTCGGCTATACCGCCCGGCATCACACCTTCTTCGAGATGCTCGGCAATTTCTCCTTCGGCGACTATTTCAAGGAGCGGGCGATCCTGCTCGCCTGGACGCTGCTGACCAAGGAATGGGGGATCGATCCCGACCGGCTGACCGCCACCGTCTACCATACGGACGACCAGGCCTGGGCGCTGTGGAAGAAGATCGCCGGCCTGCCGGACCACCGGATCATCCGCATCCCGACCAAGGACAATTTCTGGGCGATGGGCCCGGACGGCCCCTGCGGCCCCTGTTCCGAAATCTTCTACGATCATGGCGACCACATCCCCGGCGGGCCGCCAGGGTCGCCCGATGAGGATGGCGACCGCTTCGTCGAAATCTGGAACCTCGTCTTCATGCAGTTCGTGCAGGAGAATGACGAGATCGTCGCCGATCTGCCCAATCCGTCGATCGACACCGGCATGGGGCTGGAGCGCGTCGCCGCCGTCCTCCAGGGCGTCCACGACAATTACGACACGGACACGTTCAAGGCGCTGATCGCCGCGTCGGAATCGCTCACCAGCAACAACGCGCCCGGCATGCAGGCCAGCCACCGCGTGATCGCCGACCATCTGCGGGCCTCGGGCTTCCTGATCGCGGACGGCGTGACGCCGGGCCCGGAAGGGCGCGGCTATGTGCTCCGCCGGATCATGCGCCGCGCCATGCGCCACGCGCATCTGCTCGGCGCGTCCGAGCCGCTCATGCACCGGCTCGTGCCCAGCCTCACCGCCGAGATGGGCGCCGCCTATCCCGAGCTGGTCCGGGCCCAGCCCCTGATCGAGGAGACGCTGAAGCTGGAGGAGACCGGCTTCCGACGGACGCTGGCCAACGGCCTCAAGCTGCTCGACGAGGCGACCGGCACGATGCGCGCGGGCGACACCCTGCCCGGCGCCACCGCCTTCAAGCTCTACGACACCTACGGCTTCCCCTACGATCTGACCGAGGACGCGTTGCGCGCCCAGGGCCTCGGCATCGACCGCGAAGGCTTCGACCTCGCCATGGCCGAGCAGCGGCGGAAGGGCCGCGAGGATCGCAAGAATGCGGGCATCAAGGCGGCGGACGAGCTCTGGTTCGACATTGCCGAGGAATCGGGCGGCACCGAATTCACCGGCTATCTCGGCCATGACGGCGAGGGCGTCGTCGTTGCCCTGATCAGGGACGGCGCGCGCGTCGACAATGCGGGGGAGGGCGACACGGTCGAGATCCTCGTCAATCAGACGCCCTTCTACGGCGAGAGCGGCGGCCAGATCGGCGACACCGGCACGATCTCGACCGACAAGGGGCTGGAGGCCGCGGTCGAGGACACCTCGAAGCCGCTCGGCAAGCTGCACGCCCACCGCGCCGTGATCCGCAAGGGCGCGATCGCGGTCGGCGACGCCGTGCAGCTCCATGTCGATGCCGCGCGCCGCGCCAAGGTCCGCGCCAATCACAGCGCCACCCATCTGCTCCACGCCGCCCTGCGCAAGCGGCTCGGCACCCATGTGACGCAGAAGGGCAGCCTGGTCGCGCCCGACTATTTCCGCTTCGATTTCTCGCATCCCAAGCCGATGACCCGCGAGGAGATCGAGCTGGTCGAGGCCGACGTGAACCGGCTGATCCGCTCGAACGAGGAGGTCGGCATCCGGCTGATGAGCATGGACGACGCGATCGAGTCCGGCGCCATGGCCCTGTTCGGCGAGAAATATGGCGACGAGGTCCGCGTCCTCTCCATGGGGATCGAGGACGACGCCACCTATTCCGTCGAATTGTGCGGCGGCACCCATGTCGACGCGCTCGGCGACATCCAGTTGTTCAAGATCACCTCCGAAGGCGGCGTCTCGGCGGGCGTGCGCCGCATCGAGGCGCTGACCGGCGAGGCCGCGCGCCAATATCTCTCGCAGCGCGAGGAGCGGTTGAAGGAAACCGCGGCCGCGCTCAAGGCCGCGCCGGACGAGGTCCCCGCGCGCGTCGCCAGCCTGCTCGAGGACCGCCGCCGGCTGGAGCGCGAGCTCGCCGAGGCGAAGAAGGCGCTGGCGTTCGGCGGCGGCGGCAAGGCCGAGGCGGCCGGGCCCGAGCGGATCGGCGACACCGGCTTCATCGGCCAGGTGCTGGACGGCATGGATCCCAAGCAGCTGCGCGGCCTGATCGACGAGGCCAAGGCCCGCATCGGCTCCGGCGTGGTCGCCCTGGTCGCGGTCAATGACGGCCGCGCCACCGTCGCCGTCGGCGTCACCGACGATCTCACCGCCAGCCGCAACGCGGTCGATCTCGTCCGCAAGGCGGTCGAGGCCGTGGGCGGGCAGGGCGGCGGCGGCCGGCCCGACATGGCCCAGGGCGGCGGCCCGGACGGCGGCAAGGCGGCCGAGGCGCTGGCGGCGGTCAGGGGCGCGCTGGAGACGGTGGCGGCGTGAACGGAGGCGATTCTGTTCCAAGTTTCGACGAAGCGGCTTTGAGTGGTTTTTATGAGCGCTTGTCGTCCGAAGATGGAATGGCGGTCTTTGAGTTCCGGACTGGGCTAGCAGATTTGTTCCGACGCCATAGGCCGGCGTCAGAGTTGGACGACTATCGCTTGGGGCGACGAACCTGGAAGAAGCTTCGGGACGAGGTTGCCCCTATATCTCAATTCCTCCAGTGTCGGCGTTTGAAAGCCGGGAGAGTGAGGTTCACTCTCGACAGCACAGCACCGGATTGCTGGTATTGGCTGGACCACCCAAACGACAAGACTGGCATTGAGGTCACCACTGCTCTCGGTCGGTCGAGATATCATTCCAGCAAGGAATTGATCGACAAGGGGGTAGGTCGCGGCTTTCTCGGACTCCAAGACGATGCTCCTCAAGAGGCCTTCGACAATGCCATGGCTCGTGGACGCGTCATGATTTCATCCGATGGAGCATTAGTCGCTACCAAAGAAGGCATCCTTCGGTGCATTCGTCGAAAAAATAATATTAGATATAAGGGCTTTATCCTTTTGATCCACGCGGAATTGGGCATTCTTCCAAAACCGCGATGGAACACCATTGTGGGAGATCTGAAAAGTGCGGCGGCAACGCTGCCCTTCGCGGAGGTGCATGTCATGAGCAGCGAGTTTGGCCCGTGGAGCTTCCAGATCAAATAATAGGTGGACAGCCATCGTGTCTCTTTGTTGGATACAAATAGGATTTCGCCTGCCAGCCTCCGCCAGGCTCTTTCCACCGTCTATCCTGTTGCCGACGCCCAGCGGGCATTTTTCGCGCATCCGGGAGGGGCGACTTTTTCTCTCCATGGAAGCTGAAACTTTGAAACTTCCGCGCCGCGACTCGATGCGTCAGCCGATCCGATACCCCCGCCGTTGCGGCCGGCTCAGCAGCCGGTTGGCATAAGCGTCGCCGATGAACCTTTCCGCCGCCGGATCCCAGCGCAGCCGCCGGCCTTCGCTCTTCATCGCGATCCAGTGGAGCAGGCAGGTCGAGCAGGCGCGGTGGCCGATCTCGGCCGGCGCGATCGGCGCCTCCCGCGTCCGGATCGAATCCAGCCAGTTCCGGTGCTGCTCGGGCGCCCGGTAGAGCCGCACCTCGTTCGGCCCGATCTCGCTGGTCAGGACCGCCGGATTGCTCGCCTGCAGCGGCACGATCTGCGGTCCGCCCGGGTCGCTCGGCGTCACCGCGCCGCTCCGCGTCACGAAGATCCAGCCCTCGGAGCCGATGAACTTGATCCCGTTGGGCAGGGCGCCCGAGATCGTCATCGTCACGCCGTTGGCATAGCGCGCATGGGTCTCGAACGGCCCGTGCACGTCCCAGAGCCCGCTGGTCGGGAAGTCCGCCCGGCCCCAGATCTCGACCGGGCCCGAATGCTCCATGTCCATGCCCCAATGGGCGATGTCGACATGGTGCGCGCCCCAGCCGGTGATCATGCCCGCGCCGAACTGCTCGCAGCGCAGCCAGCCCGGCCGTCCGGTCAGCGAGTCCTGCGGATGGACCCGGGTCTCGGTATAATAGACCTCCGGCGTCGAGCCGAGCCAGGCGTCGTAATTCAGGTTGGGCGGGATCGGCATCGCCGGCTGCACCGGCCCGGCGGGATCGCCCGGCAGGCCGATCTCGACATGGCGCAGCTGTCCGATCCGGCCGTTGCGCACCAGTTCGCAGGCGCGGTGGAATTGCGGCCAGGGCGCGGTGCCGCGCTGCTGCGAGCCGATCTGCAGGATCCGCCCGGTCCGCGCCACCGCATCGGCCATGGTGCGTCCCTCGGCGACGGTGAGCGCCGCCGGCTTCTGCAGATAGATGTCCTTGCCCGCCCGCGCCGCGTGGATGGCGAGGCCCGCATGTTGATGGTCGGGCGTGGAGATCAGGACCGCGTCCACGTCGCGATTGGCGAGCAATTGCCGGTAGTCGAGATAGGCGCGCGTGCCGCGATAGGGCTGGCCGGTCTTTTCGGCATAGGTCCGGTCGACCAGTTGCTGGCCGGCGAGCGCGCGGCGGCTGTCCAGGTCGCAGACCGCGACGACATGGGCGTCGGCATGTTTCCAGACCTCGGGCATGTCGTGGATGCGCGAGATCCGGCCGACGCCGATCGCGCCGACATTGATCCGGTTGGAGGGCGCGTTGCGGCCGAAGACGCTGGCCGGGACGATGGCGGGGAAGACCGCGGCGGCCTTGAGCAGGGTGCGGCGGGCGATCATGCGAGCACCGGCCGGGTGGCGTCGCGCTGGGCGGTCAGCACCAGCTCGGCCGCGAGCAGCGCCTGGGCCTGGTCCTGGGCCGTGGCGGTTCGCTCGACCACGTCGGAGACGAATTGCGGGCCGAAGGGGAGGGGCACCTGGCTGCAATCCATGTAGCGGGTGCTCTGCCGGTCGGCGATGATCAGGTGGCTGCCGCCGGGGCGCCCGGTCGGATCCACATATTTGCGGAGCTCGATATAGCCCTCGGTGCCGAGCAGGAACAACCGCCCGTCACCCCAGGTCGGCAGGCCGTCCGGCGTGTACCAGTCGACCCGGATATAGCCGGTGCCGCCCGAGCCCACGACCATCATGTCGCCGAAATCCTCGAAGGCCGGCCGATCCGCATAGGCGAGGTTGCCGGTCTGGGCGGCGACCACGCGGGCGGTCGCGCTCTTCGTGTAGAAGAGGAACTGGTCCGCCTGGTGCGAGCCGATGTCGGTGAGAATGCCGCCATAGCGGGCCTTGTCCCAGAACCAGCCGGGGCGGCTCGGCGCGTTCACCCGGTGCGGGGCGAGGTTCACCGTCTGCACCACCCGCCCGATCGCGCCCTGCTCGACCAGAATGCCGGCCTGAACCGAGGCGCGGTTCTCGAGCCGCTCGGAGTACATGATCGCGAACTTGCGCCCCGTCTCCCGCACCGCGCGGCGGACATCGGCGAGCTGGGCCAAAGTGGTGATGGCGGGCTTGTCGGCCAGATAATCCTTGCCCGCCCGCATCACCCGGATGCCCAAAGGGGCGCGCATATCCGGGATGGAGGCGGACGCGACCAGCTGGATCGAGCGGTCCTCGACGATCTCCGCCTCGCTTCGCGCCAGCCGCGCCTGCGGATAGCGGCGCCGATAGGCCGCGATCTGCGCCGGATCCTCGGCGAAGAAGGCCACCAGGGTCCCGCCGCCCCGGATCAGGGCGTCGGTCATGCCGTAGATGTGGCCGTGGTCGAGGCCGATCACCGAGAAGCGGATGGAGTGGCGCGCCGCGGCGTCGCGGAGGGTGGGCGCCGCGGTCTCGGGCGCCGCATTGCCCTGGGTGACGCTCTGGGCGAGCAATTCGCCCCCGAAGCTCGCCATCAGCCCGGCCATGCCGGCGCCCGTCAGCAGCCGCCTTCGGTCGATCTCGTCCATCTCGTGCGCCTCTCCCTAGCCGCGCGGTGTCGCCGCCGTTCTCCAGTTGATCACATGATAGGTCGCCGGTGTCGTCCCGACGTTCCTGAGCGCATGGTCGTCATTCGACGCGTTGAAAATGATCGAGCCCGGCCCGGCCCGGAGCCAGCGCCCGCCGTTCAACACCTCCACCTGGCCCTCGCGGACGATCACCAGCTCCTCGTTGGGATGACGGTGCGGCGGATGGGAGGAGAGGCCGGGATTGAGCGTGGTGACGTGCATCTCCAGCTCGTCCAGGGTCGCGGTCGGCCCGCGCACGACATGCCGGTAGGCGCCGACATCGGTCGGGCGCGCGGTCAGGCCGTTCCAGTCCCAGACCGACGGGCCGACGACATCGGCGGGGCGCTGCGCCACCGCGACGACCGAAAGCGTGGCCAGCGAGGCGGCCGCCGCTACGATCAGGTCTCGTCTTATGTGAGCGCTCACATTTTGCAGGCTAGAGGGACGGCGGCCGCTTCGTCAAGCCGTGGAAATCAGCGGTCCAGCGCGTCCCTGAGCCGCTTGCCGCGCTGGGTCGGCTCGACCTCGAGCTCGCCCATCTTCATGATCTCCTGCCGCATCTCGGCCCGCTTCTCGTGGATCGAGGCGATCACCGGGCCCATCGCCATGCCGAGATCGACGAGCACCGCCTCGGAGAGCTGCAGCGAGGATTCGAGCGTCTCCGGCACCGCGTCGGTGACGCCGGCCCGGTAGAGTTCGGCGGCATGTCTGGAATCGCGGGCGCGGGCGACGATGGTGAGGTCCGGGCACCAGGCGCGCACCCTTTTCACCGTGCGCACCGCCTGCACCGGATCGTCCATGGTGAGGATCAGGGCGCTGGCATGGCCGAGATTGAGCTTGTCGAGGAATTCGGGCCGCGCCGCGTCGCCGAAGACGATGTTGAAGCCCTGCCTATTGGCTTCCTTCACCGCGTCGATGTTCGAATCGACCGCGACATAGGGCTTGTCGTGCTGCTTCAGCATCTCCGCGACCATGCGCCCGACCCGGCCGAAACCGATGATCACCGCGCGAGGCTCTTCGCGGGTCGGCGTGATCGCCGGCTCCCCCCCGCCGCCGCGCTTCTCGATTCGCGCGCCGGCATCCCGGCCGATCCTGGCGAGCAGGGGCGTGAGGGTCAGGCCCATCGCGGTCACCACCTGCCAGAAGGCGGCGGTGTCGGACGCGATCAGGCCGGCTGTACCGGCCGCGCCGAGCACGATCAGGCTGGTCTCGGACGGCGAGGCCATGAGCAAACTGGCCTCCGCCGCGACCGCCCGCCGCCTCTTGCCCGCCCAGCGCAGGCAGATCGCGGTGACGATCGTCTTCACGAGCATCACGCCGACCAAGGCGAGCAGGAGCAGCGCCCAATTGTCCGCGAAGAAGCGCAGGTTCAGGCTCATGCCGACGGTGATCAGGAAGATGCCGAGGCCAAGGCCGCGGAACGGCGCCATCATCACCTCGACCTCGCCATGATAATCGGTCTCGGCGATCAGGATGCCCGCGACCAGGGCGCCGACGATCGGCGACAGGCCGGCGGCGGTGGTGGCGAGGCTGGCGGCGATGACGACCAGCAGGCTGGCCGACAGGAACAGCTCCGGGCTCTTCGTGCGCGCCGCCTGGGCGAAGAGCGGCGGCAGCAGATAGCGTCCCAGGATCAGCATCGCCGCCACCACGAGCGCGCCGACGCCGAGCGTCTGGAGCAGGTTGGCGACGCCCTGGTCCGTGCGCGGATCGAGCGCGCCCAAAGCGAAGACGATCGGCACCAGCGCGAGATCCTCGAACAGGAGCATGGCGAAGGCGGAGCGTCCGACGGGGCTGGTCGTGCCCACCAGCGGCAGCACCACCGCCGTCGAGGACATGGCGAGCGCGATGCCGAGCGCGAAGGATGCGGTCCAGCCATAGCCCGCGAAATGGACCGCCACTCCGATCAGGAAGGCCGAGGCGAGGAGCTGGGTCGCGCCGACCCCGAAGACCAGCGCCCGCATCCCCCAGAGCCGGCGGAAGCTGAGCTCCAGGCCGATCGAGAAGAGCAGAAGGATGATGCCGAATTCGGCGAAGGGCTCGATCGCATGGATGTTGCTGATCGTGATGTAATGCAGCCAAGGCATGTCCCGGCTGAACTGGCCGAGCCCGAACGGGCCGATCAGCACGCCGATGAGGATGAAGCCGATCACCGGGTTGATCCGGATCCGGGCGAAGGCGGGAATGACGATCCCCGCCGCGCCGAGGATCACGAGCGCGTCGGAAATGCCGGAAGTGCTGAATTCGGTGGGCCCCGCCATATTGCCTTTATGCAGCAAGACGCGCTTTTGTCAGCCTCATGGCGGCGGAAAATCCCGATCTTCTGATCTGCGGCGGCGGCCCGGCCGGAATGATGGCCGGCCTGCTGTTCGCGCGGGCCGGCGTGAAGACGCTCGTGCTGGAGAAGCATGGCGATTTCCTGCGCGATTTCCGCGGCGACACCGTCCATCCCTCGACGCTGGAGCTGATGGACGAACTGGGCCTGCTGGAGGCGTTTCTCGAGCGGCCGCACGACCCGATCCAGACGCTCACCGCACGGGTCGCGGACGAGCGGATCACGATCGCCGATCTCAGTCATCTCAAGGTGAAATGCCCGTTCGTGGCGATGATGCCGCAATGGGAGTTTCTCGATTTCGTGGCGGATGCGGCGCGGCGCTACCCGGCTTTCTCGCTCGGCATGCGCACGCAGGCCTTGGACCTGATCGAGGAGGGCGGCCGGGTCGCCGGCGTCATGCTCGCCGACGGCAGCGCGCTCCGACCGAGGCTGCTGACCATCGCCGCCGACGGACGCGGTTCGATCCTCCGTGCCAGGTCCGGGCTGCCGCTGCGCGATCTCGGCGCGCCGATCGACGTGCTCTGGTTCCGCCTGCCCAAGGGCGCGAGCGATTTCCGGGAGACCGGCGGCACGTTCGGCGCCGGCGTCCTCCTCGTCCAGATCAACCGCGGCGATTACTGGCAATGCGCCTTCGTCGTGCCAAAGGGCGCGGCCGAGGAGGTCAGGGCGCGCGGCATCGAGGCGTTCCGGAACGACGTCGCCCGGGCCGTGCCCGATCTCGCCGACGTGACGGAGACGCTCACGGACTGGGAACAGGTGAAATTGCTCTCGGTCTCGCTGGACCGGCTCGATCACTGGTCGAAGCCCGGCCTGCTCTGCATCGGCGACGCCGCGCACGCTATGTCGCCGGTCGGCGGGGTGGGCATCAACCTCGCCATCCAGGATGCGGTCGCCGCCGCCAACATCCTCGCGGCGTCTCTTGCCCGGGACGAGAATGTCGATGCGTTGCTGGAGAAGGTGCAGGACCGGCGGATGCTGCCGGTGAAGCTGATCCAGGCCGGACAGAAGGCGGTGCACGACCGCATCCTGACGCCCTTGGTGGTCCGCAAGGCGGTGCTCGACCGGGTGCCGTTCCCGCTCCGGCTGTTCAAGGCGTTCCCGATCCTGCGGCGCATTCCCGCCCGGATCGTGGGCCTCGGCTTCCGGCGCGAGCATATCAACTCGCCGGAAGCCTGAGCCTTCAGAACATCGGGTGCGGGTTGGCGCTCCGTTCGGGAACGGGCTGGATCACGTCCCAATGCTCGACGATCATGCCGTTCTCCAGCCTCAGGATGTCGACGATGGCGACGCCGCGGTCCTGCGGGTTCTGGCGGACGCGCAGGTGAACGACGGCGAGATTGCCGTCGACGACGATCCGGTGGATCTCGCGGATCACGTTCGGCTGGCTGGCGAAATAGGGCTCCAGCGCGGCGATGGCGGCGTCGCGGCCATCGGGGGCGATCGGATTATGCTGGATATAACCGGGCACGACATAGGTCATGAAGGCCTCGCGCACCCGGCCCTGGCGGTAGAAGAGATCGATGAAGCGGGTGACGATGACGCGGTTGCGCTCCGTCTCCATATGGCGGGCATGCATGGCGGGATCGTGCCCGTCGCCCTGCTTGGTGCCATGCTGGCCCGCGCCATGATCGCCATGCTGGGCGAACAAGGGCGCGGCGCCGGCGACGAGGATCGCGACCGCGGCCGCAAGCATGTTCCGCTTCATAAACCCCTCCCTCAGGGGCGCCGGCTTACTGCCAGCTGCCCATCTCCTGCTCCAGATTGACCCGGATCGCCTCGAAGAACTGCTCGGTCGTCATCCAGCTCTGGTCAGGGCCGATCAGGATGGCGAGATCCTTGGTCATCTTGCCGCTCTCCACGGTCTCGATGCAGACCTTCTCCAGCGTCTCGGCGAAGCGGACCACGTCCGGCGTGTCGTCGAACTTGCCGCGGTAGATCAGGCCGCGCGTCCAGGCGAAGATCGAGGCGATCGGATTGGTCGAGGTCGCCTTGCCCTGCTGATGCATGCGATAGTGGCGGGTGACGGTGCCGTGCGCGGCCTCGGCCTCGACGGTCTTGCCGTCCGGGGTCATCAGCACCGAGGTCATCAGGCCGAGCGAACCGAAGCCCTGCGCGACCTGATCGGACTGGACGTCGCCGTCATAATTCTTGCAGGCCCAGACGAACTTGCCGCTCCACTTGAGCGCCGAGGCGACCATGTCGTCGATCAGACGGTGCTCGTAGACGATGCCGGCTTCCTTGAAGCGCTCGATAAATTCCGCCTCGTAAATCTCTTGGAACAGGTCCTTGAAGCGCCCGTCATAATATTTGAGGATGGTGTTCTTGGTCGAGAGGTAGACCGGCCAGCCGCGGCCGAGGCCGTAGTTGAAGCTGGCATGGGCGAAGTCGCGGATCGACTGATCCAGATTGTACATGCCCATGGCGACGCCGCCCTCGGGGAAATCGAACACGTCGCGCTCGATCACCTCGCCATTCTCGCCCTCCCATTTCATGGTGAGCTTGCCCTTGCCGGGCACGACGAAATCGGTGGCTCGATACTGGTCGCCGAAGGCGTGGCGGCCGACGACGATCGGGTCGGTCCAGCCCGGGATCAGCCGGGGCACGTTCTCGATGACGATCGGCTCGCGAAAGATGGTGCCGCCGAGGATGTTGCGGATCGTGCCGTTGGGCGATTTCCACATCTGCTTGAGGTTGAATTCCTCGACCCTCTGCTCGTCCGGGGTGATCGTGGCGCACTTCACGCCGACGCCATGCTCGCGGATCGCATTGGCGGAATCCACGGTGATCTGGTCGTTGGTCTCGTCGCGCTTCTCGACGCCGAGATCGAAATAGATGAGGTTCACGTCGAGATAGGGCAGGATCAGCCGCTCGCGGATCCACTGCCAGATGATGCGGGTCATCTCGTCGCCGTCCAGTTCGACGACCGGGTTCTTCACCTTGATCTTGGCCATGTGGCTGCGCGCTTTCCTGTCTGTGACGTTGCGTTTCACCCCGTCCCCTAAGGGGTGACGGCAGGCTGTCAACCGGGGCGGGCGGCTTTAGGGTGCCGGCATGGCGAATCGCCTCATCCGCCACGATGCGCTGCTGCTGCGGCGGGCTCTCGGCGACGGCTTCCGGGGGCCGGCGGACGTCGTCCTGCTGCTCGTCATGGCGACACTCGGCATCGCCTGGCTGGTCGATCGGCTCCAGGGCGCGCCGGTCGCCCTGCCGCGGGAGGCGCTCTGGCTCGCGACGCTGGCCGGGCCCGCTGCGTTCGGCTGGCACAGGGCGGCGCGGGGGCGGCTTGCATGGCTCGCCGAGCATAATCCGATCGCGCCTGCCGCGCTGGCGGCGGAGGACCGGCGGCTCTATCTGTTCATCGCCCATGCGCTTGCCGCGCCGTTCGTCATCGCCGGCGCCGCCCTGCTGAACCTGACCGTCGGCCCGCCGGGGGCTGCGCTCGGCCTGGCGGTCCTTGCTTATGCCGCGGGCCTGGGGCTGGCGGCGATCTGGCCGAACCGGCGGCAAGGCGCGGGCCGGGCCGCGCGCGCGACGCCGGCCGGCGAGGCTCCCGGCAGCGGCAGGCGGGCGGTATTGGCCCTCCTGCTCAGGCGGCAGACGTTCGGGCCAGGGAGCGCCTTCGTCCGCGCCGGGCTCATGCTCGCGCTGAGCTTCGCGGCGACCCTGGCGGCGGGTCTCTGGGGGCAGGGGAGGCCGGAGGCACTGCGGTTCGCCTTGCTGCTGCTGCCGTCGCTGCTGCTCCTGCTTCGGGCGGCGCGGCTGGATCCGGCGCTGCTCGCCTTCCTGCCGGCCGCGGGTTTCGGGCCGGGCTTCATCGCCTTGGCCGTCTCGGCCCTGCCAGTCGCCTCGCTCGCCGTCGCCGCCCTTGCCGCCGCGCTGACCGGGGGAGGGGCGGGCGTGCTGGCGGTGCTCGCGCTCGGCCATCTCGCCTTCATCCTGGTCGCGATCGCCAGAGCATGGCTCTATCCCGGCCGCGCGGCGCGGTCGGTGGAGCTGCAGGTCCAGCTGGAATTCGCGGCCCTCGCCGCCACCGCGTTCCTGCTGCCGCCGCTCGCCGTCATCGCCCTGCTGTGGCGCCTGCTGCAGTTCCGCCGCCACTGCCGCGACCTGCGCTGGATGCAGCCCTAGATGCGGCTGGAGGCACGGAAGCTCAGCGTCCTGCGCGGCGGCCATGTCGCGGTCGACCGCGTCTCCTTCACGGTCGCGGGCGCGGGCTGGACCGGGCTGGTCGGCGCCAACGGCAGCGGCAAGACCTCGCTGCTGCGCGCGCTTGCCGGGCGGCTCGAGGCGGCGGGCGGCGCGATCCTGATCGACGGCGTCGACGTCACCGGGGACCGGGCGTGCCGGGCGGCGGCGATCGGCTTCGCGCCGGACGCCGCGGCGCTGCCGGACAGCCTCAGCGGACGCGAGCTCTTCGCGATCCTCGACGGCGAAGCGGTGGGCCTGGACCCCGACGATCCGCTCCATCCCCTGCGCCGCGCGCTCGCCTTCGACGCCTTTTTCGACCGCCGGATCGGCACGCTCTCGCAAGGCATGCGGCAGCGCCTTGCCATCTTCACGGCCTTCCTCGCGCGTCCGCGCATCGTCCTGCTCGACGAGCCGTTCAACTGGCTCGATCCGATCTCGGCCTTCGACACCAGGGCGGCGCTCGACGCGCTGGTCGCGGCCGAAGGGCTGATCCTCGTCACCGCCCTGCACGACATGGCGAGCCTAGTGCGTCATTGCGGTGCCGGCCTGCTCCTCGCGGACGGACGGATCAGCCATCGGCTCGGCGCCGGGGAGATCGACGCGGGCCGCCGCGACTTCGCCGGCTTCGAGGCCCGGATGATCGCGGAGCTTCGCGGCCGATGACCGTCACCGCCGCGGGTCAGGCTGTTGTTTCACTTCGCCGCACCGCTTAAAGGCGTCCGATGTCTTCCCTCGAAAAGCCGGACCTAATCACCACCAACGTCCAGTGGCGCTGGCCCTCCGTCCATCCGGAAGGACGCAAGTTCGTCGTCGTCGCCCTCGCCGTGGCGCTGCTGTTCTGGTTCGTCATCGACTGGGACTGGCTGGGCTACGGCTTCCTGGGCCTCAGCGTGTTCATCGCCGCCTTCTTCCGCGACCCGATCCGCACCACGCCGGTCGGCGAGGGCGTCATCGTCGCGCCCGCCGACGGGCTGGTGACGATGATCACCAACGTGCCGCCGCCGCGCGAACTGCAGGGGGAGGGGGGCTTGAGCGCCGAGCCGGTGGTGCGCGTCTCGATCTTCATGAGCGTGTTCGACGTGCACATCAACCGCACCCCGATCACCGGCATCATCCGCAAGGTCCACTATATCGCCGGCAAGTTCCTGAGCGCCGATCTCGACAAGGCCAGCGAGGAGAATGAGCGGCAGCACATCCTCGTCGAGGGCGAGGACGGCAGCCTGGTCGCCTTCACCCAGATCGCCGGCCTGGTGGCGCGGCGGATCGTGCCCTGGATCAAGCCGGGCGACCGGGTGATCGCCGGCCAGCGGATCGGCCTGATCCGCTTCGGCAGCCGGGTCGACGTCTATCTGCCCGCCGGCACCTCCAGCCAGGTCCTGCTCGGCCAGCGCACCATCGCCGGCGAGACGATCGTCGGGCGGATCGGCACCTCCGAGCTGATCGAGGGAGTCGCGCAATGAGCGCGGCGCCGGGCGGGCGGGAGCGGCCGGGCATTCCGCTGCGCGCCGTCGTGCCCAACGCGGTGACCGCGCTCGCGCTCTGCTCGGGCCTCTCCGGCATCCGCTTCGCGATCACGGGCGAGTGGGACAAGGCGTTGATGTTCATCGGCATCGCGGCGGTGCTGGACGGCCTGGACGGCCGCATCGCCCGGATGCTGCGCGGGCAGAGCCGGTTCGGCGCGGAGCTCGACTCGCTTTCCGACGTGGTCGCCTTCGGCGTGGCGCCGGCGCTCATCATCTATCTGTGGGTCCTGCAGATCGGCAATTCGCCGGGGTGGAACACCTATGGCTGGGTGTTCGCGCTCGCCTATGCGGTCTGCATGGCGATGCGCCTGGCCCGGTTCAACGCCCGCATCGACGTCGTCGACCAGCCGCACAAATCCGCCGGCTTCCTGACCGGGGTGCCGGCGCCGGCGGGGGCGGGGATCATGCTGCTTCCCGTCATGCTCTGGCTGGCGAGCGACCGGCAGTGGCACTGGCTGGAAAGCCCGGCCTTGATCATGATCTGGTCCGGATTTTCGGCCTTCCTGATCATCTCCAGCATCGCCACCTGGTCGATGGGGGCGTTGCGGCTGAAGCGAAGCGTCCGGCTGGAAGCGATCCTCGTCATCGTCCTGATCGGGATCGCGATGATCGTGGCTCCCTGGGCCACCTTAAGCGTCGTCGTGGTCGCCTATGTGACGAGCATCCCCTTCAGCATCCTGCGCTATGCGCGGGTCAAGCAGCGGCGCGCGCGCCAAGCGACGGGCGAGCCGACTTTGCCTTTGAGTCCGCCGCTGGCGCCGGTGCCGCCGAAGGACCCCGCAAGGCAGCGACGACAGCCGCCCAATGCGCCCTGAGAGTGAATTCGAGAACCATGGCGAGCGCGACGAGCAGGCCGAAGAAGAACAGGATCGAGAGCAAGTGAGCCACAGCTTTTTCCCTTACTTATCCACACCGTAATTCCCGAAGGGTCCTTTCGGCTCCCTCGGTCCGAGATAATGTTCCGGTTTTGTTCACGTGTCAAGCGGTGAATTGTGACCGACATGGGTCAGTCCGATTCGGCCGCTCCGCTTGCCTCCCGAACTCGCCGCCGAGCGGCGGAAGTTGACAGAGTTGACGCCACGTCGGGGGCAGGCCGCCTCTCCGCATGCAGGCGGAGACGGGAACGGAACGGCGCGCGACGATCGACGGTGGACAGAGCATGAGGGGATTGTGACGGAAGCAATCCAACATTGATCCAACAATCCGCGGCCGGCCCCCGCGGCCCGAACCAGGGCGACGCACCCGCTTGATTTCCGCCGCTTTCGCCTCTATCTGCGCGCCCATTCCACATGCGTGGCCACCATACCGGTGCTGGCATGTCCCTTCGAGGGACCACCCAGTTCTCGGCCGCGCAGAGGCATAACCGGAAGGAGAACGACTATGGCGTCCACCGACGTCAGCATGCAGGCATTGCTCGAGGCCGGAGCGCATTTCGGCCACCAGACCCATCGCTGGAACCCCAAGATGAAGCCGTACATCTTCGGCGAGCGCAACGGGGTGCACATCATCGACCTGTCGCAGACCGTGCCGCTCTTCGCGCGCGCGCTCGACTTCGTTCGCCAGACCACGGCCGCGGGCGGCAAGGTGCTGTTCGTCGGCACCAAGCGCCAAGCGCAGGATCCGATCGCCGAGGCGGCGCGCCGCTCGGGCCAGCATTTCGTCAACCATCGCTGGCTGGGCGGCATGCTCACCAACTGGAAGACGATCTCCAACTCGATCAAGCGCTTCAAGAGCCTCGAGGAGCAGCTGGCGGGCGACACCGCCGGCCTCACCAAGAAGGAGGTGCTCCAGCTCACCCGCGAGCGCGACAAGCTCGAGCTCTCGCTCGGCGGCATCCGCGACATGGGCGGCATTCCGGACGTGATGTTCGTGATCGACGCCAACAAGGAAGAGCTGGCGATCAAGGAAGCCAATGTGCTGGGCATCCCGGTCGTCGCGATCCTCGATTCGAACGTCAGCCCGAACGGCATCGCCTTCCCGGTCCCGGGCAATGACGATGCCAGCCGCGCGATCCGCCTCTACACCGACGCGGTCGCCGACGCGGTGCTGGCCGGCAAGTCGGGCGGCGCCGCCAATCGCGGCGTCGATCTCGGCGCGATGGCCGAGCCGCCGGCGGAAGCGGCGCTCGCCGAGGCGTAACAATTGGGCCTTCGGGCCACTATATGGGGGCCAGACCCAGCGAGGTTGGAACCCAAAGCCGTTCGGGCTGAGCCTGTCGAAGCCCATGCCTTCCTTTCTCTCGCAAGAGAAGGAAGGCCCTTCGACAGGCCCAGGGCGAACGGAGTTTTGCACAAACGCAAAAGGATATGAGACATGGCTGAGATCACGGCCGCGATTGTGAAAGAGCTGCGCGAGCGCACCGGCGCCGGCATGATGGACTGCAAGAAGGCGCTCGCCGAGACCAATGGCGACATGGAAGCCGCCATCGACTGGCTGCGCACCAAGGGCCTCGCCGCCGCCGCCAAGAAGGCCGGCCGCCAGGCCGCCGAGGGCCTGGTCGGCGTCGCCGTCGACGGCAAGAAGGGCGCGATCCTCGAGGTCAACTCGGAGACCGACTTCGTCGCCAAGAACGAGCAGTTCCAGGAGTTCGTGCGCACCGCCACGGCGATCACGCTCGGCACCGGCAGCGACATCGACGCGCTGAAGGACGCCTGCTGGCCGGGCGGCGGCACCGTCGAGGAGAAGCTGACCTCGAACATCGCCACGATCGGCGAGAACCAGTCGATCCGCCGCGGCGCCCTGCTCGAGGTCGAGAATGGCGTGATCACCTCCTACGTGCACAATGCCGCGGCCCCGGGCCTCGGCAAGATCGGCGTGCTCGTCGCGCTCGAGAGCGAGGGCGACAACGCCGCGCTCGAGACGCTCGGCAAGCAGCTCGCCATGCACATCGCCGCGGCCAACCCGCTGGCGCTGCGCGGCGAGGATCTCGACGCCGGCCTGGTCGAGCGCGAGCGCGGCATCGCCCGCGAGAAGGCGGCCGAGAGCGGCAAGCCGGCCGAGATCGTCGAGAAGATGGTCGAGGGCGCGATGGCCAAGTTCCGCAAGGAGAATGCGCTCCTCTCGCAGCTCTTCGTCATGGACAACAAGACGAAGATCGAGGACGTCGTCGCCGCCGCCGGCAAGGACGCCGGCGCGCCGGTCGCGCTGAAGGCCTATGTCCGCTTCCAGCTGGGCGAGGGCATCGAGAAGAAGGTCGACGACTTCGCCGCCGAAGTCGCCGCGGCCGCCGGCGCCTCCAAGGCCGCCTGACCTTCGGGGACCGGGTTTTGGGGACTGGGGACTGGCATGGACCAATCCCCAGTCCCTGGTCCCCATTGGCACCGCCCGGCCTCAACATTAAGGTGCGCTCGCATCTTCAGGACACGGACCCACCCATGACCCGCCCGCGCTTCAACCGCATCCTTCTGAAGCTCTCAGGCGAAGTGCTGATGGGGGAGGGCCAGTTCGGCATCGATCCCGGCACCGTCGCCAGGCTGGCCGAGGAGATCAAGGCGGCGGTCGAGAGCGGCTTCTCGCTCTGCCTGGTCGTCGGCGGCGGCAACATCTTCCGCGGCTTGGCCGGCGCCGCCAAGGGCTTCGACCGGACCAGCGCCGACTATATGGGCATGCTGGCGACGGTGATGAACGCGCTCGCCATGCAGAATGCGCTCGAGAAGATCGGCGTCGACACCCGGGTCCAGTCCGCCATCCCGATGGCGACCGTCTCCGAGCCCTATATCCGCCGCCGCGCGGTCCGGCACATGGAGAAGGGCCGGGTGGTGATCTTCGCCGCGGGCACCGGCAATCCCTTCTTCACCACCGACACCGCCGCCGCCCTGCGCGCCGCCGAGATGAGCTGCGACGCCTTGTTCAAGGGCACCAGCGTGGACGGGGTCTATGACGCCGATCCCAAGAAGGTCGCCGACGCGAAACGTTATGAAACAGTGACCTTCAGCACGGTCCTCTCGGACAATCTGAAGGTCATGGACGCCACCGCCGTCGCGCTCTGCCGCGACAACAACATTCCGATCGTCGTGTTCAACATCCGCGAGCAGGGCAATCTCGCCCGCGTGCTCGGCGGCGAGGGCACCGCCACGATCGTCCAGAACACATAAGGAGAGAGACGATGCCGGCCTATGACAAGGGCGATATCCAGCGCCGCATGCACGGCGCGGTCGAGGCGCTGAAGCACGATCTGGGGGGGCTCAGGACGGGCCGCGCCTCCGTCGCCCTGCTCGACCCCATCCAGGTCGAGGTCTATGGCGCCAACATGCCGATCAACCAGGTGGCGACCCTCTCCGCGCCGGAGCCGCGCCTCCTGTCGGTGCAGGTGTGGGACCGGTCGAACGTCTCGTCGGTCGAGAAGGCGATCCGCAATGCGGGTCTGGGCATCAACCCGATCACCGACGGCCAGAATATCCGCCTGCCCATCCCGGATCTCACCGAGGAGCGCCGCAAGGAGCTGGCCAAGCTCGCCCACCAATATGCCGAGAAGGCGAAGGTGGCCGTCCGCAATGTCCGCGGCGATGCGCGGGACTCGCTGAAGACCGACGAGAAGAAGAAGGAAATCAGCGAGGACGAGCACAAGCGCCTCGACACCGAGGTGCAGAAGCTGACCGACGATTCGATCAAGGAGATCGACGAGGTCCTCGCCGCCAAGGACAAGGAAATCCTCCAGAAGTGACGGCCGAACCGGCCAGCGCGGCCGGGGGCGGTGGCGCAGTCCCTCGGCACGTCGCCATCATCATGGACGGCAATGGCCGCTGGGCGAAGGCCCGGGGCCTGCCGCGCGCCGCCGGCCACCGCGCCGGCGCCGAGGCCGCCCGCGCCGTGCTTCGCGCCGCGGGCGAGGCGGGCGTGGAATGCCTCACCCTCTACGCCTTCTCCTCGGAGAATTGGCGGCGCCCGGCGCAGGAGATCAGCGATCTGACCGGCCTTCTGCGCTTCTACATCCAGCGCGAGCTGAACAGCCTGCACAAGGAAGGCATCCGCCTGAAGATTCTCGGCGACCACAATGCCTTCGAAAGCGATGTCGCGAAGATGGTCGACAAGGCGGTGGAGCGGACCGCGGGCAATAGCCGAATGACGCTCGCCATCGCGCTCAACTACGGCTCGCGCGCCGAACTGGTCCACGCCGCCCGCACCGCCGCCGCCCAGGGCGAGATCGACGAGGCGGCGATCGAGCGCGCGTTGAACACGCACGATCTGCCGCCGCTCGACCTCCTGATCCGCACCTCGGGCGAGCATCGCCTGTCCAACTTCCTGCTCTGGCAGGCGGCCTATGCGGAGCTGCTGTTCGTCGACACGCTCTGGCCGGATTTCGACGGCGACGCCTTGCGCGCCGCCTTTGGCGACTATGCGAAGCGCGAGCGGCGCTACGGAGGCCTATGACCGACACGCCGCCGACCGAAGCACCCGCGCCGAAGCCGGGCTCCGATCTCAGCGTCCGCTTCGCCATGGGCGTGGCGATGATCGCGGCGGCGGTGCTGGTGACGATCGCCGGCGGCTGGTTCTTCCGGGCCTTCGTCTGGATGCTCGCCGCGATCATGCTGGTCGAATGGGCGGACATGAAGCGGGTGCCGCGGCTCTGGGCCTGGGTCGGCGCCGCGCTGGCGGCGGGCGTCCTGTTCGCCGCCGCCGAATATTTCTACCCCGCCGCCTATGATTTCGAGAATGCGGATTATGATGTCGGGCTCACCTGGCTGAGCTTCGCCCCCGCGCTCGGCGGCGCCGTGCTGCTCGGCCTCGCCGGCCGCAGCCTCGCCATGGGCTGGGGCTTCCTCTACATCCTGCTTCCGGCCTTCTGCCTGACCGTGCTGAGCTGGGAGGATTATGGCAATGGCGCCCTGATCTTCTGGACGTTCGCCGTCACCTGGTCGACCGACATCTTCGCCTATTTCGCGGGGCGCGCGATCGGCGGGCCGAAACTCGCGCCGCGGATCAGCCCGAACAAGACCTGGGCGGGGCTGATCGGGGGCGTCGCCGGCGCCAGCTTCGCCGGCTGGGCGGTGGCCTGGTATTTCGAGCTGGGCACGCCCTTCATGTGGATCGGCGCGACCATGGGCGTGCTCGCCCAGCTCGGCGATCTCTACGAAAGCTGGGAGAAGCGCCGCGCGGGCATCAAGGACAGCGGCAGCCTGCTCCCCGGCCATGGCGGCGTGCTGGACCGACTGGACGGCCTGCTCGCCGTGGCGGTCGCCGTGATGCTGATCCTGATGCTCGACCTCTGGCAGCCGCCCGAACCGCCGGCCGTTCCGGACATGATGACGGCGATGCACAGCGCGGGACCGCGGGCGGGTTGAGATGAGCCGCAGCGTCACCATCCTCGGCGCGACCGGCTCGGTCGGGCGCTCGACGCTCGACCTGGTCGCGCGCGACGCCGACCGGTTCGACGTGGTGGCGCTGACCGCGCATCGCGACGTCGCGGGGCTTGCCGAACTGGCGCGGCGGCACCGGCCGAAGCTGGCGGTGATCGGCGAGGCGGGGCTGCACGGCGCGCTGAAGGCGGCGCTGGCCGGCACCGGCGTCGAGACCGCGGCGGGGGAGGGGGCGCTCGTCGAGGCCGCCGCCTCGGGCGCCGACTGGACCATGGCCGCGATCGTCGGCACGGCGGGGCTCAAGCCGGTGATGCGCGCGCTGGAGGGCGGCGGCACGATCGCGCTGGCGAACAAGGAGGCGCTGGTCTCCGCGGGCACGCTGATGATCCAGGCCGCGGCGGCGAGCGGCGCGACCCTGCTGCCGGTCGATTCCGAGCATAATGCGATTTTCCAATGCTTCGACCGGGCGCGGCCGGAAAGCGTCAGGCGGATCATCCTCACCGCCAGCGGCGGCCCGTTCCGCGACTGGCCGCTGGCGAAGATGCGCAGCGCGACGCCGGACCAGGCGGTCGCCCACCCGAACTGGTCGATGGGCGCCAAGATCTCGGTCGACTCGGCGACGTTGATGAACAAGGGGCTGGAGCTGATCGAGGCGCACCGCCTGTTCCCGGTCGGCGCCGAGGCGATCGACGTGGTCGTCCATCCCCAGTCGGTGATCCACAGCCTCGTCGAATATGTCGACGGCTCCGTCCTCGCCCAATTGGGCGCGCCGGACATGCGCGTGCCGATCGCCCATACGCTCGCCTGGCCGGCGCGGATGGAGACGCCCTGCCAGCGGCTCGACCTGGTCGCGATCGGCGCGCTCGCCTTCGAGGCGCCGGACCTGGCGCGCTTCCCGGCGCTCGGCCTCGCCCGGGCGGCCCTCGCCGCGGGCGGCGCCAAGCCCGCCATCCTCAACGCCGCCAATGAGGTCGCGGTGGCCGCCTTCCTTGAAAGGCGGCTCGGCTTCCTCGATATCGCGTCCCTGGTCGGCGAGGTGCTGACCCGTTTCGAGCCGGCGGCGCCGGACTCGATCGACGCGGTGCTTGAGATCGACGGGGAGGCTCGTAAGGTGGCCGCCGCGCTGACTGGAAAGATCCACGCTTGAACAATCCCGGCTTCCTGTTCACAGTCCTCGCCTTCCTGCTCGTCATCGGGCCGCTGATCTTCATCCATGAGCTCGGCCATTATTATGTCGGCCGCTGGTTCGGGGTGAAGGCGGACACCTTCTCGATCGGCTTCGGCCGCGAATTGTTCGGCTGGACCGACAAGAGGGGGACGCGCTGGAAGGTCGGCTGGCTGCCGCTCGGCGGCTACGTCAAGTTCGCCGGCGACATGAACCCGGCCTCGACGCCGAGCGACGAATGGCTCGCCCTTCCCGCCGAGGAGCGCAACAAGACCTTCCAGTCGAAGAAGGTCTGGCAGCGCTTCCTGATCGTGCTGGCCGGCCCGGCGACGAACTTCCTGTTCGCGATCATCGCCTTCATGATCATCTTCGCGACGGTCGGCTTTCCCTCCTCGCCCGCGTCGGTCGGCGTCGTGAAGCAGGGCAGCGTCGCCCAGGCGGCGGGCTTCCGCCCCGGCGACCAGATCGTCGAGGCGAACGGCAGCCGGATCGACACCTTCGCCGACCTGCAGACCTATATCGCGCTCCGCCCGAGCGAGCCGATGATCTTCCGGGTGCGCCGCGGCGAGGGCGAGGTCAGGCTGCAGGCGACGCCGCGCGAGGTCGAGGAGGTGGACCGCTTCGGCAACCGGGCGCGGATCGGCCAGCTCGGCATCAGCCCCTCGGGCCGGATGGAATTCACCCGGCTGCCCCTCCACCAGCTGCCCGGCGCCGCGGTCGGCAAGACCGTGGACTCGGTGCAGACCATGCTGACCGCGCTCGGCCAAGTGATCACGGGCCGGCGCTCGCTGCAGGAGCTCGGCGGCCCGCTGAAGATCGCCGAAGTGTCGGGCCAGCAGGCCAGCCTGGGCTGGCTCAGCTTCTTCTGGTTCATGACGATCGTCTCAATTAATCTGGGATTCATCAACCTCTTGCCAATCCCCCTGCTGGATGGCGGACACCTGCTATTCTACTTGATCGAGGGAGTGAGGCGTAAACCGCTGAAGCCAGAGGCCCAGGAATGGGCCTTCCGGACCGGCCTCGCGGTGCTGCTGGCGCTGATGATTTTCGTAACTTTCAACGACCTGGCCTCTTTTGGCCTCTTTGAGAAGCTTGGCGGCTTGATCGGCTGACCCGGATCGGGCAGGGCAGGCCGCTTACAGGGAATATTTGGGTCCGGGCGAAGCTCCGACCGTAGAGTGAAGGCGGGGACGCGTGACGGCGAACAGTGTTTTTCCCAAGGGACGTATCTATTGCACGGCGCTGCTGGTCGGCACCGCGCTCGGCAGCTTCGCCACGCCGGCCTTCGCGCAGGCGCCGGCCCAGCCCGCTCCTGTCGCCGCGCAGCCCGTCGCGGCGCCGGCGCCGGCGCAGCGCCAGATCGTCTCGGTGTCGGTGAGCGGCAACCAGCGGCTCGAGCCCGAAACGATTCTCTCCTACACCAACCTCCGCCCCGGCGAGCCTTTCGACAATGAGCGGCTCGACCAGGCGCTCCGGGACCTGCTCGCCACCGAATTGTTCGCCGACGTGCAGATCGCCGGCGCCGACACCGGCAACCTCATCATCCAGGTCCGCGAGAATCCGGTGATCAACCGCATCGTCCTCGAGGGCAATCGCCGCGTGAAGGACGACAAGATCACGCCCGAGATCCGCCTCGCGCCGCGCCAGATCTTCACGCGCAGCCGTGCCCGCGCCGATGTCGCCCGGATCATCGAGCTCTACCGCCGCCAGGGCCGCTACGCCGCCAGCGTCGAGCCGCAGATCGTGCAGCTCGACCAGAACCGCGTCGACGTGGTGTTCGAGATCAACGAAGGGCCGAAGTCCCGCGTCCGCCGCATCAACATCATCGGCAACGAGCAGTTCGGCGACGGCCGCCTGATCAGCGAGATGGCGACCCGCGAGCACGTCTGGTACAATATCTTCAGCTCGCGCGACACCTACGATCCCGATCGTCTCGCCTACGACCAGCAGAAGCTGCGGCAATTCTACCTGACCCAGGGCTATGCCGATTTCCGCGTCGTCTCCGCGGTCGCGGAACTCACGCCGGACCGGCGCGACTTCATCATCACCTATGTGGTCGAGGAAGGGCAGCGCTATCGCTTCGGCGAGGTCAATGTCGAGAGCGACATCCGCGACTTCAGCGCGGACCAGCTGCGCGCCAACCTGCCGTCGACCATGCGCACCGGCCAATATTACAACGCGCAGCAGGTCGAGGACACGGTCACCCGGCTGAACGAGCTGGCCGGCCTGTTCGGCTATGCCTTCGCCGACGTGCGTCCGACCTTCCAGCGCAGCCGCGAGAATCTGACCATGTCGGTCACCTTCCGGGTGGCCGAGGCGCCGCGCGTCTATGTCGAGCGGATCGACATTTCGGGCAACACCACGACCCGCGACAAGGTGATCCGGCGCGAATTCCGGCTCGCCGAGGGCGATCCGTTCAACAATGTCCGCGTGCGCCGCTCGCGCGACCGCATCCAGTCGCTCGGCTTCTTCCAGGAGAATCTGGAGATCACCCAGACGCAGGGCTCCGCGCCCGACCGCGTCATCCTGGGCGTCGAGGTTGAGGAGCGCGCGACCGGCGAACTCCAGCTCTCGGCCGGCTTCTCGAGCCTCGAGCGCTTCCTGGTCAATCTCTCGGTCCGCCAGCGCAACTTCATGGGACGCGGCCAGGAGCTGCGCGCCTCGGTCAATTATTCCAGCTATTCCAAGTCGATCGAGCTGGGCTTCACCGAGCCCTATCTGTTCGACCGCAACATCGCGATCGGCTTCGATCTGTTCCGGCGCGACCTGAACAGCTTCAACTTCTTCGGCAACGACCGCACCACCACTTACGAGCAGACGACGACGGGCGGCCAGATCCGCGCCGGCGTGCCGCTCACCGAGTCGCTGTCGCTCGCCCTGCGCTACGGCCTCTCCTATGACGAGATCGGCCTCAACGAGGGGCTTTATTACACCGATCCGGACGGCACCGGGCCGCTGCCCGCGGCCTGCGACCCGCTCATCGCCGGCCGCTATCTCTGCGACGTGATCGGCAACCGGCTGAACAGCTCGATCGGCTATTCGCTGGTCTGGGACTCGCTCAACAACCGGATCCGGCCGAGCCGCGGCTCGCGCTTCGTGCTCAGCATGGATTTCGCGGGCCTCGGCGGCGACGTGCGCTATCTGCGCACCCGCATCAACGCCTCCAAATACTGGACCGTGTTCGGCAACTTCATCTTCTCGATCCAGGCCGAAGGCGGCTATATCCACAGCTTCGAGGATGGCGGCCCGGGCCGGGATCCGGTCCGGCTCACCGACCGCTTCTTCCTCGGCAATCCGCAGATTCGCGGCTTCGACATTCGCGGCGTCGGCCCGCGCATCCAGCGCCTGCGCTACACCTACGATCTCGACCAGAACAATCCGGACGGGCCGGCCCAGAATGTCGGGCTCGACGAGACCCGCGAGAACATCATCGACGACGCGATCGGGGGCCGGGCTTATTATGTCGCCCGCGCCGAGCTCGAAATCCCGCTGGGCGCGAGCGTCCGCGAGCTGGGCCTGCGGCCGAGCATCTATATCGACGCCGGCGCCGTGTTCGGCGTGCGGTCGCCGTCGCTGCTCAACATCGATCCGAACAACCCGCTGGCCTTCAACGAGTGCACGCTCAACGCCGGCGGCACGACCCGTCTCACCCGCAGCTCGTGCAACAGCACGACCGAGACGCTCACCCGCTTCGCAACCGCCCCGTTCCAAGAGCGCTTCGTCGGCGATTCGCCGAGCCCGCGCGTCTCGGTCGGGTTCGGCGTGAACTGGAACTCGCCGTTCGGGCCGTTCCGCATCGACATCGCCCGCGCGCTGCTCAGCGAGCCGGGCGACGACACCAAACTCTTCAGCTTCAACGTAGGGACCGCATTCTGATGAAGAAGACTATCATTCTCGGCGCGGCTTTCGCCGCCCTCGCCGTGGCCGCTCCGGCCGTTATGCAGGCGCAGCAGCTGCCGCCGGCCGTCGTCGCCGTCGTCAACCGCGACCAGATCGCCCAGCAGTGCACCCAGTGCACCGTCGCGACCACCGCGCTCAACGCCCAGGGCCAGCAATATCAGGCCCGCGAGACCCAGCTGCTGACGCCGCTGCGCGCCGAGGGCCAGGCGATCCAGACCGCGATCAACGCGCTGCCGCAGGGCGGCCAGCCGGACGCGGCGCTCGCGGCCCGGATCCAGACCTTCCAGACCAACAGCCAGGCCGCCGAGCGCGAGCTGGGCACCGCGCAGCAGAACCTGCGCCGCAACCAGCAGCATGTGATCTCCCAGATCATCCAGCGCATGCAGCCGCTGATCCAGCAGGCGGCGAATGCGCGCGGCGCGACGGTGACGCTCGACGCCTCGACGATCCTCAGCTTCTCGCCGCAGATCGACATCACCCCGCAGGTGCTGGCGCTGATGAACCAGAACGCCACGCCGTTCGGCACCACCGCCCCGCCGCCGCCCCAGGCTCCGGCGCAGACCGGCGCCCGGCCGGCCACGCCGACCCCGGCGCCCGCTCAGCCGAACCGGCCGCGTCCGCAGGGCCGCTAATGGCCGATCAGGAAGGCGTTGCGGCGGCGGCCGCCACCGGCGTCCCGTTCGACGTCCGGCGGGTGATGGAGTCGCTGCCGCACCGCTATCCCATGCTCCTCGTCGACCGCGTCGAGGAGATGGTGCTCGACCAGCGCATCGTCGCCGTGAAGGCGGTGACGATGAACGAATTGTTCTTCCAGGGTCATTTCCCCGGGCGTCCGATCATGCCCGGGGTGATGATCATCGAGGCGCTCGCCCAGGCCGCCGGCGTGCTGGCGGTGGAGAGCCTCGGCCTCGCCCATTCGGGCAAGCTCGTCTATTTCATGTCGATCGAGAATGCGAAGTTCCGCAGCCCGGTCGAGCCCGGCGTGCTGCTCCGCCTCGAATGCGACCTGATCCAGCGGCGCGGGCCGGTCTGGAAGTTCGGCGGCAAGGCCTTTGTCGGCGACAAGCTCGCCACCCAGGCCGATTTCACCGCGATGATCGCGGATCCGCCGGCGGCGCCCTGAGCCTCAGCGCGGGACCGGCCGCCAGCGCCCGTCCACCTTCTCGATTCCGAACACCTGCGCGACATGGGGGCCGTCCAGGCCCTCCGCGACGATGCGCCCCTCGTTCATGACCAGGATGCGGTCCGCATGGTGCAGGGCCGCGTCGAGATCGTGAATGGCGACGAGGGCGATGCGATCCCCGTCGGCGAGCTCCGCGCGGATCAGTTCCATCAGCCTGATCTGCCAGAGCGGATCGAGATTGGCGGTGGGTTCGTCGAGCAGCAGCAGCCTGGGCCGCGGCGCCAGCGCCCGCGCGATCAGCACCCGGCCGCGCTCGCCGGTGGAGAGCGTGTCGACTCTGCGGTCCAGCACCGGCTCCAGCTCCAGCGCGGCGGGCGCGCCGCCGCCCCCGCCGAGCGCGATCAGGTCGCGGGCGAGCAAAGGCCAGGGCAGATCGCGGGATGCGGGCAGATAGGTGAAGGCACGGGGCCTTGCCGCCGCGCCGAGCCGGCGCGGGTCGACGCCGTCCAGCGAGACACTGCCCGTGGCGCCGCCGATCCCGGCCAGCGCGTGGAGCAGGCTGGTCTTGCCGCTGCCGTTCGGGCCGACCAGGCAGACCAGCTCGCCCGCTTGCACCTCGAGCGCGGCATCGTGGAGGCGACCGTCGAGACTGAGGCCCGAGGCGCTCAGCATCATGACGTCACCCGCCAGCGCATCCGCGCCACCAGCCCGAGGAAGAAGGGGACGCCGAGCAAGGCGGTGACCACGCCGATCGGCAAGGTCCGCCCAAGCGGGACGAGGCGAACGGCAAGGTCGGCGGCGGCGAGCAGCAGGGCACCGATCATCGCCGCGGGCAGGATCGCCCGGCCGGGGTGGCCGCGCACCAGCCGCCGCGCGAAGATCGGGGCGATCAGGCCGATGAAGCCGATCGCGCCGCAGATCGCGACGCAGGCGCCGACGCCAAGGGCGGTGAGGCAGACGATCCACAGCCGCAGGCGGCGGACGTCATGGCCCAGCGACTGCGCCACCTCCTCGCCGAGCGCGAGCCGATCGAGCGCCGGGCCCAGGCGGAGCAGCAACAGGATGACGGCGAGCGCCGGAATCGCGGCGAAGGCGGCCTGGTCGAGGCTGCGGTCGATCAGCGAGCCCATCAGCCAATCATAGGCGTCGTAAAAGGCGAAGGGGGAGGGGGCCAGCGCCAAAGCGAGCGTGGTCAGCGCCCCGGCCAGCGCGCTGATCGCGAGGCCGGCGAGCAGCAGGGTCGCGGTTTCCGCCTTGGGCCCGGCCAGAGCGAGCAGGAGGAACAAGGCGAGCAATGCGCCCGCGACCGAGCCGATGGCGAGCGCCGCCGGCGCCGCGAAGCCGAAATAATAAGCGGTAACCACCGCGCCCAAGGCGGCGCCGCTGGTCGTGCCGGTGAGATCGGGGGAGGCGAGGGGGTTGGCGAACAGGGCCTGGACCGACGCGCCGGCGGCGCCCAGCGTCGCGCCATAAGCGAGCGCGAGCAGGGTGCGCGGCAGGCGAAGCTCGACCAGCACGGCGCCGGCGAGGTTCGCATCCTCGGCGAACAGGGTGCGCAGGGGTCCGTAAGGCAGCAGCAGCGACGCGGCCGCCACCCCGATGAGCGCCAGCAGGAGCAGGAGGAGCGTGCGCGCCCTCATCGTCCCACCTCGCGCCGCAGCCGCTCGATCTCCTCGATCAGCAAGGGACCCATGCAGGTCCAGCGGCGGCCGTCCGTCGCGAGGGTCCGGATCGCGGCGGCATGGCGCGCCGCCGGATGGGTGAGCCAGCGCTGCTGGTTCGAATATTGGCCGGCCCGGTAGTCGCTGCGCAGCAGCAAGGCGGGCGGACGGGCGATCAGGGTCTCGAGCGGGACGCGATCGCCCTGCAGCGGGCGCTGCCTGAGCCCGGCCAGCGCCATCCACTGCGCCTCCAGCCCGGTCGGAGAAACGGTGCGCCCGCCGCCGCCGAGCCAGATCGTGTCGACGCGGAGCGGTGGCCGGCTGTCGATCAGGGCGGTCATCCGGCGGATCAAGGCCGCGCCCTCGGCCGGCCGGCCGATGGCGACGGCAAGGCGGCGGACATTCTCGCCCATCTCGCCCAGCGTCTGCGCGAAGGGGAGATCGACGACCTGGATACCGAGCCGGCCGGCGATGCCGAGCCGGTCGCGGGTGCCGCCGCCCATCGTGACGATCAGGTCGGGCCGCCGCTCGACCACCGAGAGCAGGCTGCCGTCGTTGCGCGGATAAAGGCGCGCGCGCCGCCAGAGCGGCGTCTCCGCCTCCTGCTGCGCGAGATGGGTGACCGAGACGATCTGGCTTGGCGCGGCGAGCAGCAGCAGCAGTTCGTCCGTGCACAGGTTGAGCGACGCCACCCGGCGCGGGGAGGCCTCGGCCCCCGCCGCGCCGAGCAGAGCCAAGCTAGCGGCCAAGAGCGACGCGAAGACCCGCATAGACCGTCCGTCCCGGCGTGTTGTAGCCGACCACATCCTGATAGTCGGCGCCGAACGCATTCTCCATCCGCGCATAGAGTTCGAGCTGCGGCAGGACGCGGTAGCCGATCCGCGCCGAGCCCAGAACATAGCCGTCGAGTCTCACCACGGGCGCCGGGAACAGATCGAAATCCCGGTCGACCCGGCTGCCGACATAAGCGAGCGAGCCGCCGATGGTCAGCGGGCCGTTGCGCCAGTCGCCATAGAGATTGGCGGTGTGACGGGGACGGCGGACCTCGCGGAGGGCGGGGGCGCCGGCCACGCTGTTTTCCCGCGTGTCCACATAGGTGTAGTTTGCGCCGAGGTTTAGCCCCGCGACCGGCCGCCATTCGCCCGACAGCTCGAAGCCGCGGCGGCGGCTCTTCCCTGGCGCATTCACCACCGTGTAGTTCGGGAAGATGCTGAAATCCTCGACGATTTCGTCCCGAAGATTGTTCGAGAAGGCGACTGCCTCGATCGAAGCGTTCGCGCCGCGCCAGCGTACGCCGCCTTCGAACCCCTTCGAGCGCTCCGGGGTCAGGTCCGGATTGCCGATATAGCCGGAGGTCGGGCTGAAGCCGTAAAGATCGAGGAAGGACGGCTGGGCGACACCCTCGCCATAACCCGCCAGCAGCGCGAAGCCGCCGCCGACATTGACCACCGCGTTGGCGCGGAGCGTCGTTTCGTCGGCGAAGCGGTTGAAATCGTCATGCCGGACGGCGATGTCCGTGATCACGATGTCGTGCCAGTTCGCCCGCCACTCGGCGACGAACGCGGTCCGCCCGCGCGACAGATCCCGATCGCTGCCGCCGCCGAACTGCAGGTCGCGCGTGCCGTAATCCTCATTCTCGCGCTCGACGGCGCCGATCAGGTCGTGACGGATGGCGCCGGTCGCGAAGCGGTAGCCCAATTGCCCGCCGAAGCGCGTGCGCTGGCCGAACGTGTCGTTGGTCCGCACATTGCCGGTCCGGTTCCGGTTCTCGCTGTCGAGATGCTGGATTTCGAGGCGGCCATACAACCCGCTGTCGGCATTGCCGCCGAAGCCGGCCCAGCCCCTCAGGGCATAGGTTTCCGCGACCGAGGCATCCAGCGTGTCGGCGCGGGCAAAAGTGATCGGATCGCTGCCGTCGAACTGGATATCGTGGTGGACATAGCGGCCGACCGCGCCGATTTCGAACGCGCCGAAGCGGGCGACGCCCTTGAGGCTCAAAGTCACGTTCTCGAAACCGTCGCGGTCGCCGGTGCCGCCGCCGAGAATGTCGATGCCGTCGCTGCGCGCCCAGTTCGCGGTCGCCGAGAGCCCGGCCGTCTCGCCGCCGGTCGCCAGCGCCGCTCCGGCACGCCAGGCATCGCGGCTGCCGCCTTCGATCATGCCTTCCGCGCGGAAGCTGCCGAGCGGATCGGGGCTGTTCATCGCGACCACGCCGCCCAAGGCCTCGGATCCCCACAAGGCGGATTGCGGTCCGCGGATCAGCTCGATGCGGCTGAGGCCGCTGCCCGCGATCGTGTCGAAGCGCGCGGCATTGGCGGCGGCCAGATCGTTGAAGGCGATGCCGTCGATGAAGAGGAGCGTGTGGATGGATTCGGCGCCGCGGATACGGACCACCGTCTCGGCCCCCTGCGCGCCGCTCGTGGCGACGGCGACGCCCGGCGACAGGCGGATGATGTCGGTCGCCAGCGTCGGCTCGAGCGCGTCGATGAGCGGCGCGTCGAACACGGTCACCGAGGCCGGCGCCTCGGCCGCCGGGGTGGGCGCCAGCGAGGCGGTGACGACGATGGCGGGTGTCTCGTCCTCGCCGGCCGGCACGGTCGTCGGCGATACTTGGGGCGAAATCTGGATCGCGGAAAAAAGCAAGGCGGTGATCATTTGGTCCTCCTGAAAACGACACATGTGCATGTCGCCTCGGAGGAACCGCGCGGGCCGGACCGGCCAAAGCGGCGCCACGCACCGCTGGCTGGTCCCGGCCGGGTGCGGACGACGGCGAAGGCAGGTCTCCTGGCTTGCGGCTCAGACGCTCGGTCATCCTTTGCGGATGGCGAACTCGCTGCTTACAGTTGCGGGCACAGCGCCGGTTTCGCACCGGCTTCCCATTTTCACCGCCTTTTGAGGGGCGGCACCTTCACGAGCGCGGGCTTATTGCGGTGCAGCACGACTTGTCAATCTCGGCCCCAGCGGCTAGAGCGCCGGTCTGCTTTTTCCAGAGGCTGGTCGGAACCAGCCAAAACCACGGAAAGTCAAAGACATGAAAGCCGATACCCACCCCGACTACCACATGATCAAGGTGCAGATGACCAACGGCACCGTGTACGAGACCCGCTCCACCTGGGGCAAGGAAGGCGACACGCTGCAGCTCGACATCGATCCTTCGGTCCACCCGGCCTGGACCGGCGGCAACACCAAGCTGCTCGATCAGGGCGGCCAGGTGGCGCGCTTCAACAAGCGTTTCGGTGGTCTGACCCTCGGCAAGAAGTGACGGCTCACGCCGTCATCCCGACGCAGGTCGGGATCCATGTCAGGTAACGCGCGCGCGGCTCCCGTGCTGGAGACCGCGCGGCTCGTTCTCCGGCCCTATCAGGCGAGCGATCTCGAAGCCCAGGCCGCGGCCATGGGCGATCCCGAGGTCGTGCGCCATCTCGGCGCCACGCCCTTCTCCCGCGAGGATACCTGGCGGCGCCTGCTCTGCGCGCCCGGCCTCTGGAGCCTGCTCGGCTATGGCTATTGGGCGATCGTCGCCCGGGACGACGGGCGCTATCTCGGCCAGCTCGGCTTCGCCGACTTCAAGCGCGACATGACGCCACGGATCGAGGGCCTGCCGGAGATCGGCTGGATCTTCGCGCCGGCGGCGCAAGGGCAGGGCTATGCGACCGAGGCGGCGCAGGCGGCGCTCGCCTGGGCGGACGCGGTGCTCGACGCGCCGGAGATCGTCGCGATCATCGACGCGGACAATCTGGCCTCGATCCGCGTCGCGCAGAAATGCGGCTTCAACGAAAATGAGCCCGCCACTTATCGTGGCGAGCCCATCATCCTGTTCAGGCGCAAGCGCGCCTGACGTCCGTTTCCGGCGCTTACTGGCCGCGCTGCGACTCGCGCCACTCCTCGGCGGTGCGGCAGACGCGGCGATAGGTCATGCGGCTCTGCGAACCGGTCTCGACACGGCGGCAGATGCGACGCTCGCCATCGGCGCCCTGGCCACCCTGGCCAGTGCTCTCGGGCGTGTCGCCCTGGGTGGAAAGCTCACCCGCGCTGCCGCTGACGGAACCGCTGCCGCCCTGCGCGACCGCCGGAGCCGCAACCAACAGGCTGGAAATCAAAGCAACAACCATCTTCATCGGAATCATACCTCCGCCCAATGTCCCCCGATTCATGCAGTCGCGCCCTCATAGGCAAGCGAGAAACGCGATGCAAGTGGCTGGACTGGGCTGTTTTAGTGAGGCTTTACAATGTCATCCCGCAGGGGCGGGCTCGGCGTGTCGGCCACCTGCCGCCGGCCGTCGATGATGATCGGGGAGGCGACGCCCGGCACTCCGCCAGGATCGATACGCAGGCCCCGCGCGATTACCTGCGGATCGGCGAAGACCTGGGCGACGTCGTTGATCGGGCCGCCCGGTATGCCGGCGGCGGCCAGAGCGGCGAGCAATTCGTCGCGCCGGCGCAAGGCGATGACCGGGGCGAGGAGGGCGTCCAGCGCCCCGCGATTGCGCACCCGATCTGCATTGGTGGCGAAGCGAGGATCCGGCGCGATGCCCAGGAGCGTCAGCAGGCGCCCGAACTGCGCGTCATTGCCGACCGCGACGATGACATGGCCGTCGGCGACCGCGAAGGTCCGGTAGGGCGCGATGTTCGGATGGGCGTTGCCGAGCCTATGCGGCACCGCGCCGCCGATCAGGTAGTTCATCGCCTGGTTGGCGAGCACCGCGACCTGGACGTCGAGCAGGGCCATGTCGATATGGCAGCCCGTGCCGGTCGCCTCGCGGCCGCGCAGAGCGGCGAGGATAGCGGTCGAGGCGTAGACGCCGGTGAAGATGTCGGCGAAGGCCACGCCGGCCTTTTGCGGTTCGCCGTCCGGTTCGCCGGTCAGGTCCATGATCCCGCCCATGCCCTGGATCATGAAGTCATAGCCGGCGCGCTCCGCATAGGGGCCGTCCTGGCCGAAGCCGGTAATCGAGCAATAGATGAGGCGCGGGTTCAGCGCTTTCAGGGTTGCGTAGTCCAACCCGTATCTGGCGAGCCCGCCCACCTTGAAATTCTCGATCAGCACGTCGGCATCGCGGACGAGGTCGCAAACCCGCTTTTGGCCCGCTTCGCTCTCCAGATCGATCGCGAGCGAGGTCTTGCCGCGGTTGCAGCCGTGGAAATAGGCCGCGCTGCCATCCCCGGCGAAGGGCGGGCCCCAGCCGCGTGTGTCGTCGCCGGCGCCGGGCCGCTCGACCTTGACGACCTCGGCGCCGAGATCGGCGAGCAACTGCCCCGCCCAGGGCCCGGCGAGAATTCGCGCCAGCTCGACGACCTTCAGCCCGGCGAGCGGCTTGTCCATCAGGCGGGAGCCATCAGAAAGCGGCGAGCCCCGTGATCGCCCGGCCGAGGATCAGCGCATGGACGTCGTGCGTGCCCTCATAGGTGTTGACCGTCTCCAGGTTGGCGGCGTGGCGCATGACCTGGAATTCGGCGCTGATGCCGTTGCCGCCGTGCATGTCGCGGGCGATGCGGGCGATCTCCAGCGCCTTGCCGCAATTGTTGCGCTTGATCAGGCTGATCGTCTCGGGGATGAGTTCGCCTTCGTCGAGCCGCCGGCCGACGCGGAGCGCCGCCTGCAGGCCGAGCGTGATCTCGGTCACCATGTTGGCGAGCTTCAGCTGGACGAGCTGGGTCGCCGCGAGCGGCCGCCCGAACTGCTTGCGGTCGAGAGTGTAGGCGCGCGCGGCGTGGAAACAGGCCTCGGCCGCGCCCATCGAGCCCCAGGCGATGCCGTAGCGGGCGCGGTTGAGACAGCCGAACGGCCCGGCCAGGCCTGACACGTTGGGGAGCAAATTCTCCTCGGGCACCTCGACCTCGTCCATCACGATCTCGCCGGTGATGGACGCGCGCAGCGACAATTTCTCCTTCACCGGCGGCGCGGTCAGGCCCTTCATGCCCTTTTCCAGCACGAAGCCGCGGATCCGGCCCTCATGCTCGTCCGACTTCGCCCAGACGACGAAGATGTCGGCGATCGACGAATTGGTGATCCACATCTTCGCGCCGGAGAGGACGTAGCCGCCGTCCACCTTCTTCGCCCGCGTGCGCATCGAGCCGGGGTCGGAGCCCGCATCCGGCTCGGTGAGGCCGAAGCAGCCGACCCATTCGCCGCTGGCCAGCTTGGGCAGATACTTCCGGCGCTGCTCCTCAGAGCCATAGGCGTTGATCGGATGCATGACGAGCGAAGACTGGACCGACATGGCCGAGCGGTAGCCGCTGTCGACCCGCTCCACCGCGCGCGCGATCAGCCCGTAGCTCACATAGTTCAACCCGGCGCCGCCATATTCCGGCGCGATGGTCGCGCCGATCAGGCCGAGCTCGCCGAGCTCGTTCATGATCTCCCGGTCGAAGCGCTCCTCCAGATAGGCGCTGGTGACGCGCGGCTGCAGCCGCTCCTGCGCGAAGGCCTCGGCGGTGTCGCGCACCATCCGTTCCTCGTCGGAAAGCTGCGCGTCGAGCGCGAAGGGGTCCGCCCAGTCGAAGGGCAGGGGCTTGGGGTCGGCCATGATCTCGTGTCTCCTGTTGCCCGCCGCCTAGAGCATTTTCGAGGCAGGCGGAACCCGGCTGCCGAGCCGCGTCCGGGAGGGAGGATCGGGGCTCTATTCCTTCTCCGTCGCCTCGCCCTCGGCCGGCGCGTCCTCGCTTTCGCCGCGCCGCCCGCCGCCGCGCACGCCGTCGCGACGCGCCGCCGCCTGGCCCATCAGCTGCAGCGCCGCCTGGGAGAGGCCTTCCTCGTGGGGGCTCAGCGCCAGCGGGCGGAGGATCGCGATGGCCTCGTCATAACGGCGCAGCGAGATCAGCATCGACGCCGCGTTGAACGTGACGTTGGGCACCTGCGGGGCGAGGCGATGCGCGCGGGTCAGCAGCTCGCCGGTGGACTCGGACACATAATCATCGTCGCCGCGGCGGCTCTCGGCGAGCCGGTACAGGGTCTGGAAATGAGTGTCGTCGGCCGCCCGCGCCCGCTCCAGCCACTGCCGCGCCTGCGCCTCCGCCCCCTCGGGCGGGTTGTCGCTGTTCGCCGCGGTCAGCCAGCGCAGCCCCTTGAGATAGAGCAGCTCGGCGTTGCGCGGCTGCGCCTGGATCAGGGGATCGAGCAGCCGGTCGGCGGCGGCCGGATCCCCGTAGAGCAATTCCAGATGGGCGAGCACGCGCGCCGCCAGCGGATCGCCGGGATAGCGGGCCGCCGCCGCGCGGACGCGCAACAGGGTGGGCTGCCGGTTCTCGTCCGGGATGCCGATCCGGAGCGCGCCCTCCACCAGGATCATGTCGGCGGCCGAAGCGGGGAGGGTGGTGATCGTCACGCGCGGGGGCGTGGCATTGCTGGCCCGCTCCATCTGGCGGTAGGCGATCGAGCCGCCGCGAATATAGCGACGCAGTTCGTCGTTGAGCTGCTGCGGCGTCATGCTCATCGCGACCATCAGGGCCTGCGCCGGGTCGCTCAGCCGGCGCTGCGCCGCGAGCAGCCGCCGAAGCGCCTGCTGCCGCTCGCCGTTCGACAGGAAATAATGGGTGAGCAACCAGGACTGGGCATAGAATTGCGAGACCTGCGCGCTGGTGAGCCCGCCCATGCCGCCGGCGAGGATCCGGTCCATCGGCAGCCACTGCATCTCCTCCAGCGTGTAGGCCCGGCCGCGGTCGAAATTGCCGATGTCGATCCGGCGGGCGCCGAAGCGGACGGTGGCGAAATATTCGGCGAAGCCCTCCGAATACCAGGTCGGGAAGCTGTTGGAGGTGTTCGCCGTCATGAAATGATGGACATATTCGTGGAAGAGGACGTGATTGCCCTCCCGATCCTCGCGGCCGTCGACGAAGGCGGCGATGCCGTCCGGGGTCGCGGTGTAGAAGCCCGCCACGCCCTGGCGGAAGCTGCGCACGCTGCGCAGGCTCTCCGGCCCGTCGGTGATGTAGATGTGGAACTTGTTGAGATTGTCCGGCTCGTCGGCCGAGGTCAGGGCGCGCAGCAGCCGGTCGAAATCCTCGAGCAGCAGCACGCGCGAGCGCAGGGTCGCCTCGGACATGTTGCCGTAGACCACGAAATTGGCGCTCTCGGCCCGGCGCCATTCGGCCTGCGCCGGGGTGGCGCCCGCCAGCACGAGCGCGATCAGAAACGCCAATATCCGCGCCATGCAGCAGTCCCCCCTTCGCCGGCGAAGTGAGCCCAGGATCATCATTTTCAGGGGCTTGCGCAAGGGTTCGCGGATGCGGCGCTGGCGGACAGGGTGGGATTCGAACCCACGGTGGGCGCGAACCCACGGCGGTTTTCAAGACCGCTGCCTTAAACCACTCGGCCACCTGTCCTTGCCGCGCGGCTTATCGCGAAGCTCTCCCGGGCGCTAGGGCCATGCGGATCGGGGCGGCGACGTGCCGCTTCGGGCGACCGGCGCATATGGCCGGCACCCTGCCGCAAACGCCTGGCCGATTGGCCTTTGCCCCTTGCTCCGGCCCGTGCCATGTGGGAGTCGAACTCAGTCGAGGGGTGTTTATGCGTCTTGTTTTCGGTCTGGCGGCATGCCTGCTGGTGGCGGGGATGCCCGCCGCGCGGGTCGGAGACATGGTCCTCCCATTCGGCGCGGCGCCGGCCGCGGCGCAGGCCAGCGGGCTCAGCGAAGCGGGCTTTCAGGCTTATCTGCCGCGCCTCAGGGCCGAGGCGGAGCGCGCCGGCATCCGCCGCGAGACCCTCGACCGGATCTTCCCGACCCTGACCTTCTCCGCGCGCACCGTACAGCTCGACCGCTCCCAGCCGGGCGGCACACCGGGCGTGACGCCGAGCGGCAGCAACCCGCCCTTCGCGCCGTTCCGTGCCCGCCACATCACCCAGGCTTTGATCGACCGGGGCCGCGCGCGCTACGCCGCCAATCTGCCGCAGCTGCGGGAGTTCAGCCGCCGCTACGGCGTACCGCCCCAGATCATGATCGCGATCTGGGGAAAGGAGACCGGCTACGGCTCCTATATGGGCAATTTCGACCTGCTCAACAGCCTGGCCAGCCTTTCTTATGACGGCCGCCGGCGGGAGCTGTTCACCGGCGAATTCATCGCCACCCTCCGCCTGGTCGAGCGCGGCTTTCCGCGCGACGAGCTGCAGGGGAGCTGGGCGGGCGCCGCCGGCCATCCGCAATTCCTGCCGAGCGTCTATCTGCGCCTTGCCGTGGACGGGGACGGGGACGGGCGGCCGGACATCTGGCGCAGCCATCTCGACGCGCTCGCCTCGATCGCCAATTATTTCCGCATCGCGGGCTGGCGCCCGGGCCTGCCCTGGGGCGTGGCGGTGCGCGTGCCCGCGGGCTTCGACCGGGAGGCTGTCGCCAACCGCCTGCGGGCGCCGCGCTGTCCCGCCGTCTTCGCCCGCCACAGCCGTTGGCTGACCGGCGCCGAATGGGAGCGGCTGGGCGTGTCGAATTCGCTGCCGCGCGACGCCATGGCGACGTTGATGGAGCCGGACGGCCCCAATGCCACCGCCTATCTGCTCACCAACAATTATCGTGTGATCCTCGACTATAATTGCTCGAACTTCTACGCGCTCACCGTCGGCATCCTCTCGGATTCGATCGCGCGCTGACCTGCCAGGACCGTAACCGCATCATGACTCGCAAGCCTTTCTACCTTCTCGCCTCCGCCCTCCTGATCGCCATGCCCGCGGGCGCCGCCGCGCCGCCCTTCGAGACCGCGGCCAACACCGCGATCATGATCGACCTGTCCTCGGGCGCGGTGCTCTACGCGAAGGATGCGGACCGGCGCATCCCGCCGGCCTCGATGGCGAAGATGATGACCACCCATGTCGCCTTCGACCTGATCCGGCGCGGCCAGCTCGCGCCGACGCGGATGTGCACGGTGCGGCCTGAGACCTGGCAGCGCTGGCACGGGCCGGCGGCGGGCTCGACCATGTTCCTCTCGCCCAACGAGCAGGTCAGCGTCCGCGACCTGCTGCATGGCATCGTCACCCTCTCCGGCAATGACGCCACCGTGGTGCTGGCCGAGTGCATCTCCGGCAACGAGGCCGCCTTCGTGCAGCTGATGAACCGCCATTCGCGGGAGATGGGGCTTCGGAATTCCAACTGGGGCAATCCGGTCGGCTGGCCGGACAATGGCGTCACCTATACGACCGCGCGGGATCTCGCGACGCTCGCCGCCGGCACGGTCCGCGACTATCCCGATCTGTATCGCGAATATTACGGGATGCGTGAGTTCACCTGGGGCCGCACCATGGGCACCAACCAGGCGATCACCCAGGGCAACCGCAATCCGCTGCTCGGCCGGGTCAACGGCGCCGACGGGCTGAAGACCGGTCACACCGAGGAGGCGGGCTACGGTTTCACCGGCTCCGCCGCGCGCGACGGGCGGCGGCTGGTCATGGTCGTCTCCGGCCTGACCAGCTTCAACCAGCGCATCGAGGAATCCGTCCGCTTCATGGAATGGGGCTTCAACGCCTGGCAGTCGCGCCCCTTGCTCCGCCAGGGGCAGAGGATCGGCGAGGCGCTGGTGCAGGGCGCGACCGTGTCCAGCGTCGGCCTGGTCGCCCAGCGGCCGATCGCGGTCACCTATCCGGCCGGGCTCGGCCAGAATCTGCGCGCCAAGATCGTCTATAACGGGCCGGTGCGGGCGCCGATCGCGCAGGGCCAGCATATCGCCGACCTCGTCGTCGAGCCCGGCGACGGCCTGCCCGCCCAGACCATGCCGCTCGTCGCCGAGAGCGCGGTGGGCGAGGCCGGCTTCTTCGGACGCATGTGGTACGGCCTGAAGAGCCTCGTCGGCGCGGCGTGACGGAGGCGTGACCTCCGGCCGCTTCATCACCCTCGAAGGGGGCGAGGGGGTTGGCAAGTCGACGCAGCTCAAGGCGCTGGCCGAAGCGCTGCGCGCGCGCGGCCTCGACATCGTCACCACGCGCGAGCCGGGCGGCAGCCCGGGCGCGGAGGCGATCCGCGCCTTGCTGCTCGACGGCGCGGACGAAGGCTGGGGGCCTGAGGCCGAGGCCCTGCTCTTCGCCGCCGCGCGCACCGATCATCTCGACAAGGTCATCCGGCCGGCGCTCGAAGCGGGGCGCTGGGTGCTGAGCGACCGCTTCGTCGACAGCTCGCTCGCCTATCAGGGCGTGGCCGGCGAACTGGGCCTCGACGCCGTGCGCCGGATCAACGCCTTCGGCATCGGCGACCGGTTTCCCGACCGCACCCTCGTCCTGGTCTCGGCCGAGGGCGCCGCGCGCGCCAGGGCGCGGGATACGGACGGCGGCGACCGGATCGGCCGGCGTTCCGCCGCCTATCATGACGCGGTCGAACGCGGCTTCCGGACCGTCGCGGACCAGGAACCGGAACGGGTTCGCCTGATCGACGCCTCGGGGACACCGGACGAGGTCACCGCGCGCCTGCTCGCCGCGCTCGCGGACCTGCTGCCGTGACCCCGCTCTACGGTCACGAGGCCGCCATCGCCGGCTTTAGGTCGGCGCTGGACAGCGGCAAGATGCACCATGCCTGGCTGCTCGCCGGGCCGGAGGGGGTCGGCAAGGCCCTGTTCGCCGACAAGGCGGCGCTGCGCATGCTGGCCGATGGGACCGGCCCGGTCGGCGCGCCGGGCCTCGACGTGCCCGACGAGCACCCCGCCGCGAAACTTGTCGCCGCGGGCAGCCATCCGGACCTGATGCGGCTCGAGCGGCTGACCAGGGACGGGGGCACCGAACTTGCCCGCTCGATCAGCGTGGACCAGGTGCGCGGCCTGCAGCGCCTGTTCGCGACCACCTCGTCCTTGTCGCCGCGCCGCGCGGTGGTGATCGACGCGATCGACGATCTCGAGCGCAACGCGGCGAACGCGCTGCTCAAGAATCTGGAGGAGCCGCCGCCGGACACCCTGTTCCTCCTGGTCAGCCATTCGCCCGAGCGGCTGCTGCCGACGATCCGTTCCCGCTGCCGGCTGCTGCGCCTCGCCCCGCTGGCGCCCGACGCCATGACGTCAGCCCTGCGCGCGGCGCTGCCCGACGCGGATGCGGAGGAGATCGAGGCGCTGGTGCCGGTGGGCGAGGGCGCGCCGGGCCGGGCCATCGCCTGGCGCGGGCTGGACATCGCCGCGCTCGACCGGGAAATGGAGGCGCTGGTGCGGAACGGCGACCGCAGCAATGCCCGCCGCGCCGCGCTCGCCGGCAGCCTGGCCCTCAAGTCCGCGCAGGGGCGCTACGAGGCCTTCCTCGCCCGCATGCCCTCGCGCGTCGCCGCCGAGGCGAAGGGGCGGGGCGGTCAGGCCCGCGCCGACGCGATCCGGCTCTGGGAGAAAGCCACCAGCCTCGCCGGCAGCGCGCGGCGCCATTCGCTGGATCCGCAGAGCGTGGTGTTCGAGCTGGCCGGAATGCTGGCGGCGTTGAGCGAGGGGCAGGGCCGAAGCGTCGTCTGAGGCCCGGACGGAGAGGTTGGAGCCCCTTCGGCGTCACCCTGAACTTGTTTCAGGGTCCAAGGGAGAACCGGCCCCCAAGGCTGACGGATTGCCTCTCCTTCCGCAGCGCACCCACCCTGGATGCTGAAACGAGTTCAGCATGACGAAAATGAAGACGGCCGCCTGCGCTTCCCGACCGCCGCATTGCCTCTCCCCATCAACCCCGTTACTCCGCCGCCCATGGCCGAACCCTATTACATCACCACCGCGATCCATTATCCCAACGGGCGCCCGCATATCGGCCATGCCTATGAGATGATCGCGGCCGACGCGATCGCGCGCTTCCAGCGGCTCAGGGGCCGCGACGTCCTCTTCCAGACGGGGACGGACGAACATGGCCTGAAGATGGTCAAGACCGCTCGTGAGCGGAACATGGACGTGCGCGATCTCGCGAATGAAATGTCAAACTATTTTCATGAGATGGCGGACTTTCTTGATATAAAGTACGATCGGTTCATCCGCACGTCCGAGCCGCAGCATTATGCCACCAGCCAGGCGATCTGGCAGGCCATGGCCGATGCCGGCGATCTCTATCTCGACCGCTACGAGGGCTGGTATTCCGTCCGCGACGAGGCCTTTTACGAAGAGAAGGAGCTGGTCGAGGGAGAAGGGAGCGAAAAGCTGTCGCCCCAGGGGACGCCCGTGGAATGGACCGCGGAGGAAACCTGGTTCTTCCGGCTCTCGAAATACCAGCAGCCCTTGCTGGATCTCTATGCCGCCCAACCGGACTTCATCCGGCCCGAAGCGCGCCGCAACGAGATCCTGCGCTTCGTCGAAGGCGGGCTCGTCGATCTCTCGGTCAGCCGCACCAGCTTCGACTGGGGCGTGCCGGTGCCGGGGAGCCCGGACCACGTCATGTACGTCTGGGTCGACGCCCTGACCAACTACATTACCGGCGCCGGCTGGCCGCACGATCCGGAACGCTTCGCCCGCTACTGGCCGGCGGACCTGCATTTGATCGGCAAGGACATCGTCCGCTTCCACACCGTCTACTGGCCGGCCTTCCTGATGTCGGCCGGGATCGCCCTGCCCAAACATGTCTTCGGCCACGGCTTCCTGCTGAACCGCGGCGAGAAGATGTCGAAATCGGTCGGCAATGTCGTCGATCCCATGGACCTGGCCCGGCTCTACGGCGTCGATCCGCTGCGCTATTTCCTGCTGCGCGACGTGAGCTTCGGCCAGGACGGCACCTATAGCGACGAGGCGATCGTCACCCGCGCCAATGCCGATCTGTCCAACAGCTTCGGGAATCTCGCCCAGCGCACGCTCAGCTTCATCGCCAAGAATTGCGAAGGCAAGCTGCCCGCCGAAGGAAAGGGAGACCCGGCGGACGCGGACCTGCTCGCACTGGTCCGCCAGACGGCGCGCGCGGAGGTGCCGGCCCAGTTCGAGGCGCTGGCGCTCTCCCAGGGCATCGAGGCCTGGCTGCGCGCGGTCTTCGCCTGCAACCAGTATATCGACGCCCAGGCGCCCTGGACGTTGCGCAAGACCGATCCGGAACGGATGACCGCCGTGCTCGCCACGCTCTGCGAGGCGATCGTGGATCTTGCCGTCGCCATCCAGCCGGTCATCCCCGGCTCGGCCGCGAAACTGCTCGACCAGCTGGGCGTGCCGGCCGACGAGCGGACCTATGCGGCGCTGGCCGACGAGGGCCGCTACGAGCGCCTCGCCGCCTCCGGCTTCACGCTGGCCGCGCCCACGCCCATTTTCCCGCGGCTCGAACTGCCCACCGAAAGCTGAAACCGTGTTCGTCGATAGCCACTGCCACCTGAACTACAAAGGCCTGGTCGAGGACCAGCAGGCCGTGCTGGCGCGCGCGCGCGCCGCCGGCGTGGACCGGATGCTGAACATCTCCACCCGCGCCTCGGAATGGGACGCGGTGATCGCGGTGGCCGAGCGGGAAAGTGACGTCATGGCGTCGGTCGGCATCCACCCGCACGAGGCGGACGTCCATCCGGACGTCGAGACCGCGACCTTGGTCGAGAAGGCCGCGCATCCAAAGGTGATCGGAATCGGCGAGAGCGGGCTCGATTATTATTACGACCATAGCGACCGTGCCCGGCAGCGCGACAGCTTCCGCAACCATATCGCCGCCGCCCGCGACACCCAGCTGCCGCTGATCGTCCACACCCGCGACGCCGAGGAGGATACGCTCGAGATCCTCGGCGAGGAGATGGGGAAGGGGGCTTATCCTGCCCTGATCCACTGTTTCACGGCGAGCCAGGATTTCGCGGACAAGGTGCTGGCGCTCGGCCTCTACATCTCCATTTCGGGGATCGTGACCTTCAAGAATGCGAAGGACCTGCAGGAAGCCGCCAGAACGGTGCCGCTCGATTCCCCCTTCCTCGCCCCGGTCCCGCATCGCGGCAGGCCCTGCGAGCCGGCCTTCGTGGCCGATACGGCGCGCTTCCTGGCCGACCTGCGGGGGGAGCCGCTCGAAACGCTCGCCGCGGCGACCAGCGCCAATTTCTACCGCCTGTTCAGCAAGGCCGCGATATGAAGATCCGCATCCTGGGCTGCGGCACCTCCTCGGGCGTGCCGCGGGTCGGGGACGATTGGGGCGAATGCGACCGCCACGAGCCGCGCAACCGTCGCCGGCGCGCCTCCGTCCTGGTCTCCTGGGGCGAGACCCGGATCCTCGTCGACACCAGCCCGGACCTGCGCGAGCAATTGCTCGACGCGCGGGTGAGCGATGTCGAGGCGGTGATCTGGACGCACGACCATGCCGATCATTGCCACGGCATCGACGATCTGAGGCAGCTCTATCATGCGCGCGGACGCCCGGTGGCGGGCTATGCGCGCAAGGAGTCGCTGGCGCTGCTCAAGAAGCGCTTCGCTTATGCCTTCGAGGGGAAGGGGGGCTATCCCGCCCTCGTCACCCCCCACCTCCTGCCCAATCATATCAATCTCGGCGGCATTTCGATGCGCGCGGTCGATCAGCCGCATGGCGACATCACCAGCGCCGGCCTGCGCTTCGACGCGGGCGGTGTCTCAATCGGATATTCCACTGATTTCCATATGTTGACGGATGACATGAAGATGTTGTTCGAGGGTTTGGACCTGTGGGTGGTGGATTCGCTTCGGCGGCGCCCGCATCCGACCCACCCGCATCTCGCCGACACGCTCGAATGGATTCGCGCGCTCGGGCCGAAGCGCGCTATCCTGACCCACATGGACGGCAGCATGGATTACCGGACCCTGTGCGGAGAGCTGCCCGACGGCGTCGAGCCCGGCTATGACGGGCTGGAGGTCTCGCTGTGAGCGACGGCGGGCAAGCCCTTAATCTCATTTATCTTCTTATCATCCTTGTTGCCGTGGCCGGCGCCTTTTCGATCCGGCGCGTGCCGGTGGGCAGGACGGTGAAGATGGCCCTGGCCTGGGTGCTGATCTTCGTCGTCGGCTTCGCGATCTTCGCGCTGCGGGAGGATTTCAAGGCGCTGGGCGCGCGGATCTGGGCGGCGGTGACGGGCGGCACCACGCAACAGGTCCAGGGCGGCGAATTGCGCATCGCCATGGCCGAGGACGGCCATTTCTGGGTCGAGGCGGAGGTGAACGGCCGAACGACCCGATTCCTGGTCGACAGCGGCGCCACGGTGACCACGATCGGCCGCGATACCGCCAGGGAGGCCGGAATCGCGCCGGACGGCCGCGGCGCGCCGGTCTCGACCGCCAACGGCGTCGTCATCATGGATCGCGGCCGCGCCGAGCGCCTGCAGGTCGGGCCGATCGAGCGCACCGATTTTCCGGTCTACATCGCGCGCGACGACACGATCAACGTGATCGGCATGAACTTCCTGTCCTCGCTGACGCGCTGGAGCGTCGAGGGACGGACGCTGGTGCTGCAGCCGTGACCGGGAGGCGGCAGGGGCAGCCCCCTTCGCTCTTATCTCAATTTTACATAATGTATATTATCGGACTTATCGATGCCTGAGAAAGAGGGGTCCCCCATCGACCGCTTGCTGGCGATCATGGCGCGGCTGCGCGATCCGGCGACGGGCTGCGAATGGGACAGCGTCCAGACCTTCCGGACGATCGCGCCGTACACGATCGAGGAAGCCTATGAGGTAGACGACGCGATCCGCCGCGGCGATCTGGCCGAGCTCAAGGACGAGCTCGGCGATCTTTTGCTCCAGGTCGTCTTCCACGCCCGCATGGCCGAGGAACAAGGCAGCTTCGACTTCCATGCCGTCGCCACGGCCATTGCCGACAAGATGGAGCGCCGCCATCCGCATCTGTTCGGCGCCGCCGACCAGGGCGGCCATCACCTCTGGGAGCAAATCAAGGCCGAGGAACGCGGCGCCAAGGGCCACCGGAGCGCGCTGGACGGGATCGCCCTCGCCCTCCCCGCCTTGATGCGCGCTGAGAAATTGCAGAAGCGCGCCGCGCGCACCGGTTTCGACTGGCCCGACCCGTCGGGCGCCCGCGCCAAGATCGACGAGGAGCTCGGCGAGGTCGAGGCCGCCCGGTCGCCGGAGGAGCGCGCCGAGGAGATTGGCGACCTGCTCTTCGCCACGGTCAACTGGGCGCGCAAGCTGGGCGTGGATCCCGAAGTCGCGCTGCGCGCCGCCAATGCCAAGTTTGAGCGCCGTTTCCGGGCGATGGAAGACGAAGCCGGCGAGGCCTTCGCGACCTTAGGCCTCGACGCGCAGGAAGAGCTTTGGCAGCGCGTGAAGCGCAAGGCGGCGGAGAAGCCCGCCTAATCAGGCCAGGCCCCAGCTCCGCAGCGGTGGGCTGGCGAAAATCCCTCGTGCGTCGACGTCCAGCAGCCGCTCGCGCGCCGCCCGCCAGCGTCCGGCGGGAGACGAGGGATCGGCCGGATCGCCGAACTGGGCGGCAAAGCGCGCGGGGGTGATCACGCCCTGCTTCCCCCAATGCTGCCCATAAGGGATGCCGGCATGGTCCAGGGCGCCCGCAATCCGCTCGGCCGCCCCTTCGCACAGGTTGAAATAGCGGATGCCGTCGAAGCCGAGCACGACCGTGTCCTCGAAGGGCGTGAACGCGAGCAGGCCGGTCGACCTCTTCACGAAGCGGACGGTGACGATGCTGGGCGCCAGCTGCTGGCTGTTGAACGCCCGCAACATGACGTCGAGCGTCTCTCGAAGGGAGCGCCGGTCGATCGCATAAGCCGCGTTGAACCATTCGATCGACACGCCCGGCAGCAATTCCACCAAGGCGCCATTGGCTTCGCCCCACAACTTGTTTTCGGGGACCTGGCCGGCGTCGGGCGTCTCGCGGAACCACATTTTCATGATCTTGAACGCAGCCTCGCCCAGCCGCGGCAGAGCCAGCGCCTCGAAGCCGAGCCGGTTCGCCCCGACCAGAACCTCCTGCCCCAGCGTCAGCAAGGCCAGCGGGTCGTGCTCCGTCGCCATGCGCTGGACAATCGGCAGCTGCCGCTTCGGCCGCTTGTAGAACAGGGTGATCAGCGCCTCGTCACCGCCGCGTCCGGCAAAGCCTTCATACGGACTGTAAGGATTGAGGATCAACTGGATGTAATAAGGCGATTCATCGACGTCCGGCCAGATGCCGTGGGCGAAGCGCTGGAACTCCCCGGCCTCGAGCAGGGCGAGATCGTCCGGCGTGATCGCCCGTTCCCGCTGCACCACGTCCAAGGTGAAGCCGTCCGAAACCTCCAGCAACAGGGCATTGACGACGCCGAGACCACCGAGGTTCACCAGCAGCGCCTCGAAGAGATCCGGATCCCGGATGATCTCGTTGGACCATTGGGCCGCGAATCCGTCGGCCAGCACCGCATCCGGGCCGCGCTCCACCCATTTCGCCTGCCCCGGGCCGGTCACCACCTGGATGCCGCGGACATGATCCTGGAAGGCGCCGAAGGTCGGGACCGAGCCATGGACCCCCGTGCCCAGCATGCCGCCGAGCGTCTGCCCGTCATAGGATCCGCTGGTGAAGATCGACTCCTGCGTGCCGAGCACCTCGTTGAGCTCGCGCACCCGCACGCCGGCGCTGGCCAGATAGAGGCGTCGGCCATCGCCCGGATCGGCGCGCTGGCCGCTCGCGACGGGCGCGATCTGGGCGCGATCCGGAAAGGATGCTTCCAGCAGGGTCGTGCCGCCGAGGAGGATCTCGCTGAACGACCAGCCCGACCCGACCGGCCGCAATCCGCCGGCGGCCGACCGGCCGATCAGCCGGCCGATGGCCGCGGCCCGGTTTCCGAGGTGGATTGCCAATTCTCCGGCACCGGGATCGGAGAAACGCCAGGCGTCGACCCGGCGATTCACGATGGTCTTATGGTAGTTCGACCAATTGACAGGCCCCTGCTCTTCCAGCCCCGACATGATGACCCCTCCCGATCCCATGCCGATTCTATCGGATCGCGTGGCCGGGCGCCATGAGCCATCTGTCCGGTCCGAACTTTGACTTGGCCGCTTGTTGGTTGAGGCCGGCGAATTCGCCTTTCAGCCGGAGCGAGTCACGAAGCGATCATGGTCGCGCTTGGCCATGCGCACCTCGTAGACGATGCTCTCGCCGTCCACCCGCTGCTCCAATACCTCGCCATGCTGGTGGAGCCAGGCGGCGCCCGCGCCGTCGCTCGCGTCGAGCGCGATCGTGTAACGCTGGTGGCCGGCGGTGAGACGGGCGGCGACGGCGACCTGGAGGTCCGTCACCCCTTCCCCGCTCAGTGCCGAGAGCGTCACCACATCCTCGCGGCGGGCGGCTTCGGCGCGGACGGCGTCCCCCTCCTCTCCCGCGAGCAGATCGAGCTTGTTCCAGGCCTCGAAGCGCGGCGTGGTCTCGGCGACGCCGATCTCGGCGAGCACGGCCTCGACGTCGGCGCGCTGCGCCTCGCTGTCGGGATGGGCGATGTCGCGGACGTGGATGAGCAGGTCGGCCGACACCACCTCCTCCAGCGTCGCCTTGAAGGCGGCGACGAGCTGGGTCGGCAGATCCGAGACGAAGCCGACCGTGTCGGAGAGGATCACCTTGTCGATGCCCGGCAGGCCGATCTGCCTGAGGGTCGGATCCAGCGTCGCGAAGAGCAGATCTTCCGCCATGACGTCAGATCCGGTCAGGCGGTTGAAAAGCGTGGATTTTCCGGCGTTGGTATAGCCGACGAGGGCAATGATCGGCCAGGGCGCGCGCTGGCGGCGGTCGCGGTGGATGGTGCGGGTGCGGCTGACCTGATCCAGCTCCCGGCGCAATTTCGCCATGCGGTCGCGGATCAGCCGGCGGTCGGCCTCGATCTGGGTCTCGCCCGGGCCGCCGAGGAAGCCGAAGCCGCCGCGCTGCCGCTCGAGGTGGGTCCAGGAGCGGACCAGCCGGCCGGCCTGATAATCGAGATGGGCGAGCTCGACCTGCAGCCGGCCCTCGGCCGTCGCGGCGCGCTCGCCGAAAATCTCCAGGATGAGCCCGGTCCGGTCGATCACCTTCGCCTTGGTGCCGTCCTCCAGATTCTTCTGCTGGACGGGCGTGATCGAGGCGTCGACGATGACCAGCTCGGCCTCGGCCTGGCGGACCGCGTCGGCGATCTGCTGAACCTGGCCGGGCCCGAACAGGGTCGCGGGCCGCGGCGCGCGGATGCGGAAATGGAGCTTGTCCTCCACTTCCACGCCGATCGCCTCGGCCAGGCCCGCCGCCTCGTCGAGGCGTGCGGCCGGGTCGCGCCGCGCCTCGCGCGCGGCGCCTTTCTCCATGTCCGGCAAGGCGATCACGGCGCGGGCGCCGCGGGTCACGTCATTGTCGGAATCCCGGTTGAAAACGCTCAGCCGCTCACTCCTCGGCCTGGGCTTCCTGGAAGTTGACCGGATTCTCGGGCTGCACCGTCGAGATGGCGTGCTTGTAAACGAGCTGGCACAGCCCATCCCGCTCCAGCAGCATGCAGAACAGGTCGAACGCGCCGATTTCCCCCTGCAGCATCACGCCGTTCACCAGGAACATGGTGACATGCTCGCCGGACTTCTTGACCGCGGTCAGGAAGACTTCCTGCAGCAGGGTCGGCTTGCGCTGCTCAAGCTGCTGCGCGAACGCCGCCTGCAGGCCGCCGAGATCGAGCGGCTGGGAGGGCATGATCGTCGAGATGGCGTGCTTGTAGATGAGCTGGGCCTGGCCGTCGCGGCGAAGCAGTACGGAGAAATTGTCGAACCAGGTGATGATCCCCTGCAGCTTCACGCCCTTCACCAGGAACATGGTGACCGGCGTCTTCGTGCGGCGGAGGCTGTTCAGGAACATGTCCTGCAGATTGTTGACCTTGTCGGGCATTTCGCTCTCTTTCGTGGTCCTTATTGGCGGCAGGTCCGCGACGCCTCATTATCACGCCGGAACGGCAAGCGCCAACCCGTGCGTTTGTATCATATGGTCGCTGGAGGGGCAGGTTCCAGCCCCGGAGGCAGGGGACTAGTCGCCCCCCTCCCCTCTGGTGTCCGCCAGGCCGAGCGCCTTCAGCTTCCGATGAAGGGCCGAGCGTTCCATGCCGATGAAGTTGGCGGTGCGGGAGATGTTGCCGGAGAAGCGGCGGATCTGGACGCGGAGATATTCGCGCTCGAACGTCTCGCGCGCCTCGCGGAGCGGCGTGCCCATGATCGCCTTCACCGCCTCGTTGGGGGTGAGCTGCGCCTGGTCGTTGAGGATTTCGGGCGGCAGCATGTCGATCTCGATGCAGCCGATCCGCTCGCCCGGCGCCATGATGATCGTGCGCTCGATGATGTTGCGCAGCTGGCGGACGTTGCCGGGCCAGTCATAGGCCTGGAGCGCTGCCATGGCGTCGTCGGAGATGAGCGGCGTCGGCACGCGCTGGTCGGCCGCGTAGCGGGCGGCGAAATGCTCGACGATCGCCGGAATGTCCTCCCGCCGGTCGGCGAGCGCCGGCAGGTGCACTGGCACGACGTTGAGCCGGTAATAGAGATCCTCGCGGAACCTCCCCCCGGCAATCTCGTCCGGCAGCGCGCGCGCGGTCGAGGAGACGACCCGCATGTCGACCTTGACGGTGCGCTGCCCGCCGACGCGGGTGAAGCTCTGGTCGGTGAGCACGCGCAGGATCTTGCCCTGGGTGGACAGCGGCATGTCCGCGATCTCGTCGAGGAAAAGCGTGCCGCCATGCGCCTGTTCGAGCAGGCCGGGGCGCGCCATCTCTCCACCATCCTCGACGCCGAACAATTCTTCCTCGACGCGCTCCGGGGTCATCCGCGCGGCGGTGACGACGACGAACGGGCCGTCGGCGCGGCCGGACCAATTGTGCAGCAGCCGCGCGGCCACCTCCTTGCCGACGCCGGCGGGGCCGGAGATCAGCACCCGGCTGCCGGTCGCGGCGACGCGCTTCAGGGTGGCGCGGACATTGTTGATCGCGGCGGAGGAGCCGGTCAGCTCCATCTCGTTGCCGATCTGCTGGCGCAGCGCCTCATTCTCGCGCCGGAGCCGCTCCGTTTCGGTGGCGCGCGAGACGAGATGGACCAGGCGGCCGGCCTCGAACGGCTTCTCGATGAAGTCGACGGCGCCCTGGCGGATCGCGGCGACAGCGGTGTCGAGATTGCCGTGGCCCGAAATCATCAGCACCGGCAGGGTCGGATCGCGGCTCTTCACCGCCTCCAGCAATTGCAGCCCGTCCAGCTTCGAGCCCTGCAGCCAGACGTCGAGCAAGAGGAGCGAAGGCCGCCTGTCCGCGAGCGCCTGCAGCGCCTCGTCGCTGCTCCCGGCGGTGCGGGTCTCGAAGCCCTCATCTTCGAGAACGCCCGCCACCAATTCGCGGATATCGCGCTCGTCATCGACTATGAGGATGTCCAAAGCCATAATCTTCTCAACTATCTGACGTGGTTTCTTCGGAAACGGATGGAGCGGAACGATCGAGCTGGGCAAGCGTGTCCGCGTCGAAGACGAGCCGCACCAGCGAGCCGCCGCCCGGCGCGTCGGCGAACTCGATCTGGCCGAAATGCTCCTCGACGATCTTCTTGACGATGGCGAGGCCGAGGCCCGTGCCCTTGGCGCGGGTCGTCATATAGGGCTCGGTCAGGCGGCCGCGCTCGGCGGGCAGGCCGATGCCCGTATCGGCCACCTCGACGATCACCCGCGACCCCTCGGTGCTGATCGTCATCGCGATCCGGTCGCCGCCCTTGGCCGGCTTCCTGCCCGCTTCCTTCTTCTGCTCGACCGCCTCGACGCCGTTCTTGACGATGTTGGTGAGCGCCTGGCCGAGCAGCCGGCGGTCGCAGACCAGCACCGGCGCCGGATCGGGCACGGCCAGCGTGAAGGCGATCTCCGGATGGGCCACCTCGTGCAGGAACAGGGCCTGGCGGGCGATCTCGGCCAGCGGCTCGGCGGCGAAGGCCGGCTTCGGCATGCGCGCGAAGGACGAGAATTCGTCGACCATCCGGCGCAGGTCGCCGACCTGGCGGACGATCGTGCCGGTCAGCCGCTCGAACGTGGCCGGATCGCTCTCGATCTCCTTGCCGTAGCGCCGCTGCAACCGTTCGGCGGCGAGCTGGATCGGGGTGAGCGGGTTCTTGATTTCGTGGGCGATGCGCCGGGCGACGTCGGACCAGGCGGCGCGGCGCTGGTCGAGCAATTGCTCGGTGATGTCGTCGAAGGTCAGCACATAGCCGCCGCGCACCTGCACGGTCTTCACCGCCAGGGTGCGGGGCTCACCGCGCGAGGCGAGCTGGACGACGTCCTCCTGCTCGTCGGCGGTGAGATGGCGGTCGAGCTCGGGCGCGAGATCGGCGAGCTTCTGGCCGACCGGGCTCTGGCCGCCGGTCTTGAGCAACGCCTCGGCCGAGACGTTGATCAGACGGATGACATGGTCCTCGTCGACCGAGACAACGCCCGCGGTGACGCCGGACAGCACCGCCTCGGTGAAGGCGCGGCGACTCTCGAGCTGGGCGTTGGCGGTGACCAGGGCGCCGGTCTGCTCCTCGAGCCGGGTGGTCATCCGGTTGAAGGCGTCGCCGAGGGTCGCGACCTCGTCGTTCGAGCCGGTCGGCGGGACGCGCGTCGACAGATCGCCCGCCGTGACCTGCCGCGCGGCGTTCACCAGCTGGCCGACCGGCCTGACCAGGCGGTCGGCAAGCTTGAGCGCGATCCAGATCGCCACGGCGACGATCAGCAGGGAGAGACCCAGCAGGGCCGCGTTGAAGCGGAGCTGGAGATCGCGCGAACGGGTGGCCAGCGCCTGATAATCCTGCCGGATCTGCGCGCTGCGCTGCATCTGCTCGCCGAGCTCGGCTTCGAAGACCCGCGCCACGTAGAGATAGGCACCGTTGCTGTCCGGCACGGTGGCGACCGCCTCGAAGCGATTGGCGCGGACGATCTTCAGCGCCCCTTCGCGCCGCACCTGCGCGATGACGTCCGGCGTCAGCGAGCGCTCGAGATCGCGTTCATAGGGATTGACCAGGGCCAGCGACTGGATCTCCCCGCCCCGACCGACGCGGAACAGGATCACCTCGGAGAGATTGCGCTCGAAGGCCTGCGAGCCCAAAGCCTGGACGAAGATCGGATTGTCGTAGCTGACCTCGCGCAAATAGCGCGAGACGTCGACGCTCATCGTCACCGCCTCGGCGCCAACCCGGTTGAATTCACGATTGTAATTGGCCTGGGCGAGGTCGGTCGCGTTCTCGAGCATTCCCCGTGCCCGGTCCGAGAACCAGAATTCCACGCTATACTGAAAGAGCAAGGAGACGACGATGGTGACGACCAGGGTCGGCACCGCCGCGATCAGCGAGAAGATCGCGACCAGCCGGACGGGCAGCCGGCTCTTCATGCCCAGCGCCGTCCGGGACGCGCGCTTCAGGGCGACGCGGCGCGCGAACAGCACCATCAGGGTCATGGCCGGCACCAGATTGGCGACCAGCAGGGTGGCGACGAGCGGCGGGGTGAGCAGCCCGCCCGGGTCGCGCCGGGAGATGAGCACGTAGGAAATGGCGACCGTGGCCACGAGCAGCAAAGCGACGCCGACCTCGATGACCGGGATCCAGCCGCCGCGCCGGCGCATGACCCGCAGCCGGCGGCGCCAGCGGGGCGGCGGCGGCAGGGACGCAACAGGGATCGCGGCTTCGGCGTTCACACTGCGGCCCTAGCACAACAATGTGGCATAAAGAACACAGTGATTTTCGCCGCCCGCCGCAGCGGCGCCGCGGCCCGTCTCAGGCGGCGGCGCGACTCAGCCAGGGGGCGTAGAAATCCCGCAACATGGCGAGCGCGCGCTCCGGCTCCGCTTCCTTGTTGAAGGCGTTGCGGAACTCGGCCGAGCCGTGCAGGCCCTTGGTGTACCAGCCGATATGCTTGCGCGCGCAATTGGCGCCGATCTGCGGGCCGTAAAGCTCCATCATCGCGCGATATTGCTCGACGATGACCTGATATTGCTCGTCGAGGCTCGGATCGGGCAGGCGCTCGCCGGTCTTCAGCCAGTGCATCGCCTGCTTCAACAGCCAGGGCCGGCCATAGGCGCCGCGGCCGATCATCACCCCGTCCGCGCCCGATTGTTCGAGCGCCGCGTCGACATCCGCCAGCTCGTTGATGTCGCCATTGGCGATCACCGGGAGCTTCACCGCATCCTTCACCTTGCGGATGAAGGCCCAGTCCGCCTCCCCCTTGTACATCTGGCAGCGAGTACGGCCATGAACGGTGATCATCCGGACGCCGAGATCCTCCGCGATGCGGGCAAGCTCCGGCGCGTTGAGGCTGTGATGGTCCCAGCCCATGCGCATCTTCAGCGTGACGGGGACCTTCACCGCCTTCACCGTGGCGTCGACGATCGCGGCGGCAAGCTTGAGGTCGCGCATCAGCGCCGACCCGGCCTCCCCGTTGACCACCTTCTTCACCGGGCAGCCCATGTTGATGTCGATGATCGCGGCGCCGCGATCCTCGTTGAGCTTCGCGGCCTCGGCCATCTCTTTGGGCGAGCAGCCGGCGAGTTGCATGGAGACGGGCTCCTCGGACGGATCCCACTCCATCTTCTGCAGCGACTGGCGGGTCTCGCGGATCGCGGCCTGGCTCGCGATCATCTCGGTCACGGTCAGCCCGGCGCCGTAGCGCTTCACAATCCGCCGGAACGGCATGTCGGTGACGCCCGTCATCGGCGCCAGGATAACCGGCGTTTCGATGCGGACCGGGCCGATCTGGATAGGCTGCACGCGCGTCATGAGGCGCGCGAGATAGTGGCGATTGCGCTGGCGGGCAAGTTTGGGCTCGGCTAGGCGGAGCCGTATGGGACGGACGGTGGCTTTGATTGTGGCGGCGGGCAGCGGCAGCCGCGCCGGCGGCGACCTGCCCAAGCAATACCGAATTGTCGCCGGCAAGGCGCTGCTCGCCCATGCGATCGACCATCTCCGTCACCCCAAGATCGACGGCGTGCAGGTGGTGATCGGCCCGGGTCAGGAGGTGCTTTACGCGGAAGCGGTCGGTGACCGCGCCCTCCCCTCGACCGTCATCGGCGGCGCGACGCGGCGGCAGTCGGTGGCGAACGGGCTGGCGGCGATCGACGATGCGGGTGCGGTGCTGATCCACGATGCCGCCCGCCCCTTCCTGTCGGGCGCGGTCATCGACCGGTTGCTCGACGCGCTCGAGACGCATGACGGCGCGATCCCTGTCCTTCCGGTGGTCGACACGCTGACGACGCGCGTCGGCGATGCGGTAGACCGGGAAGCCCTGGTCCGCGTGCAGACTCCCCAGGCCTTCCGTCTTGACGCCATCCGGGCCGCCCATGCCGCCTGGACCGGCGGAGAGCCGACCGACGACGCCCAGGTCGCCCGCGCGGCCGGGTTGCACGTGGCGACGGTCGCGGGCGACCCGGCGTTGGAAAAGCTGACCTACGAAGCGGATTTCGCCCGGGCCGACGCCGCCCGGCTGACCCCGCGCACGGGCAGCGGCTTCGACGTCCACGCTTTCGGGCCCGGCGACCATGTCTGGCTGGGCGGCGTGCGCATCCCGCATGGACGCGGGCTCAGAGGCCATAGCGACGCCGACGTGGCGCTGCACGCGCTCACCGACGCCCTGCTCGGCGCGATCGCCGCGGGCGATATCGGCGACCATTTCCCGCCGTCGGACCCGCAATGGAAGGGCGCGTCCTCCTCGCTCTTCCTCGACCATGCGCGCGGCCTGGTCGAGGCCGGCGGCGGCCGGATCGTTCACGCGGATGTCACCATCATCTGCGAGGCGCCCAAGGTGGGGCCGCATCGCGAGGCGATGCGGCAGACCATCGCAGCCCTGTTGCGGCTGCCGGTGACGCGGATTAGCGTGAAGGCCACGACGACCGAGCGGCTGGGCTTCACCGGCCGCGGCGAGGGGATCGCCGCCCAGGCGGTCGCCACGATCATGCTGCCGGAGATGGAATGAGCGAACATCTCGATTTCGTCCTGCCCGAGCCGTTGCTCGCCCTCGCCCGGCGGGTGGTGGAGGAGAATCGGGCGGCCGGCCGGCGGGTGGCGACGGCGGAGAGCTGCACGGGCGGCCTCGTCGCCGCGGCCCTGACCGAGATCGCCGGCAGCTCGGACGTGGTCGAGGCGGCGCTCGTCACGTATTCCAACGAGGCGAAGTGCAAGTTGCTCGGCGTGTCGATGGATGTGATCGAGACGTTCGGCTCGGTCTCGGTCGCGGTCGCCTGGGCGATGGCGCAGGGCGCGCTGAAGGCGACCGATGCGGAAGTGGCGGTGGCGCTCACCGGCATTGCCGGGCCGGCGGGCGGCTCGGACCGCAAGCCGGTGGGCACGGTGGTGTTCGCGGTGGCCGCGCGCGGCGCCAATCCCAGCGACGTCCATGCCGACACGCAATGTTTCGGCGACCTGGGACGCGGCGGTGTCCGCCTTCAGGCGGCGCTCTGCGCGCTGGAGCTCTTGCTCCCTTCGCCCGCGCCATAGAGGACCAGCGCCCGCTCCTCGAAGGCGTTGATCATCCGCCTGAGCGCGCGATCGAACATCTGCCCGGCCAGGGCCTCGAAGAGGCGGTTGCGGAAGGCGAAGTCGACGCAGAAATCGACCTCGGTCCCGCCCGGCACGGCGCGGAATTTCCAGTGATTGTGCAGATATTTGAGCGGGCCCTCGACATAGTCGATGTCGATCTGGCGGGGCCGCGCCTTCTTCACGCGCGAGGTGAAGGTCTCCTTCAGCGCCTTGAAGCCGACGATGAGGTCGGCGACCATCTCCGTCTCATTGTCCTCGCGGATCCGGGTGGCCGCGACCCAGGGCAGAAACAGCTGATAGCTGCCGACGTCGGCCACGAGATCGAAGAGCTGCTCGGGCGTGTAGGGAAGGATCCGCTTCTCGGTATGTCTCGGCATGCGTCGGCGCCAGTCCCTGACCTCGTTATCCAGCCTGCTCCAATGAGCGTCCGAGCTTGGCCTCCCGCGCCGCCCGCATCTTCTCGAAATCGTCGCCGGCATGGTAGCTTGAGCGGGTCAGCGGGCTGGCCGCGACGAGCAGGAAGCCCTTGGCCCGGGCGATCGCGCCATAGGCCTTGAACGCCGCGGGGGTGACGAACTCCTCGACCTTCGCGTGGCGCGGCGTGGGCTGCAGATATTGGCCCATGGTCAGGAAATCGATGTCGGCCGAGCGCATGTCGTCCATCACCTGATGGACTTCGAGGCGCTGTTCGCCGAGCCCGACCATGACGCCGGACTTGGTGAAGATCGAGGGATCGTGCCGCTTCACGCTCTCCAGCAGGCGAAGCGACGCATAATAGCGGGCGCCGGGCCGGATCGTCGGATAGAGGCGCGGCACCGTCTCAAGATTGTGATTGTAGACGTCCGGGCGCGCCTGGATGATCTTTTCGACCGCGGCTTCCGACTTGTTGCGGAAATCGGGGGTCAGGATCTCGATCGTCGTCGAGGGCGTGTTGCGGCGGAGCGCCTCGATCACCTTCACGAACTGGCTCGCGCCGCCGTCGGGCAGATCGTCGCGGTCGACCGAAGTCACCACGATATGGGTGAGGCCGAGCTCGGCCGCGGCGACCGCGACATGCTCGGGCTCGAGCGGATCGACCATGCGCGGCATGCCCGTCTTGACGTTGCAGAAGGCGCAGGCCCGCGTGCAGGTGTCGCCCAGGATCATCACGGTCGCGTGCTTCTTGGTCCAGCACTCGCCGATATTCGGGCAGGCCGCTTCCTCGCAGACGGTGGCGAGGTTCAGACTGCGCATCAGCTTGCGCGTCTCCATGAAGCCCGTGCTCACGGGTGCCTTCACGCGGATCCAGTCGGGTTTCCGGGGACGCGGGGCGGTCTGGGGGACGCTGGCGGGATCGGCTTCGCTCATGGCGCGCAGATAGCGATCCTTGGCCCCACTTGCCACCCCCTGCCCCACCGGCCTAACGGAGCGCCCCATGACCCGATTCACCGACCTCGTCCAAGGCTATCGCCGCTTCCGCGACCGGGAATGGCAGGAGGAGCGCGACCGCTGGGCGGAGCTGGCCGAGGGGCAGAGCCCCAAGGTGATGGTGATCGCCTGCTCCGACAGCCGGGTCGACCCCGCCCAGATTTTCGACGCGCGGCCCGGCGAGATGTTCGTGGTACGCAACGTCGCCAATCTCGTCCCGCCCTTCGAGCCCGACCAGAATTATCACGGCGTCTCCGCTGCGCTGGAGTTTGCGGTGACCCAGCTTGAGGTGGACGAGCTGGTGGTGATGGGCCACGGCTTCTGCGGCGGCTGCGCGGCGGCGTTGACCGGCCAATTCGACCATGCCGACCACGGCCACGGCCATTTCATCGCCCACTGGATCGAGATGCTCGCCGACGCGCGCGAGAAGATCCGCGCCGCGCACGACACGCTCGACCGGCAGGCCTTCCTGGAGATGGAGCTGGAAGGCGTACGCCTCTCGCTCCGCAACCTGATGGGCTTCCCCTGGGTGAAGGAGCGCGTCGCGGACGGCCGGCTGACCCTGCACGGCGCCTATTTCGCCATCTCCGACGGCGTCCTGCACGTGCTGGACGAGGCGAGCGGGGAATTCGCCCCGGCCTGAGTCAGCGGGTGGGCGGCAGCCGCCTCGCGCTGATGATCCGCACCCGCGGCTGGAGCATCTGCCCGCGCATATGGCCCTCGCCCTCGGTCGGCGAGACCGGCGAGGCGAAGATCGCGCGGACCACGTCCATCCCCTCGACGACCCGGCCGAAGACGGCATAGCCGAGCCCGTCGCCGCTGCCCGACTCGGGGCCGGCATCGAGATAGACAAGGTCGCCGATCATGATCGTGAACTCGGCCTGCGCCGTGCCGGGCGTCCGGCGCGGCACCGAAATCGCCCCGCTCACATGCGAAAGGCCGGTCTGCGAGGTCGGCTCGTGCGCGATCGGCGGGAAGAGCAGGCGCCCGTCGCGCACGCCGCCCTGGATCAGCCCCCTGCCCTCGCCCCCCGGCATGGCGCGATAGATTTCCTGGCGGTCGTAGCGGCGGTTGTCGACATAGCGCAGGAAGTTGCGCGCGGTGATCGGCGCGCGGACGATGTCCAGCTCGAGCACGATCCGGCCCTTGTCGGTCACCAGAGCGACGCGGGGCAAGGGCCCCGCCGGCGCGGTGGCGGCCGGCGTTTGCGCCAGGGCGGGCCCGGCCAGCGCGAGCAACAGGCCCAACAACAACCTCTTCAACATGCCCTCAACCCTCCTTGCGCGGCTGCACCGCCTGCGAGACGCGGCCGGCGGCGAACAGGATGGCGCCGACCAGCAAGGCCGCGAGCCCGGCGAGGAAGGCCATGAACTGGCGGGTGAAGCGCAGGCCGTCCCCCATCTCGCCCATCGCCGGATCGTAGACGAAGGCGGCGACCGCGACGAGCAGGCCGAACGCGCCGATCAGCAGGCCGGCATATTGCATCGGCTCCGGCCCCCGCTCGGTCAGGACGCTCTTGCGGTAGCCATAGGCCAGATAGAAGACGAGCCCGGCCGCATTCCAGATCAGGAAATATTTCTGGGTCAGGAACGGCAGGCTGTAGAGCAGATAGAGGCAGCCGAAGATGGCGACCAGCCCGACCGGCCAGGCGAAGGGCGTGCGGAACTTGCGCTCCGCGTCGGGGGCGCGGACGCGCATCACCAGCATGCAGACCGCCACCGCGATGAAGGCGGTCAATGTCCCGGCATTGGCCAGCGCGGCCAGCTCGGCGAGCGGGATCAGGCCGGCCAGGATGGCGACGATGATGGCGGTGAACAAAGTGATCCTGGTCGGCGAGCCGCGCTTCGAGACCTTGGCGAGGCCGGCGGGGAGAACGCCGTCGCGCGCCATGACGAAGAAGATCCGGCTCTGGCCGTAGAAGAAGGCGAGGATCACCGTCGGCAGGGCGATCACCGCCGAGGCGCCGAGGAATTTCGCCGCGCCGCCCTCCCCGATCGAGCGGAGGATCAGGGCCAGCGGCTCCGCGCTATTGGCGAAGCCAAGAAAGTGCATCGCCCCGATCGCGACCGCGGCGACCGCCATGTAGATAACGATGCACGCCAGCATCGAGCCGATGATGGCAATCTTCAGGTCGCGCCCGGGATTCTTCGTCTCCTCCGCCGCGGTCGCGATCGCGTCGAAGCCGTAAAAAGCGAAGAAGATGATCGCCGCCGCCGCCATGACGCCGACCTCGGCGCCCGGCGGCCCCGACTTGCCGAAGCCGAAGGGCATGAAGGGGTGGAAATTGTCGGCGTTGAAGTGCGGCAGGGTGACCGCGACGAACACGATCAGGGCGACGATCTTCAGCGCCACCAGCACGGCGTTCACCGTCGCGCTCTCGCGCGTGCCGACAATGAGCAGGCCGGCGACGACGATGATGATGATGACGGCCGGCAGGTTGAGGATGCCGCCGAGCTCCGGCCCGGCGGCGAGCAGGACCGGGATGGCGAATTGCGTCCCCTCCAGGAAGCCCGTCGTATAGCCCGACCAACCCACCGCCACCGCGCTGACCACCAGGCTATATTCGAGGATCAGGCTCCAGCCGACCACCCAGGCCAGCAATTCGCCGAGCACGACATAGGAGTAGGTGTAGGCGCTTCCGGAAGCCGGGATCATCGTTGCCATCTCGGCATAAGCGAGCGCGGCGGCGATGCAGATCACCCCGGCGATGACGAAGGAGAGGATGACGGCGGGCCCGGCCTTGGCGGCACCGACGCCGGTCAGGGTCAGGATGCCGGTGCCGACGATCGCGCCGATGCCCAGCGCGATCAGATGCGGCCAGGACAAAGTCGGCGTCAGCCGGTGATGCTCGGGCATCTCCTCGCGCGGGATGACCGTCTTCTTCGCGTTCCAGGCCGCCAATTTCGCTCTCCCCTTTTGCCTCTTTCTGAGCCGCTTCGGGCGGCGGCTTCAAGCGGGAAAGTTAAAGCGAAGGGAACCATGCGCCGTAAACAGAGTTAATGCGCCCGCCACGGGGGCAATCCAGACCAGCCGAGAATTGCAAGCGCGCCGCCAAATGAGTCCCGATCCGTCCTCGCACATGCCCGCCGGCGCGTTCGACCCGCGCGAACAGGCCGAACGCTGCCGCCGGCTGGCGCGCAGCGTGACCGACCAGCGCACGCTGGACGCGCTGCACGAGATGGCGAGCGAATATGACGAGCAGGCGCGCGGGACAACCGCTGGATAAGTCTCAGAGTTAGATTAACTCTGAGACTTGTAGTATTGCTTTGCCACACCTTCCGAAGGTGAACTCAAGCAGCTTCGCAAGACCAGAAAGCCCCAATACTTACCGCGTCAGTTTCCGATAAGTAACGCGGTGCGGCCGGTCCGCCTCCGGGCCCAGGCGGCGGATCTTGTCTTCCTCGTAAGCCTCGAAATTGCCCTCGAACCATTCGACATGGCTGTCGCCCTCGAAAGCGAGGATGTGGGTGGCGAGGCGGTCCAGGAAGAAGCGGTCGTGGCTGATGACCACGGCGCAGCCGGCGAAATTCTCGATCGCTTCCTCGAGCGCGCCCAGCGTCTCGACGTCGAGATCGTTGGTCGGCTCGTCGAGCAGCAGCACGTTGCCGCCCCGCTTCAGCATCTTCGCCAGGTGGACGCGGTTGCGCTCGCCGCCCGACAGCTTGCCGACATTCTTCTGCTGGTCTGAGCCCTTGAAGTTGAACGCGCCGACATAGGCGCGGGTCGACATGTCGTGGCCGTTGACCTTCACATAATCGAGGCCGTCGGAGATCTCCTCCCAGACGTTGTGCTTGCCGTCGAGATGATCGCGGCTCTGGTCGACATAGCCGAGGTGGACGGTGTGGCCGATGTCGACCGTGCCGCTGTCGGGCTGCTCGACGCCGGTGATGATCTTGAACAAGGTCGACTTGCCGGCGCCGTTCGGGCCGATCACGCCGACAATGCCGCCCGGCGGCAAAGTGAAGGACAGATCGTCGAACAGCAATTTGTCGCCATAGGCCTTGGAGATGTTGTTGACCTCGATGACCTTGCCGCCGAGCCGCTCGGGCACCTGGATGACGATCTGCGCCTTGCCTGGCGTCCGGCCTTCCTGTGCCTCGACCAGTTCCTCGAACCGGGCGATACGGGCCTTCGACTTGGTCTGGCGGCCCTTGGCGCCCTGCCGGATCCATTCCAGCTCGTCCTTGATCGCCTTCTGGCGGCCCGATTCCTCGCGATCCTCCTGTTCGAGCCGCTTCGCCTTCTTCTCGAGGTAGGTCGAGTAATTGCCCTCATAGGGAAAATATTTCCCGCGATCGAGCTCGAGGATCCAGTCGACGACATTGTCGAGGAAATAGCGATCGTGGGTGATCATCAGCACCGCGCCCGCATATTCCTTCAAATGGCTCTCCAGCCACTGGACGCTCTCCGCGTCGAGATGGTTGGTCGGCTCGTCGAGCAGCAGGATGCTGGGCTTCTGGATCAGCAGGCGGGTGAGCGCGATCCGGCGCTTCTCGCCGCCGGACAGATTCTCGACGCTCCAGTCGGACGGCGGGCAGCGCAATGCCTCCATCGCGAGTTCGAGCTGGCTGTCGAGCGACCAGCCGTCGACCGCGTCGATCTTGCCCTGGAGGTCGCCCATCTCCTCCATCAAGGCGTCGAAATCGGTATCGTCCCTGGGATCGCCCATCTCCGCCGAAATGGCGTTAAAGCGCTCGACCATGTCCGCCGTCTCGCGCGCGCCATCCTTGACGTTCTCAAGCACCGTCTTGGTCGGATCGAGCTGCGGCTCCTGGGGCAGATAGCCGACGGTGATGTTCTCGCCCGGCCAGGCTTCGCCGGTGAACTCCTTGTCGATCCCCGCCATGATCTTCATGAGCGTCGACTTGCCGGCGCCGTTGGGGCCGACGATGCCGATCTTGGCGCCCTGATAGAATTGCAGGCTGATATGGTTCAGCACCGGCTTCTGCGCGCCGGGGAAGGTCTTGGTCATGTCCTTCATGACGAAGGCGTACTGGGCGGCCATCGGTCGCTGCTCTCCGGAAAATGGGGTCGGGAAGATTTGAGCCGCTACCTAGTGAGGCCACTCCGCTTTGTCACCCGTCATTCCGGCTTCCGCGTGCCCGATGAAGCGGCTAAGCCGCCGCCATGCTGTCGCTGCTCCTGTCCGCGTTCGCCTTCCAGCCCGCCGCGTCCCCGCACCGGCCGGGCACGGCGGCCTGCGCCGGCGGCATCGATCGGGGCCTGCCGGCGAGCCTGGCCGCGTGGCGCGATCCGGTCGCGGCGGGCGAGACCGTCCGGGCCGGCGTGGCGGTCGTCGCCTCCCCGGCCGCGCCGCTGGGTCTGGAGATCGAGCAAGCCGGCACCTATGGCGTGGCGATCGACCAGGGCGCCTGGATCGACGTGACGCGGGACGGCACGGCGCTGCGGTCCACCGCCCACGGCCACGGGCCCGCCTGCTCCACCATCCGCAAGATCGTCGACTTCGCGCTCGAGCCCGGCCGCTACACGATCACCCTGAGCCGGACCGATGCGCCGGCCGTCCGCCTGCTCGTCGTCCGGCGCTGACCTTTTCCGAGGATCCGACCCCATGAAGACGCTGCTGCTCGCCGCCGCCCTCGCTTTCCCCGCGCTCGCCGCCGCCCAGACCGCCCCCGCCGACCAGGCCGCGGCGCTGCGCGATCAGGCGCTGCGCGGCGACACCCTCGCCTGGGACTTGGTCGAAGGCCTCACCACCGAAGTCGGTCCGCGCCAGGCGGGGACCGAGGCGGAGGCGCGGGCGCGCGAGTGGGCGGTCCGGCGACTGCGCGCGCTCGGTTTCTCCAACGTGCGCGTCGAGACGTTCGAGATGCCGGTCTGGGAGCGCGGCGTCGAGCGTGCCGAGATCCTCTCCCCCTTTCCGCAGCCGCTCATCCTCACCGCTCTGGGCAATAGCGGCGCCACGCCAGCCGGCGGCATCGAGGCCGAGGTGATCGGCTTCCAGAGCGTCGCCGAGCTGCAGGCGGCGCCGGACGCGGCGGTGCGCGGCAGGATCGTCTTCATCAACCATGCGATGGCGCCGACCCAGGACGGCTCCGGCTACGGCCCGTTCGGCGCGGCCCGGCGCGTCGGCCCGACCGTCGCCAGCCGCAAGGGCGCGGCCGGAATCGTCGTGCGCTCGATCGGCACGGACTACCACCGCAACCCGCATACCGGCCTGCAGGTCTTCGGCCAGGGCGCGTCGCCCATCCCTGCGGCCGCGCTCAGCGTCCCTGACGCGGAGCAGATGCAGCGCATCCTGAACCGCGCGGGCGACCGCCCGGTGCGGATGCGCCTCACCCTGACGCCGCGCAACATCGGCACGCGCCAATCCGGCAATGTCGTCGCGGAGGTGCCGGGCAGCGACCCCGCCGCCGGCGTGATCATCGTCGGCGGCCATCTGGACAGCTGGGATCTCGGCACCGGCGCGGTCGACAATGCGGCGGGCGTGGCGATCACCACGGCGGCGGCGCACCGGGTGATGCGGGCGGGCCGGCCCCGCCGCACGATCCGCGTCGTCCTGTTCGGCGCGGAGGAAGTGGGCGGCGGCGGCGGCCCGACCCATTTCCGGCTCAACCATCCGGCGGGCAACGTCATGCTCGTCGGCGAATCCGATTTCGGCGCCGACCGGGTGTGGCGCGTCAACTTCAACCTCGCCGAGAGCAATGCGGCGCTGGCCGACCGGATCGCCGCCCTGCTCGCCCCGCTCGGCATCGCCCGCGGCCGCGACACCGCCAATGCCGGCGCCGACCTCAACGACTGGGTCCGCGCAGGCACGCCGGCGATCGACCTCAACCAGGACGGCACCCGCTATTTCGACTATCACCACACGCCGGACGACACGCTCGACAAAGTCGATCCGGCGCAGCTGCGGCAGAATGTGGCGGCATGGACGGCGGTGCTCTCGGTGCTCGCCAACGCGCCCGAGCGGATCGAGGGCATCGCCCCCGCGCCGCGGCCGGCGCGCTGAACAAAGGTTAAGTTGCAGAACAACTTGACGTTTACCTTCCCGCGCTAAAGAAAATGCCGACGCCGGGGGGCGAAGCGAGGTTCTGGTCGTGAAACGACGCCGCCTTGTCCCGTGCCTGATCGGCGGCGTCGCCGCCGCCTTTTGCGCTGCCCCGGCCCGCGCCCAGGCGCCCATGCCCGCCCCAGTTTCCGAACCGGACGATTTGTCCGGCCTTTCGATCGAGGACCTGGCGCAGCTCATGGTCCGCTCCGCCTCGAAGCGCGACGAGCCGCTATCGGCGGCGCCGACCTCGCTTTTCGTGCTGACCCATGGCGATATCGTCGATGCCGCCGCCACCTCCTTGCCCGAGGTGCTCCGCCTCGCCCCCAATCTCGGCGTCCAGCAGATCACCGCGCATGATTATGCGATCACCGCGCGGGGCTCGAACGGCATCGCCGCCTCCAACAAGTTGCTCGTCCTGGTCGATGGGCGGAGCATCTATTCGACGCTGCATTCGGGCGTGTTCTGGGACACGCAGACGCCGTTCCTCGAGGATATCGAGCAGATCGAGGTAATCTCCGGCCCGGGCGGCACGCTGTACGGCCCGAATGCGGTGAACGGCGTGATCAGCATCGTCAGCCGGGACGCGCGCGACACCCAGGGCGGGCTGATCCGGGCCGCGGCCGGCGCCTACGAGCAGGATGTCGGCGCGCGTTACGGCTTCGCGCTCGGCGGCGGCAATGCGATGCGAATCTACGGCCATGCCTTTAACCGCGGCAACCTGCCGGCGAACGGCGGCGCGACGGACGATGACGGCTATCGTGGTTGGCAGGCCGGCTTCCGCGCCGACCTGGGCGACGCCACGGACCAGATCACCCTGCAGGGCGATATTTTCGACAATGAGGTGGACACCCGGCCCGAGGACGGCAATCGCGGCCACAATCTGCTCGCCCGCTGGAGCCATGCCTTCGACGCCGATCGGGCGCTGCGCGTCCAAGCTTATTATGACGATTACCGGCGGCGTTTCTCCCTGGTCTCCGATTCGCTCCAGACCATGGACCTCGACGTCCAGTATAATGCGCGCTTCGGGGCGCACGACCTGGTATTCGGCGGCGGCGTGCGCACGACCCGCGACGCGGTGATCAACAACCAGAATCCGCTGCAGCTCGATCCGCCGCGGCGGCGGCTCTGGGTCTACAACGCCTTCGTCCAGGATCGCGTCCGGCTGTCCGATTCGCTCTCGCTGATCGGCGGCCTGAAGGTGGAGGAGACCAGCTTCACCGGCATCGAGCTGCTGCCGAATCTGCGCCTCGCCTGGCAGCCGAACGAGCGCCATCTGCTCTGGGCGGCGGTGTCGCGCGCGGTCCGCACGCCCTCGCGGGTCGATCGCCAGCTCCAGTCGCCCGGCATGCTCCTGCCCGGCGACGACTTCGTCTCGGAGACGCTGATCGCGTTCGAGGCCGGCTATCGGGGCCAGCCCACGGCGCGGACGACGCTCTCCGTTTCGGTCTTCTACAACCTGTACGACGACCTCAGGACGTTCGAATATGCGGACGGCGTCGGCCTGCCCATCCAGCTGCGCAACGGGCTGGAAGGACATAGCTGGGGCGTCGAGGCGGGGAGCAGCACGCAGCTCATGCCCTGGTGGCGGCTCAATCTCGGCCTCGCCACCCTGTTCAAGGACTTCCGCGAGAAGCCGGGCCATGTCGATCTGTCCTTCAAGGACGCGGCCGGCCACGATCCAGAGGTCCAGCTCTTCGCCCGCTCCGCGCTCGACCTCACCGATCGCCTGCGGATCAATGCCGGCCTGCGCTTCATCGGGCGGATCGGCGGGACGAATCCGGTCGGCTCCTATGTCGAAGCGGACGCGGCGATCACCTACCGGCTGACCGAGCGGCTCGACGTCTATGCCTCGGGCCTCAACCTCCTGCACGCCGCCCATCTCGAAAGCAGCGATGCCGGCACCGCCCAGCTGGCGCAGCGCTCCCTCCAGCTGGGCGCGAGGGTGCGGTTCTGAAGGCCCGCCGGCTCTTGCGCGCGGCCTTGCCGGCGCTCGCGGCCTGCCTCGCGGCGGTGGGGCCGGCGCGCGCCCAGCCCACCGAGGAGGCCGTGCAGGCGACCTTCCTGCCCAAGTTCGCGCGCTATGCCGCCTGGCCGTCGGGGCGGCAGCCCGCCGGGGGCACGCCGTTCCAGCTCTGCGTGATCGGCCGCGACCCGTTCGGCCGGCTGCTCGACGCCGCCGCCGCCGCCGAACAGATTGACGGCCATGGCGTCCAGGTGCGGCGACTGCCCGACGAACGCGGCGCCGCGGCCTGTCATCTCGCCTTCGTCCAGGGCCGCCAGGCCGCCGATACCGGCCGGCTGCTGCTCGCCTTGCGCGGCCAGCCGATCCTCACCATCACCGATGCGCGGGCCGGCCCGCAGCGCGGCATGATCCACTTCACCAACCTGTCCGGCCGGGTGCGCTTCTTCATCAACGAGGCGGAGGCCGCCCAGCGCGGTCTCTCGATCAGCTCGCGGCTGCTCGCGCTCGCCGCCGGCGTGACCCAGAGGCGCTGATGCGGAAACCGAGACGCCTGTCCCGCACCTGGATCGACGCGCCGGCGGCGATCGTCGCCGCGGTCATCTTCCTGTTGCTCGCCGGCATCGGCGTGATCCTGCAGAGCGAGGGCGCCTATCGCGACCTGCAGCAGCAGGAGACGCGCGTGCAGGCCGAGATCCTCGCCGCCAGCGTCACCGCCGCGCTCGATTTCGAGGATCGGGCCGCGGTCGGCGAGGCGGTGAGCGCGATCCGGGTCAACCGTCAGGTGCGCAGCGTCGGCGTCTATAACGAGCAAGGCGCGCTCATCGCCGGCTACGGACGCGACGGCGGCGGTCCGCCGCAGGCCTTTGCCGACCGGTTGCCCGCGCCGGAACATGCGGTCGCCTCCGAAGTGCCGGTGATGAGCCGCGGCGAGCGGATCGGCACGGTCGTGCTCGCCACCGATCCAGAGCCCTTCTCGCGCCGGCTCACCCGCTATCTCGTCATCGGCCTGCTGATCCTGATGGCGGCTTTGGTGGTGAGCGTGCTCGGCATCGCGCAGGGCGCCCTCAGGCGCGCCAATCGCGAGCTGGAGGCGCGCGCCGACGCGCTGGCCGAGGCGAATGCCGAACTCAACATCCAGATCGACGAGCGCGGCAAGGCCGAGGAGCAATTGCGTCAGGCGCACAAGATGCAGGCGCTCGGCCAGCTCACCGGCGGGATCGCGCACGACTTCAACAATTTGCTGACCGTGATCCAGGGCTCCGCGGACATGCTCCGCCGCCCAGGCGTCTCCGAGGAGAAGCGGATCCGCTTCGCCGAGGCCGTGGTGCAGGCGTCGAGCCGGGCGGCGGCGCTGACCGGGCAGCTGCTCGCCTTCGCGCGGCGGCAGCCGCTGCAGCCCGAGCTGATCGACGTCAACCTGCTGATCCGCGACATGACCGATCTGCTGGACCGGACGCTGGGCGAGCGGATCGGGGTCGTCACCGAACTCGCGCCGGCGCCCTGCACGGTCGAGGCGGACCGCGCCCAGCTCGAATCCGCCTTGCTCAACATCGCGGTCAACGCGCGCGACGCCATGGCCGAGGGCGGGCAGCTCGTCATCCGCACCGCGCGGCGCGCCGATCCCGAGCGCGGCGAGATGATCGCGCTGTCGGTGAGCGACAGCGGCACGGGCATGGACGAGGATACGCTGGCGCGCGCCTTCGAGCCCTTCTTCACCACGAAGCTAACCGGCAAGGGCACCGGCCTTGGCCTCAGCCAGGTCTACGGCTTCGCCAGCCAGTCGGGCGGCGACGTGCGGATCGATTCGGTGGCGGGGCAAGGCACGACCGTCACCCTGCTCCTGCCCGGCCGCGACGCGGCGGCGGCGGGCGCGCCGGCGAAGGAGGCGGGCGGCCTCAGGCGCGGCCGCACCGGGCGCATCCTGCTGGTCGAGGACAATGAGGAGGTCGGCCAGTTCGCCGAGCAGCTGCTCGAAGAGCTCGGCCACGACGTCGTCCGCGTGCTGTCCGGCGAGGAAGCGCTGGACCGCGCCCTGGCCGACAAGTTCGACCTCGTCTTCACCGACGTGGTCATGCCCGGGATGAGCGGCCTCGAGCTGGCGGCCCGCCTCGCCGAGCAGCGACCCGGCCTGCCCGTCATCCTCACCACCGGCTATAGCGACGAGATCGCGACCTCGGGCGCCGGCGGCCTGCCGGTCATCCCGAAGCCCTATACGCCGGAGGTTTTGTCCGAGGCGATCGCGATCGCCCTCGCCGGCTAGGCTCAGTCGCCGCGCAGCGCGTCGATCGCTTCACCGCAGGACTCCGCGCATGCCCGACAGGCCGCGGCGCAGATCCGGCAATGTTCGTACCGGCCGGCATGACGCTGGCACTCGTCGGCGCACATGCGGCAGATCAACGCGCAGCTGTTCAGCAGTTCCGCCATCAATGCTTCGTTGCTGCCCGTCCCGCGGGTCGCGATCCGGCCGATCGTCGCGCAGAGATCCGCGCAGTCGAGATTGAGCCGGATACAGTTTCGCAACGCGAAGACCGCGGGTTCGGCCAGGCAGGCGTCGGCACAGGCGGAGCAGGCCTGCGCGCAGGCATAGCAATGCTCGATGCAACGCTGAAGGGCTTCCGCCGCGTCGCGCGGCGCCTCAGGGTGGGTCATCCTCATCTGCGCGACGTGCATCATCTTCCCCTTGTTGCGCGGACAGCAGGCCCCGGTCGCCGCCGGGGGTCAACGCGCACCACGACGAACCGTCCCCCTTGCGGGACGGGCGGGGCGCGTGCCGGCGGCTCAGCCGTCCGGCATCGGCAACACCCAGGCCAGGCGGTTCACGCCGAGACGAGACGGCTGTGCGCGCGCGTCGACGGCGGCGCTTTCGAGACGCGCGGCGATTGCCTCGGCGTCGGGACCGGAGATCCGGACCGGCAGTTCCATCCGCTGCGCCGCCCAGACGATGTCGGCCAACAGGGCCTCCGTTTCGGCGGACGGCGGATCTTCGAGCCGCGGGAGGTCGGGCAGGGCCATGGCTGGCGGCACCAGCTGGATGGTCCAGCCCTCCCCCGTCGCCGCACGCGCCTCCAGCTGCCGGTAGGTACGGATGCCGGCGCCCGGCAACGGCGCGGCGCGAACGCGGGCGAGGCGATGATCCCTGTCCAGCAGGACGCGATCGACCGGAACGCCAGCGACCAGGGCGAGACGCTCGGCGATGCGGTCAGCGGCGCCTTCTCCGCCTGCTCCTCTCGCCTCGGCGAGCTGCCGGGCCTCGGCATCGGTGTCGCCGATTCGCACCTGCTCGATCGCCACCTCCACCGGCCGGCCGAGCAGGTCGCGCAGATCCCGGCCCGCCTCGGCTTCGGCGCCGGGGCGGTAGGCGGCGGTGAAAACGACGGCCCGAACGCGAATAGGCTGGGTATCGTAATCGATGACGAGCTGGCTCACCCGTGCATCCTCGGCGAACCGCGCCGCGATCGCGCCGCGCGCCTGCCGCGACGCCACCGTCTCCCAGGCGATCTGGTGAAGGGCGAGCCCGAGCGGCGCCGCCAGCGCGGCGAAGGTGCCGATCGCCAGCGTCGCCTGCAGCCAGGTCTGCCGCGGGGAGAGCTGACTGCCGAAGCCGTAGAGCCGGGTCAGCAGGGCGACGCTGAAGGCGATCGCCATCAGGTTGGTCAGGAACAGGAAGCCGGCGCCCCAGGCGATGGCGAGGTTGCCGATGGCCAGGCCGAAGCCGACCACTGACAGCGGCGGCATCAGCGCGACCGCGAGCGCCACGCCGACGATCGCGCCCTGTCGCCCCCGGATCGTGGCGTAGGCACCCGCCAGGCCGGAGAAGATCGCCACACCGAGGTCGAACAAATTGGGCCGGGTGCGTAGCGCGATCTCGCTGGTCACCGTCTGCAGCGGCGACACGAGGACGATCAGTGCGCAGAACAGGATGGCGAGGACGCTGCCGGCCACGAGCGCGAGGAGCGCGCGCTTGATGTCGGCGAAATCGAACATGGCGATGCCGAAGCCCAGGCCCATGATCGGCCCCATCAGCGGCGAGATGAGCATCGCCCCGATCACCACCGCCGACGAGGAGAGCAGGAGGCCGAAAATGGCGATGCCGGCGGACATCATCACCATGAAGACGAAGCGGCCCGACCAGGCCATGTCCTCGTGCACCGTGGCGACCACTCCCGGATGATCCACGTCCTTGAGGACATGGCTGCGCCACCATCCGGCCAGCGAGGCCTTCGCATTCGCCTGTGTCATTCCCGGCCTCCCTGCGCCGGACCAATGGTCGACCCGATCCCAGGGTTCCCGAGGCCAGGCGGACGGTCGCCTTCCGGATGTCGCCGCGCTAGACGAGACCATGCCCGCAAAAAATCCTGCTTCCGCGACCGTCGAGGCGCGCCCTCATGACGAACTCGGCGAAACCCGTTCGGGCGGCCTCGCGGGGCGGCATCATTTCTGCTTCGCGAGCTATCAGCGGCCCGACCGGCTCGAATGGGGAGGTTTGCGCGCGCTGCATTTCTACACCCTCAGGGCGGGCGAGCGGCGCGCGCCGAGCTTCCATGCAGGCTTCGAAATCGTCACCCTGGTGACCGCCGGCGCACTCCGGCGGCTGGGCAGCTTCGACCCTCGCCAGCCGCTATTGCCGGGCTCGGTCGAGCTGATCTCGACCGGCGTCGGCGCCGATCTCGGCCTCGAGGCGATCAGCGAAGGGCCTGCGTCTTTCACGGAAATCTGGATCGCCTCCAACCGCCCGATGATGGACGCGCGCCGGCAGTGGCTGCCCCGGCTCGACGAGGCGGCGATGACCGTGCTTGCCACCGGCGCTCGGGCCAAGGCGCCGCGGCTCTGCGCCGACGCCGAACTGCTCCGCGTCCGCCTGCCCGCGGGCGGACGGTTCACGCGCATATTGGGAGCGGACGAGCGCGCCTATCTGGCCGTGGAGACGGGCGACGTCGCCGCGGCCGGCGCGCGCGCCGGCGCCGGCGATGCACTGGCGATCCGCGGTCCCGGCCGGCTCCGCGTCACCGCCGGCGACGCAACGCAATTCCTGTTCGTGAGAGTCGGCCCCCGCCGCTAGGCCGGCCCTGCCGGGGGACCGAGCGAAGGCCGGGAACCGACGGAAAGGGCAAGCAGCGCCGCCCTTTCCGTCGATGGTCGGGGAGACAGGAAGTTTAACCCTCCTCTAACTCTCTGACTTAAAAGGATTTATCGGGCTCAGCTTCGCCCGCGTCCCAACAATCAACAGCCGAATCTGATGGGCTGTTATGGGCTATTGGAGGATATTGTGCGCTAAATAGATAGAATGTGCTCTGGCTGCGGCAGGCTGATTTTCGTGATGCGGGTATTCTGCGGTTGTTGGCCCCGGTTGCTGATCGACGGGCCATTTCCCCGCTGCACGGAAAGCCTGTGTGACCGCAGACCGACCACTTTGGAGCATTATTCGATCGGCAGCCAATGCCTGCAATTTTGGATATCAGTCGTCCTACCTGCGGTCATTCAGAGGTTGAGCCTCGGTTGACCGTGGTACCAAGCGGCATACAGCGAGCTTTCGCGAGCAGGCCGATGACTGATGGAGCTCAGGCCAAGGACATTTCGTATTGATGTCCTGTGGGGAGGTTCCCGCATTGCTGGAGTTTCTTGATTCCGGTCCGGAGACGGCCGGTCGGGACGCCCTTGTCGTCACCAACCTGACCGCCGTTCGGTCAGGCGAGACCCGGCTTGCTTGCTGGCCGGAGTTCGACCCCGAAGAGCGGTTATGGTCGATCCCGGCGGCAAGGATGAAGATGCGCCAGCCGCACGTCGTACCGCACTCTTCCGGAGTGGTCGCGTTCCTGAGACGCCGGTGGCCTCTGCGCGAGAAGCGGCGCGATCTAATGGGAGCGTGGGCCCAATATGCGTACTCGCCATGGACCGACGAGCCATTAAGCCGAGAGCGGACCTATTCTCCTCGCGCCACCTCGTCTGGAGCACTTCGTGCCCGTCGCAAGCGCCGGCCCCAGGCGAGGAAGCCAAGCAACGGCAACGCGAACAAGGCGAGTCCGCCAAGCACGATGAGAGCCTCTCCGATAAGGCCGAGCGCCCTTCCGCCATGAATGTCCGACACGGTTGCGGAGAGGCTGTCGCCGATGAAGTTGCTGTTCGCTGGCCGCACGGACCGAAGCTGTCCGCAGGGGGTGACGCTCACCACTGTGTCGCCCCGCGCGGGGACGTGGCTCCCGCGATCACGTAAGGTGATCCGGTAGTCCGGGCCGCTCATCTCGTCCGGCACGCCCAAAGTGCCAAGCTCGGTGCCCGGTGTCGCCTGGCGCGCAATGGCAAGCGCCTGACCCGGAGATATCGTGCCCGCGCAGGGGTGCGCACCCGGCGTAACCTCCGACGGGGCCCGGCCAAGCATCGCGTAGATGCGCTCGGCCCCGCTCTTGTCCGTCATCAGAAGACCCGTCGTGGCCGTCAGCATGAGAACCGGCATGCTCCACAGACCGATCGCGATGTGCAGACGTCGCAGCGCGGGGGCGTTCTTGCCGAAACCAGGCAGGAGGTTGCGGCGCCAGCCGCCCGCGGATCGCCAGGACAAGATGCCGGCAATGACAAGGACGATAAGCACCCAGGCGAGCGTGATCAGCACCGTCCAGAGCAAGGTGTAGGGCAGAAACAGGCTCATGTGCAGGGTCAGCGGGACAAGAGACCAGCTGTCCTGGGCGATGAAATGAGCGAGTGGCGCTCCGGAATAAGGTTCGACCACGATGACGCCGGTCGCGTAGGCGCCATCCCGCATCGTCGAATAGACCATCGTCGGCGCCCCGATCCGCATCGGGGTTGCCAGTGGCGCATTGAAGCTTTCGATCGCGGGGAGCTGGCCATAGGCCGCCCGGGCTTTTGAGAGCCAGACGTCCGGCGACGCATAGTCGCGCGCCGGATCGTCGGCCGACGCCGAAGGAATGCCATATTCCCAAGCGAATAAGTGCGGCGCCGCCACCAGCGCCGCGCCGGAGATACCAATGCAGGCGAGATAGAGGCCGCAGAACAGTCCGAGCCAACGGTGCAGGAGGGAGAGGCCGCGTCTGAACATCAAGGCCTCACAGTGCGTAGCCGAGCGTCAACCGCACGGTTCTCGGTTCGCCGACCAGCACGCCGATCCCTCCGGTCGAGGCGCTGGACGGGAAATAATCCTTGTCGAACAGGTTCGTGACGTTGAGCTGGGCGCGCCACGGCCCCGTCCGATAGCTCATGACCGCGTCGGCCGTGAAATAGGACGGGAGCCGGTAGCTGTTGGGCAAAGTCGCTTCCCGGCGACCGATCAGGCGCCCGCCAAGGCCGAAACCCAGGCCGCGCAAAGGTCCGTGGGATATGTCATATTTCGAGAAGAAGCTCGCCTGGTGGCGAGGCACGTTGATCGGCCGGTCACCCTCGAAAGCAGAGTCTTCGGTAATCCTGATATCGGTGTAGGCATAGGTCGCGATCAGGTTCCAGCCTTCGGCCAGCCGGAAAGCGGCATCAATGTCGACGCCGCGGCTGCGCTGGGCGCCCGTCGCGATGCTGAACCCGGCGTTCAGCGGATCGGGGTCGCCCGTAAGCACGTTCGTGCGCCGGATCTGGTAGACCGCGACAGTGGCGTTGATGCGGTTGTCCGGGAAGGCGACCTTGATGCCCGCCTCGAACGCCTCGCCGCGTTCCGGAGCGAACAGCTCGCCGTCCGCGGAAACCCCGAAATTCGGATTGAAGGAGCGTGCCCAGCTTCCATAGAGCGAGACCGAAGGCGCGACCTCGTAGACAATCCCGGCGCGCGGCACGAAGACCGTGTCGTTCTGATCGCTAGACGTACCGCTCACGAAATCCCGATTGTCGGTGTTCGCGGAGTCGAGGCGCCCGCCGATGACGAGATGCAGCCGCTCCCCAAAGCTGATCTGGTCCTGCAGATAGAGGCCGACAAGGAGGTCGTCCCGGTCGAAATCATTGCCTGGCGGAAACAGGGGGCCGACTGGCTGGCCGTAGACGGGCGCATAGAGGTCGAGACTGCCCTGCAGGCCGAAAGCGAAGGACTGCCGCACATCCTGGCGGAGCACGTCTAGGCCGGCGAGGAACTTGTGGCGGACGGAGCCGGTGACGAGATTAAATTCCAGATTGGTATCCACCGCCAGCGAGTGGTCCTCATTCTCAAAGCGGCCGACACCGCGCAGCAGTGTGCGCTGGTCCGGCAGCAGCGCGAGCGCGACGGTCAGACGCGACAGAACATCGGCGCTCGAGTAGCGCAGATTCTGGCGCAGGATCACGGTGTCGCTGAAGGCGTGACGGAACAGGTAACCGATCTGCCGGCGTTCGATCGACAAGCCGTCATAGCCGGGCTCGCGCACATTGCGGCGGCGGTCGATCGGTCCGTTGATGTTGGGCAGCACCGTCCCTTCGGCCGGCAGACCGATGTACGAGCCGTCGGTCTCGTCGTCGGTATAGGCCGCGAGGAAGGCGATCTCGGTCCTGGGCGAGATCCGCCATGTCAGGGACGGGGCGACGAAGATGCGCCGTCGGTCGAGAAAATCGATATAATCGTCGCTTTCGCGATAGAGGCCGTTCAGGCGCACAGCGACATTGTCGCCCAGCGGCGCACCGACGTCGAGACGCGCCTGCACGAAATCTTGAGAGCCGTAAGTGCCTTCGACGGTCAGATGCCGTCCGAAGGTCGGACGGCGGGAGACTTCGTTGATCACGCCGCCAAGCGCGCTCTGGCCGAACAAGAGCGATGACGGTCCCTTGAGGACCTCGATCCGCTCCAGTCCGAGCAATTCGTAGGAGAAATTTGTAGAGCCGCGCTCGACGCGCAAGCCGTCCAGGAAGATATCGGCACTGGCGTCGAAGCCCCGGATGAGTGGGAAGTCGAAGGTGGCTCGGCGGCCTCCACCATCCGAGACGCCGCTGGCATTGTAGAGTGCCTCGGTCAGCGTTACCGGCCGCCGGTCGTCAATCAATCCCTCGGTGATCACCTGGATTGACTGGGGCGTCTCGAGCACGGGCGTCCGGGTCTTGGTCGCGCTGGTCGTTTCCAGAGCGTTATAGTCCCGTCCAGTGACGACGATCTCGCTTTCCGGGCGGCCGTCGGCATCCTGCGCGAGCGCCGGAGGCGCCAGCGTCGGCGCCAGGACCAAGAGCGGCGTAAGCATCAAATTGATCTTCATAAGTTCCCCATTCGATTCCGATGATTTCGTTAGGTCGCGCCGAGCGCGCTTGCCGCTGGATCTCAGTTCGGCGGTTGCCGTTGCTGATGACGATCGCGGTGTCGCAGGTGATTGTTGCTGACGGGGCGAATCGCGCGCTCCTCGCCCTCCGCCAGATGGCGTCCCGCTGCTTTCGATCAATCGGCGGCTCAGGCTGAGGCTGGCGGTCCCCGCAAAGGCGGCAGCAAGACATCCTTACGGCCGATCGGCGACGATCGCGGCGTAGCCGGAACGGCCTTTGCCGACGGACGTGCAGCCGCGAGCGGACTTGCCGGCGGCGCCGCAGCGACCCCCGGAATCGACAGCGCGGCGAAGGCGCAAGACGCGCCGCCAGGGCCCGATTGTCCCTGGTCGGGCCGATCTCGCTCGAACGGCAGGAAGGCGCTGTAGGACCCACTACCCGAGCATATCTCGACAGCGATCCCGTCGGGCCCCGATGCCGGCATGTAGCCGACGGGGATGGCGATGCGCAGCGAGAGCGCGCACAGCAGTAACAGGGTGAACACGCCCCTGGCCGCCGGTGACGCCCTCCTGAGTTTCAAAGCGAATGTCCCCCGTTTTCCGGAAGTCAGCGTAATTGCCGTTTCTCGAGCTTGCGGGCAAGGGTGCGCCTGTGCATGCCGAGCCGGCGGGCGGTTTCCGAGATGTTGAAATTGGTTTCGACCAAGACCTGGTGGATATGCTCCCACTCCACCGTCTTGATCGACGATTGGCGGCCAGCCAGTGGAGCGGCGGGATCCCCGGCGCCGCGCGCGAAGGCGGCTTCGATATCGTCGGTGTTGGACGGCTTGGCGAGATAATAGGATGCGCCGAGCTTGATCGCCTCAACGGCGGTGGCGATGCTGGCGAAGCCGGTGAGGACGACGATGCGCATTTCGGCATCGAAAGCGTGCAGTGCCTGCACGCAGGCCAGGCCGGACGCGTTGCCGAGCTTGAGGTCGACGACCGCGAATTCCGGTGCATGGCCGGCAAGTGTGCCTGCCAATTCCGCCGGGTTCGCCGCCACGCGGACGTCGTAGCCGCGACGCTCGAACGAGCGCCTAAGGGTCCGGGCGAAGGCCGCATCATCCTCGACGATGACGAGTCGCCGCCCATCGCTCATGTCTCGGTCTCCCTGGCGATGGCGGCGAGCGGCAGGCGCAGCCGGATCAAGGCTCCTCCCTGCGGAGGATTGGCGGCCATCGCCTCGCCACCAAACTTGCGCACGACATTGACCAGCAGGAACAGGCCGAGGCCGCCGCCCGGCCGGCCCTTGGTCGATCGATAGGGCTGGCCGAAGGTCGCAAGCATTTCGGGCGCGAAGCCGGGCCCACGGTCCGCGATCTCGAGCACAAGCTGATCCTGCTGTCGCTTCGCCGTCACGCCGACCCAAGCGGGCGACACCTCCGCGGCATTGTCGAGGACGTTTCCGATCACCTGGCGGAGCGCGGGGTCGGAAACGATGGGCACGTCCGGGCCGAAATCGTCATGATAGTCGAGCGTGCCGGGCAACCGGCTTGCCCCCCATTCGCCGACGATCGCGTCGAGGAAGCGGCGGACGGTCGTGAACTCCGGTTCGGTGCCCCTTGCTTCGCCGGCGGAGTGGAGGATGCTTCCGACGATGCTCTTGCAGCGCGCGACCTCCGCCTGCATCTCGGCGATATCGCAAGCGAGGTCGGCATCGCCGACGAGGCGGGGCATGCGCTGCCAGTCGCCCAGGATAACAGACAGCGAGGACAGCGGCGTGCCGAGCTCATGCGCCGCGCCCGACGCGAGCAGGCCCATCCGAACGATATGGTCCTCCTCCGCGGCCCGCTGCCGGGCATTTGCGAGCGCGGCATCCCGCTCGCCCAGATTGCGGGCGATCCGAGCGACGAACAGAACGAGCAGGATGGCGATCAGTCCGAAGCAGACGAGGCTTCCGGCGAGGTAGAGCCTGAACGGGTCGCCATAGCGGGCCGGCAGGGCCAGCGGCACCGGCGCGACCGAGATCGCGGCCATGCCGATCGCCGCCGCCCCGACGATCGCCCAGCTCGACCAGGGTTTTAGGAGGATGGCGCCGATCACGACCTGGAGAAGGAACAGCGAAGCGAAGGGATTGGCGAGGCCACCCGAGAAATGGAGCTGCCAGCCGAGGGCGGCAACGTCCAGAAGCAGCGCCGCGGTCAGCTCGCCGTTCGTGACCACCCGGCGCCGGTTCAGCAGCGGCAGGCTGGCGAGATTGATCAGGACCAGGGCGAAAGCGGCCAGCAGCAAAGGCATGAGCGGCAAGGGGATGCCCATCGCGAAATGCACGGCGAGGATCGTCACCAGCTGCCCGATCACCGCGACCCAGCGCAACTGGATCAGCAAGCGCATATTGCGCCGGCCGGCGTCCGCCTCCGGTGGCGACGCAGTGGCCTCGGCGATCACGCCATCGCCTCGCGCCGGGCGGGACCCGCAACCAACCGCGAGGCCGCCCAAAGCGAGAGCGCGGCCAGCGCGAACCAGGTCAGCGCATAGACGAGATGATTGTCTGGAAAGCGGATGACGGTAAGCCCTCCTGCGGGATAGCCGCCGGCATTGGGCGCGGCATCCGCGTCGATGAAATAAGGCGCGGTGCGGCCCAGCCCGCGCGCCGCGGCGATCGCCGC